>Ga0210059_1004346_pt1 | contig 22834 bp, 10 predicted proteins | sample Ectturendosymbi2_FD_188042 | JGI IMG/M metagenome (GOLD analysis project Ga0210059, IMG submission 188042) | Ecteinascidia turbinata endosymbiont from Florida, USA - Sample 2 (SPAdes) (version 2) | ecosystem: Host-associated > Tunicates > Ascidians > Unclassified | place: Key West, Florida...
CGAATAAAGTGAACTATCACGTAACACAAGCATGAAAATACGTAGTCGACGGGAGGTTTGCAAAAAGTGGTGAGATGGTTCTTGGATACAGGCGATAACCCAGATTCCCACCAAAATGTAATTATTTCATTTTGGTCCATTTACAGTGTTCCTTGAAATCTTCATCCAAAATCATTCTGTGGTTTTTGCGTTAATTTGACACCAAACAAGCAAAAAATGTACGAAAACATACACAAACTCCTTTGCATAAGTAATGACGTTTTTGTAACATAGCAAATTCAAAGGGGGGGGTTAACCCCAAACCACCCCCTTGCGTACGCCCTTGAATCAGTCAGTATTCAGGATGACAATGCCACGCACGGAAGGCTTTGTCGTACTCCGATATGGCCGTACCAGTTCATATTTGGACGTTAAATGAGGTCAGGAAAGAAACTCTTCGCCAAGAGAAACACCGTCCAGCGAATCCCATCTACCTGCGATGCGTTGGAACTACATGTGAAAAGATCAGTCTTCCAAGGTGGCTATGTCTGGGGGGCAGGCCTTGGTCGCACAACCCGCGGATTCCGACACCAACAGGCTGGAGCCAGCGACAAACAGAATATGCTTCCCACGAACCGCTATGGACTACATTCCCTCAGGCTTCGAAAAGCTGCTAGAGCTAAATACATCTGCTTTAAAAAGGTGACATTGTGCTCACCGTACGTAGTTGCTTGAATGCTATTAACTCAAAATGAATGCTATTAACATTATTTTCGTTTTCTTTTTCATAATAGAATTAAGTATGTAGTCCATGTGGCAATTTGTGCTCAACTGTAAGTCTTATTTATTTGTCCAAAGCTGAAATCAGCACTACAGTAAAAATACTAAGAACATGATTATGTTGGTATTCAAATTTTGCAACAAAAGAAAGCTTTTTGCGCAGAAAATAAATTTAATGAACAGGATTCGGAATTATAACAAGAGAAGCCCATGATGTTACTTTTTTATCAACGGTCATTCGATCATTATAATATAGCTCGAAAATATGTATAAAATGTATCTCTCGTATTAGACCTTCCCTTTAGCCAAAATTGAAAACATTTGATCACATTACCAAAATACATAGGAGCTAGATATCGCAAACGCTTTATGAAAAAGCTTTTTTACAGGAAGAAGAGTAAAATTTCGACAGTAGAGACCAGAATAGGTTAGGGGTATACGTACAGCAAAATGACGGCCATTTTGGAAAATGGTCGCCGAAGCTGACTAAGGCAGTCTTGAGTTGCTCCATATCTACAAATGTTTGGAATGCCTTTAATATACATGTGTACCAATTTTGGTGATTTTATGAAAATTTGAACAATTGGTCTGAAACATACTACGCTGCTCGACTATCAGATTACCTTTCGCCATACAAATCTAGGGCAGAAAATTCAGGATAGTGAACTGTGGACCAACTACCCGACAAGCTGCCGAAAGAGAACGTCACTGAACTATCACTTGGCGGAATCCCCAATAGTCTTCTACGATGCTTGCCACTGAGCCGTGTACACTGTACAGCATCAAAAATTTTACTTGTGTCATATAACAGACATCGCTGCAAGGGCATCAAAACAAAAATAAATTTGTGTCAACAGCACTTACAATCTTTCGACGAGGATAGGTCTACAAAAAGCAATGAAGCATTGCAAGTGCTTAGGCCTATTATCTTTTCCTGTATTTTGGTGCTTATAGCCCAGGAGTTTAAGATCCGCTTCGACTGGAACTGGTATCGCGCAAGTTGGAAGTTGTTGTTTGAAACATTGATATGCGCTTTGTCTTCTAATGCAGCGGAAAACACCTGCGCTGTTATTCTCGGTCCGGCAACGTTTTTCCACCAGCCCATGTAGTATTGACGCTTCTGTGATTATACCAACTTGATGGTTATCATTCAAGATTTGCATAACGTGATTATCTTAGACAACCAATCATCCAGTCTTTGGTCCTGTAAGTATTCGTCTGTAAATAGGGTTTGCACCCAACACCAAAAGAAATTTCAATCCAAGCGTGTTGCTTGGCTGTATTTAGATGTAACTCGGCATTGCCCTGCTCTTGTTTCAACACCACACGAAAAAGTTTTTATAAAGAATCAGACTTTGTGAAACAGGGAAAGACTAGACACCCAACAAAAGGACAAAACATTTGAACAAGCAAATGAATCAATGATGGCTCTTAAACGACACCCAAACAGTTTAAGTGTGTTGATCCGAAAAGCACGTTCGTTTGCTGAGACCAAGATAAACAACAGAACAACGTTAACAAAGAGCTCGTTTCACTGTACAGTAGCTTTTCAACCACCGTCAAGCTGAATTCAACCTTAAGGCAAAAAACATATTTGTAAGACAGTGGCGAGTGAACAGTGTTTAGTTACCTTTTTGCTCATAACAGTCAATTCTTACCATATGTTGGAAATGTTTTGTAAACGGTGCTGTCAAACTAGAAAAGGTTTGTTCTGAAGCATGGCAGCCACGAACGCAATTTTGTGGTTTAGTGAAATGATTTATGTAAAAGTCTTTCACATTGTGTCTGCACAAGGCTTGAAACCTGACTGAACAAAACATCTCTGAATTTACTATACACTGAATTTACTACACTAAATCACACTGAACTATTAAAAATACTGCTCTTTGGACATCCTAAACTATCTAAAAATCCGTCTTAATGCCTGTTTAAGCAGACGTGTCTGTTTTTGTCTAAACAACCATCCTTCTAACATAACCTCACCATCAACCATATTTTCTGTTTGTACTGTTTTGTTTGTGTGTGTATGTGCATCCTTTTTTGTTGTTAATCTTTGCGTTGCCAATGACCTCTTCAGGCTTTGGACTGCCATCATTGGCTGTTTGTTAATGAATAAAATACAATAAACCTGACCTTCACAAGGTGAAGGCTATCACCAACATGCCTTCACCCCACGATGTCCCCTCGCTCCAACGCTTGGTAGATATGACCCAATATCTGTCAGTGTTGCGGAGTCGGAGCCGGAGTTGTAAGGAATCGGGGGTTTTGGGTTGAGTCGGAGTCGGTGTCGGATTCCTAACAACACTAGGAGTCGGCCTCGGAGTCGGATTTTTTGTCCTACTCCGACTCCGGAAGTCCAATTCGATCATTTTTACATTACACTCCTAAATTGGGAATTCCTGTTGAAATGGTACAATTTCTTTTGAAACATTTGTTGAAACAGATTTCTTGCTGTTCACTACGATTTCCATTGATTGCTAATTGCTACAAAATTGTTAGCAGCCAAACTTCATGCCCTTTATGTCAAGGAGTCGGAAATTTTGGAAAGTTTGGAGTCGGAGTCGTATATTTTACCTCCGACTCCGCAACCCTGATATCAGTCGTGGTACATTCCCAAAGAATCTACCATCACTGCTCCTCTGCGCAGGGCCGGCCCTAGCAGGTGCGGGGCCCAATGCAAGACCTAGTCGCGGGACTCCTCTGACCAGCGGTGTTATTACGTCATCATGGTCAGTCAACCGTGATATGGCCTTTTTGATGAAGATATTTTAGCAAAATGACTATATGAATATAGAAAAAAAGGGAAATTATAATTGGATATTATCCGTGTGTAGACTACATGATAAAACAACAGTTTTTACGGGGTGTGGGCATAGATCATGTGTTCCCCAGCTACGCGCATGTTTATGATGACTAATAGCATTCTGCTGTGGTGTACATTAGACAGTGTACCGCTACCACTCGTAATCAAGCCGAAATTTGTAGTGGAAGCTCTGCAATGGAGCGGCGAGCGCAAGTGCAAAGTTACGTCAACCAAACCGAACTGACAAGCGAATTGAACTTAAAATACAATTACTTCGCTCTTGTTGAACGGAACTTTCGTTCAAAGAACAACGGACTTGGAGAAAACTGTTAACATGAACTGATTACTTATCTCGCTTTCGGTAACCACAATGGCAGACGCGTTCGTGAAACATGGGCGCAAGACCAACTATACGCTTTATGATGAAATACACGAAAAAACTGACTTCACAAGAGAGCAACCCATGCATCAGCCCAAAGTTCCTCAAAAGCCCAATTTTATAGTTACTTATTATTATGCTTTATTATGCATGGACCTGGAATGCAAACTGTTTTTTCTGAATTAGAACTGTAATGTAGAAAGGTTTTACAACTACAACGTCACAGATGCAGAACACTTATCAAACGCAATATAATGCGCATGGTTGATTAATGAAGTAAAAGCATATAGCAGCCCAATATATTGACAAACAGGAACGAGTGTGCTGGGTGACATTCACAATATTTGCCTTGCCTAGTTAAGCTGCAGAGTAGCTTTAAGTGTCTTTTACGTTTATGAACTTGGACTTTGAAGTGGTGGTTTTTCTACCGATTTACGCTCGCAAACAAGCAAATCACAATAAAAGTTTGGTGGGGCTGCAAATAATAATTTACTTGTACGACCGACAAATAACGCGGAACAACTTTGTGGACAAAGACAAGAAAGCAAATTTAAGTGCGAACACTTCACAAAATTTTGCCGTGGTTTGGATGAGAATTTTGGCCTCCGCGGGATCAACCTCTCATCTTTTGTCGTTTGTCTCAATGTGGTACAGTTCATTTTATTTTGAGAAAATATTAAAATATCTAGTCCAGTGGTTCTTCACCGGGAGCGCGTCTCCCCAGGGGGAGTCAATAAATTGCCATTGGGGCCAGAACCGTTGCCAGAAAGTTTTCAATAGGGGGCTTTGCGTTTCTGCGGGGTGGCTTTGCGTTTGTCCGGGGGGGCTTGACATCGAAAAATTGACAAAAATGCAACTGATTATAGTGTTTCATATTTCAATTTGGAGGTGCTTGGAGCTTTGTCTGGGGGGCCTAAGCCCCCCGAAAAAACCCGTGGCGACGGGACTGATTGGGGCGCGAGCCCTTGTATGCGTTCTACAACATGGAAAGCCCTTGAACAGGAAAGTGTTCCTCCAATTTACATTTTTAAAGTCAGGACGGCTTGAAGCACAGCACAATTACTTAAGGGAGGCGTGGTAGAGAAAAGGTTACGAATCACTGATCTAGTCTATGTCAAAATCTTCCATGAAGCAAAACTGCAAGCCTTTGTTAAAATGCAGATGACCCGCAACCAACAAAAAACTTTCAAAAAAAGGAAGAATCTTTCGGGAACTGAACAACGTTACCTTAGCAGAACTGCCATCAAAATTAATATGACAGACATTCGTTTTGACCGGTTCATTGCGAGTTGAATCACTACACACCTTATTTGCAGTAGCTGTAGGTCTACTGCAGTCCTAACTGGCACTAGTAAGAAGCAAATTCTATCCACAAAGAGTGGGACATGGTGGAACGCAGATACAACGCTCTAGCATGAGAATTGAGTACGTTTGATAAACTCAGATACTTAGAGGAAATTCATGGTTCATTTAAAAGAGATTATTATAGGCTAACAATGACATTTATAATCAGGGCTACCATCGATCTAGAACGAAAAATAAGGACGGCTGAGGAAGATTGATTTTATTGCCTAAAATAAAACAATTGTTTCTGTTTGCATGACTAACATCAGATCATATATTTGCGTATTTATCTCCAGCAACCATTTCCTTCAGCAATGTCTTATGCTCGATTTCCTTCTTGTAATCGTTACGGAAAACGCATTTTTCGCTTGCCTATTCCTTGAATCAATTAAATGCTTAACCTTCACGGCAAAATCAGCTTTTCTAAGAATCCTAACCAGCCTAGGCAGCTTACGGTGCTAACAGTACCTGATAGTGCGTTAGGTCTCTGTGCTGCAAGATTATACTACTTTTAATTTTATTACGGCAGATAGCCTTGATTACAACATGCTTACGATGAGATAGAAATACCGTGTTTCCCCGAAAATAAGACAGGGCTTATATTTATTTTCACTCCTAAATTTACATTAGGGCTTATTTTCGGGAGATGTCTTATTTTGATATATAAAAAAATGAAGTTACAAAGTGAAAATGAAGATATTTCTAAATAAACAGAAATTACGAAAAACTATCTACATTTACTTATCATTAACGTGCTTTGGTTAAAATGACCAGCAAAATGACTTCGAGCGAGCGAGCTCTCCTCTTGGTTGTTGGAAGTACCACGTGACTCGTTTTCGCACGCTTATCAATAATGGCCTCATAATGGGTGGAAATGACGAGTGTTTGCGTCGAATGATGTGATTGGCTGATACTAGGGAAGTTTTGTCGTAACCAGTCCAATAGGGCTTATTTTAAGGGTAGGGCTTATATCAAAATCATCCTCAAAAATCACGCTAGGTCTTATTATCAGGTAAGTCTTATTATCGGGGAAACACGGTACTGTGGTGTGTATGTTTATCAGATATTACTTATTTAAAATTGTTACACTATAGAAAATAAGAAAAAATAAGGACGCAAGTCATAAATAAGGACATTTCTTAGAAATAAGGACAGTGATATTTTCTAAGACGTAGTACTTCAAAATAAGGACAAATTTTAGAAATAAGGACGATACGGTAGCCCTGTTTATAATCCTTTCTACAATTCTCGAGCGCAAGGAACATCTGACAAATATGAACAACCTGCCCAACCACCATGGCGCGGGGCCCAATGCAGCTGCATCGGTTGCATCGGCTTAAGGCCGGCCCTGCCTCTGCGGACTCTCCGAAAGAAAGTAAGCGATTGGAAGTGGACTGCATTACATGACCACGTATTATTAGAGATAAAGAACGCGTTGGTATACGCACCAGTCCTGGGTTTTTCTGACCCTACCAAACCAGTCACCATACAGTCGGATTCCTCGTGTTCTGACCTGGATGCTGGCCTGCTTCAGGTAATCGTCCCATTGCTTATGCATCCCGGTCCATGTCAGCTGCTGAGGTGAATTACGCTCAAATTGAGAAAGAGATGCTTTCAATGGTTTTTGCAGTGGAAAAATTTCACCAATATGTTTTCGACGAAGGACGCCGTGTTCAGTTTGTATCCAACATGACCGAGGTTCTGGGCACCCTTAAATGACGGTTGTTTTCTGCCGCTGATTGCGTTGTTTGTACCATACACCATCTCTTTTTTTGAGATGTAGCAGAGGCTTGGTGCCGCGGTCGTAGTACTGCTTTTGGCGTTGTTGTCTGTTGAGTAAAGACGGATGAGCATCCACAACCGATGGCACACGGAGCTGAGGCGCTGCTGGAACCTTGCTACGAAGGCGTCTGCTCATGACCATCTGTGCTGCAGAGTAAGAAAGACCGGGTATGAGGAGTTACAGTAGTTCAAAAGAGCCAGATAGGGATCTAGTCGGCCAGCTTGTGGTTTGGTGAGCATGCGCTTCAAAGTTTGCACAAACCGTTCGGCTTGGCCATTGCTGAGTTGCTCTGAGAAAAAGTTTGACTGGAAGTGGCAGCTTTTGTGCCCCATGCTTGGGTGAAGTCGAAAAATTATTTGCTTCGAAACGGCATGTTGTCTGACACGAGTTCCACTGGTATACCATGACGGGTGCAGACGCTCTCTTTTGTTTAACAATAGTTTTTGCCATTTTGTCTTGTAAGGGAAATGATTCCGGGATAATTGGAGCAATAGTCAACCACCACAAGGTAATCTTGGCCGCACCAAGTCATGATGTCCATGGCAACCTTTTCAAAGCGGTTAGTCGGAATAGAGTGAGGTGTCATGGGTTCCCGCTGAAGGCTGCGCTGAAACGTAGCACAAGTATCACAATCAGAAATAGTGCATTCAATATTGGCCGTCATTCGGGGCCAGTAAACAAGCTGCCTGACCTTGCACTTTTCCATCCCAAAATGCGATTCATGAATCAGGTTCAGCATGTGCGACCGAAGGCTTACAGGAATCACAATGCGATCAGAATGAAAAACAATCTCATGTGCTGTAGGTAAAGTGTCTCTGGAGGGCCAATAACTCCGTACATCACAAGGAATATTTTTCTGAGTTTTGGGTCAGAAGTAAGACTCTTGACTTTTGCCTTTCCTGAAGGGTTAAAAATATGATTGCCAAAGGCGTGTACCTCAACATTAGATGGCTGCAAAGGCGGTAAAGACATTTGCTGAAATTGCTTTAAAGCAGCTATGTCCAACCTAAATGGCTTACTGAGCCAAAAAGTATGTCACTATCTTGACGAGGGCCGCACATTGAATGACATATTATTGAGGGCCGCACATTGCATAACTTGCTTTGATCTTAGCAAAATAATTTAGCTTAAACGAATATACTGAAAGTGTTCGAATCCTAACTGCAATGGTAACAGACGTGATAAAGTGGCACAGAGGACCACTTGCATCAAAAATGTAAAATTAAAAATTACCAAAACAAGGACAGGTTGTCAGTAGGTAGGATACTTTTGCCACAGAAAAAAACTAAACTGGGCCGCACAAAACCCTCGACTGGGCCACATGCGGGCCGCGGGTTGGACACAGCTGCCTTAAAGGCAAGATAGGCACTTACCGGTAAGCACCAATGCCTATAACTTGCACAATGCACAGCACTGAATGAGGGTGAGAACGGTTATCCACCATAATAACTTTACGCGTAAGGATGTCTCATGCACCTTGTGCGAAGAATCGATCGGGGCTACGAGACATTACGCAACCCCAGCCAAATCTTCACACTGAATGTGATCGGCAGCTTGAAGCTTAGCTTGCCGGCAGACCTGAGCAAAGTGGTTGCGGCGCTCGCAGTTTGGCAAGCTTTGCCATAAGCTGGACATTTGCTGGGAGAGTGGCGAAGACCACAGTATGAACAATTAAAATTTGCCTGTCCGGTGTGAGGCTGCTGCAAACCAGTGGTGGTTTTTGTTTTTGCGACGTCAGTTGCAGGCGTTGAGGAAATACTTGACATGGCTCGCGCCTGCGTTTTTGTCAGTTCAACAACACGACATATTTCATTGCAGCGATCAAGAGTCAATTCGCTACCTTTAGGCATAAGCTTCTCACGCAAGAGTTTATAACCAATGTTAAACATAATTATATCCCTCACCATACGATCATCTGTTGGCTGGTGAGCATAGTTGCACCCCTTCTGTATCACGCGTAAGTCTTTAATCCAAGATTTAAGAGGCTCACCTGGAACACGTTGGCAATGTAGCAAGCGATAAGCCTCAAACAGTTCATTCTGCTCAGGTTCACAGTAAGCAATAATTTTTTTCAAAATACGTTTATAATTGTGTTTCTCATCATCACTATGAAAGGTGAAGGTGGCGAAAATGTCGGTAGCAGTGGCAGGGGCGTAACGAGGTTAGATGGCACCCGGGGCAAGAAGCAAGTTTGGCGCCCCCATGTTCGAACCTGAGGATTTTCGGGAGCAAATGCACTGTACTGAAGAAAGTACTTGTGACATTGCTTGTACTTTTCGGCCCCACCCGCAGCATTCAGCGTCCCCATAGTGATTTGGCGCCCGAAGAATTGTGCCCCTTGCCCCCCTCGTTACGCCCCTGGGTAGTGGGGCCAGCGCAGTGCAATAAAGTGGCAACCTGAACATCCTTGGACTGATTCTTAAGATTAGCGGCAGCGAAATAATTCTCGAAGAAAGCTTACCAAAGACGCCACGCTCCGCATCATTTGAGGTGGAAAAAATTAATCTGACAAGGCGGAGCGAGATTCGTCATGGTGACAGCTACAGCTAAACGAGTGAAATCACTTCTGACACCATGTAGAAGTCTTTGCTTGCGTATGTAACTCTTGATCTTGTTGGCAATTAGGATTGCATCAGATTAAATCATCAAGTTATCAGCACTACACAACAGCTTTCTATCCTGCACAGGACACACGAAAAAGAGAGAAAAAGGACAGCCTTTGACGCGGAGGTCACGTGATGGGCAAATGTCCACATCAGTACAGTATTAATGGTACAATGTGGGCATAAAAAATTGTCACGTTACAAGTTGTCTAATGTAGGAAAACCAATTATTTTATACCTGATAGAAAACAACAACAAATATATAAGATTCTGCTCAATTTAATGGATCAAATAGAAAAGTTGCAGTTTTTTTTAAGTTTGAAAAGTTTGCGCTCGACCAAGTTTTGTCATGGTCATGTCACCGCAAGTAGCGCGTGCGTTTATTAATATAAAAAAACAATCTGCTGTATCTCCGTAGGGGTTAAGCCGACTGCATGAACGCACACTAGGTAGCAACCAGCTGATACTTTTGAGGGGGATTATTGTGTAACTTTATGTTGTACCTAACTACTAAACATGTTATGTTACTGTGATACACGCAATATTCCTATAAGCACTTTGTCGTGGCGGAAAAAAGCCTTGAATAGATAGCCAAAGGAAGATATGAGAGACCTTATCCCTGTGTTTGACAAACAAGCACTTCTTACAGCTGCACTACCACAAGTTCTTTGAAATGGTTGCAGACTGCGAAAAGATTTGGATGGTATCAAGCAAAAAAAAACGCGATTCGAATCACCCTGTGTTTCCTTTTTCGTCTCAGAAAAACGTCGAACTATTTTGGATTAACTATGCAAAGCCGCAGCTAATATCCGGCACCATTTCCACATTTCTCCTGTTGTTGTTGGGTAAAAATCGTTCGTGTTGCTCATCCGTACTGGATCGGTTGACACCACGAGCAGCGACGTAAGAAATATTTTTATGTTTAACAAGTATTTTCAGCAGCGTGGTTTGTGTTGAACCTGTTTTCCTTCTTCACATGCGACAAAGTAACACCGCATGTGTAGCTGGTTGATGGATCTCGGCACAATCGACCATAAGCTCTTCAGCAGCTGACGGCTTAGTTCCTTCTCCATCTGGTCAGCAAACAAGGAAAGATCAAAGCACAGCACTATTGGTTGTTGAGAAGTTTCATTCCAGAATTGCATTTCCTCCTAATTGCGAAAAAGCGTATACGTTGCTAAACACTCTCTTCCAATTTTCATAAAGCGCATGTGAACTGCAAATTTGCCCAGTCTAGCCTAGAAAACTTAGCACTTTGGAAAACCTGAAGTTGTGCACTACGATGTTTTCAAATGTTGAGAGAGCAATTTAGCAAAGGATTAGATCAGTGGTTTGCAACCTGGGGTACATGTACCCCTAGGGGTACATTGGCCCATCTGAAGGGGTATGTTTAAGGTTAGCAATGGAAGGGAAAATATAATTATACAATATTTATTTCCAAATATTCTGAATTATGAAAGTTCTATTAAAAATGCAGTGGATTTTTGTTATTTTCGTCAGCCTTTTTGTCTTAAGAAATTTTAGGACTACGTGCTCATCTGTCGCAATGCTGAAGGGTTACGTAGTCAGAAAATGGTTGGGAATCCCTGGATTAGATCCTAGTAGCAACCAAGGCCGCAACCAGCTTATATTTTTGGGGGTGGGTGGGCAAAATCATTGCAACGTGTTGTTGTACTATTTTAACGGGGGGGGACAAAATGATTGTAACTTGTTATTGTACCTAACAATTAAGCATGTATTTTTAATTTCGGGGGTTCAATTGCCCGGTTTCCCTCCTGGTTGCGGGCCTGCTAGCAACAAACAGCCCGGAAACAAATTAGAACTGTGGTTTTGTTGAAATTCAATTTAAAAGTGTTTGCTTAAATAACGGCATACAACACTCAACACTTTGCTGTTTTGTAGGTGAAACAAACGAACCTCACCGTAAACCAAACAAAAACACATAAGCAAAGCGAGTATTACCTATTTTCTGTATCTTATTATAAAGTGATCGTATATATATATCTATATAGAAAGTATTCAGTTTGATGCTAACGCTAACAGTACTTTTCATGCAGACATATTTACCACAAGTATCACGAATGACGCTTGCTAGTAAGTATGATCTGTAATGAAAATATTAATACGTATGGCACAGAATGTTATCAGAATTTACTTGTTACTGGTGAAGCGAATTAATAGGTCCGGGGAAATAGCGAAAGCTTTTTTAATACCCGGCATCAAAGACTTTTTATGGCACTGGCCTTGTTTAAAAGTCCTCGTAAAACCCAATGAACCGCAGACCAACGTGATGTGTAAAGATCGTTAGAGCGCTTGCCAATGTTCAACATTACCAGGAATCGGGCAGTAAATATTGTGTCTTGATAGTTCTGTGATCATCATCATCAGCTTGGGCGAACAGCGCTCACCCGTTTCGTGATAATATTTGTTGGTGTCTTAAATCAGAGGAAACGCGCATTGATCAGTCTCCACATTCCTGAAGCGCAACTCGAATGTCGGATAGATAGGGTGGTACCATGATCGGCAACGAGAATGGCTAATGGGAATATGCTTACAGCATTTAAACCAGCCATTCGCGTTGCAGGTCATATTCATGTACCAATTTTCGTTCGGAATCTCGTATAGCCATCAAATCTATGTTGTGAAAGCATACAATGATCTATGATCAGCTCTTCAAAAAAACTTGTATGCCGCTACCCCTTCTATCGTAATGCATTTCGGGTTTACAGCAACTCGTTTGTCGCACCTCGCCAGACCGAGCACATCTCAGTTGCCAGGTTTCGCTTGGTATTCCGTTAGTCCGCACACGGCTTGTTGCACAAAGAGGTCGCGCCCTACTTCTTAAGTACCAGTTTGAGAATAAAAGCTATTTCCCAAAAAACCTTCAACGCGCGGACGCTTGCTGCAACAAATCCAGTTCAAACTGGTGGTAACTGCGGAAATATCAGTTACTCGGTCAAAGAGGCTGTCTGCAGCATTACAAACGGTCGGCAGCTTTGGAGACCCAGAAGACCGAACTCACACACGAACGTTTCTCTCGTGGCTGAAACAAATGCGTAGCCTGGGAGGGATTTTCTTCTCACTGAACTAAATCACCTGTCGGATTGACACAAAAACGTCCTTCGCCGGCCTACTCTTCCGGGCTCTTTCGAGACAAAATGCAACCAGCAGTGTACTACTGACAGGCACGCTGAGCGCAAAGCGAGTTAAGGACCTAAGGACCAAAGCATAGAACGGCCTGGCACATTTTGTTCCTTGCACATGTAAGAGCCCTTGCAGGAAATTTTAGATGTAATTATTTTAAGCAATCGAATAAGCGTACGTAAGTGCCTCCATGTTAACAGGGAGCAAACTGCACTGTGCAATTTCAGTGACGTTCTGTAACTTTTATAATTTTTGCAAGCATCAGCCAAGTCCAAACGAAATTCCGAATTTCAGTCTCACCCTCGAAACTTGCATGAAAATCACTGAAAAGGGCAAAAATTTGGTTTTCGTAGCAGCCAACATGAAACCATGAGCTGCAGACAATTGAAGATTTGCTAGAAACAATAGAACATTTTATGTAACAAATTTATTGTTGGTAGGCCGACGAAGAAACAACGCATATGGTACCAATTTTTGTTTTCAAAAGACATCGTGTGATGAAGTAATTCTAACTTTAGTACATCGTTCGTTATTTTGTTGCATGTTAATGTGGTACTAGAAGCTTGAAATTGTACCCTGTATTGAAAGACGAACACAGCACGCATTTCATAACTACTTTCCTTGAAACAGTGAAGTGTAACAAGGTTTTTCAAACTGATATCTGCAACTGACCAAATCTTCCAAGCAAGATTTAAGAGGGCCAATAAATATAAGGTTTAGCTGAAAGCAATAAAACTCGCATAAAGTCAATCATATGACTAAAACACCCAAAATAACCACTAGGCTATGATCATAAAAATAAGTCTGTTTGTTAATGTCAAACGGTCCAATTCAGTAACATCTATAAGCCAAACGCTCCCCTGCATAGGTTTTAATTTTTATTTGAAAAAGGTTACAGTGTTGCATCAACTTCAGAAATACAAGATCGATTTCAATAAGTGTTTGAGAAACTTTTGAGCTGGAGGTAGAACCTTTAAGTTAAATAGGAAAGGTGGTGTTGAGTTTGAGAAGAAGCGAACCTTTTGCAGTTTGTGAAAGACACAGTCGGTCTTGAAAATAAACCACTGCTGCAGTACTCTCAGTGGCATAACTAACAGGATGCAGGGGGAGGGGCACCCCCCTGGCAAGCTAAATGTGAAAACTGGGCCTCCTTTAGCTGACGTTTTGATATTTGGTATTCTTTTGGTTCTGATAGGTTGTTGTTTTTTGCATTTTTCGGGGTGTTTTCGATTTTTTAGCTAGTACGGACATCCACGGCATCCAGATTCACTATCATTTCTCAACTGTTTTTTCTGAGTGTTGGATAGTGGCCCCCCTACGGTGGCCGGTGGGCTCCTTCAGCTAAGTTTTGCCCCCTGGCTCAAACCTCCCGTTACGCCACTGAGTACTCTCCAAATGGGCATCCAAATAGACGCGTCGTTGTCTCTTTCAATAGGAAGTAATTTGTACGTGAAAGTAGACACCTTCATTTGCGCCGAAGACGTTGCAACAGTGACAACGTCATGATCTAGCTTGGCCTACAGTAAGAGCCTATATTCACCACTGGTGTTGAGTTGCAATGAGTGGCAGGCAGCAGAATTTTGTTTATTTCATACTTCAGGTCAGCCAACAGCACATGGACTCCTACCGTCTGGCCGAATTTCTGGTAATTTCCGAGAATACTTGAAATGTGTTGTGCAAGCTAACTAACAGCATTTGGTGAAAAAGTAGGTTATCCAACAATTTTTTCATTGCCGTCCTCAAAAATGCTGACCGTTGCATTCGACCAACAAGCGGATACTTGCTTAATAAGCACAACGTTTGGTGCAATGATGCTTGAAATAAATGCGGTTACATATGGTTGGGCAACTCTTACGGTAAAGCCTTCACCGCCTACTCAGTCAAACAAAAGCACTGTGAGAAACACGTACATTCCTGTCTGGCGTCAAACGCAGTGCTCTTTTGAACAGCGGAAAAAAAGCAAGGTTTTCACGCGGATTGAATAAGACTGAGCGTTATGTCACAACAGTCAGGGCTCGACTTTGATGTGAAAAAAATGGAGGCTTAAAAGTCGGTCAGGGTTCACTTTAAAACACCAACATATCATATTCGACATGCTGGTGCTTATTATACTCTTCGTAATAATACATCTCTGCTCGTCAGGTAATCCGTAAGATCAACCATCTCCAGCATCACAAACATGTGTGGTAGTGCAAGCTTTTGTTTATCGTTTTTTCTTCGGTTTGGTTTTCATGAAAGCCAGCGTTAGCTGACCAAAGGATACAAATAAGTTGTACCACATACTTTCGCACCCTACTCACAGTCCTACAGCACTATAGGCGAACGCACTTGGGTCTTTGGATACATGTTTTTTAATTTGCAAGGAAACGTCATTAGATGCAACCAAATTTTCGCTTATGATATAATAATTGAACTCAAGATTTTCCAGCTGATGAGCTTCGGTTCTAATACCTCTCTCTGATCAATAGTGATGTAGGAGCTGGGGGTGCAAGCTCATCCTCAAAAGTTTTGATTTGTCGAAAATTCGTGAAAAATCTGAAAAATTTCGGGAACAGAAATTTCGACATTTTTTAGCAATAATGAATATACTTTTTTTATTGGTTGCGTAAACAAAAGCTGTCATAGAAAGCATAAAATATATACAAAATCAATAAACTGTTTGTTTCTAGTAATTTCGTGTTTTATATTGTGTGAGTTGATGAGTAACTGACTCGCCTAAGTTTGAGCAAAAATGACGTGACTAGGGCATTTCATTTATGTTTTTTATTGTACACTGTAGAGAACAGAGTATGCTGTGGGGCACGTACTTCATATTAGTTGAGTCCATGCCAGGCAAGTACCGAAAGGCTTTTGTTTTTAATTTCAACTGCAGCGTTTGATGAATGGACACATTTTGCCATACAGTTTTTTGCCTATGTACAGTAACATGTATAGAACTTAATTGGATCCTAAGCATTTTTAGCTTTATAAGTTTATGTATTGTTTACGTATTTGATTATGTCTTTTTGTCATGGTTGAATGAATGCAAAATATTAATGCATCTGAGAAGTGACATGTGTATGGCAACATGGTAGAGGAAAATATAATGTACCAACAGCTACAGAAAATTTGTAGCGGTAAGTTTGTCGCATATAAGTTTTTTGGGCAAATTTGCTAAATTCAGGCAAAATATCCTTCGCTCCCCCATAATATTGCCTGTTCCTACACCTATGCTGATAATCGAACACAATTTGTCGATCATCAAAGAAAGGTTTGCAGACCGAGACCAAGTGAACAAAACAAAACAGTGGTGAACAATTATCATACTTGATTGCCTAGGACGATGGAACAGTGAAAGGGGAGAAGAAGCCTGACGTGTATGGACCCGTCATTGAATTGATGTACCCCATTTGATGCAGTGGCGTAGCAAGCCCAAACTTATTTTTGGGGGGCCAAATACTTTGACTTAAGCGAACAACAGTATGTTGTTGTGGAAGCCACCTCGCAAAGCACAAAACGACAAGATATGCTAGAAATTTGGGTTGGGCATGGCCCCCTTGGGTCCCCGACAGTGTTCCATCTAAGAAAGTTATACACTGCGCAAATATTTGTTTTGTTGTGCACTAAGCGCATGCAACCGCGCAACCATGCAAACACCAACAGTCAAGCGTCCCCAGCATTAAAACGGCCATGGGATATGTATATATCGCATTAAATTTAGAATGTTGGAAGTGCGCGAGAACGAGATTTTCACTGCGCAAATTGTCTGGCGGTACTGCGCAGTTGCGCACCTTAGAGGGAACACTGCCCCCCGGCTACGCCTACAATTTGATGTTTATGTTTTAGTACAAAAATGCAATTTTTCCGTAAATTTACAAGTGCTTGGAAATTTATGAATTACGTAGTAATTTCATAAATGGAAACTAGGCCGTAGCTACATTGAGGCACTTGCCTCGGTGAACCTTCTTTAATGTTGCCAAAAGACATTTTTGCAACGCTAAATCAAATCATACATTATTGTGTGGCTGTTTTAAAAAGAGCAGCAGTGCAGCTACACAGTTTGCAACCACCAGCCTAGATTCAATGGGGCAGGATTTTAGGTCTCCATAAACTTCATTAAAAAACATACCTAATCGGGGACGCAATTAAAATATTCGCCTCGGTAAAAAATTGACCCTGATTACGGCCATGGGAAAGTACAAATGACTTTTGTAGTAATTCCTTCAAAAGAGTTTGGGCAAATACTGAGGAGAAACTGTTTATCTTTTTTGTCCAAGTTTTGTGTCACTGAAACAGTTTTGGTTACACCTAAGGATGCGGTCTCTGCATTTTGAGGTTCGGCCCCTGCAAAAACGAAATCCTGGCGACGCGCATGGCTGACCAATTCACCCTCACTATATGTCGCTGGAGTTCGTCACAGGCGACAGTAGTGCAGTACGGCACTAAAACTCTTTCACCATAATAACTGCTTTGCATGCCATTTGAATCCTAGTCAGCTACAACGCCAAGGAAAACGTTCTATTTGAAGGTACTAATTTCTGGCCTACACAGTAGCAACAGCAAAACCATGAGCCTGATCACTGCAGGCAATGTTACGTCTCCAAGAGAGAAACCCAGGCAACATTTTAGGCTTTTAAAGGCTATATTGGCCGGATGACCTGTGCATCCAGGTCCGTAACCAGCTTGGGACCCCAGGAGGGGCGAAAAGTTTTCTAAGAGAGGCCCAAATTTTTTTAACTATTACCAATAGTTTCAAACTATGTCCAGCACATTTTTCCAGGGGGGACGAAAAGTTTTCTAGGGGGGTTAATACTCGGGTATTCTGAAACCTAGCCTATGATAAAGTTTGTTAACTATGTAATTTGACGAAAGACAAGACACAGAGGCAGTAAAAATTTGTAAGGACAATTGCCACCTGGGACAATCGCCACTCAGGAAACTACCACCCGGACAACTGCCACCTAGGGCATATTGAACTCTTTACACTTATTAAAGCCATTTAAACTTCACAAGTTACTGCTTTCTTGTCAAAAATTTTGAAATCACAATGCGTGTAACAAAAGTTTCTTCGTCATCTGACAACCTTAAAGAATCTTCACTTCAACTTTAAATACTTATGGGTGGAGAATGTCTTATCAATGCCATTGCATCTTCATAAACCTTCTTTAAAGTTAGTGCAAACCTTAATTTTTTTATGAAACCTTTTCGATTTTTCACAGCACAATTCTTTCATATCATATTATTGCATCGTGTTCATTCCAGGCTCTCAGCAAACCCGTTTAGTTCCATACATATTAATTCTGTGCGTTGCTTAGGTTTGGCCTTTGATGTGCAAGTAACATGGCAGCAACAGCAATGTTGCTACTCACTTCTGCTGCAATATGTGGAAGCAATAATACCGTGGCACAGTGGTTCCTAAACGCCGTGCTGCGAGAACTCCCCTACTTGCCCAACGGGATAGTGTAAACTGAATTCGATAGCTCGTAGGTATGTGATCTGTAAAACCCATTATCCTAGGACCCTAGGTGGCAGTTTTCCGGGTGGCAATCGTCCTAGGTGGCAGTTGTCCGAGTAGCAGTTGCCCTGGGTGGCGATGTTGTAGGTGGCAGTTGTCCAGGTTACCAGTTGTCCTTGGTGGCGACTGTCCTAGCTCAGGGGTGGGCAGTTAGCGGGCCACTTGTGGCCCGCCAAATCGCTTTCAATGGCCCGCGGAAGCATTCAGGAAAAATCTTCAAATCTGAAATTTCCTCCAACTTATCACAGTAAATGTCAGTGCTGAAGCTAATTTGAACAGAGACTTCAATTTCCAATAGTAGGTATGACCCTCCACTAAACACAGCCTTCTCAAAGTGACTCCCAAGCCAAATTAATTGCTCACCCCTGACCTAGGTGGTAGTTGTCACAGGTAGCAGTTGTCCGGTGGCAATTGTCCGGGTGGCGGTTGTCCAGGTGGAAGCTTTTCAGGTGGCTGTAGTCCGAATACCTACATTCGTATTAATAAACAGCTTTTTTCGTGCAAATGCAATAACTCATGTCGCATTGCAGCTGCTTCTATAAGAAAACTTATTCATCTGGTTTATGACCGCTTACCGGGTCGTAGGAATCAAACTCTATACGTGTAATATTGTATTTTTGTAGATTGTACCATTCGTAATTTTCAATCGGTTGTCTTCAGAGTTTTGTCACAAATGCGTCCAGAATGGAACCCGGTTTAAACTTCAAATTGTTACAAGCAGTTCTCTAACTGTGAAAAAGCACTTCAATCATTTTACTTATACAACCTTTCGACACTTTGCAGAAACTGTACGTTGCTGCATGCACGACTGCAGGAGTGATGTTTCATGAGGCAGCTTTCTTTTATCTACGTCATTAAACTTTCCACTAGAGGCAGCTCTTAAATTAGAGGATTCAACTGGCTGGCGCCCGTATGCTTTGTGGTGTCATAATAACGCAAAAATTGGCAATTACTGGTGATGCTGCTCTAAATGAAGTTAACGAAAGAACTATTTTGTGGAGTTGCTCCTGTATAAACGAGTATCAGGGATGTACAGTATGAGATGAATGTTCTGCTAAATAAGAACCTTTGTGTTTGCCAGTGTTGGTTGGAAGTGAGTGCAAGACCCATTATAACAAGCGATGAGGATTAAGTTCGTTTATAGCCTATCTTCTTGTCTATGTTAATATGTACTGTAGCTTACACTAGGCTATGATGCTTAATAATAATGCTACTGTAGCCTGTACAGCGGTTCTCAAGCCTGCCAAGTCTGTGGACGAATCTCTCTGTCAAGAATGTTCTTCGCGATTTGGAGTTACGCAGTTATGATTAGGGAAGTATAAAAATTCATGACTGTTAATCCAGTTGTATTACAGTAATGCCTTTATCCAATCGCTCTTCTAAAGTAGGAACAGTCTTGGAAATGCCAACACTTCGTCGCGAACTGGTAATTGAAAATGGTTTGGGTAGCATAACTTCATTCGTGTCTCATGAGAGTTGAAACTTTTGTACCTGCTACAAAATCCTATTGTACACTATAACTTGAAACTTCGTCCAACCAACGTTTCATTTCTGCAGCAATCAAGTTTCCACTTCACCACTGCAGTGACGCCATTGTGTCTAGTCACGCATCCTGTGGCGGTAAGCTGTGACTGCTTAGCTTTGCAACCCCGCTCAGACAGCCAACATGATAAGACTCCTATTCCAAAAATTACAACTATGTTTTCTAGGACAAAGCTTTGGGAGGGTGAAGAAATGTAACACTTTCCAGGAAAACGTCGAAAGACGAGCTTTTTAAAGGATTGTCAACTTCAGTCATGCACATAGGCTCACCAAACAATAATAATCACAAAACTTTACTTGAACAGCTCACAAACTTTCGAAGAAGCTCTGTGCTGGTAGGGTTCGGTGGAAAACTAGGTGCAACCTCTTGCGGGTAACGAAGAGCAGCACGAAACTGTTTCAAAGTAGCCTAGTCATACCAATTGCACTTGTCTTCAAATCGTCGCCATGACAGCCGTTAAAATAAACAACTACCACGCTTGAATATCACCCCAAACATTTGTTTCCTTCTGGTGCTCGCACTGAATTCGATTAACTTCTAGCTTAGTTCAAAACATCGTAGAGCAGATTTTGCGGTTACGTGGATTGTGGTGATACTGTATTTTATTAATGTAATCTTTTATACAACACGCATTTTCTAAAAGTGGTCGAAGTAGTTATACAATGGCAGTGATGGTTTCTTGTTGGTGAGTAATGAGTGAACGCGTGGAATCAAGGTAGAATGCATTACAGCAGGGGTGGCCAACCGGTCGATCGCCAAGTCTCAGATGGTCGATCGCGCCTGATTTTGCACTGAATTGAAAAAATACCTGAAAAGAATACTTTTCAATCAATATTCCTTTTTATTGCATTTTATGACATCTACTTGTGTCTTTATTACCGACCGGCTGATCGCGAGTTATCAAGAAATTTCCTAGTCGATCCCAGTCGAAGACAAGTTGGCCACCCCTGCAGTACAGCACGGAAACGCTAGTTACGCAAAGTGGGTTTATTAAAAATTGCAGAGAAAAATCTACCTTTAGACTGCTGTTAATATAATCTCACGTCTGTCATCGTTAACCAACAGAGTCTTTACCTGGGGCTCGGTAGGTTTACTGGGCTACACAATCAGCATGGGTCAAAGGAGGTAGAATATTTGTACTGCGTTTGAAACAGTGGAAATACTTACGTAGTTGGGGGCTGATAACGTTTACCAGCAGTTTCCTACTGTACCTTACCTGGGATGGGTCTAGTGTAGTGTCGTTCGCGTTGGTGAAGGAATTCGAATTCTGACAACATGACACCTTTGAAAGGTGTGCATGACACCTTTGAAAGGTGTGCATGTAGTGTTAAACATGTTTACAAAAATTGTCCAACACCTTTAAGGGTGCTCTGAGATGCAGCCTAACTAAAAAGGCACGTCAATTGTAACATCCACCATTTGACTAGACGTAGGTGTTTCGCACAATCGCCTGATTTATCTTAAAGATATTGCACACGATTTGTAGCTTGAAAATGGAATGCCATGCGGTTGACCTGTCAAGAAAGATTTAAACCGAACTTTTTGAAAGGGTCCGGCATTTATTTTGTAAAAATCTAAGCGGTTGTGTGAAACGTCGCGTGTAATAAGAAAAAGGCGTTTGTAAGCTAATTACAACCCTCGTTTTGAGGCTTTGATTATTGTCTCAACGCATATTGACCATGTCGGCCTGATATTTTGCGTACTTTTAATGAATAATCACTCATCCCTTGGTAAAATCACCGTAGCCGAATTTCAATTCTTTCATTACTGCGCACAATTCGACTCATGATAATTTGCAATGCATATAATGTCGTAAACCTCAGCAGCGATAGATTGTATATGTTGATGTGCACTCTTCAACGCGTCCGCTAGAAGTTGGGTCAGTTTCGCAATCTGGGCTGAATCAGGCTCTCTGCGCTCCACACCAATCAATTTTAGGAATTGGTATTACGGTTGCCAGACGCTTGATAAACAATATGGCAAGAATTTGTCCAGCTTGTGGCAAATTTTTTGCAACAAAATTTGACAATGGTAATGTTATTTGTGAATGTTGATTTTTCGACACTTTATAGTTTCATCAACACTAAAAAAGCATTCAAAAAACTATACATGTTTTATTTCGAGACGTTTCGGATTATTCTTAATCCATCTTCAGTCAAAAATCCATCTTCAGTCGACACTTTATCTTTTTTGCAATTCAGTTTTTTCCATACTTTTCAATTTTTAATGTTTGACAGTTGAACTGAAGTTCCACTGTGAAGCACAGTATCAATAACTATGTTTCGCGGAAATTGGAAGGTAATCAGAATGATAATTCGATAAGTGTTGAGCTGTATTTTCTGTGCAAAGTTTGGATATTCATTTGATAAATCATCCAAAATGGATGGTTTTATTAATACTGACAATTGGTATTTAACAAAATGGAAAAATTTTGGCATAAAACAGAGAGAGAGAGTTTATTGGCACAAACATTAAACAATTTCATGCAAAAATAAAATTAAGGCGCTGGGACACCGAAAAAAAGCATGCAAAACAGGTTGTCTCGTCGGGCGTCCCTCGAAAGTTTCATAAATTTCTATCGTGGTTTAAAGTTGATGGCCGAATTAGTGCGAATTTGATAAGGTTGTAGTTTTGAAGAGGTTGCAGTCCGCTGGATGATCAACACAGTTGCGCGGGAGTGCTGGGTCGCAACCGGTATCTATCGTGGCAGAGAAAGTGTAAACCCAGCTAAAATGAAACTCTGCCCGGGTTTCCATAACCCTTTCGCATCCAAGCAAACGACTGCTGCTCTGTAGAAGCTGCTCTAAAAGAAAGAGACCGCGGCAGCAAAAAAACAGAAAACGGCAACAAATACAACGGAAAACGAAGCAGCAATAAACAGTCAATTCATACACGCAAAAACACACTAGAATCTAATACTAATGTTGCACTCACAGTATATACCTGTTTAGCTAATATCAATGGTACATTACAAACAGGCAG
>Ga0210059_1004347_pt1 | contig 22832 bp, 17 predicted proteins | sample Ectturendosymbi2_FD_188042 | JGI IMG/M metagenome (GOLD analysis project Ga0210059, IMG submission 188042) | Ecteinascidia turbinata endosymbiont from Florida, USA - Sample 2 (SPAdes) (version 2) | ecosystem: Host-associated > Tunicates > Ascidians > Unclassified | place: Key West, Florida...
TGAGCTCTTTCAGTGTATTGTCAATAGGTCCCTTGATTTCCAAGAATCGTGTGAGCATCTTGAGCAACGAGTTCCATCTAGTTTTGGTATCCAAAACCAGAGAGAGTCTTTTTCCTAGTTCCTTTTCATAGTTATTTTACAAGCAGTCGTTTTTCAGTGGGCTCTTTCTAAACACCTTGACAATTGCTCTGACTTTTGAAATAGAATCACTCACTGTATCAACAAAATCTGCATTGTGATCATCTGGCAAGGTAACTTGCCAGGGTTCGTCACCATTTTCATCATCAGAGCTCTCGAACATATCATGGTCATACTCATGAGCTTCTGCTTCATTACTGTTCTCTATATTGCGACATTTCTTGTATAAAACATCACAAACTGCGAGATGCAGTCCATGAGAATGGCATATTTGGTGGATGATACTAGAAAGCCTCCTTGTTTTGATCATTATTGAAGCACCGTCTGTTACCATGCCAACAATGTGTTCCTGCAGGGTCAATCCAAAATCTTTTAATCGCTTCTTTATAAGATCAAGACAACATTCTGCTGTCATTGGTCCCTTGATTCTCACCATTTCAAGTGACTGTAATGTGACATCATTCAGGTGCAAATTTAGGCCCACGTACCTTTGGTTTTTGATTGACGTCCACTCATCTAAGGAAATGGAAAATCTGTTTTTGTTGCTTATTCTTGCAGCCAATTCTTGTTTAAAGTTTGTCTTGATTTTGTCTGTGAAACATCTTTTTCATCGCTATTCTTGTTGTTGGAATCTTGAGTCCTTGAGCAGCCCAACCATTTTGAATGTCCTTGCTTTTCTCAAGCTTGTGCATTGGCAATAAATCTACAGCCAACAATCTTGTAAGAACAACCTCCGCTGAATCTTTTTTTGCATGCATGAAAGAACTGTCAGTTGTTTTTGTTTTAATTTAGTATTAACTTCCTTGGGTTCAGAACTTTTTTTCAAATTGATACCTTCTTTTTTCTGTAAGTAATAGATTAAAGACGTAGTAGCTTGCTTTGGATAGAACTTAGCTGAGCAGTATTTGCATTTCACAACTGAATCATCGCCTGACTTCACAAGAACATGTTTCCAAACTTCCGACTTCTTGCCAGTAGGTTCTTTCCAATCACTTGAGTTCGACATAGTGGGATTTAATTTTTAATAATGTTGAAAAGCAGACTTAAAATTGCAGCAAAACAAGCTAGCCTAGAGCTGTCTTGTAACTGAGATACGCGTGAAAGTTTCGGCACGTAAATAATTACTCTTATCTTGAAACTGTGTTGTCACAATAGGTTTAACACAATAGGTTTTATTTTATCACAATTAAAAAGTTACTTAAAATTCTCAAGTAGTAGCAATCGTTACTTAAGTAAGTAATAAGCAAAACTTTTACTTAAGTACTTACTCACTAACGGCATGGCCATAAACTGCATTTCATACGATACGATACTTTCAAATTTTTTTCTGGTGACTTGCCAGGCTTACCCTACAAACTAGTCTGCAGGACGCTCTACGTCGCCATATAAGAAGCTGTCATTATATGAGATTGTTTCACTTTGCGAACGCATTTAAAGCGGGATCCCCAAATGAAATATCCATATAATTTTGGTTTAGCCAAGCCTTCTGAGACTAATTTTTCCATTTCCATGTCTCTAATTTAAGAAAACGGTCGTTACACGAAGTTCCGCTGCCACTCGAGTTGTAGCAAATATCCATGCAGAGAGGATCTGGAGTTCGCTGGAGTCACATTCTCTCGCCAGTTCAACCGCGTTTTCCTGGAGCTGGAGTATCGCTTTTTTGAACACGGGCGGAGTCGGAATCTTTATTTTTGCGAGATTTTTTCAAAGCTGCATTTGCTCCGCCGCATTCGGAGTTACGGCGTGGAGTTGGAGTCATTATTTATTTTTAGGTAATCAAACACGATGCACTTGCAGCAAGAAGCAAAGTGGAGTCGGAGACAGAAAAAAACAGCCCCTACTCATCTCTTATCGTGGTGTGTTCAGCTATTCGTGGCACGCCTGTTCTGTGCTTGTGATCAGGGCCGTAGCCGGAATTTTTTACATGGGGAGCATGTTGACCTTAAGAGATAAAAATCATAGGATATGCTTGTATATTAGCTCGTATGTGCTTCTTAATTTAACCTATTCATATGTTCATTATTTACTGGACAAGTTAAAAAAAAACAATTAACTCTATTCCTCGTCAGTACTGCAACGAACATTACAGCTGGTTGTATTTCGGTCGTCAATCAAATTTTTTTGAAATGGCCGAAAAAAATTGTGTCAATTCAGTCGTATTCAGTAGAAACCATAATCCAGTAATCTTACCCAGATGTAAACTAATTGGACAACCGCCAATCACTTGTGAGTGGCTTACGACTACTCGGCAGAAGCTGCCGCATGAGTCAAAAAGCCTTATGACGAGTGCTGCGAATGACACGCATGTTAGCGACACCAAGCGGCCACATTTTACGGAAACAGGCTCCTTCGACTTTAAGTAAGTTGTGCAAAAGTCCGATCAATTATCCTGGCTCCAAACGCGTACATTACGTTTGTAGAAACCGAAAGTGGCGGTCACGTGCTCCTGGTGTACCCTCTGGCCACGGTCCTGCTTGTGCCCGAGTGTGATGCGACAAGGTTTCGTTTGCTTTAAATTCAGTGTTGATGAAATGGTTTTTGTTGAGGCTAACTTAAAATTGTTCAGGTATGGTTGAGAATGTCGTCGATAGGGCATTGTTCGCATGGTGGTGCTAAACAAGTTGTTTTTATAAACGAGTGTTGATAGTGAATTCCACAAACATTTTAGTGTGGATTGGATGCAAGTTACAAAGCAAAGATAAAGTCAAAGTTAAGTTTCGAGCAGCACTAAGAGGCCTGGAAATGCTCAAAGGCTTTCAGCAGCCTCTGGTATTCCCGTTAGCTCCACAGCAAAACGGGGCCAAGCCAGGTTGGAAATGTGATCACACTAAGGTTGCTAGATCGCTTGAAATTTTTTCAAGGACGTTTTTTCATTTTGTGATTCTTGAAATTTTTAAAGCCAGGAGTGGACAATTAGCGGCCCGGGAACCACATGTGACCCGCCATAACGTTTTCAATGGCCTGCAGAAGCATTCAGGAAATCTAGAATTTCCTCCAACTTATCACAGTAAATGTTAACTTGAACAGTCTTGCTTCTATTTCCATTAGAAGGTACAGCCATCCGCTATATGTGGCCCCCAAGCCAAATTGATTGCCCACCTCTGTTTTAGACTACTTTCAGCAACGAAATTGAAAACTAAATGATAATTATTATGACGAAAAAACTGTTTTTGAATTGTTTAATTTTTTGGTACTACACAACTGTTAAGATGGAACAAATCAGCACGTTATTCTGTTCAATTACCTTGTTTAATCTTGATTCTTTAATGTTCAAAAGAATCAGCAGTTCAATAATGAACAATTTCACAACGCTGTTCAAGAACTTTCAAGGAATTGCTCAGTGGTAAAATGTCCGCCTCTCAATTGGAAGGTTGGGTGTTCGATCCACAGACACTGAGTGAATTGCCGTAGCGCTCCTCGGGCAAGAGTGTTCACCTCCACCGCCTGGCAAGAAGCACAATTCAGGCTCCGGCCTGCCGCCAATTGCCGTCACCAAAATTAACAAAAAAAAAGAACTTTCAAGGACGCTGGAAAATACTCAAGGATAACAAGATGTTTTTCAAGAATCGAGGACAATAACGAGCTTTGATAGCAAATTCAAGGAATGTCCATGGCGCTCAAGAATGTCTGGCAACCTTAGATCACACCATCCTTCGTCCTTGGTCGAACCCTGGGTCAAATTCAGGGGCTGCAGCCAACAGGATTTGTCTCGCCAATCTTTCGTTAAGCATTCCAGTCGCATGGCCGAACCAACTGAGATGATGGTTGAGATCTCCCGATTCGGAAAAGTTGCTCGACATTCACAGCTTTGCGAATTTCACAGCTGCGCACTTTGTCGCGAAGTGCCACGCCGTGTACTCTTCGCAAAAATCACATCTCTGCCGCTTGTACTTGAAATAACACGTTTTCAGTCATTAACCAAGATTCATGCATGACCATAGGTGAGGATCGGAACAAAGACCGATTTAAAAACTGACAGCTTTGCGGTATTTGAAAGCTCGTGTTTGTAAACACAGAGCGATAAACCTCACGCAGAACTGCAAAGCTCACGCAACACTGTATTTACTTCAATCTGTGAATCAGTCTCTCTGTTCTGACTTCCGCCACTCGGTCTGTTTAGGGCTCATTTTCATTTCCGCTTGGTCGCACGCAGCTGAAAATCGATCAATTGCGTGTTGAAGACCCTGTTGAGAAGATGCAACCAGCACCAAAACCTCCGCAAAAGCAAACGGTTGATCCTGCAGCCTCCAACAGTGACACCCTCGTCGACTTGGCTGTGACTGTCCGTCCGTTGCATGTAGACTTTGAACAGGAGTGGTGACAACTGACAAACACAACATTGTCGGAGTCCAAAACCCGCGGTGGACAGTGGCGATATAATCGACACAGACACAAACTTCTGAGAAGGAATACAGTGACAAACGACCCAGTAACAGGCGGTCGTCAACACCGTACTCCGACAATCCTTCCCATAGCTTATCTCGTTGGAGTTTGTCGTATGTTTTTTCGAGGTCGACCGAACAAGTGCAGATGTCATTGGCATGTTCGCAAGGTTTCTCGAAAATCAGCTGAAGAGTAAAAATTTGGTCTGTAGTGCTACGACCAGGACAAAAGCCGCACTGGATATCCTTCAGCTTACGTTCATTTATTTCATGGCATCTTTCTAACGGCACATGGCATGAACTTTTTCTGGAAGGCGAAGGAGGAAAATACATTGGTAGTCATTGCATTGCTTTCCGTCAACTTCTTGTGTATGGGAATGATCACCCCAGTTTGCCTATCTTTCGGTGTCTTTTCTGAAAAACAAGTCACTTGATAAAAACGAGTTGGCCAAAGAAGAATGAGATTTCAGGACTGAGGATGCGTAGTGCCACGTGAAATCGATTTCCTATAAAAAAAATTACTGGATTCATCCGCTTGCAAGTGTCACCTTTGTGGAGGCTAGTTACTTCTTTTCAAGGCTGTAAACAATGCAGTTCAGATTTCATCACAACCTGCAGCCTTTATTGTTTTGACAGTTGGGAACATCTCAGCTGCATGTAGTGTATTATCCTCCCTCAGCTGCACTTCCTGTGTGTCTGGTGCCATTATAGTGACCGGGTTTGAAATATTTTTGAAATACTCTCTACATCTGCCCATGGATGTCACATTCATTGCCGAGCAAGACAACATTTTGGTCTTTGATGGATCTAGCAGTATTAGATCTTGTGCCGCGAAGATGCCGGATGGTTTGCCAGAACACTTTAGTATTTTACCAGTAATTGGAATCTAGTTTGTGTCCTAAATTCTTCCAAGATTGCATTTTAGACTTTTTTAACCATTTGGGTTAAGGTCTTTCTTACATGCTTGTCCACCAGGGCCTCCCACTTGATTCGGTATGACCTGGTCCTGTACGTTTGTGCCAACGCTGTTTCTTTTTCCGAACAATTTGCAGACAACCACTATGATTGTGTTGCACGGTTCTTCTTCCCTTTCAACACGAACGTCCAACACCGATTGGAACAAGTCAGCCAAAACGATATAAACTGGTTACTGTTTACCCAAAGAATCCTGCGCTATGTATCTAATTGTGAATTTCCCTTGGTTGGAAGAAAGTGTTTATGCACAATGCGTTGTTACATCGTAGTTGAAGCAGGACCCTTCCGTTATTATTTATGTCGGCATCACCATATCGATCAATCAAACCCTTTCATACCCCATTGAAGTCTCCCAAAATGGTCGTGGATTCGTTAGTTATAACCCTTCACGGGCAACACTGGTTTCTTCCGCGAATTCCAGGCACAGTGCGCATGAGTTTGGGCCATATACCTGTATCAAACACAAAGAGCGGTCTAACAAATTCAACCTCAACATGTTTACTCTTCCTCCCAGTGGGATCCATTCATCAACATATCCTGCAAGCTGAGAGCTAATGAGCATGCCACCCCAGTGTTGGCAGACTGTGTCGGCCGTCCAGCTTACGGTGTTAGAACCACGACGCTTAGTCGAGAGAGATGTCATCAGCATCTGGGGCAGGGGTGACGAACATGCGGCCCACAAAAGAATTTCGTGCGGCCCGCGATGCATTCAGGCGAGATCAGCAGTTATTACTTTCGTTTGTTGTTTGTTTCTGTTGCTGAACAATTTTTTTCGTTTTTAACAGGTTTCATAGTATGACTAAAAAGTTGTGCGGCCCGCTTACTCAGCGGTAACAGACAAAGTGGCCCGCAATGGCAAATAGATTCGTCATCCCTGATCTAGGGTATATCGTTTGGCTTCCTCAATCAGTTGGCGCTCTTTATCTTTGAGCGAAGCGATGTTCCAGTTTCCAATCACCAGCTTATGGCGAGATCGCTTCTTGCCCGTGGCTTTCACGTCTTCCAGAGTGCCCTGTTCCTCATTATTCCAACAATATGATGGCTGCATTTGATGACTCATCCAACTGGCTCATCCTCAATCTATACCCGCTGCAAACAATTGTAGAGCTTGCATGCGAAAGGGTTGTGACAACCCGGGTAGAGTTTAATTTTAGCTGGTTTTATACTTTCTCTGCCACGCCCGGACCCTTGCAGATCTGAGCACCTGTTCCTCCGAGTGAGACCGGTTGCAACCCAGCACTCCCTGCGCAACTGTGTTGATCATCTGACAGTTTTTTTCCACATATACGCAACACTTCGATCTGAACGTGGTTTGTGATAGAGATTATCCACCAGTCAAGGACTCGATAACCTTTCGTTTTTTTCGGAGCCTTGGCGTTTTTGCAATGATTTCTTTTTCTTGTTGTAAATACCATTTATCGCCAAATAAACTCAACTCATTCGCCTCCCCAGATTGCTTAGCGGGATCAACGTGGATCGTGGGAGGAACCTTTCCTCACTGAGCTAAATTCGAGTAAGTTGTTAAAAACACAATTTTTAACGCCTCTTCCTTTACTTACTGTATAATTTTCGGCAAATTAGCGTATCACCATGGCAAGCACAATTTTTTGGCTCATGTGGATCAGTGCCACGAAAGTTGCATACACTAGACTAGTTGATTGACAGGCCTGAACGGGAAACTGATTTTAAGCTTTCCTACGTCGTTATATGAGGGCAGTCCTTGCATGAGACAGTGTGATTCGGCGTGATTGATGCTACAATATATGCGTTGGTTCTAGAGATGAGTAGAAATCATGTTTATTGGAGTCATGATCTTACTAAAGCTTTTTTCTGAAGTATGTGGCGAATTCGCACATGAGCAGAGTCGGAATATTTTTATGACAGGGAAGGTTTTTCAAAGTTTTTTATACTATTCTGCTTCATCCGGAGTTGTATCAAGGCGGAGTCAATTTTTTTGTAAAAATGCTAATATCAGAGCAGAGTCAGAATTGCAATTTTTACGTGCTGAGTGGAGTTGAAGTCAGCATGAAAGTTCAACTTATCTCTTGCTGGGGTGGAATATGTATTGCTGTTGGTGACAGATCTAGGCTTGTGACAAAATTTGGTTGGAAAAGATAACGCGTGATGAATTTTGAAGTAAAAACTTCATTTTTTGAATTTTTAAGTATGGAATAACCCCCATGAAATTTCGCTGGAAGAGTGTTATAAACAAAATGAGTGTCGTGAAACATGGATATCTAACATGTGGGTTGTAGCGGATATGATGTCAGCGAGCACAGCAACTCGAACATAGGTGTAGGAGCAGGCAATTTATTGGGGGTGCAAAAGATATTGTGCCCAAATTTGCCCGAAGAACTTTTATGCGACAAATTTTCTGTAGTTGTTGGTTCACTATATTTTCCTGTACCAAGTTGCCATAGACTTGAAAATAGAAAAGTTGGTACTTGAAATTTAGTTCTTAATAACTCAACTGAAAAACAGTACGCTAGGTTGTGCAAGAACATTCTCAGAAGCTAGCTGGCTCAGTATTCTTGAGCATCTGCCTTACAGTTTTGAAGTTTTCCATTCACATTCCAGCTGCTGCTGTCAGCAATGAGCCTCAGACCCAGCTGAGGTAGGCCTAAAGCTGCATCCTTCTCTGAAGACATATATGTGATATATGTGGCATGTATCATATTATTTAAATTATGACTATGCAGTGAGTCTCACAACATTGTCTTTTCAACTGCGCATATATGCAACAAACCGTATGGCAAAATGTGTACATCTAAACACTACTCAAAATTAAAAACAAAACCTTTACTTTCCTGACATGGACTCATTAATATGTAGTAGGCGCCCTGCATTATACTCGGTTCCCTCAGTCTACAATTAATAAAGCACATGAATAAAATACCTTTTTTTGCCAAAACTTTCCAGCAAATCAGTTAATGATCAACTCTCACAACCTAAACCACAAAGTTACTAGAAACAGCTTGTTGATTTTATATATATTTAATGTGTTTTCTATGACATAATAGACTTTTATTTATGCACTCAATAACAAGGAAGTATAATTTCATTAATTTTGTTAAAAAATGTCAAAGCTTCTTTAATTTTGTTAAAAAATGTCAAAGCTTCTTTAAAAAATGTCAAAGCAAATTTTTGGCAAATCAAAACTTTTGGGGATGGGCTTGCACCCCCAAATCCTAAACCACTCAACTTGAAATCTACCAGAAAAAATCATGTGAACATCAGTTGGGTACCTTTGCAAATATGCCTGAAACAGCTTTTGGGAAGCAGTTTCAAATGTTTGAGCTTAACGTAGAGTGGGTGCAATATTGTGGAGTTGATGTATTTATGCTAAAGAATGCTCTTTAAGTATTGCTTAAGCTCCAGATTTGTGCATCGCGCAATGAATTTCTTTTTTTTGGCATTATAGATATTTTTTCTTGGTCGTTCGCTTTCCATAAGAAAACGTTGAGAAAGTTGGACGTGTATAGAAAAACTCTGCTTCACTACTGCCCTCCAAAAATGTGCTTTCTGGCCATAAAAATGGCTTGCCAATACAGTCATAACAGGGGCGGATCCAGGGGGTTGATTGGGGCGATCGCCCCCCTAAAACTTATGAAAGTAACATTTTTTCACCATGATTTTGTACAATTCAGAAAGACACTTGGCTGCCAACGGAGAATTGACTGCCAAATATTACTGAAATCGCCCCCCCTAAACTTACGAGTTGGATCCGTCCCTGGTTGCCAATCACTGAAATTATGCATGAAACGCATTTAATAATGTGAGAAACGATATGATCTGTTGTAACCTACGATTCACAGGTGACCTGCGACACCGCATTAAGTGTTGTTAGAAAAGGTAATGCCTGGCATTCGAATTTTTGTGGGAAAGTTTGTTTTGTTTTGAAAGTTGTCGTTGGAGTGCCTCGTTGTTGACATTCAAACTTCCAAACATTGCACCGAGCCGGCATGCTTAGCAATGGATGTAAAGGCCTTGCATTGCAAGTCGCTTTGTGACAGAAATATTTCCTGGCCTGTTGAGAAATAGAATTTAGTCGCAGTGAATATTAACGACGAATGACGCAGCACTAACATATGCTCCATGGCCATTGGAACGTGTAGCAATTATAATTTGGTGTTGCATGGCGATTTTGTATTTCGGGTGTTTCTTGCACTTTGAAAATGCACAGATATGGTTGACGAATGAAATGCACGATACCGCAAAGTACCTGCGGCGTTTTCCATACCTTTGTTATGTGTCTTGTGCTTTGCTGTGTAGATTCTTTGTCATTGCACCTTCTCGGTATGGCAATTCACTACCTGAATCGCATAGCAGTCGCACGAAACTGTTAAATTAAGAAATGTTTTACAGTTTTAATGTCGTATTATACACATAGAATTAGTGTCATTGCATTTAGACTTAAGTTATTTGCATGCATGGGGTGTTTTGTGGAGCACAGCAGGTTAATAGCTTCAGAAATATCGTGACTGCATATTTTTAACAGCTGCTGAGGCCCCATTTGATTGTGAGATTCATGACGTAGGCTTCCCGCCTCTGATTTTCTTCTCCCAGTCATTTGGTCATCGACCGCTGTAAACGATGCGTTTCGCATGTTGGTCCGAGTGTAGTTTGTTTGTAAATTTGCAGCTGAATCGGATTTCGTAGATTCATGTAAAAATAAATGCTACATGCTTGGACTTCTGATACTAAGATGAGCTGCTGGCGGGTAGTTTTCGGAAATACTGCGGTGTGACGAGTTTTTGCACACAGCTGATTCACCCTGTGTCGGTTGTCACGAACGTTTTTGTTAAAAAAAGCAAGAACCCGTTCTCGCTAAATTTGTAATTCAATGCCAAGCAACAACATACAACAAATACCTACGTTTGGGCGTCGATACCAAATGTTAGGTTGTCATTTGAATACCAGATGATGTGAAACGCAACTTAAGCTGCGTTCATGGTGCTACCACGGGCGCCGAAAGGATTTTTTCCAGCCGGGGGCCAAAAGGATTTTTTTCCAAGGGGGAGCAACAGTGGTGGGGATTTTATTTTACCCACTTGAAAATATGATAAAAATCTTCTTGTATTAAAATGTTATTAGGAAATTTCAACATCCAGGAGGGGCCTCGGTCCCAAAGTTTCACCACGACAAGCTGACCTGAAACTACAGCAGGCCCAGTCCTAATTAAAAAACGGCATGAACGCATGTTCACTGGAGATTTGTGTGTGCGTTCAACCCTCCAGTGAAATACGCCGTCAATACCCACCTTAAAACCACTGGCAACGATCGAGTTACTTGTTGTTTCAGCAATTTCTGTATTTTCATGCAAACATGAAGGACACCTGGAACATCTCCGGTAGTAATTAATTGACAGTAAGTACTGTCATAATCCATTCCGTCATTGCCGACGATGGAGCGGCTGCGCAGGTAACCAAGCACGAAAGCAAGCATGTGCGAGCTCACAACGAGGAATAGTTGAGTGTGTGATGATGCAGAGCTTGTCTATGCTTCACACGCGCGCACAAACGAAGGCAGGCGAAGACGGCCGGGCTGAAAAGATACTTTTCCGCAGCTTTCTTTACTCCGGTTGCGCCAGGTAAGACCCGGCGTTGTGTCGAACACCAGATATGCCAGCCATGGGCATCGGAAGGATTAATTCCAGGAGGGAGGCATTAGCGGATTTTCCCATTAGTAACCATAAAAGTGTTTCCAGGGGTGCCAAAAGTGTTGAAATTTCATTTTTCCTTTTCGAAACAAGGAAAGCGACCTTTTTTGCTAAAAATGTAATAGAAAAATGCCAAATTTAAAAATCCAGGAGGGGCAGAGGCCCCCTCCTTCCGACGCCGGCACCGAAACAGACACGCTAACCAACCAAGCCAAGGCCACGGGTTCGTTAGTTACAAGTAACATTCAATCATTATATCGTAGAACAGGGTGACGAACATGCGGGCCGCATGCGGCCCATAAAATAATTTCGTGCGGCCCGCGAAGCATTCAGGCAAGACCAGCAGTCATTACTTTCGTTTGTTGTTTGTTTCTGTTGATGAGCAATTTTTTTCGTTTTTAACAGGTTTCGTAGTATGACTAAAAAGTTGTGCGGCCCGCTTACTCAGCGGTAACTGACAAAGTGGCCCGCAATAGCAAATAGGTTCGTCACCCCTGTCGTAAAAGTAATGATACAACGTTGACCTGAAACATGCCGAGTTGACTTAAACTTTGTCAAAAGACGTCATTGTGATAAATTCATTGTTAATTTTATCGAGAGGTGGTGACATGATTTTGGCGAAAAATGCGATTGGTGCAAGATCGCGCGTAGTGAGAAGTTTTGTGGTAGACCCGTTACCAGCGGGGGACACCAGGGGGACAAAGAGTTTTCTTAAAAGGGCCCAGATTTTTTAGACTATGTCCAACACATTTTTTCCACATTTTCGCCCCCCTAGTCACGGGACTGTGTTGTGGTGACAATATCATAGCAAAAAACGACTGAAATGTCGGATACTCTCCACGAGGATAGTTCTTCAAGAAAAGCACATTCACACAGTCAACTGCCATTTATCGGGAAATTGGACGTCGCCCTGTAAGAAAACCGCACTGAACACAGGGCATTGTTTCTTTTCCACATTCGGTGCCAGTACTGTATTTAACAAAGTGGATGTGCGGTTCCTGGCCATCAAATCTCACACTTATCAGGTCCTACGTGAAAAAAGTTTGGTGGCGCTAGCCAGTGGCGTAGCCAGCCCAAAAATTTGGGGGGCCAAAATGTTTGATTTTTGGCGAATAACACTATTTTGTCGGGAAAACGCCTCTAAAAGCACAAATTAATTATATTCTCTGAAAATTTTTCGGTGGGGGGCATGGCCCTTTGGCACCCCCTTGGTTACTCTTGTGGCGCTCTAGATGTCCCTGTGCCTGCCTTAGAACAGCAAGTCTTTTTTGGGAATTAAAGAGTGTTGTAGTTGCACGCATTGCAATTGCTGTTTTGGTTGCAACCAGATCCGCACCAGCCACAACACTCGCCCTTATAAAATTTATTACTTTGCTGCAAGCTTTTAAATTCTATGAAAATCATCCGTAACTTTTTTTTCATTTTGAAATATGTAAAACTGTTGGCATAGATTTATGCAGTGCTTCACAGCCAGTGGCTTGCGAATTACAGTCAACCTTAGTTAATCCGGATTCGATTTGACCGACGATTTTATCAGGCTTAGGCTAAGATCCGGATTAACCGAAGATGGTTGTTTTTAGCCTGACATCATCTAAGTACTGAGATATCAGTGAAAATCACTTAAACTGAACACATTTACGAACCAACAGTAAACTTTTGATGTATTTACAATGGTACATCCAGGGGCGTAACGAGGTTTGATGGCGCCCGGGGCAAAAAGCAAGTATGGCGCCCCCATCTTCGACTTTGAGGTCGTTAGGAAGCAAATGTACTGTTTTGAAGAAATTATTTGTGTCATTGTTGGGACTATTCGGCGCCCGGGGAATTGTACCCCCCTTTCCCCCCTCGTAACGCTCCTTGATACATGACACTGCTAACCGCCTGTTCCAGTGGGTGACGTAATAATCATCTCTACGATCAGTCGAATGTTGCGCGCAGTTGCAGCCATTGTTATCACAATTCTAAACGTTCCGTATTGATCGTGAGCATTCTTGTGTTGCGTCTGAAAGTTGGCGAATCTTCCCTAGAGACCAATCAGTCCACTTGAGAACACAACAGCGTGAAGTACAGAAAAATCCGGATTACGGGATGTGAAAAGAGCAGATTTTATCCGGAATTGGCGAAGATCCGGATAAACCGAAAGTTTTTGTAAAGAAAAACGGTAGAAATTATTCGTACCACGAATTTCATACGGTTTGGGCGAAGATCCAGATTAACCGAGGTTTACTGTACGTTGTAGAGGACCGCGAAGCATTTGAAAAGGTTAATATTTTCAGGTATTTCACTAAAACGTTTTCTGAAAATTAGCCGATTTTCCATGGTTTGGATTTAAAATAACAAACTCAAATTTCCCATTACAGCAGTAAATCGCATGTGTTGTTCATACTTGTTTACTTTCTCACGTTGTCAAGTTTTATGCTGTTTTACTAAGATATCTCATAGTTGGCCCCTCAAAAAATTATCAGTAAAAGTGGGTCGCAAGCTGAAAAAGGATAGAAAGCATTAGATTAATGGAAGACCTTGAAACTAAGTGTCACATGATTTTCATTGCTCGCACGTGTCAGAGTGACCAGGGTTGTGGTCCTTGTGGAGTCGCAGTCGGATTTTTTTTTATCCGATTCTGGAAGTCCCATTGAATCATTTTTTGCATCGCACTCTTAAGTTACGAATCCTAACTCGTTCCTGTTAAAATGATGCAATTTCATCTGAAACTTTTATTGACACAGAATTCTTGCTATGTATCACGATTTCCATTTATTGCCTGTGGCTACAAAACTGTTGACAGCGAAAATTCATTCACGTGACGTTGTGTCAGGGGTTCCCAACAGGGGTGACATTTACAATTCCCAGAGGAACCGCGAGATTAATATTTTTCAATATAGCATTTAAAAAATACAGTTTCAAACTGCCATCAAACCTCAAAGCAAATTGCTATGGGTTCGCCACCGGGTGCTGCATACTATGTATTTCTCTCGGTAGGGTGCCGCAAGTCTAAAAGTTGGGAACCACTGCGTTATGTTAAGGAGTCGGTGTCGGAAATTTTGGGAAGGTTGAAGTCGGACATTTTACCTGCGGCTCCACAACCCTGACAGTAAACTCGATGAAAACCATTTGATGGGTGTGCTGGCACTCACCATTTGATGGGTGTGCTGGCACTCACCATTTGATGGGTGTGCTGGCACTCACCATTTGATGGGTGTGCTGGCACTCACCAGGTGCAGGTCTGAGGTTTTCTTAACTATTAACGATGTTGCGTCAACAAATGGACAGCTATTAGTGACGTTTTTTACGCAGGATGCCGTAATATTTTCAGTAATTTGCATAACGTTAAGTTGTTTGGTTTTTTTTATATATCTTTACTTTTCTGTTTGTTATTCTTCCTGGGTACATCCCAATTTTTACGCATAAAAGTACACTCCATGTTTTTATCTGTTGTTTTCTTTCCATCTCATCAATTATTTTTCATATTTCATACTTCGTCTAACAGATTTTCACCACACCAAATTTACTTAAACTAGATCCGTTCATTTATGTACGTAGGCATGCTCTCTTCATAAGTACTTTTTCTTCAACATGTTCTGTGCTTGTTTTTCTGACTGTATTTATTTTATTTCCAACGGTTGTGTTTCAAGTTCAACACTTGTCAAAAAATGATGAACGGGTTTAGTTGACAAGGTTACCGCCATGGTCCATCACCAATCCTATGTAATACAGTGACACTCTTTTCACACTGATCAATTATTTTCCCTTTGTGTTTTCAGTTGTTCTGATTTCTACTGACAGTTGGTCACTCTTTTGCATGATGATCCTTTATATTGTTTCTGTTTATTAGGAGAGTCATATGAAACAATAAATCAATCAATAACTGTGTTCAGTGTTCTGTAGTGTTTAAGATACTGAGGCGGCAGGCTTGTCTAGAAGTGACTGCAAATTTGTATCTTTGCTAAACAGCTTTGAACTTCTTCACCTACTTTTCTGATCTGGGAGCATTCCACTCTTGCAAGTACAGTGTTGTGAAAGCTGTCGAGAGAGATATGTCAAGTTGTACGTCGGTAATCAAAACTGAACTGAAAGCAATCACATGGTTAGGAGGCCAATTTATTTGTTTCCAACAGCTGACTTGTAACCACATCGCAAGGAAATAGTTAATATTTTGTTGTTAGTGAAGCTGTGCCCCGCCAGTTTGGCCTTAAAGGTGCTCTAAGTTCTGATTGTGCAGTTCATAGAAAGAGCAATCGATTAGGTCTGTGCTGTATTGCGTCCCGTTTACATTCCCAACGTCAACTCTTTTCGGACTTTAGCATTTCTGTCAACAAACGACGTTGACGTTGAAACGACGCAAGCTTTCTTTTTGTGATCAAACTTTTGTAGTTGCTCTGAGTATGGCGTGCATCAAATAAAAAAAATCCATGAATCGGAAGCAAACCAACCATCACAATCTAATTGCCCGATAAAAAGATCTAGCTGCAGTTCGCAAGTTTCCGTTTTTCAGTTATATTCAAAGGGTTCAATGACCAAAACCCCGGAAACAAAAGGTAACCAATTACGCATGATCTAGTTGGTAGTTTCCCATCTGAAACAATATTGCTACTCTTTTGATACTGCTTAGCCTACTCATAAGGAGTATCTCTACCCCACGGTATTTGTACAGATGCTTCTCCAGCTTTTTATGAAGCAATAGCACGCCATGAAATCCTCAATCTTTTGTCTGAAATGTTTTCTGCACTTCGGCTATCAGAAATGCTTTTTCTTTTCATAAACTGCCTGATATCCATTTTTTCCAGCACTTTCTACAAACAAGTCATAATTTAATAATACTGTAATGAATGGCGAGAACAACATGAGCGATGAAAAAACAAGAAAGTTGAACCCTCTCGCAAAACCGTTTCAAGCAATGAGAAAGTAGAATATGTTGCAAGACTATCGGACAACTTACTAAAGTTGGAACACCACGCAGGCTTTTAAAAAAACTGAGCAGATGAATTACGAAAACTCGCCACAGCAAATACAACTTTGCACTTAGTGCTCACTAAAAAGTCAGAACTAAACCTTAACGATAAAGACGTATTCCCACAAGCCTGCATATGACGTAGTGTTAGTGGCAGCAAATCGGAGACTATCGTCCAGTGCTTCGTCTGCCATTCAATTTCCGTTTTTCCTGTAGATTTGACATGCTTCTGTGTAGAAAAAGTACGTATGTGTCCAGGCCTGTAACCAGCTTGCGACACCAGGGAGGGCGAAGAGTTTTTTAGAGAGTGGCCCAAATTTTTTAAACCATGTCCACAACTTTTAAACAGTGTCCAGCATATTTTTCTAGGGGGGCCAAGCCCCCCTGGTTACGCGCCTGTATAGTGTGTGTGTCGCCAAACGTCGAGCGCATCTGCAGTGCGAAATCTTTCAGTTTGGGAAATCTATCTTTGCTGACTGATTTCAAGAAGCTTTTTACTGTCACTAATACTGTTAGTATTGTAGCCAACATTTTTTGAAAGATGTTGTGCTTGTTTTGCAGTAATTAGAATTACCTATTGCAGGGATGGGCAATTAACTTGGCTCAAGGGCCACTTTGAGAAGGCCGCGTTTAGCTGATAGATAGACAGATTTATTTGTTGTTACTGAGTTCATTGCGCCAGGTGTCATTTTCAAGACAACGAACGCCAGAGCACCGAAAAAAACACGTTATACAGTCAGTTGCCCCAGGGGAGGGGCCGTACCTTCTAATTTGACCATAACAAATGTAACCTCAGACGCTTTTCAAGAACTTTCAATTTTGAAGATTCTTTCTGAAATCTTCCGCGGGTCACTGAAAACGCTTGGGCGGGCCACATGCAGCCCGCGCACCTGTACAGTAGTTGGACCACACTGTCTTCACCAATCTAAGCTTATGCCGTCGTTTTACACACTGCGTAGCTTATTCTGTATGTAGGCTTGTGGAAATATACATAAGGTTTAGTTATAACTTCTGAGTGAGCAAATGCAAAGCTGTGTTTACTCGGGAGACTTTTCATAATTCATCTACGCAATTTTTAAGCCTGCATGGTGTTTTAACTTTAGTAAGTTGTCTGATAGACGTCAACGTTCAGGTCTACTTCTCATTGCTTGGAAGAGTTTTGGGAGAGTGTGTAACTTCTAAATCTAAATCATTTAGATTAAATGATCATGTACGGGCCATTCATTCTATGCGTACCACAGTTCGTTGGAGGCCCCCTTGGATCTTGAGGCCCTAGGCTTGAGCCTATAAAGCCTATAGGTTAAATCCGGCCCAGCCTATTATGCTCGTTTCTGTTCATCAGCAATGTTGACCTCAAAAATAATAACAGAAATTATAGAAAATCATTCTGAATTTTCTAAAAAATGGTAAAAGATGGTGCCACTAGGGAGGTCTTTCCTATTAACAATGAGGCAGTGCCAAGTTTAAAAGGGTACTACCTAAGCTCGACTTTTTCATGTACTAAGCAATTTCAATCTAAAATAATCTATTAAAAATACACATTAAAACCATCGTGTCTGGCCTTTTCTTTTAATGGAGAGAGAGTGAGATCTTTGATCATCCTTGGAAAATGCGAATTAGCACAGAAGATAGGAAACTTATACAGAACAGATTCTAGTATGCTGAAAACAGAAACAGAATAGGCGTGACTTATATTCGAGTATAAAAGTCACTAGAACAGACGGCATTCAAATGGCCTCATCAGCCTATGGAAATAAGTGGTAAGTTTTTGAACTCTATTTGAATAAGGTTGCTATAAATATAGGCAGTAAAGCATAAGCTATAATAAAAATGTCGATAAATGCATACGAAAGATGTTATGAAGTAATACGGCCCTTGCATTTCAACCTGTCTCAAAATTCAGAAGAAATACTGAATGAACAATTACAAACTATTGGTTTCAATTCGGATTATCTTAAAAACGAGCCTGCACTTTTTGAAATGTTTCGACAAAAGTTGTACAGAAAACTAAACAGATACTATTATGAATTAGTAGTTTGTGGATTCGGAAAACTTTATTTGCCAAATAAAGATCATGTGGACAGCACTAAAGACCAAACAAAGTAAGAAGTTGAACTGTGAGCAAATTCGAAAAGCAATCAGAACGCCAAAATTTGGAAAACTATTCAGTAATGATGGGGACTTGACATTGGTACAGGAAAATAGGAGACGTAAAGCCCTGAGAATCCTACAAAGAACAGGATTCACCTGGAAAAGGAACCCCACGGAAGTACTTAAAAGAAAGGTTGGAAGCTGCTGATCTAAAAATAGACCTTTTCGGAGAAAGCCTCACTTTATTTAATAAACTTAAAAGTCAACTCAGTATTTTATTCCACTCTAAAGGTTTCAGTAGATATTACATATTCATGGAATCAGTGAAACCCAAAGACTTTCAATGGCAAATTTATACCATTCGGAAGGTGCTATTTGATATGAAATTGGATGGAGAATGTTATCGATTACTACAAGCAATGTTACATATCTAAAGTAACTGCTAGAAATAATTGACAATGTTTTAGTTTTTATAGAAAGTGTGCTTCGACATGTTTCTTTCTCTGACATTATGTTTTGAACTAATGATTGAACTGTTTAGGTTGTTTATAGATTAACAGTGTTGGGTCAACGAACTAAAGATGACAGTAAAAACCACCGAAAGCTGTGTACAAAGTTTAATGGCTAATGGCGTAAATGTTGCTGATATAATGGTTAGAACTCCAAAAGTCATTTTGGATGCTTTTGATTTGCAAAGTCTTAAAGTCGGAATAGATTTTGTCTATCAAGCTGATACATCAAGTACAAGCTCGGAAAGCTGGTTTGGGAAATTCTTGGAACACATGAATGTGAAAGACAATGAATTAGATACCTTGTTGGCAGAATTGGACGAAGACAGTTTGAAATATGACCCAATAGACAGTATTGTACAAGCTATCAACTCTATACATTTCCATGAACCCCAATGTCCCATATTGAAACTACAACATCAATAACAATTTAAAAATTTGAAGTTAGAGGTCTTGGAACAAAATCGGTTGTTTTTTGAAATGTTTAAGCGGAAACTTTACAAAGAATTCCAAGGTTCTCTTTTTTGGTATTGGCCATTGCTTGAATATGTGAATATACATGATTTCCAATGGCAAGCCATGTGGCTATGGGAATTTTTGATAAACACCCTAACAGATGAAAATACTAATGAGTGGTTACAGAAGTTGATTAATGTGTAAATCTATTGTAACGTGCAGCCACATTTATTACCTCCGCGACTGGTATTGAAGTAAAAACAGGTATTGAAGTGGACGAAGCTCAAGGTAATGACCTTGAGACTGAAGACTCCTTAACTATTGCTAGATTTCGAGATTTTCTCGTTAAAGACACCAATTGCTATAGAAGTCTTAGTAGGACAACTGGAAAGGCGCTTTTCGTTTTCAACTGTTATTTGACATGTTGACGAGTATCATGAGTTTTCTTTCTGTTTGTTCTTATACTTCACAAGTGCATTACTTGCAAAATAAAATGCATGAAACTTATACTCGTGTACAAACCAAATATGAAACCTTGTGGTTTTGATTCTGTCTATTTAGACAGTCAGCTGTAGGCTGAGTAGCAATAGCATGATAAAAATGTACACTGATATTTCCAATTGAATGCCATTATGTTAAGTCTTTCAGGAAGACCTGAAATTTAAAATGTACTAGGTTTTAAATATTTCCTTCATCAAGGAATCCATAACTGGAAAAATGGCAATTAAATTATTAACTCTAGAAGCTGGAAAACAAACCGACGTTTTGAACACAATGAATTTTGTTAAACAAAAAAGCATATGAAATCAGAATTGACTGAAATACGGAGTCAAAATGGGAAAAGAAATAACATCACGAAAAGGAAATCAATATCAACGAGTCCACAATTTCACGATGGTAGGTTCGGTTTCGATGAATCTACCTTCAGACGTTTGAAGGTCTTCCAATAATAACGAACGGTCCCAGATGGTGAAGCTACAAATTGCGTCCGAAGCCGGATGCTCGAAACGTATGTACACTTGGTTATAGTACCATTGGTCTTCTCCCATAAACCAAACAAGTCGGAAAGCTGCGTTATCCAGTGGAAGTATAGCTCCACAATTATTGAAAATATCCTCCACCTGATGTAAGGCCGAGACAGGATCCAGTCGTTGACCCCGCCTATAACGACTGAGTGTCAGAACAGTCTCGTTTTGAAAGATTTCCTCTGCATTCAATCCCGATGATAGCTGCATGATTGTTCAGTTATAAGGTATAGTCGCCTTGACTTCGAATGACGACCAGCTTTGAAAGCCCTGCTTATATAGTGAAAACGGGTGGAATTTCCCGAATGGTGCCATATTGCATCACCTCCCATTAACGGAAAGCTTTGATCAAGATTTAGAACACAAAAAGGGGAGTATCCTATCTCAAACCTCTGAATTCTAGAATTCTGATAGATTGCTATTAGCCTGAAAAACAAATAGGCAAGCAGGAATCAAATGTAGTCCTTGCCTATAATGAATCTTTACAATAATATTTCATTCTCGACCATTACCCCAATTGAAACTTTTAATAAAATTTTATGTCATAGGAACAGTTATGATTAATAAGCTTATAGATGACTAAGGAATACACTAACGTTTTGATATTGTATTTTCAGTGATACTTAGACAAATACTTAAAATTACTTAGCAATGTTCAAATTGTTATGTATATTTTTCATCTTGCACATACACTTTACAAAATCTGACAGTTTACATCGAACAAGAAATTGTAGTAATGAATTCAAACCCTTGCTTAACCTTGTTTCTAATCAAGGAAAGAAAGTTGTGGTAATACCAGAGAAAGATCAGATATCTTTGGAACATGAAACCCCTCACTGTGATATAGAACCATGTGATTTACATCAATATAGAGAAAATTTAGTGGAACAGAACCATCATCATAAAATAGTATCGGCAAAACATTTACAAGTAACACCCTTTCATATTGATCCAGCATGTGGCTGTAATTTTGTCAAAAGCCAGGAATGGTGTCCTGATAATTGGTCGACACTAGTGGAACAAAAACAACAACAAAATATTCAAGGTTATGAAACGATCTCTTTATATTTGCCACGCCACCAACGCTTTCAGATTCATCACATAAACAATCCAAGAACCTTGAATTTGTATCAATTTTACTTCCGTAACATATATGCGTAATTTCCTTATATCTTGACTTCATTTTTTGATAAATACCAATGGATCTCATGGAAATTATTTTTTGATGATAGATCTTACCCCATGCAAGAAACCGGTCCCTGCCATATGTTGTTGAATGATATGCCGATCATTCAGTCTATTGACGTAAATCACCATACAGAAAGCGCTGTGAACGCCTCCTCCCTAGAAGAATGTAACTTTCAAAAGATAGTACAAATACACACTTTATCCGATTCGGAAGTACAAATCCGGATCCCTGCAGGACAAATTCGAAATATCCAGCCGAATATATTAAATAAAAACCATCATCATGATCGGTTATACTTTGAATGGTGTTGGAGTACTACCGGTAGACCATATTCCTGGATAGTGATACACCTAAGACACGGTCAGTTAAGGCAAAGAGAAACTACAGTTTGGTGGATCCTCAACAGAAGAAGGACTACCATAACCTACCGTAAATATTACTTTATGCCATTGTCCTTACGACCACAGAATTCCATATTTTCGTATTGGCGCTCACATACACACTGTGAGAATAATCAATGGACCTTACAGGGATCAGATTTAGAAAGTACAGTTGCGTTAGAACCAAGGACTTCAACTCAATGTTGGGCATATCATACCAACCCAAAACAATGTTCAGATCATGAAAATCATACTTGTTGCACACCCACTTTGGGCAGACTAGAAAAAGTACTCTTACAATCATTGGCGTACGAGACGGGGGGGCGGGGAGAGCGGCCGCCCCCCCCCGGATTGAAAAATTGAGGGCAAACTCTGTTTTCAGGGCAAGCTCAAGTTGCTCAAAAATCCTGAAAGATAAAAAATATTTCAAAACAGTGAAAAATTTCAGGGAAAATTCTGTTTTTCAGGACAAGCGCAGGTTGTTCAAAATTCTGAATGATAAAAAATATATATTCAATACAGTGAATTCAGGGCACACTCTGTTTTTCAGAGAAAGCAAAAGTTGCTCAAACATCCTGAATGTAAAAAGTACATTAAATACAGCGAAACATTTCATGACAAACTCTGTTTTCAGGGCAAGCGCAAGTTCCTCAAATATCCTGATATATAAAAATATTTCAATGCAGTGCAAAATTTAAGGGCAAACTCTATTTTTCAGGGCATGCACAAGTTGTTCAAAATTCTGAATAATTAAAAATATATATATATTCAATACAGTGAATTCGGGGCACACTCTATTTTTCAGGGCAAGCCACAAATTGCTCAAAAGTCCTGAAAGATAAAAATATTTCAACACAGTGAAAAGTTTCAGGGCAACTCTGTTTTTCAGAGCAAGAAAGTTGTTAAAAAATCTGAATGATAAAAAATCAGTGACGGGCCGTCAGGGGAGGCAAGGAAGGGTGTTCCTCCCCTAGCATAATCATGAAATGTGCAAAACGAATTAGGGATACAAAATAACAAAATTGAATAAATATTTGTCCTTTCATGTTGAAAAGGTGCAATTTTTGTATGATTCTAATC
>Ga0210059_1004348_pt1 | contig 22828 bp, 20 predicted proteins | sample Ectturendosymbi2_FD_188042 | JGI IMG/M metagenome (GOLD analysis project Ga0210059, IMG submission 188042) | Ecteinascidia turbinata endosymbiont from Florida, USA - Sample 2 (SPAdes) (version 2) | ecosystem: Host-associated > Tunicates > Ascidians > Unclassified | place: Key West, Florida...
TATAAACTTTAAACTTGCTTATAAACTTACTAATCTCAGCGAAGTGAAAGGCTCCTTTGGGGAGGGAGTGGTGGATGGGTGGTTTGGGGAGGGAGTGGTGGATGGGTGGTTTGGGGAGGGTGTGGTTGGTGGGTGGTTCAGGCAGAGCAGATGTCTCGTCATCTAATCAATGACGCGCATGAATGGGACGGGTTTGGCAGAATTAGTGGGGAAAGAAGACCATGTTGAGTTTGACTCTATTCCTAGTTTGTGAAGAGACATGAGAGGATGAGTGGGAGGATTCGGCCGCAGGTGAAATACTCGAATCGTTTTTTTACTTATTCAGTAAAGCGAAAAGTGGCAACCAAGCATTCATAGCGACGTTACTTTTTCCTATGTTAGTTCTTCCTATATCATTGTGAAGCAGAATTCACCAAACGTTGGATTGTTCACCCAATGCCGGGGGTTTCCGGAAGGCCGTCCAGGGCCGTTAATTGGAAAAAAGACAAATTGGGAAAATAAGACGTGATCCAAATAACCGCCCGGGCTGTTACATGGCAAGTGCATATTGCCTGTGTCTCTCTAAATAGTATTCAAACTCTGTATAACGTTGGACGTACCGTGTAAGGGAAGAGGTACAAATAGCATTCAACTGAAACCTCAGCATCATATAATCGCCCACCTAAAATAAGCGACCACGGGCGGAGTAAAGACTGGGGGGACTTCCGGAAAAACCCGGTAATAGGGAACGTGAGCTGGGTTTAGACCGTCGTGAGACAGGTTAGTTTTACCCTACTGATGAAGTGTTGTTGCGACAGTCATTCTGCTCAGCACGAGGCGAATGTTTTTGTTGGTTGTGGCTCCACCAGTGACACTGGAGTGAAACATTGTGAATTCATATTTTCTTAGTTGGGTGAGGTCAAATTGAGTTTGTGCAACGTTAATATAATTCCTCCGTATAATACTTCGCATTGCGCTCGTGTGCCGTTTCTACTTTATTGTCGATCAGGCCTCGAGTAATTATCAGTCCACGTTATTTGCCTCGTTTCGCATTCCTTGCCACAGTTGTGTTGTTCATTCTTCATTGACTATAACATGAATCAAAGAGATTGTCTCTTGGCATTCAAGACAAACGGTCTTTGACTTCACAGCGAAACATTTGAATCTACAGATTCAAAGTGAAAACTGATCAAATCAACAAACCAACCTTTTCCTTGCTTGCCTCCTTCATTAACTTCTGTGCTTCTTTCATTAATTTCTGCATTTCTTGGTTTCTTGTCAAAAGCTGAAGTTCAGCCAAATGCTGTGGAAACAAATGTCTGTCAATCAATCTCACCTCTGCCTTCAAACTTATCGCCTGCCAACAACGAATAGTCCTTGTTTAGGATTTGTAACGTAGTACCAGATACTTTACACACGCCTGGGTGACAACACACCCACGCCTGGGTGACAACACACCCACGCCTGGGTGACAACACACTCATGCTCATTCACAAAAACACTGGGATATTTAACAACTTTACAAATATTCTTTTCATTCGCTCAGAAAAGTTTTTTCAAGTGACAACAGAAAAAACACACTTAATATTTATGAAAAATCTGATTATTAACCAACCTTTCAATCATTCGCAAAATGTAAAATATTTGTCCAGTGTGTGCTTACAACACATTTCGTGTGTGCTTACAACACATTCCGTGATGGGAACGGAAGTTGTTGTGCGAGGAAGTGCAAGAAATACAAAACCTCCTGAGTCTCAACAAGATTCCACTGCATCACATGCATTGGTGGCTCAAACGACATTTCAACGGATTAAATTAATTTTTTCGGTTAGAGGGGGCCTTCCCCCGCTTGGAGGGGAATCTCCCTAGCCATGCTGGGTGATGCTTTGGGGACCAAACTTCTATAAATTTGAGAGACCGTAACGGTCTTTCAAATTTTTCCAACTGTCTCGCAAAACCCAGAAGCTCGCTTCACTGCATAACCAGCAGCAAAATAAACCAAACTGGCGATCTCAGTATTCATTGGTATTCACATGAAGTAGTTGGGGTCTATCGAAATGTCTTAACGGTTAGCAAAGTCAAATCTTTGAAAAACCTGTTTAGGTTTAAGAAAACAGCTAGAACGAGGACAAATGCCCATAAAACTGCACTGAATGTGGTTTTCGTATCCACAGCTCATGGTGGTCATGCGGGCTTCTCTGAACCAAACCAACTGATTCATGTCAACGGTGATCATGCTTCTCTGAATTAAACCAATTGACCCGGTCCCACATCAGTGACTGGAATGATTTGAATACCTGGTACACAGAGGGCGATGACGTCACCAGCGAAGAAGCGACGGACCATATCCGTTGGATAATATCGGCAGGGGTGTTTCTGGGTGTATCGGCAGGGGTGTTCTGGGTACAGGAGCATATTCTGCTGATGGCCAGAATACAGGCCAGGATGGCCGATTCGAAGTCCTCACTCTGCACAAAATAACACAAACAACACTCCGTTTTTAATCATGTTCGTACTCGTTGGGAAGTCATGGACGAAAGTGAGACAGTTAAAAAATTTTGTCAACACAACTTCCAATTAACTCTACATCAACAAACAGCAATCATTTCAGGGACACACTGCCTTTGTTGAGCCACTAATTTTATCTTTTAATTCCATTGGCTTAACAGCAATCGACGGCAAGCCTAAGACTGATTAATGCTTTTTGCCGGGGAGGTTGAGGTGAACGCTTCTTGCGCAAGGGCGATTCACCCAGTGGTCGTGGATCGAACACACAACCTTCAAATTGAGAGGCGGACACTTTGCCACTGAGCTATCCTATAGTTATTGCGATGCAATAACAACTTACTTTGTTAATTTGGCAATTATCGTAATAACCCTCAACATTCGGTACTGCGAGATTAGATTATGACGTACAATCGACAGTGGTGTTTAACATTTGGATTAAACGTCACAAATAAAAGCGACAACATTCCTACGCTGGGTGGCAGCATGGAGTCAAGCAACGAGGATGAAGTCCATTCATGCGTAACAGACCAGAGACACAAACCGAGCACTGTGTGGAACGCAAAGTGTGAGGGTCAGGTTTGAATGATGATGGGTCGGGATCGAACTTTACCTCCTCAGTGTGAACGAAGGTTGAGCTTTAGTTGCAACTTGATATAAGACAAGATTCTTTTTTTTAAATGTCACAAGTCTAAGTTAGGGTCAGGGTCAGTCACACTTTTTACATACAGTAAATATTTAAAAGCAACAAACACGTTTTCATGACGTAACAAACCCGATATCGTGAAAACGTTACACAGAAACTAAAGTTTATTCCTACATTTCTCAAAGTTTCCACTTGCTCGAGTAAGTTGTTGATAATCGAGTCCGTATCTTCGAACATTTCGCAATAATCCGATACAACCTGTGGACAATACACCCTTTACTGAATAAGCTTTGCAGCAATACAAGTCATTGCAAGCATGAAATGGTTGACTCCGGGTCAAACTGCTGAAAAACAGGCGCATGTGGCACAGAACTCTATGGAGGGTACTTTGCGTGGGGAAATCTCCACTCATCCCATGCAAAGTTTAAAGAAGCAGAGGTCGAATACGAGTCTGCTTCATGTTTGTTTCTGTTGCAAAACACGGCTTGGAAAGTTAAAGCAATTGTACCAGAAACAACTTTCACCTGTATTGGTGAAGTTGACATACAAAACGAAAAAAACATAAAAACGTAGACATTCTTTCGCATCTGGATATGGAATTACTGCTAATGTCAGCATCAGTGAAAACTGGATGAGGAAAAACTTGAAAAACCTTTCGATGCAAAACCATCCAGTTATTTCAAGAACAAAACTTAAACACTACAAGTTTCCTGCCAGTAGTGTAGAAGATCAAATCCCGAATAAGACAAATGTCGCCACAAACCGACAAAATGAAAATTTTCGTTATCGGCGAAACTTGCCGCGGATTTTACGCAGAAAGAACATTCGTTGCTGCCTCGATTTCCATCCAGAACAAAAATGGTAGAAGTTTTTATGGTCGGCCGCAAAACAAGCTTTCAATATTGATAAGAATGGGATGAAATAAGTGCATCCCTACAGTGTAGGATTGGCCACAAAATCATAAGAAACACTTAATCCCGACACAGGCGGTGGGTGGATATGTGTTGGTCAGATATAATATTTTTTCTGTGTCTGCATTCAATCAAGTGAAGGAATCCAGAACTGAGATTATATGTGAAGAGGTTGCTATGGAAGTCAAAGTGGTGAGAAACGTTTAACAGCCTTGCTTCAGCGTGACCTGTGCAAAGCAACAAGACAGTTTTGCTGGCCTGTGCTCTTTGGCTCTGCGATCATTGCGCCTCGCTCAATGTACAGCAGCTGCAGATAATGTTGCAACGCCTTGCTTGCATCCACTGAAACAAGCACCTTGGTCGCATCCACTGAAACAAGTTCGGGATTGGACTGACGTATTCGTCAAAGAGCACGGGGCCGGACCGGGCCAGCTGGACGCTTGAAGACGGGGCCGGACCGGGCCAGCCGGACGCTTGAAGACCCTTTAAAGGGAATCATTTCATTTCAGTATTTTTCACAGCATCAAAGAATTCTCTTTCAAGCCTTTCCGGCCGGAACGACTATTACTTTGGAATTGTCTGCGCAATTAACTCAACGGTTTCTAGCAGGTTATTAACACAAAAAATTGTTTGAAGAATGATAATGTTTTTGAATAAAATATAAAAAATGAAGTAATGAGTAACTTTTCAGATCTTGTAAATGGAACCCGACATCGACGGAGGTGAATCAAAATAGTTGGCTTCGAGCAAAAACCAGAACTCCATTGTTTTATAGATAACACATTTTTATTTAAAAATTTTTGAAAACAAGCACCAAGTATTGAAGGAGAACTTCGGTACGGCGGGTGATATTTAACAAACTACATACTTTTACAAAAAGCTGAAAATTTGCCAACAAGAATTGATCATATTTTCTCACAACCTCACATGTCATGTGCAGCTGACGAGAAAGTAATAATCACGAACTGACGGAGGTGGGGCTTGTGTGTTTTGCTCTGTACACGCTTTTTATGGGTTTGCCAAATTTTTTCACAAAGCAATCATCAGTGAAATTCGTACCAAGCGCCTGTAAAGCAGAAGCCATCCAACTCATCGCAGATAAGCCATGTTTTTTTATCACAATATATCAGTGATTTTCAACGTGGTCCACTGATTTCCATAAATCCTTGATAAAATATTCCTGAAATTTGTAACCTTTACTTTATTCCACTCGCCCGTGTGCAATACAGTTTCGACGAGTTGTTCACGAGGCAGCAGCGAATTGGTCTATGGGATTTTTTTAAAGATGGTCCATAGACCAAAAAAGGTTAGGAACCACAAGAATAGATTCAATCAAAAAAGTGTAAATTACAAAAAAGCTTGACTTACCCTGGCAATAATGCGGAAGTGACGTGTCGACAAGTTTCGGTATTTCAGGCAACGAGCAACTTCCGTTCTGATGACGTCATCGTTACCTTAAAGCATGCGTTTGATGAGGTTTCAGCCGCTACAGTAGTTTGCGGTACCGCGTTGGAACTAAGCTGATGTGATGCCGGTCATGACCGTATAACCGAGACTATTGGTCATTGTTTCGTCATACGTATGTGATTGTAATGCGTGACGTGGTGGAAGAGCGCGAATAACTGTTGATGGTCGAGCTCGTTTGCTGTGTGCACTTCCCAAAGGGCGACAGGAGCGGGGTCAGCTGCGGCCCGCATGGCCATTTAATATGGCCCGCATGGCCATTTAATATGGCCCGCATCAGAATGTTCCTTAACCAAGTAAGAACACAGCCTCGTGTCAAAACGAAACTCCACGACAAGCAGACACCTAGACAGTAGTATGTTAATAGCAGTGTCTCTCGCTCCTTGACATGTTTTTTTTCCCGACCGCCAGCAATATTCCACAATGCATGCGGCCGTGACAGTAACAGGTTTCCTATCCCTGGTTTTCAGGATTCGAAGCTTCCCGTTTAGAGGTAGTTTGCTTGTTTTGCAACGTGAAGTAACAACAGCAAGATCAGCTGGGTGATAACGAAACTAGGAAATCATCAATCTTCGAAGTAAAACTGGTCTGGTAGCAACAAAATATAAAAAGTACACCACAACTCATTTATTTTCAAACCACAAAACATAAACTCACCAGTTTTAAAGAAAACATAAAACCCACCATTTTTTAAACACTCAAGAATCTCTACACTGACATTAGCTGGCACGTGATCTCCACCAGCCAATAAAAGCGCGTGGTAGGTGTTGAGCAGCCAATCGCAGTCGTCTGACATTGTAAAATGAGTTAAGGATGTACTATTACAGTAGTACACAATGCGTGGACAGTGATGGTGGTTGAACCTTGAAGCCCAAAGAAATTGTTTATATACAACAGCGGTTCCCAAACTTTTTTTGTTGACGGCGCCCTTTGAAAACTTATCAATACTCGCGGCGCCGTAATGAAGCCAAATTTGCAAATTTCAAGATTTACCAAAAAATTGTATTTAACTCATGTTCCTTGTTCAAAATGCACAAAAATGTAAGCGTTTATTCACAAAATACTGAAAAACGTTTAATGTGAGCAGTGAGCTTGTTGCTCTATACACAAGTGGAAAACTAACACATTGCTCGTTGTTCATCAACATATCAGTTTTCTACAACTGTAGTTTTCTTTTAAAGGCTGTAATTTTGTCATGGAGTTGCAGAAGGTGAGTATCTTTTCCTTGGAGTGAGTTGTTTGATTGATTTAATTTTGCAAACATATCACAGAAGATGCGCCAACTGAGTCAGGAAAACTTCACCCGCAAAGGTAGTAGCAAGTGCATAGTTTTCTTTTTTTAAAATATGAAGATTTCATTTTTCAATTCGTACACACGTAGAAGAACTGTGCCTTTGGAAAGCCACCTTGCATTACAATGAAACAATAGGTTGTTGTGCTCTGCTCTTAGTTCATCGCAAAGACATTGGAAAAGCCGAGCTTTAAACGGCCTTGCTTTGATGAAGTTTACAGTTTTGACAGCAACTTCAAGCAGTTTTGACAACAACTAAGGTCACCACTGAGCTGTTGCGAAGCCAACACCTCACGGTGTATGAGGCAGTGGGTCCATTTTGCGTTGACGGCAACGTCCTGCACTAACGTTCGCAGTCCGCTGAAACGGCCAGACATAGCTCGGGCACCATCAGTGCATAAACCAACGCAGTATTGCCACTCGAGGTTATTTTCTTGAAAAAAAATGTTCAGTAATGAAAACAACTCATGTGCTCTGCAATTTGTTAAAATGGGCTTACAAAAGAGCAAATCTTCGACGATGTTGTCGTCGTTATCAATAAACCGTACGTAACAAATCAAATAAGCATCTTTATTACTGGCACTGACTGTTGCCTCGTCTAAATGTAAGCTGAACTCATTCCCACTCATTTTCGCTGCCAGCTGATCATTAATATTATCCGAAATTTTATCGACCCTCCTACAAATGGCATCGTTTGAGAGCGGAAGAGCTTTTATTTTCTGAGCAGCTGATTCTTCAATCATTGCCGCGACTAAGTCAAGCACAGCAGAAAGCACAAGTTCTTCGGCAACAATAGTATGCGCTTTTTTACATTTCGCGATTCTGTACGCAACTTTAAAAGACGCAAGCTGTGCCTTGGCTGGTGTGTGCAAAAATTTGAAAAATAAAATTTCCAGACAGTTTTTTCCATTATAAAATTTCGAGGCGCAGGGCGGTCTCGACACCAAACACCTCGTGCGCGGAGACCCGCGACAAATGCAACAACTTTCACATCTTCCGCGGCGCCCCTGGCAAAGTCTCGCGGCGCCCAGTTTGGGAACCGCTGGTTTTTGGGACAACTGTGGCCATGGCAGAGAAATGTCACCTTCAACTTTCAATTATCTTTCTCAATCCCACAACTCGCCGTTCAATTTCTATCTTGCGCACGACAGATGCTACGTCATTGCTTCATTGCTTCTTTTACTACCAACCTAGAAACACTGCAAACCCTTCAACTGCAATGTAGCGCTACTACTTCACCATCGCTTCAACCCACATCCGTCCACTACACTGATGAAAGCGAACGCAGTCGCCAAGACTTGTGCAGGAGCAGTTGCTAAAGACTTCGTGAGCACTCTCATGCTTTTCAGGTGACGGACCGAAAGTAGACAAATCGGTTTGTTTCGGATCAGACAATCGGGTGATTTCGGATTATTTCGGCACGAGCATCAACAGCCGATTATATCAGTCGTTCCGCAAGGTCGCAAATGAAGTAGTTTCAATTCTGGAGTAAAGTCGCGTATGACGCGTCAATCGAGCTTCGCAAAATACTGACAACATAAAACCTCAATTCAAAAATGTCAAAGCAATGACAAATAACTAAACTGTCCCATTAGATCTTTGATAAAACTGTGAAGTAATTGGTTACGTGCTTCATGAACCTTGCATCTAATTCTAATAAATTGAAAAATGACAAATAAATCACAGAAACCATTGTGACGTGTACAAAGCAAGTATTAGAGTTGAGTGAAAAGCACAAGAGTCACAGTTGATGCATTACGATACACATCGGGTTTAATATGAACGACCAAGTGCCAAAGAAATAAACATGTTTACTCGTCTAGCCCCAAAAGTTACTGGAACGCTTTCCGATTAAAGCTACTTTCAGTGGCCCTGACGTCATCGCTCTAGTCTAATCATCATGGGCGTGGTTGGTGGAAGTTGGTATGTGGCGCAAGCAGTGGGAAGTGACGCAAGCAGTGACTTCCGGATGCCGAGAATTAAAAAAATTCAAATCGCTTGAACACAAACACGTTAAGCAGCCGGTTGGAAAGAACGGACTTTAATAAAATCGCAACAAGAAGGATATTTCTTGGCGAGGTCTGCCAACCTTCCGGTGAAATGGAAGATGAACTTTCCATCCCATTTATTGTTGGCCAGCTGGTCGAATATGTGCTTGAAAACCAACTTGCAATTGTCTTTGGTGATCAACGTCTCGAGCAGCGTCAGAGTCTGTTGGATAAACACTCACTGTGAGAAAACAGACTGCGTCGCAAACTTCCCTCCGCGCTGCTTTCATTGAACAACCCGTGAAAACGTTTCAGACAAGGCTTAAGTCAGAGCAGGTTGAAAAGAAACAAGAAGTAAACTGGAAATCCGGGCCTGGCTGGAAACCACAGTTGAGATCCAAACAAGGAGCGTTTAGGAAAATCTTTATTTACACAACCCACAACTTGCTGGTAACAACTCACCTGCTGCTTTACAAACAAATCCGGATTTTCCAGACATTTCATGACGATGTTTTGGTGAGGGACACACAGCGCAGCATCCACTGATGACAACTTCGACAACAAGCGGAGCCCTGCACGACAATGCACAGGTGGCTGACGTCATCCACACACAAGCAAGTCAAATCGAAAACAATGCCCTGTGTTTGATGAGCATAAAGATCTGAAAGGAAGAAGGGACCGGAAAATGATGCTTTATTCAGGGTTCCCACACATTTTCGAAAACTATTTTCCATACTTTTTCAATACTTTTTCACTACCAAATTGAAAGAGTTTTATACCATTATTAACTTCATTTTTCGACAATTTTACTCATGGAACAACACAATGCAAAGAACATATGCAGAACAATCATCAACGTTATAGAACAAAATTTGAATAAACACATGACTCAATTCAGAATTTCCATACTTTTTACATTTTGACCAACTTCAAAACTTTTTCAAGGTCTTGAAAACCGATTTCAAAATTCAATACTTTCAACACCGCGTGGGAACCCTGTTTATTGTACGTGACCTCATTGGCTCACTTTCCAGGTCACGTGACACGATTACTGCTGAATCACCACATGCTTGACTGATCGAATGAGCTCTCGGCAGTGAGCACAGCACGCTCGTGAGCTCCCTGGTAAAAGTGTGTTCGCGAAGCAGCCGCCTTAGGTTTGGCAGTCGCTGAAAGGCCTGCGTTGGTTGGATGATGCAAGGGTGAATTTAAATCATGTCTGCTGTTTAGAAATGATACACTGTGTTAGTTTTATCTTAGTTTTGTATCCATGCTGCAGTAATAACGACATCAAACCACTGTGTGACTGCGGAGTGCAGCGAGATTCTGTAGGTGACGTAACAAGGCCTGGTTGTAATGTTGGTACTACGCCAGACTGCTGTTTCATCGCAGTACATTATTCAGTTTTGAATACTGTAACAAAAGCTGCTTTACACATCAAAGAAACTAATTAAGTTTGGATTCAGAAGTTGAATGTCGATACTATCCATCGAAAAATACTGTTGCAGCTTACATACAAAAATTAGTAGTCCAGCCAGGCTGATTGACTTACGTTGGTTTGCCCATAAATAACCATAGACCACAAAACCAGCATGCTTGCTGGAATGTAATCCAATCGTGTTTCAACTGCAGCATACCGTAGTGAGCATTTTCAGCAGGGTAGATAAATACAGTAAACCTCGGTTAATCCGGATTCGATTTGACCGACGATTTTATCCGGTTTAGGCGAAGATCCGGATTAACCGAAGATGGTTGTTTCTAGCCTGACGTCATCTAAGAAAAATACTCAAATTGAACACATTTACGACCCAACAGCAGACATATGCAAAAGTAAAATGAATTCAGTGATGTATATACAGCACAATGGCACAACAGACTAGTAACCCCCTTATCCACGCTGTTATGAACAATCTTAAGTTCATAATTTTAGATTACTTGGCTGCGAAGAAATCTGGGATTTTAGACTGACTCAGAGATTTCTGCGACTGGTCCATGAGCAGTGACTACGACATGTTGCCGAGTACAATACACTCAGGGTAATACTCCTCTCTCTACACACGTACACTCAACACTGATCAACAGATTGACACCGTGGGGTGGCCGAGTGCCTTGAGCGTTATGTTCAACGTGATATGATATGCCCGTGTGTGACGTAAGAATCGTCCCTGCGATGAGCTGAATGTTGCGCGCAGTTGCGGCCATTGTTATCATAATGCTAAACGTTCGTTGGTGATCGTGAGCACACTTGTGTTGTGTCTGAACGCTGCCGAATCTTTCCTAGAGACCAGTCAGTGCACTCCAGAACACAATAGTGTGGAAATGCAGAAAAATCTGGATTATGAGATGTTAAAAGTACAGATTTTGTCCGGTATGGCGAAGAGCCGTATTAAAAAATCCGGATAAACGGAATATTTTTGTAAAGAAAAACGTTAGAAATCATTCGCACCACCAGTTTTATCCGGTTTTGGCGAAGATCCGGATTAACCGAGGTTTACTGTACAATTTCAAGCGGTAATTACTTTGCTTTGTCTGAAGTATGTTTAAATGTTGCAGTGGTCTGTGAAAAGAAAATATTCGTCATTGTTTGCTTATTTGTTCCAGTCTTTTATCATCAAAACAAGCTGGGTATTGTGAAAAGTACCGGCTACTGTACCTCGTAAGCGCTGTCACCGAAAACTGTCCTTCATTTGTCATTTAAAACTGTAAAATCTACAGCTCTGCAATGACCAAAAGAATCAGTCTACTCGTTAAGCTGGTGCCGCCAGCCTAAGGACCGCAGTGCACAGGCGTGTAGCCAGGGGGGGAAGTCCCCCCAATTCCAAACGATTGCACCAAAAATGTTCAAGTAAGCAAGCTTCAGGTAAGCAAAGTGTGGAAGTTTGTTACCCAGCAGGCCCCGTTTATTAGCCCACCTTGGGACCGGACGATTTTGCGCTTATTAACCAGGGGACAAATTTTCGCCACTCTTATGCGTATGAGTAAATGAGTATGGCCGACTGTATTATCGGTAAAAATTGCGAAATCTATTAACACTGTGCACAACAGTCACAGGTAAAGAGCAATTTTCTTTGTTTATTACAGCAAAACAATATTCATTTCCATGCAAAAACATCAAGACTAAGTAGCCTCATTGGTTGTTGGTGACGTAGAAGCTGTCGAACACGGCCGTTCAATTTTTCAAATCCATGCATTTTTGTCAAATTCTAAACAGCCGCAAGGGATGTTCAGTTGTTCGGCGCCAGCACGTTGACTGCGTGTTGGCAGTGCTAGGAAATGTTCAAACCTCAAGTTTCTTAAAACAAGGCCAAGTCAGCATTGATTCTATTTGAATAAGAGCTGATGATGCCTACTTTGTAGGCGAAATATATACTCTGTAAGATCTTAGTGTCTGATTCTGTGCTGAGAAAGGATTTCTTTCTATAGGCAGTGTCTCTTCGCCATTTTGAAAATAAATTCTCCATAGCACCGGTTGTCTTGCCTATTGATTACGACACAAACGATCTGTGACGAAACAGTTGAATTAGGAACGAGGTCGGCAGCGTAACGAAGTATGAAACCGTCGAAAGCAAGACAAAGAATTATTAGTTACGACGCTTTTTCGCCCAAATATAAGCAAATGTGTTCGAAAATTGGGCTTATTAAGCGAGGTTGTGGGCTTATAAAGCGTTTTTTTATTACAGGAATAAATGGAGTGATTCCGGACCGGGCAATTTTGGTCTTAATAAGCAGGGATTGCTGCGTTATGAAATAGAAACTTACCTCACCGCTTGCAATCACTAACCAACAGTAAAAACAAGAAGTAAAACTTTTCACGGCTGTTTCAGGCACATCAACTTGCTGTGGGGCTGTATCCAACCTAATTGTGTTGTAAGATTCATTTAAAGACCATCGCCAAAGTTCCTCTCTGGTAGCTCTGGCGTGTTGCAAATATGACTTAGCCGTAACCTGACGCAGTGTTGCCACTCTGCTGTGAAGAAAAACCCCAGAATTTACCTTGAAAAAAAACCCCAGAAAATAATAAAAAGAAACCAGACATACAAAATGTTTAAAAAAAGTCAAAACCAAACTTGAAAAGCACGCTACCGGTACTTGCACATCAAAATTAAGGTAATATGCATTATTTGCATCATATTTTTAACAAGTTCAAGTCTATTTTTCAACATACTGGCATCACAATTTACAAGTAGGCTAGCAGCAAATCAAATGTTTTTGAAGTAACATAAAAAGTTAGTGAGATCTTTTCTGAAAAAACGTTTAATATTTTCTTTTACTTTCACTTAAATGCACAAATGAAACGTGTACATGATACATTCAAGGTCTTACGGTTCTCTTTTCACCCTAACCATTGCATTCATTGCTATATTTGACTACAAATTTAACATTCAAAATTTTACATTCACATCACAATCAGTGCGCCCGTAAAACAATGAAGAGATTCTCAACCACAGCATCTTCAAAACGAGTAAGGGTCAGCGGCGTCAGTACCACCAGTGTAGGGTTGCACCTCCAACGTAGGGATGTACCACCAGTGTAGCGATTGATTTAGAAAGCAACTCTTTGTACATTTTTTCTACCTCCAGCGTAGGGATGGCACTAAAGCTAACCCTATGCTGGAGGTGCAAACAATTGTTTTCTAAATCAACCCGTACGCTAGTGGTACATTCCTACGCTGGAAGTACAACCTTGCACTGGTGGTACAAGCAGGTTGCTTTCTAAATCAAATCCCTACGCTCAAGGTACAAACAGTTGCATTCTTAAACCACCCCTACGCTGCAGGTACAAACAGTTGCTCCCTAAATCAACCCCTACGCTGGTGGTACATCCCTACGCTGGTGGTACTGACACCGCCAACCAGTCCTCTTCAAAACCAAACAAAGCATTCCAACATCATGCACAATAAGCAGCCCTTGACATATCAGCGATAGATTAGAGTGCTGACCTATGCCTAGTTAGTACTTAATCTATAAACCGTATGATTATATTTCAAACAATTTTGGGTACCCTGTAAAAGGCGGAGCTCCGTAAATAGCGGAGCTTGGTTGCGGAGGTTTCATGACGTAACCGGAGTCGCTAAAACTGATATTTTGCGTTGAGCAATGAGAACTACACGGTAGTAAAAAAAATTTATTGCAAAAGGTGATATTACACTACGGTAAAATAAGTCTATTCTGAAGTTTAATAATTTTTCCTTATCTGAGTTTCACAACGGTTCAGGGACAAAAAAGGTTTCAACAGTTTTGAAAGTACAAATTTTTTAAACCTTACAAACTTCCAAACATTACATGTTTGTGTTGCAAACTTCCAAACATTACATGAAGCACATATTCATTTTCCTTTTGCATTTGTACTTTTTTTTTCTTTTGCAACTAAACTTTTTTCCACTCAGGTTACGTCATCAATGATCCGCTAACAAGATCCACCCCGACGGAGTTCCGTCTTTTACAGGCAACCCAATTTGGTTTTAAGCCTAGCCCTGCTACTCATCTATACTGGCTACTGATGACTCTGCACATATTAATGCCTGTGAATTTACTGTATTCGTGAATGGAAAATACAGTAATACGATATTAATTGCTAAATATCGACCAGAGTAAAAAAAACAGATTTTCAATAAAAACCCCAGAAAAAATAGAAAAACCCCAGGTCTAGTGAAAAAAAAAACAGCAGTGGCAACACTAGCCCGAAGTGAATATTGCAGATTTTGTTTCTGCACAGTGTTAAAATTAATGCGTTGAATATGGCAGTAATATACATACGTCTTGAAGCTGAAACTTTGGTTAAGAAGCAATCCAGTTTCAAAATCTTCATTCTTTATTATGCCACATAGTCACTGTTTGACAACAACAACATTCACTTCAGATTTTTATTTGTGATGATTAAACACGCATTGTGACGGTTCAATAACAATTATGTGGAGCTACTGTTGCGATCGGAAATCCCGATCGGCATGTGCGCAAAGCTTCGCACCGTGGCAGCAACCAACAATAGAGATCACCCGACGAGATCACTCTCGTCGCCACCGTTAGCAAGCACAATCAACTGTTCACCAGGTTCACAAGCATTATTAGAGACCACTCACCAAGATCACTCCATCGGGATCACTCTATTATTGCTTGTTCGCGCCACATACATATATTTTTGTTCTTCACGCACATCCCGTTCGTGGTGAATCTTACAATCAACGCAACACCACCGGAGAGGTTGCAACACTACAACGTTTTTATCAATGATTTCCAACTACCTTGCCGGTGGGTAAAAAATCAGTCTTGTCAAGTAATCAAGATCTGACCGGTGCACTGTCTCGTGTTTTCAACTTTCAATCTGATGTTAATTGCCACCCTATCCTGCAGCAAATTTGAATTACACTCGGTTGCAAAGCTAAGAATCAGTAGCGAAACTGGCTTAGTGCAAGTAGAGTACAAAAAGCTGCCGCAATCGCATTTCATAGCAAACATTTTTCAAGTGCATTGACACCAGGGTTGCGGAGTCGGAGGTAAAATTTCCGACTCCATAACACCAAGGGAATGAAACTTGGATGTTAAAATCACTGGAAGTCATGGTGCACAGCAAGAAATCTCTCTTTCAACAAAAGTTTCAAAAGAAATTGTACCATCTCCACAGGAATACCCATTTAAGGAGTGTGATGTAAAAAATGATCCAATTGGACATCCGGAGTCGGACAAACAGATCCGACTCCAACTCGCAGTGTTGTTAGGAATCAGACTCCGACTCCGCAACCCTGATTGACACCAGCATTTACGTTTTACATTTATCAACTGCAAGCATCTCTTCCATTGACTTGCCATCAGTACAGCATTCACTGCTGAAGCAGCCGTGTACCTCTTCACATAAGCTATGATACAACAGTTCAAGAGAAATCCACACGCAATGTGACTGTTTCGGGATATGTAACATTCTACCAAATCAACAAATGTTTTGCGAAAATATTAATTTTTCATTATTGACAAAATGTCTTCGTGGGTCACACTCACATCCTGCCCGCAAGCTGTAGTTGTGAGATCCCTGTTGTGAAGCAAAGTCGCTACCTGGCTTTGATTGAATGTGTGTTGATGTACATCAGAAGTGCGTGAACATAAGTGCAATCGTAATGGCGGCCATGATGACTTTTTGCTTAACTGCAATATTAGCTGCAAACAGCATAGTGCATATCGTGTTGTAGCATCACGTTTTTCACAAGCACTTGTTCCGGAAAGTTTTATGAGCAAAGTGGTGGCATTGGTCCATAGTACGAGCCTTGAAACTTCTCCCAAATACAAATTTTAGAACTTGTCAATTCAATGAAAACAAACTTTTTATTTATTTGCCGATTGAAATCTGAACACAATTGTTCAGGAAACTACGCCGGACAAATGCACGTTTATGGATTTAAAAAACAAGGACTTTGAAAATGTATATGTTGAGACTTGGTTGTTGTCTGACCTTGCCCCCCCCATTGAAATTTCTGGCTACATGCCTGGCAACACAGAACACATGACCTAAGCTCCACGTAAACACTCAACTTGCAACATTTTGGTTCTGATTTAATTGCACTGAACTCACTTCATGCACACTTGTTATACAGCCATGTTAACAGGCCTGACGGCATTTGGAAATTCATCCGTTTTTACAATAACCTTTGAACAAATTGCAAGAGGCAACTGTTTTCAATGACACAATTCAAACGTAAAGTGTGAGGTGACAATTTCATGGTTAATTTTTCCGAAAATTAAAAGCACAACAGTTTTATTTTTGAAAAGCTGACAGATGTCTCACTTCATCATGAAACAATCACAACTTTTCACTCAGCTTGCTTTCACACACTTGACAGATAAGATTCACTTACCTTCAACCAATAAATTGACTTTACTGGAATGTAAATAATCGTCTAAACAGAGAACTGCTTGCTGGAAGATAAAATGATTTTTTGGAAATGACGTCACAATTACTTCAATACATTGTGATTTCAAACCAAGTGACATCATGTTCTTCGACATCTGTAAAATTAAACAAAGCAGCAAAAACATTTTTGAAAACCAAATATACTTAAACACTTCATATGATTGTTTGAAAATGTTGTTCCAAGACAATTTTTTTATCACTGTTGTGAAAACTGACACCATGTTCAAAATTTGTGTTCTGTGCCTCTTTTAGTGTTCTACACCTGTTTTTTGGTCATTGGCCGATTTTTTTTTAAATGACTGGAAAAAATTTACCAGTAGTCAATTTGGTCATAATGCTTTTATCAGTCATAAAAAAATATGTGAAAACAAATGACTGTTCTTGTTTCTTAGCTATTTCAGACAAATGAACAAAACATCTCAGGAAAAAAGTTATACACCCTCATATTAACTTACTCAAAACAAAAAGAAAAGCAGTTAATTCTAAACCAAATCATTGCAGTACAGATGATGGTTGGTTATTAAACAATTTTCATTTTTCAGACATTTCAAAGATTTTTTTGACATGAGAGTATGAATAAGTATAAACTATTGAATCACAAACTGAAAGCATTTCTGTTAGAGATTGCAATGCAACAATTGCAACTATATTGTTGCTCAGAGACAATGTTTTTGCAAATCATTTTACAGTGTAAAAACATTTGCATTTCAACTTTCTTCAAAAGTTGTAATACAACAACATTGCTGCTCAAATTAACATCTGAATGTTTCAATAAAATATCGGTTTAGGATTTCCAAGAAAATTGAGCAACGGTCACCTGCAGCACAGCATTTTACAATTGAAACTCTTCTGAACATGAAACAACATACCTGGCATCTGTTAAATATCCTATGAAGTATTTCAGCCAGAGCATCTAGTTGAGACTCATCCAGTGAAGTAAAGATCAGCAAGTTTAAAATATTAATCTGTAACCATGGTGATGGTAAACCATGGTAACTCATCTCAATAGGGAGACTCCCATTGACAACTTGTCTCAAGATAAAAATTAGCTTTGATGAAACATCTGGAAACAATGAGGGATTTTTCTGAAAGAAAAACATGTCTATGATGGGGTTCGATTTTTTTCTAATCATCAAAGAACTTTAGTAGGAATGAATACTAAGCACAATTTTCCTACAAACATTCAACAATCATTTTAAAAAAGCTACACGAAGCAGATATGATATGAGATACAAAGCTATGAGAAGTGAGTAACCACAATTTTAAGCAACTGAAGTTAAAAAATTTCTTTTCAGAAGTAACAACATTCAGAAATAAAATTAGTGAATATAGACAAATTTCAAGTAATTTTTTTTGTGGATTGAACTGATGAAGACAGATGTACACAAAACACCCATTAAACCAGTCAGACAGGCTTCAACAAACTTCAAAAAAGAATCATTGTAGATGATGATTTTGCTTTGCATGACAAAATAGTAGGAAGATTCCTTGAATACCTTGCTTCATTTGCCAACAACACAGACAGGAAATCACTGCTAAATGTAGTTTCAAGAAATGTTGGAATTTTCTAAGCAAGAAGGAAAATTCAAATCTTTTAGACAGCATCCCTCAACTGCAATGTCAGAACATAAGTAAAACACAGTCTTGCACTGCAGCACACCAACATCATCACTGAATTTCAGGTCTCAATCGTGCATTCAGTCCACTCACCACACCAGTCACAGACACAACAGGTGCACCACACTAGAAGCATGAAATGTGCATATAGCTTTATGCCTGAGCATGTGTTTGAAACTGCGAAGTTTTGTTTTAGTTTTCATCATTTCATCTGTAAGTTTGTGCTTCAATAACACGATTGAAAATGCATGACTTGAAGATCTCCTAAAGTGCTTTTTGAGCAGATTCGGTTGTTGCCCTCATGGTACTTCATCGCATAAATGCTGACACAGGCATCAGAATCCTCGCAGACTTATAAATGGTAGGAAGATTCCTCGAATACCTGACTTCACTTGCATGAAACAATTAACAATATTTTAGTAAATGGTTGGTTTGGGTCATTGTTCAAGAGCAACTATTAGACAAAACCTTTTTGCAAGTCATTTGATTTGCCTGAGTTTAACCAAACCCACAATGCAGCTATGGTGTCATCCCAGCACAAAACATTTGTTTTACGGGTACATATCACGTGGTTTAGCTGGACATTCTTTTCGTGTTAATGCAGGTTAAGTTTGATACTTCCTTGCCAATTCGCTGTTGTGCAGTTTGATTTCTGTTTAATCTCCAATATATTTTCGCATCCTTATGCAAATATAACTCTTAGAATAGAACTTTTGACATTAATTTCATCTATTAAAATTTGATGTTAAAAAGGATAAAGCAAAATGTGGTTAGTGTTGCTTTCAAAACACCTGGAAAACAAGATTGGTAATCTGTATTTATAAAACTTCACTTCTGTATCAACTGGATGAATATATTGGTTTCACACCAAGCTGTCCCCCCACATTTTGCAACAAAATTGCGCCAATGGATGGCAGCATTTAATTGTTTGAATAGTTGAATATAACTCAAGTAAATCATTGCTCTTCATGTAGTGTAATCTTCATCCAACAGATCCGCAACAAATATTTTAACTACTTGGCTAACAAGTCCAAAATCAATGGAATGCCATGCAAACAAAATTTATTAGTTTACCATGAATATTACACTTGTTTTAAACAAGTCTACTATTTAATGCCAATTTATACATTACACTTGTCTTAAGCTTTCTTTCACATGTACAATACACAACAAAGCAGCCAATGAATGCCATGCTCAACAGCAACTCTTTCAGTGTTGCAATCAGAGTGTGCAAAGCTTCACACTACAACAAAAAGTAACAAGAGATGGCACACCATGTACGTACACACTACACTTGTGCAAGTCACCATATTCAATGGTTCACCATTTATCAGTAGAGATTTCATGCCAAGCTCCCTCTAATTATTGATTGTTCAAGCAGCATACATACAGGTGCTATTCTTAGAGCATATCCTGTTTGTAATGCATTACACATTTAACACTGCAGCAACCAAGTGGTTGCAACAATAGAGTTGAATCATTACACTTCATGAGCAAGAAAATTTGTGCATTCTTACCTTTATGATTCTGCTTATGTATGGCAATGATGCAGCCATTACTTGAGGAGAACGACTGGATAACAATGTCTTCACATGATGCTGAGCATTGTGAACAAATTCAGGTGCAATTTGATACAATGCATGAAGAGCGTAAATGGCATCAATTTGAACAAACGGAATAGTGTGAGTCAACCTTTTTTCAACGATAGGGCATAACATAGGCACAGTATCAACTAATTTCAGGTGGGTCACAGCTTGCAATGCTAACTGTATCAGTTTTGGATATTTAGATGACAGATCTTTGATTAAACTGTTTACTAAAAGATATCCAATGTCTAGACAACAGCAATTCATCAAAGATGCTAAGGTTAGGTATGCCACTTTCTTGTCCACCAGAGTTGCAGATTGTTCCAAGAAGGTGACAACATGTTTGGATGAGTTCACAATCAATTCTTTAAATGAAGAATTGCATGCACACTCTAAATGACAGCAAAAACAAACTCCAATAAGAAACTTTCGTTTTTGTGATAAAGAAGTTGATTCAAAATCTTGATGTACTTGATGAAAAAACTTCTTAACAAGATGGTTCTTTTCTATAATTCTGATGTCGTCAGCTGATAATCTGGAAAGAAACTCTGCCAAATCAAACACTGGCACAATCTGTTTCCTTGTCACAGCCTCCACAGCTATGTTGAAAGACTTTAGCATAATCTCAGACATATTTGCAGACAATTTAGCAGATTTAAACTGATGATAACAAATAAGGTGAGACAAAATACTGTAAAGTATAAAAAAATAGATTAAACATGAGGTGTGTGAGTGTGAACAACAAGCAAACACGAGACACAAAAACACATATTAACTAACAAAACATACATAATAAAAATATATACCAAACAGAATCAGCTAAATCACAAAGGCAAACAAGAGCTCCAAGTTGCTGTAAGCTTTTGAGGAATCAGCCGACTGGGCTCTACTTTCATCTTTTTGCAACAATCCAAACCTGCACATATCTGTATTCATGTAATGAGCCTCCACATAGGTGAAGGGTTTCAGCAAAAATTAAGGTAGGTATATCGTGCAATCAAGGCTGGCGTTAGCAAGTGCGGGGCCAGATTTCAAACACTTTTGCGGGGCCCCACTCAGTGGTGTGTAGATATTTTTGAGGGGGGTGCATCAAGGTGTAGGTTAATGATAGAAATCAGTGATGTTACAAAGGTGAGGCCCGAAATGATGACGCCAAGACCTCTCCAGCAAAGAATTCAATGGACAGGATATGCCCAGAGGAAGCCTATAGGCTACTTGAATAGGTGGGCGAAACGTCGGCATAATCGCCAGAAGATCAAATTTATCTGATTGATTTGAAACCTGGTGGCAAATGCTATGCAACAAAATGAGTAGCAAAAAGAACAGACTTGTATCACTTCCCGTACATAAACTTCCACTTTGACTATTTGGTGTAACACGACCAGGCTAGCTACCTACATTGTCGTCATTTTGAATGTGGTGTGGGATTGATTTGAGGGTTTACCCTCAGTAGTTTAAATACTTGTCCAAAGTACCTTTCTTTTTTCTGCTTCGGTCTATTTTTGCCTTAGCTTTAGGCCGCTTTTGGCTGCTACTTAATATTTTCGGCCTATGTCTCTTTGGTCTTTGACTCATAATATTTAGCTTAGTTACAGACAAAATTTATTCTTAAATAAATAACCCTAATTCGACATTTTAAAGCCAAAAACAAAACATCAGCCTATCACTATATACTTTACACGTGGAAAATGGTTACAGTGAAAAACCATTTAATTGAGCAACGATTATAAGAGTAAAAATCCGCTTATTACTGCAGGCTTTGAATATCCTGGAGAAGGTGAAAATTATTTTCTTTATTAACACCAATGAATTATATGAAATGATTGTACATCTCCCAAAAGGTTTAAAACTACTTTTTATATTTTCAAAATAAACAAGTAGTGTAGTAGCCACAACTTCTACGAAAGTTTTCCACTTTTCAGACGTTTTCCAAATTTCAATTTCTGAGGCTGTAGGCTATCTCAGAAATTATGACGCCAATCTGTAACATTGATGCCATAACCCTTGTGTTGGTGGTATTTCATGATGCAATTTTCACCACAAGAACATCATGAGGCTTACTTCACTTGAACCAAATTGACATTCTCTTACTTTGCAAATGGCTTAACAGTCAGTAATTTTCTGTTACTTTTTAAGGAACCGTTATTTTTTGCACACTTGAAATAGTCATTCATAATTAAAACTAAGTATATTTCAAACATTTTCGCCAATAATCTCAGATGGTTGCCTCTGATGATAGGTTGCCTCATCAAATCTTTACAAGAGGGAAAATGAACAACGCTATTAAAACACGAAGCAGCACACATTTGCAATTACGTTCCGTTTAAAAGGTAAGTAGTAGTAACTATTGAAATATCAACATCCAGCAACCATCGAAATGTATTTTGCAGCAACTATTGAAACCTGACCTTCCAAATACGAAACACTTTTATAAATTAAACAGAAAACAGCTTCAGAATGTAAGCGCTTTCTGCCTTAACAATCGAGGTGCTAGTGAAGAAACTTGGCTACACACCACGGAAGACAACGACCATTCTTGCTATAGAATTTTGATAAGGCTGTTAAAAACCGTGCAGTTCACTTCATTGGCAACAGATCCCATGCTTACAAAATACTGTGGGGCCCTGCAGAATTTTCTTAAGGTTTGACCTTGCTGACTGCAAAGACATTCTGAGAGACCGCAACTGTTTCATCTGAATACTGAGATGATTGTAAAGCAGTGTTTTGGTACATTTCGATGGTGGTCCGCATGCGGCCCCCGAGGTTGTTTTATGTGGCCCACGATGTAATGAGTTCGTAGGCAGCTGTGTGTCTTTTACTATACCATTTTTTAATTTAACCAACACTGAGCTCTACAGCCTCCTTTTATTTGATAACTCTGACTTATCTAATTTTATAGAACCTTTCCCATGTGACTTATCAGCTCAAAATTTTCAAACCAA
>Ga0210059_1004349_pt1 | contig 22827 bp, 9 predicted proteins | sample Ectturendosymbi2_FD_188042 | JGI IMG/M metagenome (GOLD analysis project Ga0210059, IMG submission 188042) | Ecteinascidia turbinata endosymbiont from Florida, USA - Sample 2 (SPAdes) (version 2) | ecosystem: Host-associated > Tunicates > Ascidians > Unclassified | place: Key West, Florida...
CCCCCCCCCTTGCGCTTGATATTTTACAAAAACTGTATTACCTGCGCAAACGAAATTGTTTTTGCATACTTTTTGCTTGTTAATTTGCCGACTTAATGCAAATACCACGGAATGAATTTGCATGCACATTTCAAGTAGCATTGTAAACGGGCCAAAAAGTAATAATTTGGCTATGGTGGGAATCTGGGTTATCGTTGCATCCAGGAACCATCTTACCACTTTTTGCAGACCTTTCGTCTACTATGCAGTACGCATGTTTAACAAGGAAAAATGAAAACTGAAAGTTTGTTGGATTTCTATACATAGCAAAAAAGCGAAAGTTTTCTTGTGTACTTTATGTGCATTCTCAATTCTTCTGTAGTTTAGCAAGATTCGATCCCCCAAACCGGGATGTGCGCCAACCAGTCCAGCCGCACACCTATATTCGACTGCTCATATTCGACGAGACATTAGCGCAGTCTGATTTTGCAGTTGCAATTGCTCTGACGCAGTGATGAGTGTGTTTTACTCCCCTGTTATAACGCGCAGCCTGATATTGTTGCAGTTATGAACTGCTGCGTCGTAGGGTTGAGTACATTTTCCTCCGATATCTGGAGCGCGGATAGTTTATATTCAGTACAATGGCGCATAAAGTAGGGCGAGTGCGTGTAGAATAATATGCATATTATGTCAACAAACGTTGCCAAAACGTTGGTTTGGAAACATGATTATGACGCGAAATTGTGACGTCACAAACACAACAAATACAAATGACCACCATATGGCACTGAATGAAACTCCCCCCATGAAAATTTTGTGCGGACGCCACTGCATCGATAGCAACCTGAAAAGGATAAGCAAAATGTCGACGTTGCAACCCCTGGAAAATTTTCTGCGGACGCCCATGGCGGCAGTAACTGAAAAGTTTACATTTATGACTAGTATACTCAACGCTGTTGCACAGTTTCAATTAATATCTTGAAAAAGTAGTCAGTATTTAGTTGCATTAATTCTTATGATTACTCCTTCACCCCCGCCATGTCGAGGTTATGCGCAAGCAAAATACGCAGTTAAATTGATTTTATAATTAATGACAACGGTCAAATCGTGCTTTAAATTAAATGAATACAAACGGTTGTCCGCCTCATGCTAAAAATATCTCGCAAAAACATTTGATACCTTGATCAAAACAATTTACATGCTTTTGTACGCCACTGAGTATCCCATCCGACATTTTTAGCCATTTACCTCAGAAACTGATGTTAAGATTTCTTCCCACTGCCGAATTCCTATTTGGTGATAAGTGAGAGTAGATATATCTGGTGCACTGCTTCAGTGTTTGGCATTCTCCTGTGTTCATGGGTGTCTGCAGCAGGGACGAAATGGGAATTTGCCACCACCTGGAAATTGGGACTAAAAACCAAAAATTTATAGAAAACCTGAGTCAGCAGCTTAATTGACGTAATTCTTGCAATGACAGTTTTATTTTCCGATATGACATTCACACTGCACAAGAGCCGGGTTCACTGTTGTGGTGTCATGCAATTTTGAGCTTGCAGTTCACACATGTTCGCTACATTGCCTGCAGAGGCAGGTAGCGAAACTTGGGTGCGGTTAGTTCTAAAATTGGCCTTCATTGCGGAACAGTAACATGACAGCAGAGGTTCACTTCAAGTTGCGGTAGTAGGCGTTTAGTCGCATGTGACTACTGAAGACATCTGTGGCAGCTAATGCAGCGAGACAATGACTGCTGATTGCAGTAAGTGACTAAGAAACGTCATTTTATACGATGTGAAAAGAAACCTTGTTGCCAACGAAGCAAATTTTTGGGACTGTTGCCGTAACATGGGTCATTTTCTTTGTGGTGTAGAAAGGTAAAGAGTTATGTGAACGCCCATTTGCACTGTATCGTCAGCAGCCTGAAATGGGCAATCAAAATGGCGACTTTTCCGATCAATGGAAAAATTTCTGTGAACGCCTATGCCCATATTGTTTATGTTTATAATGTAACATCTGCTTTGTACTGCGCTATAAATAACCATTTTTCTGTTAATCGAGTGCCCTTTGTTGACTGAATGAATAACCCGACCACTCGACCAGAATAAAGATGAAAATGTTAAATATCTGCGATACTTGCTAGAGGTTTTTAAACACTGCTCTTGACCTCTTCACATAGCTTCAATTTAAAAATCAGCCTTGCCTTTGAAATCTCGGTAGTTTTATTAGCTCAAAGAAACAATCCGGCATAATTAAGAAACATTTATTGTTGCATCACTTTCCAATTTCTTTTTGTATTTATGGCGCCGAGTTTCTTCTGCCTTATGCATTCATGGTCTGAAACAAAAAAGTTAAAGATATTTATCTAAGCAAAACCTTTTAAAGTTAAATATCACCACCTAGCCGTACGGCAGCCGAATTTCTTATGAGTGCAAAGAACGTTTTTTCATTTTTTTATACTTTCTTCTAACTCAGTCCGTTGCACCTAGTTAAAGTTCCACAAGCAAAGCAAATCAAAAAACTACGTTACAAACAATTAAAGCAAAGCGTTTACCAACAAATACAGTGAAAGTTTACTTTAAAATCAAAAAATCACCTTCAGTGTAAAAAACAACCTGAAAACATAAACAACTTACTCCACACGGTGGAGCAACATTTGCCGCCCAGTTGCAGTAACCGTTGACGTCATCAAATACCAAACCATCGTATCCACATGATCGATGGTAAGTTGTTGGATCGTTTTGAACACATTCGTAGTACATCGAGCAGTCTGCAGGATCGGGATACAAGCCGGTCGCTTGGCCCGTGCAGTCAAACGGCGGAACTGAGGAAATTAATCGCACTTCTTGTAAACCAGTGTTTCCCAATCTTTTTAGGCTTGCGGCACCCTACAGAAGGGAAATACAATTCGCGGCGCCCCGTGGAGAGCCCATAGCAATTTGTTTTAGGGTTTGATGACATCTTGAAAATAGCATTTTTAATGATATATTGAAAAAGGCATCAGCTCACGGCACCCCTGAGTAACGTAAATGGCACCCTGGGGTGCGGTGGCACCCCGATTGGGAACCATTGATGTAAACTTTATCGAAGGGTGATTCTCCTCTTTTTCTAAAGTCGGGTTTTTAAACTGCAACGCGGAGAAAAAGTTGAATTCCGAACAAGCAAGCATTTCAAAACGAACATTGGGTTACCGGCGAACTTTACCAGAGAAGTCTGTTTTCAGCTCTCAAACCACTTCATTCACCAAAAACTTTGATGTATGCGTTCACAGGAGAACTGCGTGCGCTGGTAAATTAAGCCTAAAAAATATCACGTTTCGTTACTAAGGAAACTGCGACTGCATTCATTATTTTCATTGTTAACAGCAGTAATTGAAATTTGTCAACCTGAAAATCGTTTTATAACCAATGCTAATTCTAAATTTCTTTTGAAGCACATTTTCCGACATACATGAAACAACCTTTAACAAACTCGAGTTAAAACAGCTTGTGCAATGTTGCAAATCTTTTGAGTTTTTTGTATATATTGTAACAAAGTCAAAGAAGTAACAAAAATCCTGGGAAAAGAAACGTTTCTATTTGTAAGAATTTCTGATCCTCAATTCAGTTGTTTACAATTTTTTTCCTCGCTTTGCACAAAATAGGCAAACGTTGTGCATAAACCTTTAAATCACAAAAAGGTTTGCAACTTGGTTTGCGGTTTGCCAACGAATGTTTTGAAGTATACTTGAATAAACGTTTTGACATTAAGTGCTTTTGTTGGCCGAGATAGTCAAAGTTGCGTTTTGGTTTTTATATTAATAAAACTGCAGGAAAAGGCGAGAAAAGTGAGGATCCATCCAGCATCATAACAAAAATAATTGCCACATCAAATGAAGTAAAAACATACTGCAGACGTTTTGGTAATGATTGTTACCATCATCAGTACGATGAAGTATGTATCGGTTCTACGTAAATTTCATTTACTAACCAGTAACAGTTAGCAGTATTGATGCTCTGTCAGTCTGCAATTCAGGATATGTTGGTGGTTGATACGACACCTCGCACCAGTATCTGCAATTTATATTAGAGTATCAGTGGCTGAAAGACAGCTTTGTTTTCTCAGCACTTAATTTCATGCAAAATCCGCTTGACCTTCCCCAGCATGAATTTATCACTTTGGAACTACAATCTAATTTTGGAATGGAATGTTTTAAGCTTTATTAGAGCATGGTGGCATTTCAGACGTTGGTGTTCAGAAAAGGCATAAATCCATGAAAATTGTGATTGTCATTCTTACCAGATTAAACCTCCCAGAGGTAAACGCAAAACCTGAAAAAAATTTCTTTGATAGATCGCATTTGCAGTCTGTTGAGCTGTTCTTAACACTACCAGCGTCATAAACGTTTTAATGAAAGAGTTTTGTATTCATTCAATGATTCAACCCCTTCACCTATTCAAACAAAATCGGCATAGCTTGACAATCAACGTCACTATAAACCTATGTAGCAAAGGTTATACAGTAGCTTCTTTGCTGCAAAATAAATATAGTGTTCAGACTATAATAAGTGGTTAAAACCATAAAGAAAACGTATACGAATTCTGCGAAACATAAACCTTTCAACAACGCAGCATGACATGCAAGTCAATTTTGACAAAGAAATCAGAAAATCAAATGTTTTAAGGTTCACGCTTACGCAAAAAAGTAACAAAGCATGGTAATTTTACTAAAGACAAAATACACATTGATTTAGCCGTTATGTCGTTTTAATTGTAACATTGGGCATAAAGCCTCTGTCAGCATTGGCACATCAGTGTGAGAGCAATATACAACAGAAAAGAAAAACCACCAAAAAGTTATAAAATTACACTACCTTCGCATCAAAGCCATACCAAGTCTACACTAAATTTTAGTGTAAGAAGAACTTAGAGAACCAATATTCTACATTTTCGCTATTGCAAATGCTAGGATTTGTTGTCAGGTTGTAATTTACTTCAGAGAAGACACATTTGATGCAAATGTTTTTCACAGAATAATCGTTTGTCGCAAGTTTGATACAGATGCGATGTTGATTTGCTGCTGGCCTCGTCGTATTTTTCCTAAACACGACCAATTAAGACTAAAGTTTGAAAGAAAAACTAAAACAGCTTTAAAATTATTCATCGCTGTGTATTTCCGGTGTGTTTATTTTGTTTCCCAAAGCGTGCAATTACAACATTTTATTCAAGATCACCTTCCGGCTTCGTTGACACTGGCGTCATCCAGGGTAAGTTCTCCAGAACCAGAGATTGAGAATTTCGGGTAGCCGGCTTCCATTGCACTACCCGCACTGTCGTATGTTCCGATTTTGTCATACTCTCCAATCTTGAATGCACGTTTAAACAACTGAAGGCATGTGGTAAAAAGCAATTTTATTCTCACGTGCACAAACGCCAATATTGTTTCCGCTGTGACGTAAATTGAACTTGGCATGCTATCAATCTTTTGGTGCTTGTTTTTTTGACAAATGCTGCAAAATTAGCACAAATTCAAACTGCCTCCGACATGCTTGCATTTTTATCAATGTCGCTGCAGAAAAAAGTTTTTTTGAGTTCGATCTTTCATACTTTTCTGCTGGCAACCGTTTTACAGTACAGCTTTTTCCAATCAATTTCATATTCATAAACAATAAAACACGGAAACTCTCAATTTCTGCTTCTGTAAGTGCAAAAGTATTTGCGTAGCTGATATAAATGAAGCAGGAAAAGATTTGCGTTAAGGTTTCAGAATAAGAAGAGGTTACGAACTGTAAAAACAAAAACAAGGAATTCGGAAAAAGTAGTCTGTAATTACAAAGCTAGATGTACTCGATTTGCTTTCATGACCTTCTCCAAAAATCTTCCTCGATGACGTTTTCTTTGAATCTCATCATGAAGCTCGAAGGTAACCAATCTGTGGCTCCTATTTTTGTTCTGAGTTTTTCTTATGCTCTTTAGCGAATTAACGCAAAATGGTTTGTTGCCTTGTTTTTTCCAGAAATTGGGGACCATATTATAAATTGTAGACAAATGTGTTGATCCGATTAAGCCTTTGGAGAATACCACTTACGAACTCTTGCAGCGGAGTGGTGAGTTGCCTGTAAAGTTTGCCTACACCGCTGCACAAGTTTGAAAAAAATAAATAAAATTTTTATGATACACCTACAACTGTGCAGTAATACAAAGAAGATGTTAATCGTCAAAAGTCATTCGAAGTTGCAGAAATGTTTTATCCTCGGTAAAGTTTCGCGACTGACGATAAATACCTTGAAATATCTTTTCTGCAATTACCTCGGTATGGGTGAAGTTCTCTTGGTCGGAACGATGAAAGGGACCTTCGTACCACGTGACTGTGTTGATATTACCGGTCCAGTCGCAGGGTATCGAGGCCTTATTCCCTGAGGCTACGGTTATATTTCTTTGTGGAGGGGTGGAAGATACGGATGGTTTGTTGCCTGGAACAAAAGCGGCAACCTGCTGAAAACTGACCAAAAAGCGATAAATTAGAACACTGCTTCTCAACATTTGTCCATAATCAAACCAAGGCATTACCAGATAAACACTGAAGTGGCCCATTATGCATTTAGCAACGTTCTCGGTCGCGGTTTCACTCCAACAAATTATTTCCTAAATTAGTGGTATGATTTTTGCTCGTAACAAGTTGCTCTTATAACAAAATATTTGCTGGTATTACTGTTTGAACAACAACTGAATGGCTTATCGATTTAATCATTCAATATCCTTGTGTTTTTTTAACTTTAAAAGTGAAGAACCAAATGCGTATTTACTGTATTTACGTGTCATGTTTCGCTTTTCAGTTTTTTAGCCTGCAAACAAAAAATATAAAATTTATGAGTATTTAGTCTTTGAAACCAAGTTGTTAAAGAGATTGTAAATTTTAAACCCTGCTGATTTTAACTTTAAACTCTTTAAAAACTATTTCTAAACAACGCAACAACCTTCGAGGCGATTTTGCTTGATTTGCGTGGATAAAGTTTTGCCCTATTTTTTTCAAAAAGTAATTCGTTTTGCTTTAATTCATCGATAAGATTATCGCACTAAGCAGCAAACTAGAAAAATTGACTTTCTTGAAGATACAAATGCAGTCGACAGCGCAGCTTAGTTTCAGAATCATTGATTTGCAATTGTAATTTAATTCGCTTTTTAGGATCTTGAGGGGCATGGGCGTCGGACGGACTTTTTTCCACGGGGTATAGCGAAGTTTTCCAGAGGTAGCCACAAAGATTTTTTCAGGCGAGACCAGAAGTGGTTAAATTTCATTTTTCCTTCTCGAAACCAAGAAAACGACCTTTTCTTGCCAAAATTGTAACAAAGAAATGTCAAATTCCAGGGGGCACTTGTCTCCTCTATCCGACGCCCGTGTTGAGGGTATTGCTATCGGTCATCATGCCTCCGTTTCTGGTAAAACAATTTAAAATGAAGCACACATTTCAATCAAACCATTTTGGAATCTGAGCAAACACTCATCATTCTTTAAGATGGCCAAATATTTTTCCATATAGTTACTCCTCTAAAATGCATTGAATAATTTACTCTGGCTCCACTGTATTTCTTCAAGCAAAATATGATTATTAATTTCAAAAAGTTATGACCCTAATCCACCAAGCCGCCAAGAAAAAGTGCAATATTCACGTCCTGAAGAAGTGGGTTCCAATAAAAGATTAAGTCCAATCAGCTACTCGACTTATCACGTCTTCCCCTCCATACAAGTATGTCTTCATTGCTTCGATAGTGCAAGCTTTGAGCGTGTGCATTTCGATGGATGCGTTTTTTCGTCAATTGCATCCGTATCAAAATTATCACTCGTTCCTGATCTGCCTTGGCCATGGCTACGGTTCTATTGCCTTCTGCAAGCACCCACAGGATTTTGACAAATTCACTGACCCTAGCACTTTATTCAAAAATGTAGGTAGTTCATTGAATTTAAGGGTAAAAAACTGGACTTTGTGGGAAGAACAATGTTTTTGTCTAACACGCAAAATATATTTTACCTCAAGCTAAATACGTTTTGTTAAACAAATTTTTGTCCAGCAAGCAAAACGTTTTATCCAAAAGAGATGTTTTTTCTATTTGGCCAACGCCTTTCGTTTTTTATCTATATGTTAACATGCACATTCTGGCACCTATCGTTTTTTGAGTGACAAATTAATAAGCAACACCAATGGCATCTTTGATTTATTAAAAACTGTTGTTAATACAAGGCATTATAACATATTGGCCTAAACAAAGTTCGACTTTTAATGCTTTAGGAGCATTTGGCCCCTGCCTTCCACTTAAAACAGCGCTACGCAAACTGACGATGTCCATGGCGCGGGTAAGCGCATGCGTTTGCTCAGAAAACAGAAATCTACAAAGGGTGGATCTTGTCAAGGACGCGATTGCTTTCTCGAAACTTATGAGTAAAAGAGCTATCACAAATTAAATAAAATATATGGTATAATCACTCGTATTGGTGATGGTGAGTATTGCACTGGCAAATATCTTAAGAATCAAAATTTTCTAAATGGTATTTGCAATACACAGGTAACTGTGGCATGTAATTGGATTGCATTTTTTGCCTAATATGTCAGAATCAAGTCGACTCATGTAGCTCCGTCAGTTTCAATCTAAGCCTAGTTGGAAATATGTCTTTTATGCACTTCAATAGCTAAGGTTATTATTAGTTTCACTAAAACTTAATTTTTGCCTTCAGCTTCTGGCAATTTCAAAAAAGTTGTGTAAGTTCCGTCGAACAGAATCTTTATAAATCACACACAGAAAATTGTGTAAACCTTTTGCGATGAAGTCAACTCAGTCTTTCCTCAGCACGTTACTCAAAGTAATTTCAGGTTCCGTTGAGTAATCGATTCAAGTATACGCAACGGGAAAAATAAAATTGAACTTTCTTCAGCGAACAATCTCTTCTCAGAGAATTGTGTCAAGTTTGAAACCTGAGCTCTTCAGCATGGGCGTCGGAAGGGTGGGGGGCAGGGGAGGGCCTTGGCACCCCCTATATTTTTTAAAGTTGATATTGTCCTATCAACTTTTTAGTAAATAATGTTGTTTTTTAGTTTCGAGTGAGTAAAATGAAATTTCATCAATTTTACCCTCTCCCTGGAAAAATCCTTTTGGGTACCTCTGGAAAAATCGACTGTTGCCCCCCCTGGAAACAATCCTTCTGCCCATGCTCTGCAAGTCTAGATGTAGTTCGAAGTATTGAAAACAAACTTGGAACCAAACTAATATCGAACAAATCAGCCTAAGCTTTTGCTCAAAAATAGCCCAGTCAGAAAACCCAAGCCTTGACTACATTTTATAGCTTCTCTTATTTTGCAAACGTAAATCAAGCTAATGTCATTAACAAACTCTAATTCGCGATGTACTTTAATCAATTCAGTAAGTAAATTGAAATGAATTTAACCATCAGCAAGTGCAAAATACTAACATGGATTAAACTGATTCCTCGATATTTTGCCGATTACACTGCTTGTGTTGAATCTTCGAGTCAAGCATGGGCTAAGATACAGCAGCGCGACGAATTCGTCAGATTCGCACTGCACAGACACATTTAACGCACGCGTGGCCTACCAGCTCCCATTCGCCGTACGTCGTCAGTGATACCCGAGTAACTGGGGATCAGGGGCGGGTCCAGGGGGGTGATTTGGGCCCCCCTAAAACCTACGAAAGGAAATTTATTCACCATAATTTTGTACAATTCGGAAAACAACGTTCGCGATATAAAACCAATTTGTCGTCCATTGTTTTGTCACAGCAGTGTTGTGTATTATACTTCCTTTCTTTTACCGTAGCGTAGCTGTTATGAGCCTTACCTACCAAATATTACTGAAATCGCCTCTCTTAACATTACTGGCTGGATCCGCGCCTACTAAGGTTGGCAGATCACTTGAAATTTTTTCAAGAACATTTCGTCGTTTTGTTATTTTTAAAATTTTACTTCATGCCTACATTGAATACTTTTCAGATATAGTGGTATGTAGCACATATAGTGGTGAAACAACTGTTCTTGAATAGTTTACTTTTTCCTACGCAACTGTTTGAAGGAACAAATCTACACGTTATTCCGTTCATTTACATCGTTTAATCTTGATTCTTTAATGTTCATTCAATAGTTCAATAATGAACAATTTCACAACTGTTCAAGAACATTCAAGGCCGCCGGAAAATACTCCAGGATAGTAAAATCTTTTCAAGGATCAAGGACACAACGAGTTTTGACAGGAAATTTGAGGAAAGTCCTTGGCGCTCAAGGCAACCTTAGCCCCTACTGGGAATACGTCCCATTAAAAGAAAGGGGACAAGATAGCGTAGTAGTCATGCTTGTCGAAGATGAAACTTTTATATTTTGAACAAGAACACAAATGGGTAAATCCGACTTACTTCCAATCATCACTGCAATGGAGTCGGCGTCAGTTCCTTCTTGGTGACGTCCGGACCATTCAGCAACCATACACCAATACCTTCCTTCATCGGCTGCTACCGCCGAAGAGATTTTGATTGCAGGGTGCTGCGAAAACAAAGGTTTTTGCTTTCAAACAGAAAAAAATGTCGTCCGGTTAGCTCTTAATTACAAGTCTTCACCGTCAAATTTGCTACAGAAGCCCGTTTTTCGTAGTCGCCGAAAAATTGTCTGTATTCGCCCAGACTCTCATTCCAGTAACGGAAACCTTTGAAGATAACTTTCGCATCTGGATCGTCAACGCTTTTACCCTGAAAATGAATGTATTGGAAGTGATACTAGGGACTCTATGCAAGTGTGCATGAAACTACGTTTTTAAGGTTAATACGCTAGACAAAACAAGCACCTATCCATCACTTTAGATATAATCAAATCTAAACATTTATTGAATATCTACTGTTCGCCTGATATTGGTTCACAATAACAAATGCAGCAAATAAAAGCTTTCTTCTGAATGTTTAAGATAATAACAAACGAAATGTCATATCTCTGAGAGATTCAAGCAGTTATTATTACACAGGTAAGCAAGAATTTTCCACGACGTCAAACTTATTTCATCGTAACCAAAAGTCCAAAACCAGTTATTTTTTCTCTTATAAACACGTCGCAGTTGTTTACTCATAATCAAACAAACACGTTCTCGTAGTCAAATAACATTAACTTGGCTGACACAGTTTTGCTCACAATTTTCTTCAAACGATGATTGCTTTAACGATGAGCTACTGCTGACCACACGTTATCCTGAAATACTCTTAATCGAGTGGTAACTTTGAAAAAGCAAGCATTTTGTAAGTTTGTCTCATGCAAGACTGTGTAGTGCAGTATGTTGTAGATTGTGTAGTGTGTTGTAGCTGTCAAACCTTGATCCAGTAGATGATCGGGGGCTGATCTTCGTTTGGCAGGACGGCGTATTCGCACGAAAGTTCAACGGTATCACCCTCTTTGTACTCAACTGCTGGCTTCTGGGTATCCACTACAGTCACCAACTTTGCATCTGAAAAAGACATTGCTTTGCACAGGTATTTGCATTCAGTCTTTAGCGCAAGCTTTTCTATTTTAACGAAATTAAGTTACGGTTGAACGTTAACGCGTCACATGACGACGGGTATTTCCACGATATATTTAACGGAACGGAATTACATGATCAAGTTTAGTTCACATGCAGAGAAAGCAGGTTGCAAATAATGCCCCTTTTATAACACCATTAAACGTGTATGCTAAATATGTACGTCAGGCAAAAATAGCTTTTACTCATTAATTTTCATTCAGTTTTGTTCATTTTCTTTAAAGATGAAATAACAGATTTTTGAAAAAAAGGTTCGTTACTGACCGCAATGAAAGCTGTAAAATGATACATGAAATCGTTTGATCGATTGTAATTGTGGATAATACGGATTTGAACATAAAACATATTTTAAATGACAAAACTGAACTTACAACAAACTGAAAACAGAAGACAAAACACCAACAGTCCTCTCATGATTGCTTGTTTTCTTGTTTTTATTAATCTGACCTGAAACAATAAAAAACGATGTTCTGCAAATTTGAAACAAAATTTATAAATTAGAAACCTGATATATTTTTGGTAGCTTCACGTTTAGTAAATAATAAAACGTATTGTCTACTGAGGATTCATCCTTAAGCAAAGTTTTGGTTCTTACACAGTGCTTAAGTACATGGTTATTTCAAATGATCAACCAGAACCGGGACCGTTTAACATTTTCAAGAGTTAAAATTTGTTATGCATTTGGCAAATACCGGTCTGTTCTCAATGAATGAATTTTTTTCTCTCAATTGATTACAGGCCAGCAATGTGAATAACTGTCTTCTGCCTACATTACATCCAAACTTCTTAACGCATGGGTTACCCTCAGGTGTATCAAAAATAATTCTTACAGCCAGTTCTGCATCTTGGCCTCAAAAAGCAAGGTATATATAGCAGATACCAACAGTCTCTTTTTAAGGTCGCAGATGGTAAACTTCCCAACCAACATTTCTTGCATGCTTATCGCTGAGACAGAAAAGGCGAACAAACTGTCACCCCACTTTGACACGCCATCTGGAGCATGTTATCTAAAGAAGAGGGTAAAGTCGGACAAATACCGCAAGACAGACATAGCAAGAGATAAGAAGTCGAATTTGTTTGTAGTTTCTCAAAACGCAGTCTGGTTGAAAAGCAAACATGTTTATTTTATCGATAAGTAGCAATATATCCGCATGCGCAACGTGCGTTTCATCTTGAAGGATTTGTAATTTTCTGTTGCAACTTAAAAACAGGTGCTGGCAATCCCACAGGCCTTCGCAGATGTTCGTTTTCAGATGACCTTTGAAGCCAAATATGATTCATAATCTCACGTCTGCCGATGCTTTATTTCAGGCTATGAAGTCGTATTACAAACTACTTGAAGAAGCAATTATTCACTAACAAGCACTGGCGTGTGAAACAGAGCACAAGTCGGGTAAAACCGTTTAGGAGTTAAAAATGCTTTCAGAAGATAAAATGCATTCAAGCTCAACATTTGTTCGAAACAAAAACAATTCTTCGCTGTGTGATGGCAAACATGCTTAAGGTCAGAAGGCTTCCTATTGTAGTGATCAATAATTGCAAATGTAACTGGCCTTAGACGGCTATTTTTCGTCCATAACGACCTGTACCACTAATAACCACAAATATTCGAAAATGTTCCATCAAGCCTACTTTTTAAAACCTGTATACGTCGGCACTGAGGACAGCGGGTCTTGCTCCAGTTGTTTCCTGGGGAGTTGCTTAAATTTTGCGACTCAGTAGACCCTTAAAGTTTCAAATGCGCATTGTCATGAAAGTGGAAACCTTTCATTATCTGCAATCTCCTTCAACGCTGAACTTATGATCCAGTCGCTAGAAACCTGGTTCAGGAAGGTAATCGAACCTTATTTGCACAAACGATTTTAAAATGGGTGTATGCCTTTCGTTTCTCAATTTCGGGGTGTCATGTCATCTCTAACAATTCCGATACAGCCGATCCTGAGAGCTACTGACTTCATTATACCAACATTCGTCTTACAAAAGATTTACTAAATTATTTTACTTTATGCCCATTATCTCGCTCTTTTGATTTCCACAGAAATTCACGCATTAAACCGGGATTCTCAAACGCAAATTATTCCGAGGGCCAAAATGATAATTTTTGAATAACCAGGAGACCGCATTATGAGATCTTCTATTACAATCAGGGTTGCGGAGTCGGAGGTAAAATATCCGACTCCGACTCCAACTCCGACCTTTCCGAAATTACCGACTCCTTAACATAAAGGGAATAAAATTTGGCTGTTGTTAAAATCAATGGAAATCGTGGCGCGCAACAAGAAATCTCTGTTTCAACAAAAGTTTCAAAACAAATTGTACCATTTCAACAGGAATTCCCAATTTGAGAGTGTGATGTAAATAAATGATCCAATTGGACATCAGGAGTCGGATAAAAAATCTGACTCCGACTCCAACTCCGACTCCCAGTGTTGTTAAGAATCCGACTCCGACTCCACCCAAAAACTTCCAACTCCTTACGTCTCCGGCTCCGACTCCGCAACCTTGATTACATTGACAAAACAAACAGTAAATACATAAAATAACATATAAGACCGCAGTGCTATAGAAACGTTATTTCCTCCACTGATTAACCTCTACAGAGGTTATAAAATCAGGCCCGTAACCAGCTTAGGACACCAGTGGGGCAAAGAGTTTTCTGAGAGAGTCCCAAGTTTTTAAACTATGTCGAGTAGTTGTAAAATATGTCCAACACAATCTTCCAGGGAGCCGATAAATTTTGCAGGGGGAGCTAAGCCCCCTGGTTACGGACCTGCCTATAATGAACAAGGGGAGTGTAGATGACGTCTGATTTACAGTCAACGTTAATAAATACTTAATCGTGAATTTTTTTTAATTTTCAAAAACCATTTACCGTCCCCACAAAACGACCGCATGGGCCACATATTCCTCGCGCGCCATGTGTTTGGGAACCAGCACTAAATTGTGCTCATTGTCGTGACTAGAAAAAGAATCTTGGAGCATTTTATTGTCGAAAAACACATCAAATGTTAGCTACTGGAAATGCAATGAGTTACTGAACCGATTTCAGAGGAATTCTAAAACGCATATATCGGTTTATTGTATGTATAAGTATAACCCTTGTTAAGTGGCAGTAATTTTAGTAGAGTAATTTTACAGAGGTTCTTTTCACGCCTTGTCACTACTTGAACCGTGCTTGCCGAACTCGCGAATGTCAACGCTATTCTCGGTGACTCGTGAATTACAGTTTCTTGTTAGAATCCATCTTCTATCTCGAAGTTTACAGAACAACAACGATTTCGTATTTGGTTAGTTAATGTTGTCAATAGGTTTTCCTTGCAAAAATCTTGATTTAGGGCCGGGTTTCTCAACCGGGGCCCTCGGCCCCCTTTGGGCGTCACGGAGCGGTTCTCCGGGGGCCACGAGCAGAGGCCTTTACTAAAAGCTCTGCCGCGATATTGCAAAATCCAAAACAAAGTTAGGTATTTTTATTGATGAGCAGGGCCACAAGTGTTGACAGTCTTTGGACGGGGGCCACACACCATAGGTTGAGAAACAGTGATTTAGGGCTTCACTTCATAGCTTTTTGGCTTTCGATCTTGCACTTCAGCTTAGTTCTGCTTGTTACAGGCTTTTTCTCATCTCGCCAATGCTTTTTCATGTCATTTGATGTTTTCGAGGCACTCGGACCCGTTGGTGCAATTGCTTCTAAAAACGCATTGTTCCTTTCCCGCTCATTGTAAAAAATGATAGAAAGCGTCTTTTTTTCGAGGAAGTAGTTTAACCTACCCTCGGTGATGAAGCATTTGCTCTATAAGGATTTTAAAGTTTAACCGTCAAAGAAGGACAGTTATTTTAATAAGAAGTCAAATGGCATCATCAAGTAAGTCATCAGCCAACAATAATAAAATATTATATTTTGTTTAAACGAGGCCTGTGTCGAAAAAAAACTTAAAAATGAGTGATATCACCAAAATGAAGTTAAAAACGTTTCTCATGTTTTAACTTTGGTTCAAAATTGTCGAAGAAGGTTCAAAATTAACTTTTGCAAGGAAGTCTCGCAATGCTGTTTTACCGAAAATATAACTTCTCGCAATTGCGAGACAAATCGTCACTCAAGTTCCAAAGCATCTGATACGACGATGCGAAACAGTCGAAGCTTTCATGAGACCAACGCGCTGCACATTTCGTTGGGAGCACAGAAGAGATGTAAACATTCGTTTAAATATTTGCGTTATATTCCCACTTTATCAAACAACTTATGATGCCATTTTTCTTATAAACCTAACTGGCCTATCGCCAGTGATCGTCTTATGGTTGGGGAGGTTGAATTGAAAGGGGTCCTCTGACGATGTCATCAAACTCAGCCAACCGTATTAAGACCTTGTAATCAAGCCTAGGGGGTCGTCCATAAATGACGTCATACCCTAACGGGGGGAGGGGGTCACCAGATTTGTAACAAATTGTGACAAGGGGGAGGGGGGAGTCAGTAGTTTCGTGATGTCACACGAGTCGTTTTGATATGCATGCTGCATGCAGTCATACCAGAAAGGAAAGGTGTGGAGGCCAAAATGTTTCTATTCCATTTACAATAGTTTTCTATTGCAACCAATGAGGAAATTTTTGTTGATATTGCTAATGGATTAATTGTTTTGTAGTATATTTCCGATTGTCAGCCAATCTTTGTTGGACTTACAGCTAATAGCTAACTATATTGTTGTACTGTCAATGTAGCCGAAGCTCATTCGATAAAACTTATTGACTCCCAACTCCATCTACTGGACCAAAAAGTTTTAGATTTCGACACCCCGTACTGTGCAGGATTTTTTAGCTGTTTTGCAAGCATTCCACAGTTTTATTCTCAATTTCTGGCAAATCAAAGCGGACTTCATCTTTCCTTCCATCTCTATCTGGAGGTGCATTATTAATTAAGCTGTCCACTCATCCTGAAAATTTCAAAATCTTTTCCTATAATTTACATTTTTATTTTTGAGGTCAAAATTGTTGCAACATATGCAACTGCCACCACCACCTACAGTATGAGGCGGCTTTTGCGCTGAACCCAATCACAATAAACAGTTTGAAAGTCGTGACTCATAAAAATATAACAATGCTTCAAAATGGTTCCCATTCAAAACAGACCCGTTTATAACAGACCACTCATAACAGACCATTCAAAACAGACAATTTTCATAACAGACCATAACAAAATTATTTCATGTGGCCCACCAATTTCAGCGATTCGTTTGTTTGCTGTAGTAGGATGTTTTGTTTTATTTTGCAGACCAGTGAGTGTTTTCGTTGAGTGTCGCTGACTCATAACCATTCGGTAGTTGCAACAGTTTGTTGAAATGCCGTAACCTCTGTGAAAAATATAAGCAGTTGTGGACCTCAAAAGTCCACTGTGATTGTTTCATTTTTGTGGTTTGCGTTTCGGTGTTTACTACGCACAGATCACAACAAAAAAGTGAAGCCTCCCGTAAGTCACGCGCCGATCTCGAAGGAAACAGTTTTTAGAAAAATTCATTTTATCTTAGCCTATGCAGAAACCATCATTACACGTTACTCAAAAGGAGTTATTTTCCTCCTGTGTTGCATTTGCACGCCATACTTGTTTTCTGTATTGTGAAATCTTTCTTGCAGATAGGCTATACTGCAAAAAGTTCCTATGTTCTGTTTTGCTTCAATATTGCAAAGCGACCACTACGGTAAATCCATGCACAGGACTATAACCGCAATCAGCCATTGCCAGCATTCGCACAACGTGATTCATTTGTTTCGGTTTTCAACAAAGTAGAAACCACTTTGCTGCTTAATTTTTGCTTAGCAATGTGTGCAGTATTTTCGACGTTTTACGACTAGAATGTTGGTTTTGTCACAACGTGCACAAATCAAATCTATAAAACAGATGAAATTTTTGTCTAAGCAGACACAAAATAGATGGAAATTTGTAATTGCGACTGTAAAGGGGGTTTGCAAATTGTGACGTTATATTTCAAGGGGGCTTAAGCACTTGTGGCGAAATGTGACAAGGGGGGTGGGGTAGATTTTTGCCCAAAATAGTGACGTCATTTATGGATGGCCCCTAGGACGGGGATATGCGGGCCACGGTGTTATGCACTTCTCTATGCCGCATTAGGCGTTGTGGGTAGGGGATGGATTAGGGCTAGTTTTAGTGATAAAGCTTCGAATAGTGGTTAAGTTTAGTGCTAGTTTACCCGGCAGATTTGGTGAGCTTTGTGTAGTGTTTGTAAAAACTAATCAGTGTTCAATGACTAAAAATGTCGTATTAGACAAAGAACCATAGACTGCAATTTACAAAATACTTATTCAAAAAGTCAACTGAGTTTGATACAGATTAATGGAGTATAAAGCAGGTCTATGTTTGAATTTTGAACACAGCAAAACTCTTTGAATTTCATATGCACTATATATGCTTTCAAAGCAGGGGCCAAAGTTATCATTTGGTATAACTTTTTGCTTTTACTTGATACGGTCTTTTCAGAACTTTTAGAACAAATTTTAACCCACAAGCGTTTTAAGGTATTGAAGTTGGTTTGAAGAAGCTTTTCCTTATTTACGCATTAAAGATGATTGTGGGGGCCCTGTGAAAGCAGGGTACTTATACAGTGGCGGTTGGGGGCCCCTTTGAAAGCAGAGTACCTACACATTGCAGTTGCTGCTGCGGTCCCCTTTGAAAGCAGAATACTTACATACACATTACAGTTGCTGTTGTGGGCCCCTTAAAAATCAGAGTATAGGCTACTCTTGTATTACATGTACAGTGGCTGTTGGTAGCCCCTGTGAAGGCAGGATACCTTTACATTGCAGTTGCTTTTGGGGACCCTTTTTGAAAGCAGAGTACCTACACATTACAGTTGCTGTTGTGGGCCCCTTTGAAATTAGAGTACTTAGTTAGGACGCGCTTCGCAAAATATTATACGAGCGGACAATAGCTTTTTCACCAAAAATGAGGAAAATTTACGCACGAAACACCTGGAGGGGGCCCTGAAAAGGGGGTTGCGAGGCCAGCGCCCCGTTCGCCTCCCCTTAAACACACCAATGCCTATCGCCCTGGGGCTTAACGAGGTGAGATGACGCCCGGGGCAAGAAGCAAGTTTGGCACCCCATGCTCCAACCTGAGGTATTACGGAAGCAAATGTAGGCCCACTGCATTGAGGAAAGTACTTGTGACATTGCTGGGTCTTTTCGGCGTCCCCCGCAGGGATTAAGCGTACCCATCGTGACTCAGAGCCGCGGGAATTGTGCCCCTTTTGCCCCCCCTCTTTACGTCCATGTTACCTCCTATTGTGTGCCCGTGGTGTTTGACCTTCACTTTTTATTTCTGCCGTTTAAAATAAAAATGCGGCAGAAGTGAGAAACCGTTTCAAGCACAGTGGAGGAAGTTGTGCATCAGCACGAAATCATTGCTTGCAAAACAGGAAAAGACATTGATTAGAACGCAGTGAGCAACTGCAACACAGAGTTACCTGTTAGCTGTACACGCGCACAAGAATTTATGTTCCTGTTTGAAGTAAGTCGAAGACCTGGGCTTCTGTTTGCAGCAAGTCGAAAACTTGTGTCACAGTGCAGGCTCACTGCGTTCTTTACTTCAGGCCTACCGCAGCCTACAAAACGTCAGGCCTACCGGGCTTTACCGTAAAATGCAAACCTACCGAGGCCTATTAAAGTACATGCCCACATGGCTTGTCTCGATGAAAAAACACTATCAACTCCAATAATAAAGAGAACGTCGTAGTTAAAAGTTTTCAGAAGCAGTCCTTCAACGGCTTTATTTACCCTTTCTATGGAGATTATTGCATTTGATGCTTGTGAACAGCTAATCGGGGGTAAATTTTAATGCATAGGCTACGTGAGGGCCAATAACAATACATTATATACGAATGATCCTGTAGGTTCGTTTGAATTTTTCTAAAAAACTACATCTGACCCAGCGTCTTGAATATACAGTACTTACCGCCAGTGCCAGCTTACACGAATTCATCAAATTTTGGTGACATGAAACACAACAGAGCAGGCTTCGAGGCTTGTAACTTGCATCAATAGATAATTAATGTATCCTAATGCTCCAAATACAAACACGATGTATAATTTCGACGGATTTGAGAAACTCCACTTTTCCAGCAAACTTACAGAATAAACAGGGCGGTGTCAAGCGAAATTTCAGACTTCACGCCATGTGCGCATGCACAGAGTGATATTCCACATATCAAATACGCTGAGAAATTGATGATTAAAGCAGGGGCAGCTCCAGCCAGTGAGTTTAGGGGCGGCGATTTCAGCAATATTTGGCATTCAAGTTTCATAACGACTTCACTATGATAAGAGATATGAGGTATACTTCACAATACTTGTGTGACAAAATAATTGACGAAAAAATGGCCTTATATCGCGTATGTTGTTTTCTGAATTGTACAAAATTATGGTGAAAAAAGTTACTTTCGTTGGTTTTAGGGCGGAGATCGCGCCAATCGCCCCTTAATGGATCCGCCCCTGGGTTAAGGCTCATACTTTAGTGTTTAGATACTGTAAGTGTGTCGGGTTAGGGTTTGGGTAGGGTTAGAAAAAGAAAAATATTTGAGGACCAGGAATAAGTCCAGCATTTTTCAGTGTTATACTATTATGACAAAATATAGGGTCGCAGTTCGGCTGGGCTAACTACAGACGGCACATTCACAAGACGTTACGGGTCGTTGATAAAATACAACAGTGGTTCTTAACCGGAGAGGGCGCGACACTACAGGGGGCGTCAATAAATTTCCAGGCGGTGCAAGCCCTTATGCGCCCTACAACAGGAAAATTCAATAAATTTACCAATAAATACATCTGTTTTTACAGATTATTCAAAGTCAGGGGTGCTTGAAACATAGGACAATTACTTAAGAACCACTGCTATACACTAAACAACAACTACAGCAGGACTAGTTTTAGTACGCAAATAGTATCGTGTTCGCGACATTTATGGAGTAGGTGCAGTGGCGTAACTAAGGATTCGAGCCAGGGGGGGCAAAGCTTAGCTGAAGGGGTTCACTGGTCGCCGTAGCGGGGCCCACTAGCCAAAACTCAGAAAAAGGTTAAGAAATGATAGTGAATCTCTGGATGTAGTGGATGTCCATACTAGATTGAAAAAAAGCAAACACCCCAAAAAACGGAAAAAAATTAAAGACTACTAAATATCAAAATGTCAATTAAACGGGGCCCGGTTGTTGCATTTAGCTTGCCAGGGGGGCGGCTCGCCCCTTGCCCTCTTTCACTTACGCCACAGAGTAAGCGTGATGCACGAGTAGATAATTATACCCATGCCGACACAACGATTTTTAGGAAAAAGTTACAAGCAAAATTCAAATATATTTACATTGAACAAAACCGAAAATAGTGATATTCAGTAGTGATAACTAAAACTGGCAGAAAGTCAAACTTGTAGAGAAATCAATAGATATACTTAATGCAACATCGGCATACAGTTTGTATTCTTGTATCGCTTCTAAATGATAATTTTTCAAACGAGTATTTGGAGCGGGGGGCTCGGGGCATTGCCTCGTTGCTCCCCCCTTAATCCGACCCTGGTAGTGATTTAATTCGCAATGAGCAAGTAAAGACGAGTGTCTCTCTTATTAACTTTGAGGGCAGTTCTGCCAACGTCACATTATTGAGTTCTCGAAAGTTCTTTTTGTTTTGGAAAGTTGTTGGTTGGCTGCACCAGAGTTGTAAATCGGACCGGGCTTTTCGTGTTAGACTGCATTCGAGATGAAGTTTGTCAAAATGTTTCGGGCCGATATTGGGCCTGCATACAAAATTGTTTTGCCAAAAAGGGACAATTTTGTCGCCAGTTACCGTTGAAGCAATCGAGTTTATTAAATCTTGATGATCAGTTGTGAATTATTTAGTCACGTTTAGTACTATGCTACGCCACCGATGCCCCGCAGTTTCGCACATCTTGACTCACTCGGTAAATTTTGCCTTCTTCTTTTTTCGTTCGAGCGATTTGTTGAAACCACTGCTTGGCCGCACTAGTGTACACGTGGTTTTTGGGTCTCAGTTGAGGCCTTGCAAACCGAGTGCTTTAGACCTAACTATTGCTAATACATGGGTTCGCTCTAGCAGTTGAGTCAGGGGAGACACTCATAATTCTCAGATTACTTAGTCTCCCCAAGCTTCTGTCCTGTATCTAAATACCGAAATACTTTGCAAGATATCACTAATGAAGGTTTTGTATGAACTTTTATTATTTCACTATATTATGTATACAAGAAACAGAGTGGCTCACCAATAGTGCAACGATCAGTACAAGAATCATCTTACAGGATGTTATGACGTGATGAGTGCCTGCTTCAATTATTTCCTAAGGTAGTGCTTTCTACTGGGTTGATTTGAGATGATAGAAGTTTGCACCGTATGAAACAAAGCGACAGAGCTTCGCCGTATTTTGGTTTTCATGGAACAAAGTGACAGAGCTTCGCCGTCTTGCGTTTTTATGAAACAGAGTGACATAGCTTCGCCGTGTTTTGGTTTGTAAATTACAGAGTGACAGAACTTCGCGTTGAGTTCGTGTCACGGGGCAGATTGTCAGAGACTTACTTTGTAGCCAACGACCAGTCTAAAGTGACTTGGAACGCTCGTCAAAGGATCAAGCTAGGCAGTACTTTGCCTCGCGACCCCAAGACTTCCAGTGGAGCACTACAAGAACTGAACAAGGCATCACCCTTTTGACGATACCAGTTCTTGCAGAGAGCGGCTCATTTGGACAAGCCAAATAGCATCTCCTCTGGACAAGTCACTTTTTGAAGAACTCACGCTGCAACAAGTCATTGGGGATCCCCGCAAAGATGCGCAACACTTACAATGCAACACCCGAGCCTGGCTACATTGTAAGGCAGAGCCTTGGAAGTTTTATCTGCAACAGCTGACCGAGGGGGGTGGCAGACTCCCAGAGAGAGAACAAAGTCAATTGGTGTTAGACCAAGTTCTGCTCTGGACGTGCAAATCTAGCCCTTTTTATAGGAAAAAGTCACGCCTTGAGCGTATGACTTAACTTACATAATATAACAACCGTTGCCTAGGTGATGCGCATGATCAGAACATGATTGGGACATGCTTTCACTGGGCGTTTCCGGTCTTGTCTGCTTTGTCCTTCTTGTTTATCAGTCTCGTTTGTCAGTCGACTCAGCAGGTCGCATTTACTTCTGGCGTTCTTCGCAGTTCTTGGTTTCCGGGTTTCCTTAGTTAATTTCACAGTATGTTTAGCTTTTCTTTCATTGTGAACCTTGGCTTATTGCTGACATTCTTCATGCTTCATTGTTTTCGAATTTCTT
>Ga0210059_1004350_pt1 | contig 22826 bp, 9 predicted proteins | sample Ectturendosymbi2_FD_188042 | JGI IMG/M metagenome (GOLD analysis project Ga0210059, IMG submission 188042) | Ecteinascidia turbinata endosymbiont from Florida, USA - Sample 2 (SPAdes) (version 2) | ecosystem: Host-associated > Tunicates > Ascidians > Unclassified | place: Key West, Florida...
CTTCTGAACCTTGCTTGAACAATCTGGAAAGACTTCGTTTCGTAATATGTCTTTACACAAAAGATCTTCTGCTCCATCGACCAAGGCATCATTAGACTATTTTTTGTTTAATATATAGAAAGGTTAACTATTTCCCTATGACAATCTGAAAAGAGAAAAATGAATAAGGTCATCGATAAAGGTTTTAGAAGCTGCCGCTTTGTTTCAACAATTGTGAAACACCCTGTAGGTGAAGAAAGTAAGCAGCAATAATGGTTATGAGGCAGAGCGCAAGGCATTTTAGTACAACATCTCATAGGAAAAACAAGTAGCATGGGCGGAAAACAATGTTTATAAATACACATCACGAAGAAAAGTAGATTTACCCACAGACCGTAATTGGGTGGGTTGCATGGATGAGTTGTTCCCAACCAGATGCATGGTGTCACCGAATGAAGTTGAAGAGTAAAGGATGTGAGCAGGTTACAGTATTATTAGCAGTATATAATCATTATTGATTTCAATAAGTACTAGGTACATGAAAAACAAAACAACAAAAAAAGGGGTTTAGTATGTTAGAGAATTATTTAGTTCTAAGGTATAGTTTCACAAAAAGTCGTAGCTTATCTATGTAGACTACCCATTTATTTCACAAATGTAACTGGTGTCATGTCATTGACACTGTCATTCAGCTTCATGTGACTGTGGGCCTAGGAATTAAGCTGAAGTCAATGTCCGTGAGGTCTTGGAGGTGAACATCGCTTCGTTTGCCTCGAAATCCTCGTATTATTTACTCTAATTAAAAGGAAAATCCGTACTTGACGGCACATTTTAGTGCGGTGTTTAAACACAATTTACTTCGCTCGCAGGAATCGAACGACTTTCAGGTGATATCAAAGCCATGCTTGGTTTCGGTCCTGGGATTTACTGGACGTTATGTTGGAAATACATCAGCCCTATTTTCGTAATGGTGAGAAGATGAATTGGCGTTTGTTTTTCTGTGTGGTGCAAGGACATACGAAAGTTTTGTCAATTTTCAAGTAAGAACACCGAGCTTGCAACAATGTTTGAAGAACAAAAAATTTATCATATACAAGTAATAAAAAAGCAGCTTTTAGCAATTTGCATAAGTCTGCAGCACGCTGTCTTGCATTTAAAAAAATAATTTTTCTTACTGTTTGCAAAAAAGCGCAGCTAGTGTTTCATATTGTTAATTGCCGCTGAAAGATTTAAAATGTCAAGTAATATGGTTGCAAAGCGTAGAATTTGTTGTGAGTTTGACTCTGATGTCACCCTCTGGATTTGAACTGTCACATTCGTGCAAAGAGGAAGTTGTTCTCAAAACAAAATTTACGAGTTTTGGCATTTGCATAAAAAATAGCTGTATTTTATGGTTCATGATGAAACGCAAAACAAGCTTATTTTCATTTTTGTTCAAACCACTTGCTCTCCATTATTTCTACTGCATATTAACAGCACTAAATAAAAGCATGAAGATCATAAGATAGACACTGTTAATTATATCTTTACAAGAAAAAAACACTCCTGTCAATAAATATCATCAACAGGTCTAACTGTCAATTGGGTACTACTTAATCCATTGTAATTGCTCAGTGAAGAAAATGCTTGACAGTTTTTTCAAACCAAGGGCAGCCCCCTGGTTGGCAATTGTTCTAATTGGCAGTTGTCTTAGTTGGCAGTTGTCCTGCTTGGCAGCTGTCCTAGAACAGCAGGGATTGGCGAGCTTATTCAAATAGCCACGAGGGCCCGTTTCCCACAGGAACACAAACACCGAAAGTTCGCAAACACATTTACTGCGTGCATTTCTTCGATTTTTGTTAACCTGCGCATGGTGTATAAAAAAACTGCGTAGCACCATGGGTAGGGGTCAGTCAAGGTTTGTTTTAATGTTGCAAACCAACGTTATCATCAAATTTAGAATTGCATCTGAAGATATAGAAATAAGTTTCACAGTTTTTGAAGAAATCAACATGATCCTAGGCAGACGAAACAATATAAATTTGTAGTATAGGTGCACAGGAAACTCTTAAAACTGGAGGTCGTTTTCAGTATGTGATCAAGAAAACATTGACATTCGTTCGTATTCAAAAAGTAACAGCACTAAAGCAAGTTTAAAACATCACCATACTCAAGGACATGCATTCATTTCGAAGCACCGAAATCCACAATGTAGCTCTTGACGGAAAGTCTGATAGATCTTTTGAAGCATTGTTCATCTTTCATTGATAGGCTAGCGTCAATGAAGCGTGACGAAGCCTGACAGCTAGCAGGAAAATAAAGTAGATTAGCGTAAGCCTTGGATTTTTGCACTGTAAGAGTTTCGCGGCAAAGATCAATGGTATAAGTACGGTGTGACATTCTGCAAGCACAAGTCTGCAAGGTCAAAAAGGCCCTCGAGTTTATCCACGGCTGAAGTCTAGACACCTTTTTTTGCCATGTTCGTTTGAGCAAGCAAAAAAAGACGCAACGTAAATGTTGATCCTATTCAGCGCATTAGCATTTTTGTCAATATAATAATATTTAACTGATAAGTTTGCAAGTTCTTCCGTATCCTGCATTTTGAAAATAAGATTTTAAAGCACTAATGAAATAAACAGTACCTATCCACAGAAATCGCATGGCAGCGATGAACCAGACACTATGATGTTTACTGAGTATATTTGCTTGCTGACAAGGCATTATCAGTTCTGAGAAGTGCATGAGGTATGAAACAGAATTAAAACAAAATCCATAAACAGTAAAACTGACAGCCAAGAAAATGCAAGTGAGAGGAATGCAACACTACCTACCTACTTTACATATGTCAGAAAGAGGAACCCGTAGGAACAACAAACCAAAACAAACAAAACAGGATGCGTGAGTGTATAACGTGCTTCCAAGAATATATTGACACAGCCACGCGGTGGGTGTGTGGATTGTCAGAACGGTCACGGGCTATATACAAGTCGAAGTAGCGGAAGTAAACCATCCCAAAACCTTCCGTTACGTGGCAAAACCACATTTAAAGCCACAAAACACTGGACAATATTGAGGGAAAGCAGAAGGGCAACTGCGACATGAAGCAAGCGAAGCAGCAAATAGCACGTCTTCCCAGCTACTAGGGCATGTTCAGGAGATCTCAACACAATGCAGAAGGTAAGGTAAACATGAAGCTTTGTAAGTCAGAGCTCAACACCGACGCTCTTGCGAAGAGTAAAGGCATTTTCCGGGTCGTGTCTGTTCGTACCACGCTTACCAATCGCAAGCCGAACCTAAAACGCATAAAACCATTGGTAATGCCTGCGTATATGCATATGAAAAGTAATACTGTTGCATAGCAATTAACTATTACTAATATATTATAAAAACAATCGTAAGTAAAGGGAAAAAATGAAAATACATTTTTTGCGAAGTGACAGACTGTGCTTGTCGCTTGTCATGCTCTCACTTTGGTCAAGCATTCTGGCTGAAGACTCTTAATCTAAGGTTTAACATATCGCACGCACAAACGAATATACAAGACAAAATAAATGGAATGAAGTGTACTTCTAATGGCAGTTGGAAAAGAGCACATGATGAGAAGTTGCTATCGGTTAAATGGCATGTATTTTCGCTAATTTCTATGATTACAACCGGTGTAGACTACTAGAGCATCCATCGGGTCGTTTTTGTTTCAGCTGATGATCGTTATGGGAGTGATCGGTACAGAGAACCTCGAATACGAAAAGTATACCTTTCCTGATTGGTCGACTGTCCTCGGTTGGATGATCACTCTTTCGTCGATCTTGATCATCCCAGCCTACGCCCTCTATCGGTTATTTGACGAACCAGGATCATTGCAGCAGGTAAGGCAGAGTCGTCTCATGTTCGGAAGAAAGACTAACAGCGTTGGTACCATAGGCTTAATTGGGTGAACATTTTCCACAATTGCCGAGGTTTACTGAAACTGTTTAGGCACACAGGCGGGTTTTTCAACAAGTCATTATTTTTGAGTTTTTTGTACTTTTCAGGCACATGAAGTCCTTATGCCCAGCATGAGCAATGATTTAGCCAACAAGCAAGTTAAATGTTGCCCAATACTGGTGCTCCCACATGCGCAAATCCGTTTTGACCAAAAAATCCAAGGTTGCCTGACGAATGGCGTAGACATCAGGTACGCAAGTCCACATTGGGCAATTACCACCCCTATTCGAAAAATACAAAACGTATGAAAGCTGGTAAGGCGTGCCGCTTGGGATTGTGCATACATAAGTCCAGGGAGCCCGGAATGATCGGTTTTTTGAACAACACAACTTTCTAGTTTATGTTGTCCACTGTCATAGGTTTACAAGACGGGAAGCGAAAGTTATTGGGTAACCTAATTCTGGTGCCCAAAAAACAGTAAGAAACGTTTTTTATCCTTCACTTCCCTTTAAGGAAAACTACCCGAATTCCAACTGAAATTTTTCTAGTATGACCGGCTCTCTTTCAAATGTTTTGGTAGCGTAATACGATACCCAAGGTTACAACTGAAAGACTATCGTGAAGAGTGGCTGATAGAGCAAGACAAACGACGGTATCGATTATCGGGAGAAATCTAAGCTGTAGTGCTGCTCATGTTTTGATGCCTGAGGTGTTTGTGAAATCAACTCAGTTTTTGTATGTTTCCACTGCGTAGCATTAGCTTATATTTCCGTTACTGGTGTTGGGTGTATCATACTCCGTTATTTGCTGCTATCGCATAGGAAGGACATGGTACATCCCATAAACTTCAACTCCGAAAGTGTTGAGCCATGGGTTCAGTGCATAATACACAGCAGTTTGAATTATCAACAGCAACAGTTTTTCGCCAATTTTTAAAACCAAAGCTCAACGTACAGCGTCTTTTTGGTTTTATCTGAAACATGAAAAGAAAAACCCGAGTACATTGATGAAAACCTAAATGTCATAATTATCAATTTGCAAAACACGCCAAAGAAGCTCCGTTTGTGTAATTCTCCCTTCACAACTGTTTACTTTACTGGTTTCACCCATTCACTCTGCCACAGCTCATGAAACAGTGACCATGGCTCGTACTGAATATTGGACACCAAGCGGTGAGAACGCTGATAAAAGCGAAGGAATAATGCTCGAGGCAATGTCATAGGTTTATTAATATCTGCAGCCTCCACGTTGAGTAGAGTATTCGAATTTACCTTAAAGCATGTTTTTGAGAAAATACCTACTGACCTTTCAGCAGTAATATACGACACAACAAATACTCTTCTTTGAACAGACTGCAATTTACCATACTCTTCCACAGCATTTGGAGATGCGTAGTAAGCTTTCTGCACACTTAACTAACTTGTGAATGGATGTTCTCGTCAAGGAGAGGGACGTTGATAGAATTCCTCCTTATTTTGCAACTGGTACTCACCATTCGACGATGGTGATGATCCTTTTAGTCGTGCCTTTAGGAACGTCCCGTCAATTTTTTTATCCCCAACAACAAAACCTGATGATGCGACTGTATCAAAAACAAAACAGTACATTGGGTTGGTTGCGTATGTGTGCTACGCTGATTTAAATCACAAGAAGCTACAACGTGTGCCTCTTTGACGTTTACATTTGACCAGGCACATCAGGTCCAAGTATATTCATGAGAATATTGCTTGCTTTCCAAAACAGCTAGCAACAGCTTTTAAAATATCATCGGTTATGAATAGCGAATATAGCTTTACATGCTAAAGCACTTACTGACATCGTTGCAGAGATGGTTTGCGCTGACAAGACCAGAAGAGGGCGGTCAAGGTCAACCGCGGGAGTCTCTGGCCATGACGTCAACGCCAGCATGAAGGTCTCTCATAAACTTCTTGATCCTTGAGAGTCGTCAGTCTCGGGCTTAACTGCTCTCTGCAAAGGCGTGAGGAAAACGCCATTGAAGGATTTCATTGCCGTAAACTTGCTTCCCTAATAGCGACGTTTCTCCGATCTTCGTCCACAAGCGAATAAATGACAGCGTGGCGTTTTGCTTACGTAATTGAATGCAACAAGGTGATTATTTCTCGTTCGACACCGCACTCCACGAAGAAATTTTATTTTCGTTTTTGTTACTGAATGAGCGCAAGACAGAGTAAACACCGTGCTTATTGGCACCTGTATCTTCTCACAGAAAACGTGCAACGCGTGTAATGAAGACATACGAGTAAGTGCGTCAGTTGATATCCGTAAAGTTTCAAATGACTAGAAGAGCTAAATCTTCCATAAACAAAAGCTATTGGTGCATAAAAATTGAAACGTTTATGCGCTGACTTTGTGTTTGCCACATAAAGCTTCACTTTCAGCTTTGTCTTTCCTTTAGCGTTGGTTTCAACGTAAAAAACATTACTGTTCTGCGTCGGCTGATAAACTCAGTCATACTGCAGCTCTAAACCCACGTTGGAAACAAATGGGCCTATCGTTATTTTTTGAAGACCATAATATCCAAACAAATATTGCCGACACATGAAACAGCCACGGCAGGAAGAATAACTCTCGTTTTTGCGAAATGCTGCTACCCATACAAAGGCAAAGATCCCTGTTAAAAATCGTTGTTTGGTCACTCTGGCCTTTGTTGTGCTACCGCAGTCATCGCGTTTTGTGCACACATAAGCCAGTGCGTCGCATACGAAGCAAAAGCGTGGTATTGGCCAAGTATGGACAAACTAGGAATCATTAAGCCAGTTTTTTTTAAGGAAAATGTTAGGTACCCGGTATGGACCTCAGAGACTCGACTTCTCTGATTGTAGGAACCCGATTTTCTCTGATTTTAGGGATCCGATGTTCAATTCTAGGGACTCGAATCGGGTCTCTAAAACACTTAAAAAAATGATTAAGCTCTTAATCCGGTCCAAAACCACCGAAATTACAGCTAATTCATTTGTTCATCTCATTTATATGAGCTTGCGCAGACAATCCACCTATCTGCTGACAGAGCCGGCTCTCAAAGCTGAAAATACAATGTGGCCCGTAAGTCAAAATGCTCATCCATACTGGTGTTGGCCCAGTGCTTTGGCGTCACTTGCTTGACAGTCATGTGCTTCAATTGCTCTGAGTCTACCGGTTGTTGCTGATTGAACTGCTTTTTCCGCTGTAATCTTCGTGCACAAATTTGCAAAAATTTTCCGCATTCTGCTTCCCGCTCAATACTTTGTGGGCTTGTGGCGTTTCTGCATGGTTAAGTATTGTGCACGTGACTGGGATATTCATTTGTTAGTTTCAATTCAAAAACTCCCGATGTCCAATGAGAAATCGCATATCTACTGTAAGTACGATTACAAGAGCTTTATTGTAAATTGCCAACTTGGCATGGGCTGCTCTGAAATGATTCGACCAAGGCCAAGTGTAGATTCTTTCTCACTCGTTTGTATTTTATTTGCGAAAAAATTTTGTTGTGAAAGACGTTTGGAAAAAACTGTTGTGCAGCTTTTGGTTCTTGTTGTTATTTCAACTTGTTTTAACGTCAGGCAAGTTTCATTTCTTAGACTGCTTGCACCTGCAGCTATTCTTTGTATTCTCTGTTTTGAGTTGATTCATACCTTGATTTTTGTACAAACCGCAATTCACTTTCTGCTCTTCTGACAAGGTTTCCCGCTAGCTTTTTATGTCGTCTTAACATAAATGCTTTCGACTGCAGATTGAACTTTCGAAACTCTACTGCATATGCCTATTGGCTGCGGATGCCTACAGATACTTTAATCCGGTACTCAGCGCTTTGAAGACGAACTTAGTGAAGTATGACCTAACCTTGTTCATACTACGCTAAGTTCGTCTTTAGCGTAAGTTCGCTAAGTTCGTCTTTAGCGTAGTATGTACTTACCGTATTCATATTACCTTTTCAGATGACGAGTGAGAGCAGAGAAATCTTGGTAGAACTACACATTGATATTTGCTGACTTACAACACAGCAATGTAGCGAGTATCCTCCATTTAGACAATTTTACACTTGTAAAGCATACTGGCACTTTGCGTAAGCTAGCGACAGTCTTGTATTAGACAGTTCATTACAGAATAATCAACTAGCAGAATCGACCTCACGTACAACTAAATCTTTTCACCTGTACGCTTCACCTCGTAGCAACAGATGTAAATGGACTGTAGTGCTCCAATCTATCAAACGTTGGTGAATCAGTCGCTCATCTGTCCTCTTAAAAATATTCAAACCTTGATTAACGTACGGCAGAGAAGTTGGTTCAGCTTATACCTTTTCTGTTGAATATTATTGTATCATCCAACATGGGCAGAACTACTACACTCACACTCAAGGTATTGTGACTGACGACGATCACCCAGTAACGTTAGCTACGATTGCGGCACACTACATATTCAGAAAAATAACTGGCATATTGCCAGTGGCATAACTTTGCAAGCGTTTTATCGATGATATTGTATAGGCTTCGTTCAGAAAACAGCAAACAGACCTAATCAAATTTCATAATCAAAAAACGTTGAAAGACCTTGATTTAGTGCTTAGCTTCAGACAACTGGACACTATTGATATTGATGCAACGTTGAATTTTTGGACGTTTGCCATCGCATTACAGATGGTTCAACATTTGGATTTGTCACTAAGGATCACACAAAACAACTGTTCTCAGTAGGTGATTTTTTAAGGGAGCGTCGCATCATCTTCATCCCACCTTCAAATCGATTGTGTTTGGTGAGGCAATCCGTTTGAGAAGATTAAGTGAAAGACAATCCGATTTCAACGAAAGTCTTGATCAGCTTTGTCCAACCGAAAAGCCTTAACTGGGCCAAGATTATGTCACCATCAGGGTCGCACATTAAATGACTCACGTTCATTTCAGCAAACCAATCGTTTAGTTTAAAGCTACTGAGAACATTTGAGTACTAACTGCAATTATAACGACCTTATGTTACTTGGTATCACTTCCAAACTCTGGTGCCATAGGTAAGTACACTATATTGCCAATGGAACATCAAGGGTATTGTTAGAAATCAGTTTAGAGCAGAGGAACACAGGAGTAGAAATCAGAAAATTAGAAATCAGTTTTGCATCGAGGTGTTAGTGGACACGTGGAAATATACCAGTGCGTAGTGCATGATAAACAGGATTATCAATATAAAGACAGGTTATGTCATTGTATTGTACAAACACAAAATTGAAAAGATTGCTGGGCAGCACAAAACATTCGACTAGGCCGCTTGCGACCTGTGGGTTGGAGATAGCTGGTTTAGACAGACTATACAGCAAAGATTTAAAAAAGCAGGTTCCCAATAAAATGGTGAAAGACATTATTAGCAGAGCTAGAGCATGGACTGAAAAATAACGTGCAGAAAAAAGAAAGGAAAGGGCGAATTGTTGGTCTTGCAGTTTGGTTACCCTCATCTGCAAACTCGCAATCAAGCATAAAGATCACTGCAGTCAGAAGCCGTGATAACGTATGAAGAACACCAGAGTTAAGGGACCAAATAACTAATTATATCTAACTACACTAAAATTGCCCGTGGCCACCAAATGGTTGCTAAAGATTGTTGTTTCTGCGGACATTGCGTCCTATGGTAAACATGGCAAACGTCACAGCGTGATCCAAAGGGAAAGTTACCTCTGCATTCCTACAGGATCTATCAAACTGACCCAACGTCTGTTTTTGGATGAATCGAGTCATTTACGGAGGGTGGCTTCACTCCAATCACGTTTTTATTTGAATTGACTGGAATCAGTAATGAAATGACTTAAAATGACTCTCGTTCAGTTATTTTGAAGTCGAGAAGCATTTTCCCTTGCTTTGTTACTTTTTCACAATGATAGTTTCCAAAACTTTGAGCATTTGAGTTAAATTTTTGCGAAAACTCCTAGATCACACTCATTAGCCCAAATGCTTAATATTACTCTACTCTTGCTAAAAAATTATTGACTCGACAGAAACCCTTTTAACGACCACTAGAGCCATTATAATGGCCCAAGTTGTTTTGGTTATAACTCGCCAGTTGCTGCAGCTAGAGAGGTGTTCAAACCCTCTACGGATTCAGCAAGTCTAGTAGTTTCGAGTCAAAAAAAAAATGTTTTTCAGTTTTGGGTTAGGGGTTCTCTTGGGGGGCCGTCACAAGTGGGGGGGTTTTCGCGTTTTTATGGCCTACTTTAACCGGCCCTGGACGCCCATCGAATGGGCCCATATTTAGGATCAAATATTTTTATGAAACTAGGATATCTCACGAGTCTTCAGAGCCCTTGATTGGCTCTCTAGCATATCTAGATCAAAACTTATGCCACAAAAACCAAAAAGTGGTCAAAATGTCTACCCCTAAAAAGGTAACCATGGGTTGAATAACGCCCTGTTTGTATATGGCCACAACTCGCCGTTAGAATAGGCTAGAGAGTTGTTCAAACCATCTAAAGATTCGTGAAGACTAGTAGTTTAGACTGGAAAAAAAATTTTCAGCATGAGATCACGGGTTTTTTGTTGATGTTTACACAATGAGAGGATGTTTATGCATATTTTGTTTACATTTGAATAATGACGTCACTTCCTGGGAGTCGAAACATCCATCAGATTTTGTGACTCGAAGTTTTTTTGGATTCTAAGCTTCAATGCGAGTCTTTAGATGGTTTGATGGACTTTCTAGCATTACTGGTTCAAAAGTTATGGCAAAATGAACAAAAATAAATTAGGGAGATCCCCACTAATTCCCTTGGGAATCCTTACAAGATATGGGGTCTTTTGGCTCCTTCTTGGGCACCAGAAACGCTAGGAAGTTGATCAAGGCCTCTAAAGCTTCATATTCCAGCCTAGAATACAACCAAATTTTGAGCCAAAATTTTGGCCCTTTGTTAAGGCGATGACGTCATAAAGAAACAAAAAAAAAAAGTCAAAACTACCCTTTTTCAAACCCCACCCACCGAAAACCCCGAACCCAAATCTAAAATTTTTTTTTTAGTGCAAACTAGAAGACTTCATGAGTCTTTTGAGGGCTCGTATAGCTCGCTATCATCTTTTAGCGGGGAGTTATCGCGAGTTACAATAGCCGCCAGTGAGAAACTCATGCATTTTCTGCAATTTTCTGATTTTGGGGTAAAATGTTTTTTGGGCCATACATTTGGTCCCAGACATGCTAGAAGGTCAAGCAAGGACTCTATCGACGCGGGAGATCATCTAGTTTCCAAAAAAAGTTTGAGTCAAAATTTTGGCTCATTGGTTTGGCGTCCAGGGCCCGTCAAAGTTGGTCAAAAAAACAAAGACACCACCATTTTGTGAGCTTGTCCCAGGCGAACCCCTCACCCAAATCAAAAATTTTTTTTTTAATAGAACCATTAAGACTTGCTGAATCCGTAGAGGGTTTGAACACCTCTCTAGCTACAGCAGCTGGCGAGTTATAACGAAAAAATCTTGGGCCATTACAATGGCTCTGCTGGTCGTTAAAGGGTTTTAAAGACACGGCATGTGGTTTCTACCGGACATCAGAAATCAGTCAACTCAAGGTTGACTGCGAATCACTTGATCTCGGCTTGGAATGAGTGGTGTGATGAATCGGGTTCGAATCGAATTCCAGATTAATGATGGCTTAACCAGAACCTAAACGAGACATAATAGAAACTCCGCTGTCGAGCAAAAAGATCGTGAAGAGGGAATTTATTTCTGCCAACCTACAGTGCAATTTGCTGCAAGCTTTCTCACGCGCACGTGCTTAGCAGTAGTCATTGCTGAGGATAAATGTGACTATGTGAATTACATATTTCAAAAAGAAACAAGTATACCTCATTCCGCAGCTCGTACAAACAGGTGAGAACTTTTCCTTGCGATAGTCACCTCACTTCTGAATGAAGAAGAATACTTTTATGCTCCGAGCCCATTTCGTCACAGAGAATGGTAAATAGTCTTGTCTGAAGAGGTCTCGATTTAATATAATTGACAACTTTACTGCTGAATCGAGAACACATTTTAAATGTTAGTTCAGTGTGTGGCTAGCAAGATAAGATTTTTTCTATGAGTAATGCAATGCGTCAAATTGACATGGGCCGCAATTTGTGATACTCTTGCTACAAGCCTTTATTTTTTCCTGCCATAGCCCCATGAGCACAAACACTAATACACTGCCCCCACGATAATCGATCATTCTGTAGTCTCGTGTCCACTGCTAAGAATATGTCTTCACCTGTTCATGTTCCAGATAGCGCCACTCACATGAGTAACTCTTTTTCAACTTTCCCACTGGCCATAGGCGTACGGGAAGGCATTTTACTGGAGGGGCGGAAAAATTTGCCCTGAAAATAACAATTTTCCCTAAAAATAAATAATTTGCCCTGAAACTAACGTATACTTTAATCCGAATGGGGCCTGAAACCTTATGTAAATCTGTTCTATACAGTTGAATTCGTTTGTAATGGCTTCCCTGTAACGTCAAGTCGCCCTTAACGTTATATTTTGTTTGGTCGTGATGGAATCTTTTATATGCATTTCAATTCGCTTGTAATGTCAATTCGGCAATAACGTTCTTTATGCAATCCTCTAGAGGTGCCGTTATAGACAAATTCTGTAGTTACCTTGCTTGTTAACTCAAGGGGTTGAAGCAGAGCCGGATTAAAGGGTAGGGGGGCCCGGGACAATTTTTACTGGAGGGCCCCTGTGACGTAATCCATGACGTCATCGTTTGTAAAAGTTATGTTTTCGCTGATTCGCAAGGTTCCCGTTTGTTTTTTCCGGTAGTCGAGAATGTGTTTACTCAAACGCACATGCAGTCAGCTGGGAGATGTAAATACTGGAGCAGGGGTCGGCAACCTACGGCACGCGTGCCGCACTTGGCACGCGAAGCAATTTCCAATGGCACAGAGAAGCTCCACGTTTTGCAAATCACTTTTGTTACAATGCACACAGAAGGTAGATTGACCTTGACTTGTGCAAATATGCATATGTTGTCGGCACACGGAATAATTTGAAATCATAAATTGGTGCACAATTAGCAAAAGGTTGCCGACCCCTGAACTAGAGTGTATTTTACTAAGAAACATATTTCACTGGCTAGAGAGCGATTCGGCAAGAAACAACATTCACCAGAACAATAAGCAGAAACCAGAGATTACAAACAAAAACACCGGAAAAACAACATGTCAATATGGCTGGCCAGCCTGAGTATGAAAGTTGTTTCCAAGCTAATGTCTTGATTTTCACCTTCATTTTCAGGTGCTCTCGCTAACGCCACTACTTTAGCATTGCTGCTTGAAAGTTTTGCTAGAGAAAGCGATTCAGTCGCGGCTTTTCAGCTAACACTGCCAGATCCTTGCGCTTTTTCGTCGTAGAAGCTTTGCGTTTTTAATAACTCCTGATGGCATTACAGATTTCGGCATCTCGCTAGCTAAACACTGCAATCTCGTTTTCTGCCCTTTCGTTCCAGCAATCGACTGATTAAAACCTTTTCTGGCGAACCATGCAATAACATGTGGTGTAAATAGCCTGAATAGCTTCATATATTTATGATGTAACACAACGATAGTAGCCATCGGAAGAAAAGCGCGTTTCCACCACACATTACCCTTTATGTCGAAACAAAGGTGCAGTTCGTCTGCGGCTACCTCGAGACTGCACAAGGAGTTTGGGGTCATTGATGCCAGTGTTTACCACTTCCGATATATTAACGTGACATCAAATGTGATGTTCTCCGATTAATTTCTGATGTCTGATGTTTTGTCGACAAATCTGATGTTGACTGGGTTGTTGCTTCTGTTTTCCACATTTCCTCTCATTTTAGGACGAAAATAAGTTAGATTCATTATTTTTAAATTCCTTTCATCAATTTCTCACCAAAATGTGTGTTTGGTTATCGTTTCGAACTAAAGAAGTTCTCTTCGCTGTGTTGAGACTAACATTTTACGTAAATTATAAACGACTTCTCCATTTAATGGCGATATTCCGCTCTGTTTCGGATTCAACGAGGGTACTCGTTCTTTGTTAATAGAAGCATTTAGCTCAGGGGTGGGTAAATAGCGGCTCGCGGGCCAAATGTTGCCCACGGAAGCATTCAGAAAATATCTTCAACTCTGATATTTCCTCTAACTTATCACAACAAATGTTAGCGTTGACTGCTTGGGCTAGCTTAAGTGAGACATGCTTCTATTTCACTAAGGACGCATGGCCCTCCAACAAAACGTGGGCTTCTCAAAATGGACCACGACCCTCATTAGTTGCCCACACCTGATTTAGCTTATATGAACCTGTATCATAAAAATTTGATGTTATCTGATGTTGGGGAAGGCAGCAATCTGATGTTAACGAGACTGACCCCAGTGGCAACATTGATTGATACTAAACAGCAGTCAGCAACCACTAGCTTTAACACGCAAATAGTAATGTTTTCGTGACATTTGTGCAATAGGCGTGATGCACGAGTAGAGAGTCGTACCTATCCCAAAAGAACGATTATTAGGAAAAAGTTACCAGCGAAATCAAATTTATTTGCATTGAACAAAACCAAAAATACTTATAGGCTATTCAGTAGCGATTACTAAAACTGCCAGACAGTAAACTTGTAGAGCACATGTGTCAAAACTGGTGGCCCGCGGGCCAAATGTGGTCCCCCACGCCTTTTTGTGTCGCCCGCGAAGCTTCAAATTTTAGCCTCACATGCTTATTTAGCTGGAACTGTAGTGGTTTATACCTGTGCACAAAGGCGAACGACGTTCTTTGCATTGTTATAACTTTGCTATTTTAGTCGTCTTGCTGACCGAACGTCTCTCTTTTTAAAAAGTTATTCAGTTTTAAGGTTCTTTTCACTGCAAAATAACCATTATTGTCACAGAGACGATCTTTAAGCATTAGCGTAGCGTAGATTATTGTGGTTAATTCTGTAACAACTGGCCGTTTGAGGGCAACCATACGATAACAACTGGCCCTTTCAGGGCAACCATAATGTTGACATGGTCCTCAGTGAAAATGAGTTTGACACCCATCTTGTAGAGAAATCATTTGCTGTTGGGGGCCCCTGATACTTAACGCATCATAGGAATATAATAGAGAGTTGTATTCTTGTATCGCCTATGAATAAAAAAAAATATTTTTCAAACGAGTATTTTATTTGAAACAAGTAAATTTCATCACGGGGTCGCCCTTGCAGCGGGGACCGGGGCAATTGCCCCCGTTGCCACCCCCCTTAATCCGGCCCTGGGTTGAAGTTTCTTGTATGTTGTGTTCTCCCAAACAAGAAATTTTACGGTAATTGCTTTTGCTGATGCAAATACGTACGCGACTTCGATGACGCAACGCAATGTTTTGAATGCGACGGTTCCGGATCGTATTGTCTGACTCCCGAAACCTGCCTGTGTTATCGCTGTTGTGCGCTTGAGCAAGGCACAACACATCAAGCGCCGGTTGTCTTGCCCAAGTGCAGGCCGCAGGCCCACGGTATGTTCGTGGACCGGCGTACGATATACTCGTACTTTACTTCAAATGCCAACCGTTGAGTGCCGGGTCGTATGTTTTCCTCTGTAAAGTACGAACATTTCGTACAAGTCTCTAGCAACCAGAAACATGTATTTATAATTTTCGCTGACGTACGGTGTGGTCAGGAGAGCATTTCAAAGAAACCATGGTAAATTTGCCTGCAGTCATGTTGGTTTTGCCTGCAGTGGTTTTGCCTGCAGTAGCAAACGTTTACGTTATTTTTGCATTTTTCCCTTTGTTGGAATAAGCGCAATAAATTTTCAAAGTCAAAACACAGGCAATCCACCCTTCTTTCAGGGTGTTTTTTATCTCCAAAAGAAGTGGAAAGAAAATTTGATTTCGATTTTCATAAACTACACAATATGACTAACGTTTTTGTTCAGAATTTGGATTTCTGTCGTGCAAGGTTTTCCATCCAGAGCTTTTTCAAAACAACGCCTTGTCCACTCAAGCGCCAGCGCGAAAACCATACCAGCGTTCAAGCATCAGACAGCAGCCACGAATATACCGTGGACCGGCGGTCAAAGACGCACACTCAAACGAGCCAAGCAATCTGCACGTACGTGCTGTCCGCTTCTAAAACTCTTGTTAATCATAAAAATCTGTCATCTTAACACCCTGCACCTCTACCTAGCGAAAACGAACAAAGAAAGAGTTACCGGATTCTTATATCAAGCTGTTGAACTATCGGCATCCAACTGTTCGATTTTTACACAAAACGAGAGCTTGGTGCAGATCATAGTCACTATAACCAATCGCGACGTTGTTCATGATTACACACTACACCAGCCCAAATTACACGGATTGTCCCCAAGTGAATTACACTGTATTGAAAATTTTTTGACAGTTCACAATTTTTGAGCAACTTGCGCTTGCCCTGAAAAAAACAGAGTTGCCCTGAAAATTTTCACTGTGGTGAATATACTTTTCACATTCAGGAGTTTTGAGCAACTTGCGTTTGCCCTGAAAAACAAAGGGGGCCCTGAATTCACAGTATTGAATATAGTTTTTGTTATTCAGGATTTTGAGGAACCTGCACTTGCCCTGAAAAACAGAGTTGCCCTGGAATTTTTCACTGTATTGAAATATTTTTTATCATTCAGGATTTTTGGGCAACTTGCGCTTGCCCTGAAAACAGAGTTTGCCCTGAAATTTTCATGCCCGGGGGGGCGGCCGACCCCCGCCTCGTACGCCTATGCCACTGGCTACATGAGCACACTCGACTGCGTCAAACCAGACACGTCCGTGGATTCATCCATTTGCAAAGCATAACTTCCGCTTTAATATCTTGACCCATTTCGCTGATATGTCAGCGAATGATATCAGCAGACAGTGGTATTTCTTTTATGTCCTCAGTTATACTGTCTCCATTTATAATTTGATTGATTGAAATAGCAGCAGGTTTGATTAGTGTTTCTCCGATGACATGTGTTTTTTTTCTTTTGCGATTAAAAACGTATATTTCTGATTTGTCAAGCTAATTAATTTCGCGGCCCAAAATTACATATCGTGACCACATTTGGGGTAGCGACTCACAGGTTTAGAAGCCCTGCTATAACTGGTGTATGTTTGTTCTTTTTTGTGTGAGTTGCATACGATTGATCACAAGGTTTACCAGCGTACTCTGCTCGATTTTCGTCTCTTCGGTCACTCATATCACTTCGTAGACTCTTACATTTTGCTCACACGCACGTTTTTCTTGTTGTTTAACATGCCGAAATATTTTTAGAATGAAACAAATTTAGAATATGTGAACCTTCAAAGATCTATCAATCGTGTGACATCATGTGATATCGCACGCACCGATGGCGCCAGGCTTTGCATTTTGTGCCCTTGAATGTTCGTTTCATGAACTAATCTCGAGCAGTGCCGTGTGTCGATGTCAAGCAAAATTTCTGTCTTCACGCCATCTGCGCATGCTCAGAGTGATAATCCCAGGTCATGCATTTCCCAAGTGGTGGCTGTCCACTGAGATATCATATATGCTGAGAACTGATGATTAGGAGCAGTGGTGTAGGCGGCGGCCGTGCAGGGTGTGCAAACGCACCCGCAAAAGTTTTGATTTGTCGGAAATCTGGGCAGAAGCCTTGGAAATCTGGGCAAAATCCCTGAAAATCTGGGCAAAATCCCTGAAAATCTGGGCAAAATTTTTGAAAATGCGGGAAGAAATGGCGCCCAACATTGTTTGATTCGAAAGAATGGCGCTCAACCTTTGCAGAAAAACACAAAAACACATGAAACCCTTTTTGAAGTGCATACCAAAAAAGGCCTACGTGATCTTTGTGGGAGAAAATTTGTAGGCAAATGTTGAACAGAAACTTTTACTAAAGAATAGTTCTCACTAAAGAATAGGCACTAAAGAATAGTTCTCGCTGTTGTGCGCGTGAACAGAAAATAGCGCATACCTCTTAAAGAAAGTGTGGCAGTCTGCAGGAAGACTCAATCATGTGAAAACCACGGACTACCCGAGAAAAAGAGGAAAATGGGTTTGATAGCGACAAAGTAACTAGTAAGATTTAAATTGTTGAGGAGAAAAGGCAGGTTTGCATCATCATCAGTTGGCATAAAAATTAAAGGCAAATTAATAAATTTCAAAAATTCCTTTAATTCTGCTGATGTTAAATGAAATCCAATCAGTTTTGCCTTAGAGTTTTAGGTTAAATAATCTGCCATTTGAGTTGGGATAGGAACTGAATGCTAAACCTTGCATGTTTTCAAAATTCAGGTTTGCCAGCATTCAATTGTAATATTCTAGGAAGTGGTATCTGATCCAAATAATCAGTCTGAAGCTTATGAATTTGTGTCTTTGTAACGGATTTCGTGTGCGTGATTTTGTGAGGCTTTTGTGAGACACCTCGTTATAAATCGAATAGCATTCCGCATAACCTTGATCAAAAACTCTCGCCCTGTTTTTACTGGAAGTCGTGCTTGAGGCCAGCCAACGGTGCGTATACGAATTTGGTCGGGTTGGTGAGGTGAGCGTTAAATGCAAGGGATGCAGGCAACAAATATTCTGTGCTTATTCCAGCGCTGACCATTACAAAAAGAAATCAGTACATAATGACGCATGTTAGCCAACGTTTCGGCCCCGGAAACAGCAGTTAGTGGCGTGCGAACACACTTGCTGACTTACATTATTACGGTATGAACGTGAATTCGTGTGATTTATGCCAAGAGAAATGCAAGCTTTGCCTAAATCTGATGGCTCGCGAGACAATGCTTTCCACGTAAATCCCGCCTTTCCCAAGTTGCGTATTCCTGCTTTCACGCGTATTGCTTTAATGCAGGGTCCTCAAACTTTTCAAGCATGTGGCCCGATTGATAATATTGATTATAATCAAACAGAGATTCCGTGGCCCACGTGCTGTACGACTTCTCCAATGCGGTAATTGTTGCACATACACATAGCAGAATTGAGAACAACTAAAGACAAATTTTAATAACACAACGTGCCCTGCAATCAAATGCGAAGGCTGACCTATTCGTTGTTAGGAACACATATATTCGATCCTCAGGGAGTCCTCATAGGGCTGCTGGCCCCACGACCCTTCCCAGAGCAAAATGGGCAGGAAAATGGAGGAACAAATGAATATCGAGGCTCCATACGTGATAATGCACAAATCAAGTCATCTTCCACATTTAAGCCAGCTTCTACATTTCGTTTTCAGGGCAACAAAAGTCGTGTCTGTCTGTCTCAAAATACCTTCAGTAACTGCATGTTGTGCAAAACGTGGTAGGCTGTGTACAGTGGCGTAACTGACGGGGGCAGGGGGGCGAGCCACCCCCTGGCAAGCTAAATAAAAAAACTGGAGCCCTATTAGCTGATACTATGATATTTTTTATTCGTTCGGATTTCAGTATGTATTTTTAATTTTTTGGTGTTGTTTTCGTTTTTTTTTCAGCTAGTATAGACATCCACCATATCCGGATTGACTATCGTTTCTGAACGTTGTTTTCTTGAGTGGTGGCTGGTGGCCTCCATACAGTGGCCAGTGGGCTCCCTGCAGTTAAATTTTGCACTTCCTGGCTCAAACCTCTAGTTACGCCGTTGGCTATGTGGGAATATGTTGCAATAATTTCTGACACCTACTGTAGTTACAAGAGAGCGTAATATAACGTTTGTAGCTGAAGAGCTACTACGTTTTCAGTTAAAACATTGAAACATTAAACTTTACAAACCTACTCAATTTCAGTAATGTCAGGCCGTGGACCATTAACAATTCTTCCGTGGCCCACAGGATGAGAAACCTTGCTTTAAAGGAATGTGCACAGAGTAGGCCTACCTCTTGCGTACGGAGTGACCAAAAAAATCATAATCCACAAATCTTTGAATAAAATTTTTAATTTGAATTACAGTATTCATCTTTTCGTTTTCAGGTGGTAGTAGTAGACTTAGCGCATGAAATATTGCAACAATAGTTTTTCCCGCCATGTGTTGGTCAACCAAAGAGAAGGCATTTTGCGTGGACGCCTATTTCGCAAAACTTCACACAGAGTAGTGCAAGCAAGTTTTCGGGGAAAGTTTCAGTGTTGCCATGCTCCATCAAATGCGTAATTTTTGACTGGATTCAGACGTTTAGAGAGCATGGGACTCTGCAAAATATTAATTCAAAAGGTCTGAGGGATACTTATTCTGGCCAGACGGTGAGTACTAGGATGCAGAGAGACACGCATAATTGACAAGTTTGCACGACGTGTGCATTTTTGCCTCTAACGCCGTGGAGGCCATATTGGAGCATATTTTGGAGAGAACATGACTTTTATGAGAAGGGAATTCAATGACTGAAACTTTGGGTAATGATTGTATACGGACTGAAGTTTAAAACGTTTAAAGTGCTTGACGTTTACTGGATCTTTGTAGGATTTAATAAAATATTATGGGTTCCGTTTGTTTTTGAGTCACCCTGTACATCGTAATATTTCCTACTAATTTTGAACATCGTGCTTGATGTTTCATCAACTTTATTGTCACATCTGAGCAGCTTTGCCACAATATTTTGGACAGGTCAAATTCACAAGCTTTTGATCCATTGAGCCTCTATTTTGTTGCTGCTGCAGGGAAACGAGATAATTTCGTTTCCAACTAAAACCTTCTCGCTTTGTGGGTGCCATCTTTTGTTTTTACCAATTTCGCGACTTTTACGTGACATATTATATTTTTTCAACATGGTTAGTGATCATAAATAATCTGAATATTTACGGTTCACTGGAAATGGTTTATTCATTAGTTTCCTGTACCCATCTATTTCAAGATGAAACTTGTCTGCAGGTCACAGAAATAGAGCATAAACCGAAGAGTTCCGACTTCTATATATCCTTGCAATTTTGATGAAATACTGTACGCTGTTAATTATTTATGCAATACCGTTGACATATTTTTTTTGTGATCATTGTGTTGTCCACAATCCACAAAACTATCCCAACATGTAGTAAAGAAAAATGAAGCTGATTGTTCATTGTCTCGTACTAACAAACCAGTCGTTTGCTTTACGAAGACTACCACTACGACCATGTGTTGGTGACGGTTAAATTTGCCACTTTCCACAATCAGCAAAAACCCCCCGAAACCAGTTCAGCATTGCAAATGAACGTCCTAGCATGAAACAAGCAAGGGCTTGACATTTTGTGGCAGTGGAAAATCTTGATGCTGGCTCTGGAAGTGGGTCTCACAGCAAAGCCATTCTCGATCCTTTAGCGAGATGAGGTGGACCAATGTTATTTGTCATTGGATGGACTGACCAACAAATAACAAACAGGTCTGTGTGCGCAATCATCGGACTTTTGTGTCGCGAGAACCATCACAAGATTTTGCATAATAACCTTCGTGTTGGGCTACAATCGATGTTTGCTTCTTTGTGTGAGTTGTGTATAATTAATCACAACGTTTACTGCGTGCACCATTCGAATTTCCGTCTCTATGGCTCAAGATATTTTTGACTTGCTTGCACTCACGTTTTCCCTATCACAATAAACAAACTTTAGCCTTACGGCAAGCTTCTGAGGAATCTGCCTGGTTTCTGCTTTCATGCTTCTGCGACGATTAAAACTTGAAAGCGTATCTATTTTTCATAGTTGAAGGCCACAAAGATGGCAGCAAGTAAATCAGTCACAGTTTATTGACGGGGAAACTAGTTTCGCGTTATCCAACGCATCATCAGTCCTTATTCAAAGAGAATCGTTTAACATTGCAAAATTGTTTTAAATGCCACCAAGTTAAAAGATGTGAAATATCTACCTTTCGATCGTGTGCCATCATGTCACATCCAATTTTTCACTACCAAAACAGAGGGTGACGCAGGTTTAATTTTTGTGCCATCGTGAATTTCCGTCACTCAAGCAAGTCACATGAGTATTGCGCAATGCCTCGTTTATAGATTCTCGGCAGCAGTAACACCAGCTCAGACAGACACGAAAGTACAAGAATTATGAACGCACATCTGTTGTAGTTACAAGAGTTACAAGAGTGCGTATTATGACGTTTGAAGCTAAAAAGCTACCTACGTTTTCTGTTAAAACATTGAAACATTAAACTTTACAAACCTACTCAATTTTAGTTATGTCAGGCCGTGGCCCATTAACAATTCTTCCGTGGCCCACAGGTTGAGAAATCTTGCTGAAATATTGCAACAATAGCTTTTCCCGCCATGTGTTGGTCAATTAAAGAGAAGGCATTTTGCGTGGACGCCTATTTCGCAAAACTTCACACAGAGTAGTGCAAGCAAGTTTTCGGGGAAAGTTTCAGTGTTGCCATGCTCCATAAAATGCGTAATTTTTGACTGGATTCAGACGTTTAGAGAGCATGGGACTCTGCAAAATATTAATTCAAAACGTCTGAGGGATACTTATTATGGCCAGACGGTGAGTACTAGGATGCAGAGAGACACGCATAATTGATAAGTTTGCACGACGTGTGCATTTTTGTCTCTAACGCCGTGGAGGCCATATTGGAGCATATTTTGGAACGAACATGGCTTTTATGAGAAGGGAATTCAATGACTGAAACTTTGGGTAATGATTGTATACGGACTGAAGTTTAAAACGTTTAAAGTGCTTGACGTTTACTGGATCTTTGTAGGATTTAATAAAATTTTATGGGTTCCGTTTGTTTTTGAGTCACCCTGTACATCGTAATATTTCCTACTAATTTTGAACATCGTGCTTGATGTTTCATCAACTTTATTGTCACATCTGAGCAGCTTTGCCACAATGTTTTGGACAGGTCAAATTCACAAGCTTTTGATCCATTGAGCCTCTATTTTGTTGCTGCTGCAGGGAAACGAGATAATTTCGTTTCCAACTAAAGCCTGCTCGCTTTGTGGGTGCCATCTTTCGTTTTTACCAATTTCGCGACTTTTACGTGACATATTATATTTTTTCAACATGGTTAGTGATCATAAATAATCTGAATATTTACGGTTCACTGGAAATGGTTTATTCATTAGTTTCCTGTACCCATCT
>Ga0210059_1004351_pt1 | contig 22823 bp, 10 predicted proteins | sample Ectturendosymbi2_FD_188042 | JGI IMG/M metagenome (GOLD analysis project Ga0210059, IMG submission 188042) | Ecteinascidia turbinata endosymbiont from Florida, USA - Sample 2 (SPAdes) (version 2) | ecosystem: Host-associated > Tunicates > Ascidians > Unclassified | place: Key West, Florida...
TCACGTCGCCAGGGCGGGGTATTGGGTATAGTTTTCAACTAGCAATAATCGCGCCTCGGATAAACCTCATCGGCTACGATATCGCCTCTGCGCAAAGCTGACGTCACAATGACGTCTGTCAATATCCAACCAATTGTGGACCTTCCATTTGTGGCGATTTTATCAGTGGTTCTTATCAATGGGAGGTAATTGTATAAAACAGTGGTTAATGCAGGGGCGTGCAGAGGTCTGGTGATGCCAGGGGCAACTGCTTGATTATATGCCACCCTACCAAATTCTAGTATTAAGGAATGTGTAAAATGCAAGCATTTGAAATACGCATAAAACAGTGTCGACAAAAAAAGTTTCGAAAAATTAAATTAGAAACATTTCTACAAAACGCCACGCTTATCAAATTGATGAATGTGTTCAAATATGTTTCAATCCCAATGAGCTGACGAAAGACCGTAGGGGTCAGCTGCTCAGCCAGCCTTGTTTCCAGCATAAATCAATTTTTAATGGACAATGTCTTACACGTAGTAAAAGAAATGTAACAAACTGTATCAAATCAACGTCTGAAAAAATACTGTAGGTAAAAAAGCAACAACAAAAAACAGAGAAGGAAAAGCATGCCTATGTACAGGGGGTGAGGTCAGCAATGTAGAGGCAGGAGATATAAGGGAAAAGAGCGGTATCAAAACAATATTACAGAAAAGTGAGAAGCATAAGAAACGGAAATCAACAGGAATTTTGGCAAGATAGCAGGACGTTTTTGCATTGTTTTCCAAATGGATACGGCGAGTGAGATTCAAATTTTCAGGAATATCGGACCAAACTTTGGGACCAATATACTTTAACGAAAGCGGACACAGGGACGTTTTCATTCTGGGTAAATAATATTTTTGCAAAGAAGCAATATTTGTGGACTAATGTAGTTTTTTGTGGACTAATGCAGTATTAGAAAAGTTGTTATCAAAGTGTTTAGGTACTTCACTATTACGAAAAGCGTACATGAATTTGGTAACTGACAATTTAAATAAGACTGAAATATTTACTGTAGAACTTTGTGCTTAGAATAGAATTGTTTTAGTTTTGTCAAATTTAGGGGTTCTTACAACTTTATTTTGGAATCTAATTAGAGACAGTAAAATAGTTTTGTTGGCTCTTCCCCATTTAAGTATTGAGTAAGTTAAATAGAAATGAAAAAAAGCAACGTAAACAGATTTGAGCACGGAAATGTTGGTATGGTGTTTTGATTTGAACAGCATTCCACATGATTTGGAGAGTTGGAGTCAGTTTTTTGCCTCTGGTGATAACAGCTTCATGTGCCTGTTGCTGTAGACTGCACACTTTCTCTGATCTTGCTTTAGTCCTTTTCATAATTTCACTTGTAAGCTTTTGCTTGCAAGTTGCTTTACAAAAGATGCGTCGCTTAAGCGAACACGATTTCCTGGCAAAACAATGTTAGGTCAGATTCGGCTGTGTTGTTACTCTTGTGGTGTCTTGATGCTGAAATCGGCTGTAAATTAGTTTTGCAAAAACTGTGGAAAGAGTTGGAAGTATCGATATTGGTCTATAATAAGATTTGGGGATATGTGTTTTAGGAATTGCTGTAATTGGAGCAATTTTTAAAAGATTGGGAAAATCACCGTTTACCATACGTTTGTTTTAAAAATTCAGATAACCATGAGAATAAACTACTGTATTAGCGGAATTTTTTTAAAAATTTCCTGGGATGTCAAAAGAGTTTCATGTTGTCTTGTATTTTAAATACGGAATTACTTGACGGAAAGGTTTGGTTATCGGTTCACAATTCTGGGCAAGCAATGGCTGGACTGCTGGTAGGTCACAACCTCGGCAGCATAGCACAATGGAAAACACACCTCTATGAGTACATCTTTTATTTCAGACTCTTTTTATCTAACTCTTTGAAGTAACACTCAGAAGTAACCTTTTATTCAATTAGAACATAAGAAAAAGTCACTATTTTTATTCAAATAGAACATACGAACAATTCCGTTTCCAAGTTGTCACGTTTTTTTAATGGTTGTCACGTTTTTTTTAAACGTCCCGTAGATCGAAAATAGTTGGACCGCGCTGATCTAAGCGTGTCATCTTCTGTTTTGTAGCCCTATAGCGCTATCACGGGGTTGATCCAACCCCGCCACGCGTGCACAACGTCCGGTTCTTATGTAAACAAACCCTGCAGCGCTTTCAACGCTTCAGTAGTTGCGGGTATTAGTCAGACAGGAGGTCTGGTACAATCACGTTTGTACTCCTACGCAGTACTTTTCCACTATTGGTGATTTTGGTTTGATCCCACCCCACGTTACTGTCGACGTCTGGCATGTACCAGGTGATATGCAGGGACCTCATGCTCCAGAAAAACACGACATTGGCCTCTGTGTGATGTTTGGAATGCTGAATGCAGCAGGCATTAATTCCTACATCATCAGTCGTGAAAATCGGGCCAGGAGAGGCATGGCTATCATCAACAGACGGTGTTTCCTATTGGAGCTGGGGAAGGCCCTCATAACACCATGGGCGCAACAACGGCTGTCATCGCCTTTTCTACCACGCCAACTGAAGACCTTGATCACAGCTGTGCTTGTTTATTTTACTAACTGTGTGCATTTGATCTCCAACTGTTGTTTTTGTCTAGCTTCTGTTTACTAGCTGATTCATATGAAACAATACACATTCATTCATTCATTCACATGACAATTTGGCCATCTCTGGCATGCCTCCCATATACATTCCAGTTGCATTACAGGGCTATAATTCACTCAGGACATGCTTCAGACACCTCGGTACCAGCATGAAGCAGGAAAATTTCTTCACGTCTGTTTTGTTTGTTTAATAAAATTTTTTAGTTTAATCTTTTATAAAAAATTCGGTATTTTTTAGTATTTTCCTTTTAATCAGTAACAGCATCAATTAAAGTACAAAGTGACTTTATTAGTGCACAAACAATGGAATAGGAGCTCCATTTTCAGTGTAGCTTTTGTAATCAACCTAAATTGAAAAAAGTATTTTTTTTTTATTTTTTAAAAAAGGGGTAAATTCCCCCCCCAGGTTGGTGTTCGTGTGACGAAAATCCAGGGTTAGTTATCCAAGATAAGCGATTTCGTATATATTTATTTACTAACTATTGGGCATGTGTATTTGGCAACATGGACCGTCCACTATCTGGTAACTGAGCTACAGAACAGTTAGGCGACCCAATTTGAGCAGTTGAACTACCATTGCAAGGGTCGATTTCGTAACCACTCACTGCCATGCTTTTAAAGCATATTTCCTTACTTTTTGCGTCTTTTTACATAAATTAATGAGTAGCCTGAATTAAATATTCCATTGCAGTTGCAGACAGCAATCAGCACTAACAGCTTTTTCATACTCAGGGAACCCATCAGTATTTACATGTGGGAGTGACATGGACGCCCGCACGCTTCGTGACTTAACAGGTGTTTAAATGTATTTTTTAATTCCGGCTGTTAATATTCTACAGACCCGCCGCTGTCTTAATCCGGCGCTACGCACACTTATATTTAAATCTACGGTGTTAGGTTTTCAATTAAACCTGAGCAGAGGTCTCCTATCGGAAAATATATGCGCAACTTCATTTTTTCATCGACTGAAAGGAATTTTCTTGCAATGCTGATTAAAGGCAAGTTTGGTAGGCGTTCCTGCAACATGAATGATCTTAAACATGTTTGATTTCACCCTTTGAATTCCCGGACAAGCTCGCCACCCCTCTACGCGCCCCTGGGCTAACGCGATAGACAGTTTTCAATCCTGGTGAGCTATCGATGCGATTATAATCCTTTGCTCGAATTACCGCACGCAAAGCTGGATGAATCTTTTCAGAAACCTGCACAGGCTGAAGTTAAAGCAAAGAACGTCCAAAAACATTTGCCCCAGCAGCGATTCGATGTTTAAAAAAATTAAAGACTAACCAAGGAGGTTCACGTTGCTTAGATACAGTATATTCAGAAAAACATTTGCAGTTCGCAAATACCACAAACAAAAGAACGTTTTTTTCTGTAACGTCCTGTTTAGGGATGAGTCCACATCTGCATCTATTCAACTTGGGGGTAAACAGAAATTAAAGCAATTGCTACGCTGCCAGAGAAAGACATTGGGTAGACTTAGAGTTGTCAACCAGCATTAATTGCTGTTTGGAGTTTTTCGACAGATTTGCTTGATAACAATATTGGTTATGCACAAGGACAGAATATTGGTTACGTCGTCTGCTTAATATATTCGACAAAAACAAAATTTGCTTTTTTGTGGTGCCTTTCTAACGCACCCAGCGAAAATACAATTAAATGTGGGTCAACAGGTTTCGAAAAATTGTTGTTTAGCGCTATTAACAAATTTAAATTTGTGAATGATGCATATGGACACGTCCGCCGAGAATCTATCAACTTCAGCATATCTTTTTTTAAAAGGTGCATCGCACTTGTGAGTTTGTTGCTCGGAACGGTCATTTGCGAAAGGACGTTCTGCCTTGCCAATGAAAAAACTCGTATCTTACTCTGCTGGTGCGCCCGTTCCACTTTTGTAGATCACCACCGATCTTCCAGAAATCCCAACATCGCGGAGTAAGGGCAGGTTGTGATCACGTTGTGGAGAACTCTGGCTCGTCAGTGCAGTCAGACTTGTTCCATACTTTCCGCTAAGATCACCAACAGCGTATTTGTCGTGGGTTTGGCCTGATGCAAAATGAAGAGTTCTGTGAGAAAGACTGACGAAGACAAAGATCTTATACCGCACGTACTTGACATGATGGAAACTGGTCGCACGTGATCACTTCCAGAATGCTTCATTTCAGTTTGCGTCATATCACGAAACGAAACGTGTTAATTGGAATACAGGTAAAGTTTTGTGAAAGAAAAGTTTCTTCAAGCCAGGGAAGTTTATTATGGGGAGGCGAGGGACGGCAAGGTCATTAAAGCAAGCCCCTCAAAAGGACCAAACAAATACCGTAAACACGCAACACGGCAAAGCAACAACAACCGACCATCCCAAATGCAGCCAAAAAAACGATAGCAATGTAAATCCGCCAAGTTCAACACACAAAGCTGAACAATCGAAAGTTAGAGGTGAATGTTTGAAAATAGGACATAAATATGGAGCACATGAAGGACGTTCATACTGTTAAGTGTTATAGGTCAGTTGAAAACCAACTGTGTCCATTAACATAACCAAAAACAGATGAAATAACCAGACACGTGTATGAACAGAAACGTGCAAATAAGCAATGCAATTTAACAGTAACCACTGACTTGATGCAACGTTACAATTTACATTTTTTACAAATACAGCGCATCGACCGTAATGATGTCATTCTGATGAGTTAACTACGTTGTTTGGACTTTTCCCCAAGAGAAGATTGCATAGTGGAGATGAGGACAAATTATGGAGAAATATACTTTTCACAATATCTTAACATCAAAAATTGGCTGAAGTTTGAAGAGGGCGCGACATTCTTGAGCTGCTTTCTTTTAAACCGAAGCAATCTTTTCATTCCATGTTAGCTTGGAATCGATTACGGCGCCTAATAATTTATTGGAGTTCACTTGCTCAAATGGAATATTGTTGCAATTAGATGTTCAGGTCCACTGGTGTGTCATAATTGTTGGATAAAATTTTTCAATTTTAAACAGATGTAATGCAAGTGCATTCTTTTACGACCTACTTTGTTTTAATTCAAAAATGTTTAGTCTGTTTAATTCGAAATGTTTTTTGCTGCAAAAGAGTAAGATCATTATCAGAAATTAGTAATGTTGCGTCATCAACGCAAATATTACAAAAAATAGGAAGACAGGGGGAGGAGATCACCCCGCTCAGGAAACCTTCAAACGATATACGAGTGTGAGGAAATAATGGATGGAATGCGACCCGAAATTTTATTACGCTTTCCTGGGACATGTTACATCCGTTATTTCAGGACTAACTATTTTTGGCTTCCCGACGTCCATTTTTAATAACTTACACACCAAAATCGTATCTGCGCAGCGAAACACACATAGCATACAAATTTCATACACTGTGCCCCCAAAGAACTGCTTTGTTAAAGGGGAATTTTTATTTGTGCCAAGAAAACGTCATGCGCGTTTTAGATCCGCTTTTTCTTAATACCAATCATTGTGTAGGTCTACTCTTCACATATAAGGTTTCCGATGTCGTTATTGGCGCAAAACGTTTTGCACTTGAAGTCACAATGAAATTTTAAGGTATTACGGTGCATAAAATTTGCTACGCAGCAGATAACCCTGGGTAGTAGAATGCCCCAAATTTCTTTTTATAGGCATTCAGGGACATTTTTGTAAAATCACTCTGGCAATGACACCATTCCATTTGTCTCTGAAAATCTGGAAAAGCAATATAATGACAGGTTTCTAATATTTTTCTAAGTATATGAAATCAACAAAAACAAGCCCCTGGGTAGTGGACCACCCAAGGTTCCTGAGCAGGAACAACGAAAACAGCAGAGCACCAAGAGTCGAACCTTGCGGCACACCACACATGATTGGAAACTTGCCAGATTGAATTCCATTTGCATAAACGACTTGATGTCTATTCTCTAATCGATAACACACGAATTTTGCGTAAAAGAAGAAAACCCCAACATTCGAATGAATTTTTTTTCATTCAGATCGGTTGACATCGACTCTAGTTTCTAAACAAAAAAGGATAAAAACAAACAAGCTTCGAACTATCAGGCCACCTGTAGAGGGAGTTGAAGATACACTGTATGGATTGAACACGCCACCAACTGCAGACGTTTGACATTGCGTAACTCCCGATCCCTGGGAATTCACAGGTAACCCGTGGATCTTGTACGAGGACGTTGATTGTGACAATCCAGTGATGGAGGAAGTAACCTGCAAACAGTTATGCAACTCATTACCGTCTGTGCTTCATTTGTTCAGAAAATCCGATGTATCGGGTCGAGACGATTTTGTGTCGCTGTCGCTGATGTTTCTCAATCATATGAGGTGATGGTGACCTAAAAATGAACTTCAATAACAAATTGATTTCTATTTGGAAGAAATGCAGATTCAAGACATGGCGAGTGTGCGTCCATCAGAGCTTTGCTTCCCAACATCTTTGTAAGTGTGACTTAAGTTCAGTAAAACGCTGTCAATAAAAACATCTTGTTTTCCGGTTTAACAATTTTCTGATTCAGGTCAGAACGGCGATGGTTCTCCATATGTCAAAGTCATAATGTGCCAACAGCTACAGAAAATGTGTAGGGATAATGTTCGTCATACAAAAGGTTTTTAAGCACATTTCGAGGGAACTTAGAGAAAATGACCTTTGCACCCCAGAAAATGCCTGCTCCTACACTTGTGCTCCACGGTCGCCAGCAGAACTCTTCAATCTATTCGTCAGAAACAGGTTCGTTTCATCATTCGCGTCCATTCTATTACTTGTAAACCACGCTTTGATATTTTTTACAGAGCTTCACTATTTTACGCTTGGTTTTCACAAAGCAGCAGTTCATGTGAACCGACCACAAAATCAACAAACGCTGTTTGTTATCAGGTGTCGTCATTAAAACAAGAGATTCATTTCCTGACATGTAAAACGGCACAGTGTTCGTCTTTTCCATTCAATTCTTTAACACGCTTTCGTTCATTAGGGGCGAAAATTAATATTTCCACGCTTCTCCATTTAAAGTGTCACAACCACTGTTCACAGCAAAAGCACAGCAACAAACACTTACCAGGCTTGGGTCGATGTCGCTTTTCTGAGACACTCGCATACTTCCGCTCACGCTGCCATCATTGTTGTCCCCCCTCCAAGTCCCAGTGCCAGTTTCCAAAACAACCTCCCTCAGCATGGTGATGTTGCCGCATACGTAACGTGGAGCAAGTCTGTTAGCCCCGTGAACGACGATAGACCTGAACGAAAAAATGCGACGATGTATGGCTTCTGTTTGTCTCTGTTTTTCTTATAAATCACGAGGTTTCAAATTCAAACAGTGCGCATTGGAAGAGGTTTGACAGTGGGACATAAAGCGTTGCTCGCAATAAAATTTCAGTGTACTGGTTTGTTACTTCATCATTAGCCGTAAATGACTCTTTTTCCTAAAATAACTCGTTCAAAGTCCGACCTGAAAAGATTTTCGAAATTTTTCGTAAACCGGATTGTGCTGCTAAAATTGTTCAAATACCGAAAAAGGTCAGCTAATCGCTCTTTCTGTCATGACTAGCATTTTTTAATTTATACCCAACCCGCCGTATAAGCCTAGGTTGTCTTTGCATTGTCCTGAAAAGCAAATCACCGATAACCTGGTATCGTTTCTTTTTACACGATAATTGACCAACACTTCAAACAAGGGAAAATCCCACATCCCATATAAACAAACCACAGTATCCAAACAACTTGCAAAAACTTAAAAACTTTAATCACGTTTCACTTTTTCCGCAAAATAACGAGATTTTTTGCTTTTCAAAGAAAGTTTTTGTCAAAACGAGAATATCGTCGTTATTTTTCGAGGTACTCGCATGGCGTTGGAGCGGACCTTGTCTCCACTCGTTACTCTAAGATCATCTTTCTTACCGACCAATGACGTTGTAAGGGCCAAAGAGAGGGAGGTATGGGTCGGTGAAGAAGAACGGTTTGCCGTCAATGTTGATTGGTCCGAGCCGTTGCGACAAATCGCCGAGTTCGCAAACGAAAGGGTCGGAGGCCGAGCAGTGAGCAGCATAATTCCCTTGAAGGGACACCTGGACATAAATCAGCGTGTGGTTCTTCACAACGATTGACACGATGCTGGCATTGAAACCGAAAATTCAACCTTGTCTACTTGCAAATGCCCACATAACTAAAATACAGATCAAAATGACTGGAGCCTTTATACACACGTTGATAGAATATGCTGTGGCACAAATGTCAACCAGAGACCGTTTTCTTTCTCATTACCAGCGGTCAAAAGTACCCGGGGTTTAACCAAAACGATTTCGTTGACCAAAGTATGAAAGAAACCTTTCTGGCACAACGTTTCTCCAGGTAAATTTCTAGGGTTAAGGTCAAAGTGCAAAATGAACAACATCCCCAGTATTGAAAACTGCCTCAACGACCATCACTGTCAACAAACCGAGAAGTCTGCAACAGTAATACGACCCAAACAACAACATGTTTCTAGGGATGTCATCAATTAGTGAATCCGCATTTCCGGCAGGTCTGGGAGCCGGCATCTCCGGAAAGTCATAAAAAAACTGGCAGTTTTGTTTTCTCGAAAACCACGAAGCAGCCAAAGCAGATCACTAGCATGATCATGTCTCCGATGATTCCCAGAATCACTTCCCCGCTCCCTTAGTGTGGCCATCGAGCGGAACTGTCACGATTTCCTGAATGCTTTCTATTGACACGGACCGTAAGATCGCCTCTAAACTTTATCGATCCGACGTAACTCGTTGAGTAATCGCATTAAAACAACAACAAAAACCAAAGCGGGAAGAGCATGCATATGTACGGGGGATGGGGATGAGCAACTGGAGAGGTAAAAGATATAAAGAAAAAGAGAGGCATAAATGTAATATCACAGAAAAGTGACAAGAATATGGAACGGAAACCAGCATGAATGTTGCGGCAAGATAGAAGGACGTTTTATACATGGGCGTCGGAAGGATTATTTCCAGGGGGGGCCAGTAAGGGATTTTCCCAAAATTTTTTCCAGGGGGGCCAAAAGTGGTGAAATTTGTTTTTTACCCCTCCAAATTGAAAAAACAACTTTTTTTTGCTAATAATTTCAAGATCCAAGGGGGGCCAAGCCCCTCTTCCCCCCCTTCCGACGCCCATGGTTTTATATTGTTTCCCGAATGAATAAGGCGAGAGAGATTTCAAATTTTAAGGAATATCGGACAAAATTAGAGACCATTAAAAGCTTACCCAGAAATGTTTCCATTCTGGGTAAAAGATATTTTTGAATAGAAGCAAGCTTTGTCTGATATTTGCGGGCTGATGCAATATCAGAAAGGTAACATCAAAGTACTTAGGCAGTTAAGAATTACGCAAAAGTGCATGAATTTGGCAAGTGACGATTTGAATAGGTTTGAAATATTTCAAACTTTATGTTTGCCATGGAACATAGTTATTTCAGTTTTGCCGTATTTAATGGCTCTCGCAGCTCTATTCTGCCATCTAATGAGAGCGAGCAAAGTAGTTTTGTTGACTCTCCCCCAGTTGAATATTGAGTAATTAAACAGGAATGAAAAAGAGCAAAATAAACAGATTTAAGCAATGAAATGTTGGTATAGTGCCGCTATGCCCAACCGACTGGCCGTGGGCCGAATGCGACGCAGTCGAAGGTTTTGTGCGGCCCAGTTTGGGTTTTAGCTGTAGTAAGAGTATGCTATATACTGACAACATATCCTTATTTTGCTAATCTTGAGCTTGAAATTTTCTATGCAGGTTATCTTCCATCTTTAGCAGACGTTATCACATCTGTTACCATTGTAGTTAGGATTCGAACGCTTTCAGCACATTAGCTTAAGCTAAATTTAGTTTGCTAAGATCAAAGTAAGCCAATCAATATGCGGCTCTCGTTAAGATTGTGACAAAGTTTTTGGCTCAGTGAGCCATTTGGGTTGGACATAGCTCGTATAGTGTTTTAGTTTGAAGTACATCCACATGATTTGGAGAGTTGTGTCGTTTAACTTTTCAATTTGAAGTTTCCAACTGAGTTTATCGTCAAGTGCAATGCCAAGATATTTTAAGCTACTTTGTTTTGATATTGGTTGGTGATTAAACGATATTGAAAAAATTGTATTGTTATGGTGTACATGAGCACTAAATTTCTTTTGGCTCAATTGATACATAATTTGTTGGCACGTACAAAAATGATCAATTTTTGGAGCACATTTTTGAATAGTTTTGTAATTTCTTATGTTTTTTTCCTGAGATATGAAGACTGATATCCTCAGCATATTAAACAAGTTGGAGACTTTTGCAATGACGTTAATATGTATTAAGATATACATATATATATATAGAAAAGGCCCAAGGACAGATTCTTGAAGAAAACCGCTTACATTTAAAAAAGACGTTTCGGTATTTGCTTTTTTATTACACTGAACCTTGTTGTCCAAGTGGGAAACAAGAAGTTTTAGAAGTAGTGTTACATGGTGGTCATTGTTACTGGGTGTGCGCTGTTTGTGACGTCACACTGCGACGTTAAATTCCCGTTTCCAATCCAACGTTATATGTCATTGTATTGACTTTAAACTACCAGCGATCCAACGTAGGATGCAGGTGCAAAATACACGCCACGCTACGACCAAGCAATCATATCTGCAAAAATATCAGACTGCACGTTAAAACCAAGGAGTAAAACACACTCAGCCCTACAACAGCGCAGTTCAAAACTGCAGGAACAGTGTGCACGAACGTCTCTATGAATACGAGCAGTTGAGCCTAGAAGGTATGCGCCTGGAATAGCGCGCACCCTGGATTGCCAGGTCGAAGCAGCAAGGGAGTAAAATACACTCAACCCTGGAACAGCGTAGTTCACAACTGCAAAAACAGTCTGCGGCTCTGCACGAATGTCTTGTCGACTACGAGTTTTCGAACTCTGTAGGTTAAGTGAGCTCCTGGAATGGCGCACGCCAGGGTTGCGAGGTCGAAACAGGGGAGTAAAATTCACTCAACCCTGAAACAACGCAGTTCACAACTGTAAAAACACGAATGTTTGAAAGTCTGCACGCTGCACGAATGTCTCTTCGAATACGAGCAGTCGAGTACATAAGGTGTGCGCCTGGAATGGCGCGCACCTTCAGGGCTCGAAAGTACATAATTATCTTTCTAGCTTTTTGTGATTTTCCCTTGATCACGCGATCTGGAAAATTTCACGTCATTATCACTTTGACAGGGTGTGCGCCGCACATCTTGCACACCCGGAGTATCCGCTCCTGTTTAGGGGTGTTTTTCTTGCTCCAGAATAGATCAGTAACAGTTGGCTAGTTTGGGGAAAGAAAGAGGTTTTCTGGAAGCCTGATGTTGTTGTCACAAGTGATGCTGAAACCATTGTTGTTGTTGAAGTCAAGATTATAAACAGTGGCGATCTTCCAGAAAAGAGGGCAAGTCGAAATTTTTTAAAGAACGAATTTTTGTCTGTACTTTTTGGCGTATCTCGGATGAAAATTTAAGTTTGCAAACGTAGGGAGATGGTCAGAAAAATCATTAAGAGCAATTCCAGTAAAGGAGTTATAATCAATGATAATTTTACAAATATGATTAAGTGGACATGGTAAGAGGTAGAAGAAGGTCTGGTGGGCTTGTTTAAAAGAAATACAGAGCCACAACTCTATATATAGTAAACATAATCAGTAACGTCTGTGTCAATTTGATATTTCAAGTGTTACATTTATGTCACTATACTAATAATGCAACTGCTGTTTCCAGAGCGCATGAGTTTGTTGCGATCGGAAAGCCCGAGCGGCATGTGCACAAAGCTTCACACAGTGGCAGCAAGCAACAATAGAGATCACGCGCCGCAATCACTGTTATTGCTTGTTCGCGCCATATATATATGGGTGCTGTTCTTCGCGCACATTCGGTTCGTGGTGAACCGCGCATTCAGCGCAACGTCAACCGAGAGGTTGCAACAAGTTGAAGTAAATTAGTGAATGTAAGCTGAAAAGTTTGAGATTTGAAGAAGGGTGTCTGTAGATCACTCCTACATAACATTTTATGCCACTAGAGTTGCTTGACTTGCCTTCAGTAATAAGACTTTCACATCCATCTATAGATAGTTCTAAATCTTGTCTCACAATAAATTGAAGTTTTGTGTTTACATACGGACTAATACCTCCAGCAAGGAATCAAGATGAACAAAACAGCAGATGGGGCTTTGCATACTTGTACAACAACTTGATTTCAATTTGTTTTCAGAAATTACTATAAAATCAAGAGAGATTGCACACCGTGAAAAAAAGTCAAAAAACTGTGAACTATTAACTGCTCGGTTAAGGGGATCAAGATTAATTCGCAGTAAAAGTACGTTCTTAATTATTCCAACATCACTACCGGATCGAATATCTCAAAATCATCTTACCTGCGATGGATTGTAATGAGGGCCAGCGCTGCCACAATCCGCTGCGACAGGATCGACATGAACGTGGAAATTGTGAGCGTTGGAATTAGATCCATTCTGGACAGAAGGACATCCGCAGGTTAACAATTCAACAGTGAAACACTCTTGATCATGAAATGTTGCTTTTAAAACACAAAACAAAACATGGCAGTCGTTTGAAATAGTCACTGCTCATAAATCAGTACATTCTATAGAAGCAATAATTTCAGGACTGTAATGATAAGTGTAGATTTTAAGGTCAGTATAGAAAGATCTTCCATCAAAAGTACAAAGTTTTGCTGATGTGCCGAAAATCAAGAGTAATGAGATGAAAGGACAAAAGAACTCGAACTAATGCAATTGTACCAACCACTTTCTTCCGTAGGGCATATTGAGTTGCATGCAGACCACACTTGTTAAAACTGTAATGCTAAACAATCAGAAACAAGAGTGAAAACAGCGCAAAATTGAGTGTCTGTCTTGCTGTTCATTGTCACATCACAAACTTCATTGTCATTGTCACATCACAAACTTCCTGCCCAGCTCTTCAGTTCTTACCATGTTGCTTAGCTTTCCCCAAATGATCGTGTCTTGGTCATGATCAGTCAGTTGTCGAAAGTAAATTGTTCCGAACGCAGGATATCTGAAGTTCACGACGGCTGTCCTGAAAGCTCCAGGGTAATCGATTGTTGCGCAAACCCACCTGATGATGTAAACGCTGACGTCATACAAAGTCAGGTCTGTCAACTTTTGATGAAAACGTCAAGGAAACTTTTGTATTGTCACGAAAAACAAATTTTGGAAAACACATAATTTTCTGCTAAAAACAACTTTGCAACGTTTCATGATTGAGGAACAAACAATAACTTTGTACTGTCTTGAGCTGGCTTACCCTCTTCCCTCCCCAATGACAACGCATAGTGTCAATAACAGTTAAAAGAGAACTTTGTCGTAATAGTGCGTTGTGGATTAGTTAAGGACGGTCCATCTTGAAAAGGACCGATATTGCAAAGATAAACGACGCTTGAAAAATCAACACAGTAGACATACCTTGATGTATGCCCAGAGCAAACTTTCATAACAGACTTACCGTGACCCGCCGCTTCGGTGAATAACTATTGATCTTCCGGTTACGCTGTTCACGCCGAACAGAGGCAAGTTCCAATCCATAAACGTAGCTTGGTAGGTAGCTACACCGATTTGTCCATATTTTCCGCTCAGGTCTCCTATACACGAAAAGAAAACGATCGAAGAGCCAGCAGTTGCAGTAGTTGTAGCCAGCAACGAGAATTCATAAATTTCTAGACCACAAGTATTTTGAAATGAAATGTTGCGTTCAATCCAATCAACATCAACAAAAACCATCAACTGGATTCAGAACTTTAAAAACCTTCCGCATTATCAGTGTCTTATTGGTGCACGAAAAAAACGGCGTATCCTTTGAATTGCAATACTCGATGACCGAATGCAGCCCTTAAACTCTGTCATGATGAGCACCCAACTTCCACAACACTTACGAATTACAACCCCAAACTCGACGGAGACCTGATTAACTAAGGAAACCTCACCTATCTCGTATTGGTCAGAAGTTCCTCCGACAGGAGAGTCAGCCACGACTACTCCGTACGGGTTAAAATGTCCAGCTACATTAGCATCACTGCATCTGTCGTCTGTTCCGGAGACTCGTTGAGGCACCGGGAATTTGTGAACGTGATACGCGACAGGTAAGTGCTGGAAAAGTTTAATATGTAGCTGAATCGTCAGCGAAGAAAAACTTATAATTCTTGGAATGCTCTTTGATTAAAACTACAAACAGCCTTTCATGAGGTACAAGAGCCTGAAAGCGAGATATTTTTAATCCAAGAGTAGGACCAGGTCAGATTTACTGAGAAGATCACAGAGTATCTTGATTCCTGAACACCAAAGAACTGTTAAAAATGAAGACAATGACATCCGCCCTACAAACAGTAAGATGAAATGCTCAGAAGTTTGGATGTTCAGAAGTTTGGATGTGTTTAAGCGCAGCATAGATCTAGAGAGCAAACTTAACCAGTGCATGATCTGTCCACGAAATCAGTGCACACAGCGCCTCAGATGCACAAGGTCCATGTCGTTCATATGCATGTTAAGATTTAAAATACAAAGGCTGTAAACATTTTCTCACAAACCAATGGCTTTCAGAACAAGTCCGGCAAGCAGTGGACATGTCTTGAATGTGTCCGGAAATCTAATTAATTTGGCACTTTTTGACGTCACTACCCACCTGAAGTCCGGACAAACTGATAGCAGTGCGCGTGACGTCGAAGGGCGACGCTTGCGTCATAGTGACGAGACCGCGAACGTTGTCCCAATGAAACGTTGCAGATGACGTCCTCTCCGCGGTCGAACGCACGTCAGCGCAGGCGACGATGTTTCCGGAAACTTCGAGAGCGATGGCCGACATATTGAAACTGTTCCACGACGCATTGAATGTGGTCTGGTGTTTACCTTCGCAAATAAGTTTGGTGATATTTCTTAACAATAAGATTTCAGAATAGGCGATTTTTGTTTAACAAAGCACTGCAAACGCTTCTGTACATTTCATTGAACGAAACGTTTGGCAGCATTTTGGCGGCCATGGCGTGCATAATATAAAGGGGTAGATCCACTTTTAAATTGAAAAGACAACTTCATCACCTCCCACACACACTTTCTAACGTTTACTTACCCGCTGACGCTGCCGAGTTCCCAACAGTCAGTGACGTAACAACCTCCGTTCCGCTTGTCAGTGAAGCGCAACGAGCGGCAAAGTTGGTGTCGTCCAGGGAACCAGTTGCGTAAGAAAGAATCCGAACGGTGGAGCTTCCAGTTGGGTCAGCTCGGTTGTTCGCGTAGGCGAGGTTGGAAAATATAAACAAACCGTCCATCGACGCTCTTTTTCTGAAGAAAACGCTCTGTATGAGTTGACAAAAAGCTCCTGCTTCCTGCGTTAGCTATAGTTGCGTAGTTCTAGCCATTCTAGGTTGGTAACGGCGGCTGTACTGCTTTTCTAAAGATCCAGTCCCTCAGAAAACATTCCTTCAAATTGGATTTTCATTTCAACTATCAATCAAACTTGGCATTTGTCAAATAAACTCCAAACTTTCACAGATAGAAGTCTATAAGACAAATGTTAATGACGCGGTGTCAATCGCAGCGCTGGATTGTTTCCGAATTATCCTTAAACGTTTCGAATCAATGTGATGTCACAACATCAAGACGTATTGACATATTTCCATATCTGGCACTTATCGCCAGTAGTGAGGTCACATTGCGTAAAGCCAAATCGACTAGGACTGTGACAACACAAAAGCCAGACATGTAAATCATATCGTAACCAATTACATCAAAAGTGAGCGATGTTGAATAATAGGCCAAATTAAGAGCAGCTTTATCGTTCACACTTGCGCATCTTTTACGAATTTCTCGTGATGGAAATGTTTATCATTTGCACTTGCATCCTGTGTGCTGTCACTGACGTCAGGCGTTTATACAGTTTGTAGACGCCTATTGGAAATTCAAGTTCCCACGAATTGGCATATTGGGCCAAAAAGTCCCGGCTTTGCTGTGTACGTCTAAACGTTCAGCACCAATTAACGTGCAGTGCAAGTTATTGTCAGTTTTTTGAACCCGAAGTAATAGGCGTTTGTTCTGAACCTTTCAAAACATTCATTAATCGCGGTTGCTTCTTGGCACACGGATGGACTTCAATTCTTTTTAAAAGAACAGTCGTGCAGATAGAGCTTGTTGGAATAAACTGAAAAACTCTCACGAGGCTCAGCACCAAACGCTTATTACATTACGGCACAAAGCCATCTGATATGAATAAAGACACGGGAAGACCGTGAACTTGACCGATCAAAACTGCGATTATCTTCATTGCCAACACATTCAGCTGGCTTTTGTTTAAACACGAAACATAGGAAAATGGACTCTTCCATATCTTGTCCTGGGATCCTAGAAGATTTCAATCGAAACCAACCTCATGGAATAAAAAGAACATCCAGGTTTGGCGCAAAACGTCAGAATGCAGAGAACAGAGCATTTACAGTACTTTCAAAGCGCTATTCAGAAATAAAGGTAACATAAATTGCCGAGCTTCAGAGCCACATCAGTTGCTTTTATTCACCACAACAGTACGATTAATACCAGTACCTCATCCAAACTTCGCCGGCAATCGGGCCCATGAACTTCGCCCTGCGGGTCTCCACGTTTCCACCAACAGGCAGTATCGTGGCACAAATGGATTTGCTGAACCCGTTGATACGAACTGATCGGTGGAAAACGTCATTTTCAGTCAAACTAGTGACCGTGCTGACATCTCCAGCCGCGACATCTGGAGACATATTTTAAAGATCTTAGCCAGTTTTTGAATACGATTGCAAAAATAAATAATAATTTAGTTTTTCTTATCAATACCTCCCGATGAATCTTCCGGAAATCTGCAGCAGGCCTGTAGCCAGGCTTTAAAGTTTGTAATGGGAAAATGCGTTTTTAGGGGGGAAAGTATATTTTTATTTTATGTTAAAAAGTAATTTTTCTGGTCACAGGAAAATTGGGGTGGAACAAAAAGTAGGGATAACTTCCCCCGAATGCTCCCCAGTGGGTACGGGCCTGGTCTGCCGCACTGTTGTTCTGAACCACTGAATTATACAGTGATGTTATTGGTTGTTCACGTAAAAGTTATAATCTATGCAGATGATTTGAATGACCGTTTGACTTAATTGCAACCTTTGCAATAAAACGTTGAGTTCCATCTTTATACCTATTACTGTTTTAAACTGGGATTCACATATCAAGACCTAACAGTAGTTATAAGGACATTCCTTCATTTGCAGATGATCAAGAGGACAATTTTTTACATGTACCAAGCTCCATCAGAAACAACACAGCACCACATGTGTTCCGTAAGTTCAGCACATCACACATACATGTGTTACATATCAGCATCAAAACACCAGGCTACATTATACCATGAGTCGCGTTGCAAAGCAGCATGTATGCACTCATGTAGGCTTTGGGTTGTATTCTGATGCAGGGGTGTGCAGAAGACTGATGGCGCCGGGGGGCAAAAACTTGATTGTATGCCCCCCTTCCAAATTCGTATTGATGAATTAAGAAAATAGAAGAAACTGTACGAGTCTCGTACCACGCTACGACTTATTATTTTAATCTTTTTTACAACAAATGAAAGCGACGTATCTATCGCCAAATCGTCACGCATGATATAGCCCTGCGACACAATTCGTATTACCACTACAAATGAAACCAAGGAGACAAGACACCATCGAAACATAAAATGTTCTTTGCTCATGAATCCAACTTTGAACAAGCAAGTTTTAAGAAGTCTCGATTTTTGTCATTATCCTGACCGCTTTGTTTTGATTGTGGAGTGTATAGTGAAATGATAATGAATTTACAACAGATAAAGGCACTAGGTTTTCTGTAAGCTTTCGAGGAATTAACCGACTGCGCTCTGCTTTTTTGCGATGATTCAAACTTGCGCGTATCTATATTCATGTACGCAACTCTCCACGATGGGGGGAAGCAAGGACGCGATCGACAAACTTTTTAACAGGAGATGGATTTCACGTAACGCTACGCATCCTCAATCGTAACATCTTCAAGCAATGCTTACGTGTGAAATGTTGAACGGCTAAAGTAAGAGCAGAGAAAACAAACAATTTAAAATGAATGAATCATAACACAAGCTCAGAAACCAGAACACCGTAACTACCTGACTGACGTCATGAACATCAGCTGCGACAAATAAAACTGTGACTTTAAAATTAGAAAAAAACTTTTACTCAAACAAATGGTTTTACCAAAACTTCGAAACTAAATGGTTGACTCCAGTGATCAAGAACATCTCCAATCTCTTAGTCTAACTCGTAGTCAAATGACTAAGAACGCTAGAGAGTTTTAGCAAATGATAAAAACAACGCATATAATACTTTTCAACAATAAGCCGCTACCATACTCGCATCCCCCTTGCGAAATTTTCACGCCCCGCTGTTAAAAAACCCACGCTGCAGAGAGAGTCGAGAGATATTTTGAAGACTACAATTCAGAAATTAAAAACAGACGAGCAGGAATTAGCGAATCTACACGAGAGATAGGGCGCAAGGCCTGAAGATAACGATCGCAGTGCTTCACCCTCTCTCGGGTCACTTATACTTTAGATGTGCCTTCCCCCTAAGGCAAGTTTCTAGCAGATCCATGCAGTATGTGTCAGTAGTCTTAAAATACGAACAAGCATCTAGTTACAGCATCATATTAAAATGTAATTTTTGCATTTTCACTCTTTCGATCCCCGAGGCCGTCGCCCCGTTCTCCCCCCTCTGCACGCCGCTGTTCTGATGTCAACTGAAAGCGATTTAAAGAAATCGCGGATATGTGCTATTTTCAATCCACGTTTTAAATGCAACGAAAGAGTGCACCGACACACGTCAAAACACATAAAATGCACATCAAACGCGCAAAAGACCGTGATTTAAAAACAGCGCAAGTAGCAACAAATATTAGCAGCATGCAGCAGTGCGTTGGAGAGCATTAGGTGGAAAATTTCCAAAAAATCCTCTAATACTTCCTTCAGTAACTTTTTTTATAACTTGCCAAATGCAAACATGACTTTGAACAAACATGCAAAAATACGAAAGTCAGAATTTTACCTGTCAGTTGACGCATCGATCGACCAAGGTTCGTGCAAACCTGCTGTGCATTTTCAAATTGGCTGGAACAAAACGAGTGTGTTTTATAAGCGAAAAACAATATTATTAATTCGTAAAGGTACTTCGTTTTAGTTGAGGTTACGCCCTACGATGAAACACACATACTGCCTAATCGTGGTATAAACATACTCTAATCATAGAAGCGGCTGAAACCTTAACAAATTCCAAGCCAAATAAATTACCGCAGACAATAAAAGTTCACTACTTTCGCATTGGATGACGGGAAAAGAGAAAAAAATGAAATCTCATTCTGAGCATGAGGCTGGGGATATTTTCAGGATCTTTGAAACATGTGCAAGATTTTTGTTTTCTCGAATCTACAGTCTGAACACGAAACAAGACTTTAGCGTTATCTCAATTGTTAAAATTAGTGCTTTTTCCTGCAATTCAGGTGTACATTTCTGAACCACCTACAGGAAGAAAAATATATAGAGAGGGTCGGTTTCATTGGCTAGCATAAGTACAAAAAGTTCACTTTCACGAAAAGTATTTTGTTTGAGGTGGCGAGCGAAGTCAACACGATCGCAATGTGAGAAAAAGTTATCTAAACATTTGCTTTTTTGGTTTGTCGTGTCTTAGTATTTCTTTATTTCATCATTCATTACAAAACAACTCATTGCATTGCGAAAAAAACGTTAAACGTGCATGAAATGCAAGCCAACTGCTTCCGCTGTACTTACCCAAACATTGCTGGAAACTCCATGATTTCAATCGATGTGAGATCCGTCGTGACTCCGTCGGGTTTCTGCAACGCCACTGCTACAGACATGCTGTTGCTTCCTTCAGGGGAAAAATACACTTGACCCTTGAACCCCGCCATGTCAATCATTGCCCTGTAGTTGAGCGGCGATCCAGCTTCTGTAGAATTGCACGATTGTGAGATTGGTCGGAAAATAGAAACTGACCGCTCAGTGATTGTAACTGACAGACATATTAGCGCATCAGAAATTGTAAGACGCTTGGGTGAAATGGGCGTATGTGTTTTCCAATAAGACGTAAACAATGCAGTAAATTAGAAGTCCACTGGGCAACGCCGCAACTGGAAACAATCGAGCATTGCTGGAAACAGTCAAGATTTTCTGCAGTGTCCATTCGTGTGGTGATAAAACACGTTCTTGAAAAAGTTCAGCTAAAAATAAAGGTCGCATACCCGCGACTGGCAATTTGGATATAAAGCCACGTAATTGCCACTAAAAATGAACTGAAACGCATTAGCAAAATTTTGGAAGACAACCTTTTGATTTTGTTAGTTGGTGCGTATTTCAAGCAAGTGAACATTTTTTGTTGAGTATATTCAAATGTTAATCTGTATCATCCTTTCTTGTCCATACGTTTCATTCTCTTTTACTCATTAAAAAATTTAAATTCCTTTCTAAACGTTTGAAAGCTAGCTCTTGATTATAAATTGTAGGAGATGCGAGGACAGAACAATTTTTTAGGGGTGTAGAAGTAAAGGTTGGGAACCACTGATCTAATGCAGTTACTTCAAAGGTAAATTAAAAGTTTCAAGCACTTTAACAGTCAACTTTGAAAAAAAGGAATTTTGAGTTTATAATCATGTCTCGCCTTTCAGCAACGCCATTATGCCTGTTAAGCTATGCGTCGACATTTCATTATGACATCATAACTCGACTGAGATCAGCCTTGGAAGTAATAACATTTTGCCACTAACCCAATGTGCGCCAGGCTATGGTTGTGTGCACAGCGACACTGATAAATATAAATGTTCTTCAAATCCTCCCGGTAAACTGTGAATGGGGATGAGTTTAACGAAAACCTGACTAGGAAAAACTGCATACATCGCAGAAGACAAATCATGCAAAACTATATTTTGCAAGTAGATTGATCGATTCTTCTAAATGTGCTGGAAATCTCACTCACGTCAATAAAACAAGATGCTCATCGCAGAAACACAAATGTCCATAAAGGTTAGCGGTTTTGTGATGATGATGATGATACATGCAAGAAGATTAACCTGGGAAGGTCTTGCCCATCTATGATGACATAACTGTTCGAAGGTACTTGTTTGCCGGATGCAGTATCCGGGAAACATCGAAATTTAAACAATCAGTCCTAACCCTTGTTTCACAAGTTTCTTCAATTGGCATTAGAGACAATAGCATTATATGTATAACCCCCACAACGATCTTATATGAGGATTTGAAACGAATGGAACACGTTCTGGTTCATCCGTTATGCGCACTTTCTCACCTGATGTGCGCATGCAAACACTAATATAAAGTTATCTTTATATTATTGAACACATTGAAGTTGCTGATGAATTTATCACTTCAAAACATAGATTTAGCACGGTTTTTCATAATTAAACTTACACACAAGTCGACTAAAAAAAGCAGGTTTGGGTGGAAAACCCAGCAGTGGGAGCCCTGGTTATATGCGGAAAAACCCCTACCACGTATCTTGAAGTGAACGTTCCCTTCAACGCCTATGTGGGTCGCTAGCTGAATTTTGCAAGTGCGTAGTAACCATATCAAATAGCTCACTACTTTGACACTCCATGTATTCCTCAAGGTGCTCGTTGGCATTGCTTTCATAAACACCAAGTTTATTAGTCAATTTTAAGAAAAATTATTTTTTTCACGAAAAAAAGTAGAGGGTCGCTAGGGACGTATGTTAGGTAATAGTGCAATATTTTTTTAAGCGCATGTCATACGAGCCAGCGAGTTCAAACATGCCCCCCGAGGGCCACATGCGCCCCAATAGCTTTTTCCGTGCGGCCAGCGAACTGATTAGCTGGGCAGAGTGAAATTGTTGTGACGTCACCAATGAATCTGTGACGCCGTGTATTCGGTACGTGCAGTCTTCACATATCCAGACTAAATTTTAGCATTTCGTGAGAAACTGAGTTAAATCCACTCTCTGCCTTTGGCAGCATGAGCTTATCCCCAGGTGAAGTCACGTTTGGAGATCAAAGAACGATTACCAAGTCCCGATAATCTGACAGACACGGCGGCGCAGTTTGGGGCAATTGCCCCCCCCCAAACGTC
>Ga0210059_1004353_pt1 | contig 22818 bp, 17 predicted proteins | sample Ectturendosymbi2_FD_188042 | JGI IMG/M metagenome (GOLD analysis project Ga0210059, IMG submission 188042) | Ecteinascidia turbinata endosymbiont from Florida, USA - Sample 2 (SPAdes) (version 2) | ecosystem: Host-associated > Tunicates > Ascidians > Unclassified | place: Key West, Florida...
TTTGATGTCCAACTGTTGTTTCTTAACACTTATCAAAAAATGATAAACGGGGTTGGTTGACTAGATGACCGCCACGGTCTTTCGCCAATCCTATATGACACAGCGCCCCTCTTTGTTTACACTGATCTACTATTGTGCCATTGTGTTTTCATTTGCTCTAATGTTCGCTAACGATTGGCTTACTGTATGCGATGGCTTTTATGATGCTTCTGCTTGTTGGCTGAGTCATATGAAACAATAAGCCATTGACCATTGACTCTTACAAAGGGTATCTACAAATTCTGGAAAAAAGTATTTCGTTCATAGGGGCTGTGATCTGGACAGAAATTGAAGTCTGAAAATCTTGTCCCGTGTCACCTTCTGTAAACAGTCGGTTTACAGGCTAAAGATCGTCTCTTCTCATCTTATGAATAGGTTTGATTCTACGTAAGCATAAGCTGTGTCTTTTTATGGTAGCATCTGTCTTCTCCAGGAGTGTAACGCTTTGGTGTGTTTGTTTCGTCAAATGTGTGCTTTGTACAATTTTTTTGCTTTGCGACGCATGTAATGCACAATATTTATGCATTGTGTTTTAACAAATTTTTGGGACGCCTCGACAATTTCAGGTTTTTGCAGCGTCCTGGTTGCATGCACATTCTAACAGTGTTTGTTTTCGTGTTGCTATACTGTAGCAAATAAATGAACTTACTTATCTATTCACTTGGTCCTACACCCTTTGAACTGACGCAAACATCAAATAGACCGAGTTATTGGCAAAACAGATGCCTGTTAAGAAGCAAACTTTGTTGATGAACCAGGAATTTCTAGACATACAGCTCACTTCTAACACATTATATGCGGTGTATACGACAGGCTCAAGGAACAATGCACGTTCTGAGCACCTAAAAGTGGCTGCAAAAGTTTTTGGTGGTTGGCGCTGCTCGATACACACTTATTAGGTGAAAACATGCGATTAGTGAAGGTTAGAATAATCGTGACATGCAGACAAACGCAAGAAAACTTTTCTTGATCTATCATGTTTTTTTCATGACTACCGGAGTGCATTACGAAAAGCTAGAAGCCCACTTTAGAAAATACTTTATCCAAATCACTTGTCACACAGAAAGAGTTTCACAAAAAGAATGATAACTGGCCTATTAAATTCACTTTTACTTTCATTGCACACAACTTCATATGGTCCTAAAACAATAATAATACTTCGAGCTAAGAAGAGAACAAAGATTTCCTTGTATATAAGTACAGGCCAAAAAAATTAAGCTGTCTGTGGAAACTTAATCATTTTTTGCAGAAAGAAGCATGATGTATGATTTTCATCAGAGTTTCGCGCAGGTTTATTTGATACAGGTTAAATCACATAAACCTCTTTAATATACACTTCTACGAAAGTCAAGCATGTCGCTATAATTCAGGTTAGTTGTCACAGAAATATGCTTGAAAAAGGTTTGGGAAAAGTTTTAAATTGAGACATCGGAAGGTCGGTTTATTGACGCGACGCTGTTCACCACATTGCACGTTGAACAACAATATTAACTTCGACTGTTTGTGCTCACAGCAGTACCTTCAGCTCAGAATAACACACAAAACTTTCTAGGATATTTGATTTGCATATTGAAAGTTGCTTCAAATGCTTGCCAGACGCAGTGTATTTCACGATATTTCACAAGTTGAAGGAACGGTCAAACCACGAAGCTGAACTGAACGACCAATTTCTCGCGCAACACCAACAGCCACTGTTTCGTATCATATGTTCAGAAAACGCGATATGGAAGATTGTCAGCAGCAATTGCATGGCAAAACTCTTCAGTTAATAGACAACGCATAGCATCAACAGTGTGACAGCAGCCAATCGGGAAAATAATTTTGCCTGTAATCCCACTTCATCGACAACATGTTAACAATCAACTGCGCTAAGATTGCAGAGAATAGAAACACACGTTCGTTTGAAGGAAAGCAAGGAAAATATACAGGCACGCACGTTCATTTCCGTACTGATAGCTTCGGGTAAGCAGCGCCATTATACTAGTCAACGCAACACAACAAAACCAAACGACCTCAATGCTTTGAGCAGCTCACTGAATTCAAGATCAGAAAAGAAATAAAAATAATTTGAAGGAAATAAAGAAAAATATATGGTAAACAAGCCTTGCCAAGGACATAACGACTGTACGAACAGGCAACGGCAACAGTTATCATAAGGAAAAATGTCTTGTGTAATCATACTCAATGGTCGGGATGACAGCTTGAACAAACTTTAAAAAGACGAGAAGATACATTTGAACCTCCAACTTCCCACCACCTTCTTCGACGGTTTCCATAATTTTTTTCATGACATCAGCGTGTCTGAAATGCAAGAAACTGGTAAAAACAAATAGAAAACGAGATTTACACAATACAGAATTCAGTTACCATAATCTTTTCTGAAATAAAAATCGAAAATATGTGGGAAAATAGTAAATCACCATGAAGAGAAATTATTATACAGCAGCCGTTCAAAAGTACAGTCGAACTCGTCTCATTGGTCATCGTTAATTCGTCAATTCGCTTAATTCGTCACTTTTTCGTCGGTCCCGGCAGAATCCCTATCTTTTGTGTACATTTCTGTTCGTGTAATTCGTCAATTTGCTCAATTCGTCACCTTTTTCTATCCCTTAGAAGCGTTTTGTTCGTCTAATTCGTCATTTGCAGTTTCGCTTTAGATGTCAAGTAGCTAGTACGTGTGGGAATTCATACAAATTAAGGAACTTTATCTTAGAATTGTTGCACCTTACAATTTGTTTATCGAATTTATACACGAGGTGCGAAGCGCGACCCGACTCCCCATTGAGAGAACGCGAAAAAGTTTGTTAAAGATTTAAAAGGTGCTTGATTAAATGAAGGAATCGAGATAGAGCAGAGGAATAATTGTTGTATTCAACCATAACGTCATAAACTTGTATTTTACTGCAAATAAGAGCGCTGTGTATGTATACGAGTTACCATGATAAAGTATACGAGCTTCTATGATAGAGTTTTCACCTGTTTGCCTAATTCGTCACTTTTTACTAATCCCCTTGAGGTGACGCAGTAGGAAAATTCTACTGTAAACACATTCCTCACAACCGTTTTAGCAGCTTACTCAATTTAAGCGCACAAAAACACGTCCAGACAAAATTGAACGCTGACGAAGATATATTTATTGACAAAAACATTTTCTCGTTGCACTCCTTCTCTTTGTAAAATTCAGCGGCAAGGCTTCCAATAGAATCAAAGCTGAGCTTTCAACTGCTAGGAGAGGTACTGCTAGAATACGAAGCATCAGCAATGAATCTTCACTTTTCCTTGTTAGAGGGGGACAAGAGTTGGTGCAATGGTTCATCAAACGCGTCACAAACTGTTCTGTTGCCCTCAACAACTAGCAAGATAAGGTTCTCGCCGCTGTCGCTTCATTCAGTTTCATACCCGCTTTTCCCCTGGAGAGGATCGCGGGGAGCAGCACCCCCAGGACTCGAAATACCTCGCGGTCAACAGCAATCTCAGATAGTTCTGCTGGCTCCACACCAGGATGGGATCGAGCGAGATGGGAGGTGTTGTCATTCCACCTGGTCCTTGGATAACCTCTGGGCCACATTCCCGTGGGTTAGCCAGCAGTATTTGCCTCCCCAACCTTTCCTGGGACATTCTGGAAACATGGTCGAACCAAACATACCTGAGATCTCTCGATTTGTTTAAGTGGCACAACTGGCTTGGGTTTTTAGTTGATCGCATACAATACCACAGATTTATTTTACGACAATTGGCGGCAGGCCGAAGCATGAATAATGCTTTTTGTCGAGACGGTTGGGGTGAACGTTCTTGCACAAGGAGCGCTGCGGCGTTTCACTCAGGGGCAGTGGATGGAACACCCAACCTTCCAGTTGAGAGGCGGACACTCCACCACTGAGCTAATCGCCGTCGTTAAAACGGCTTGGGTTTCCGGAACACACATCCCACCTCGGTCTTTTCAGTGCTTGTTTTCATTCCCGGGGTCGCACGCAGCTTGAAACCTATAAAGCGCATGCTGAAGACCCGGCCCAAATGATGCAAGCAGCAACAAATCGTCAGTAGAGAGCAAACGGTTGATCCTGCAGCTCCCGACAGCAACACCCTCGTTGACTCAGCTATGACTGTCTATCCAATTCATATAGATTATGAAGATGGGTGGTGACAGCACACACCCTGGTCAGAGTCCAACGCCAACGGTGAACGGTTGTGACTTAGCTCTGCCCATACGGACATAAAACTGTGAGCAGGAATACAATGCCTCACGGCCAGTGACAGCCAGCCGTTAGTTAACGTCGTACTCCCGAAGCACTTCTCCAAAGCTTTGCCTGTTCGAGATCGACAAAACAAGTGTAGATATGTTTTGCACATTTCCAAGATTTCGCGAAATTTTCTTGGGGAGTGAAAATTAGGTCTGCAGTTACACGTTCAGGACGAAACCGCACTGAGTGTCCACCAGTTTGGTTCAGTTATTTCGCGGCGTCGTTTTTCAAAGCACTTGGCATGCGCTGATCCAGGGAAGCTGCGGAAAGAGATGCCCTGGTTGTTGTCCAGAACCCCAGGCCACTTGACACACACGAGTCAGCCAAACAACTCCTTGTGGACCTTCCCGATTCAAGGCTTTGAGCGTTTCATTTCACTGCAACCTGCAGTGTTGTGACAGCTTTGAAGCCTTCGGCTGCGGTAATGGTGGGCAATTTTCTTGTGCAACCGGTTTTACTCGGGAAAAAAGAACAAAAAAGCGAAACTGACGAGTCAGCATCACACATTCGATCAAGCAGACTAGCATGAGCTGCAGGCAATCACATGATGTTGGTTACTTGCTAACCTATATCACACTTTTAACAAATAGTTTTTCCAAGAAAACTTCAGACCACACCCGTGTTTCACAAAGAGATTGTTAATTTCGCTTGATTGTCCACCGTTTCCACAAGGAAACAGTACTTTACACGCAGATTGGGCAAGTGGCTGCAACCAGGTACGGGGAAATCAAAGGAAGTAGGGATTACACCAAAAAACTGCAGAAGGAACCAGAGGCGTAACGAAGGGGCATAATTCCCAGGGCGCCGAAAAGTCCCAACAATGTCACAAGTCCTTTCTTCAATACAGTATATTTGCTACCGCAAGACCTCAGGTTCCAATATGGGGGCGCCAAACTTGCTTCTTGCCCCGGGCGCCATCTAACCTTGCTACGCCCCTGGAAGGAACCAATAAACGCTCTTCACAAAACGCATGGATGTTTAAATTACTGGTAAGGCAAAATCGATTTTTGAGCCAATTTTTCAGCATGGTGGTTGGGTCATTTACGCAGACAGGGGTGTTTTACTATTTTTCAACAAACGGAAGGCGCGGACTTGGTGACCTCCTAAGTATAAGCACTCGATGAAAACCGCATCTACTGCAGGAAATCACTCAGCTGCGGGGAAATTGAAGTTTCTAGTGATACTGCGCATCAAGTACTTGGCCTGATGCACATAATTTTAAGCTTTTTGCACAGTGGAGCCGAACTATCTGTGTTTATTATTGTTGCAGACTGCTTGAAACGACCAAAAATCAAGTTCACAAAGCGTGATTTCTGAATAAAGCTACCCATTTTCAGTTTATCTCAGTGGTTGCTGCTACTTCACAGCCCCTTCAAAACTGAATATCGCACCCTTTAGGTGTCCACGGGCTGCAAGAAACACTCTGAAAACAGGTACTCTCAATGCAACACAAACATCCGGTGCGAGGTATTATTCTACACGTATATATGATTCAAAAGTTGGATGCGGGCATGGGCGTCGGAAGATTTTTTCCAGGGGCGTCAAAAGTTGATTTTTTGGGGGGGCGACCAACAGGATTTTTCTAGGGTCACCAACAGCGTTGAAATTTCATTTTATCATCTCCAAATTATGGAAAAAGCATTTTTCTGTTGAGAAGTCAATAGGAAAATATATAGTTTCAAAATCCAGTGGGGCCTTGGCCCTTCCCTGCACCCCTTTTCCGACGCCCATGGAAGCAGGCATGAAAAGCACTGTCATAAAAACTAGAGCAAATATCATGCAAGTGCTCCATCACACGCAATTGCAATGTATTGGGGTAGTCAACACAACGCACCTGCACGGATGAACTGAACACATGTTGGGAGGCGGCAAGTGCGGGTGAGGTTCAATCGTCACTGTTTTGTTGACATGATCCTGACTGATATCCTCATACATCTTTTTCATACTTAACGGAGATCTATCCTGCCGCAGCAACACAACAAAAAAAACTTTGCACATAAACATCTTTTAATCGTGAGATGGCATGCTTGCAAACAGCATTTAATCCTCTACTGCAACGCAATAGATCTATTTCATTGCACATCATACACATGGAGACTAAGAGTCTTGCGTTTAGGTAGTGCAGACAAAATTGGTGACCCATAAGCACAAGACGGATATCGGAAACGTGTTCTACGATAGAACCTGCACAAAAATATTGATGAGCGTCAAAAACATCTTCTGCATTTGATACATGAACTGAATCTACCCGTACACACAAAGCTTCTGCGCAAATAGCAAAAGTTGGAGCTTGATTTGTCGATGACAGAAGAACTGTCAGCAGCAAATTTAAGAAGCTGTTCCTGGGCAGAAATCGAATTTATTAATTTTTCTATAAAACCTGATAGAGCGCTACCTGGGTTACCAAGTAAAATATCGCCAACAGTACTTGCCTGAAAGCCTTAAATTATTTGTAGTAATTTTGGAAAAGAATAATGCTGAGATACTTCATTTGAAAGAACAAATAAGGCATTTCACTGTTAGGAACAGTGTTTAAAAATATAACTCTATCAGGCAACAACATTTTTTGAAACAAATCAGGCAACACGACACACCCTTTGCCCTCACCACGGGGTGGGCCAAGAAGTTGCAAGCACCGCTTAGCCTTTTACAAAATGAGTCAAGCAATTCACACGTGCTGGTCAGGGGCTTAATGCGCAATACAGATATGTTTTGGCACTCCTTAAAAAAAGCTACTGTTTCATGAAAACATCGCGGTTAATTCATCACCGCCATTCTTTCCCATGTCGTAACTGTCGCTACCTACTTACAAGATATGCGGACATCTAATTTGCCAACCACACACCCAAAAAGTACGGTGAAGAACGGTATGTTGGTGTGCGTAACACTACGAGACAAATGCACTGAATAAGTTAATGCAGACATAAATTGTACCCTATCGACATTTGTTTTTCAATAAGATTTAGAGGGCAAGGCATTTTGTATACAAGGTAATTTGATTTCTGTGACTAAAACTTTTCTGTTATGAAGTTTCACCAATTCGTAAATCAGGGGCGAGGGAAGTGTTTGACTCGCGGGTCCCACCGACTTCCAAAATTTGGAAGCGAGTCGCATTGGGAGCAGATCAATGAGGTGTTAACGACACTGCACAGAAGATTTTATCCTGTAACAGGTGAGAAAACACGATAACGAAAGGCTTCTTGCGTATGTTATTTTAGAAATGCATATATCGTACAAGTCAGCAAAAACTAATATTTTGTTTTAGTGGCAATAGTGTTATTGGTTTCCCTTGTTACCCAGTGCATTAGCATGGAGAGGGCTTTGTTCTGGCAATTCTCAGGATAAATCTGAGGCGGTGGTCAGTTAGCTTTATCTGTAAACAAAGCTACAAAACATAGGGTAGTCCGAAAAGATGCATCCATTTTTTATGAACTAGCATTTTGTATTGCAAGGAATGCTTCGCAATTTTTTCCATAGGCCTGTCTTACAGACATATACATTTTGCGAGCACAGCTCAATAGTTCATGATGTGCTCGATCTAAGCTCCTTTGGCGCTGGATCACTATGGCGACTCGCACCTTGGAAGAGCGATCAACTTGTTTGAGATATACTAGAATAAAACTAGTTTCTATTTGAAAACTCTCACATACGTACACATGTCAGTTCCACACAGCGAGTGACTCTTCAATCGCAGTTGGTCGCTAAAAAAGGTTTGCCAGTCTGCACATTCGCTCTAACCACTCAGCAATAACCACCTGTGCATTGACCGCTTGCTGTATATAACATGCTGCGTAGCAGAGTGACGACTGATACTGTATTCTTTAAAAACCGTAACACTTTCGTGGCGTATCAGACATACAACCATTGATAAGACTTTAGTGAAGAAATATTTTGTTATCCGCACCATATTAAACATTTTGCCCTCTTTGTCCTCCTTCTCTTCGGCCCACTCATCTAGTTGCACCATGGCTTACACTTTTCCTTTGCCAAGTTATTGGCAGTGTTGCAAATCAATGTAGCGCAAGCCGCCACCCATTATCGTGGTTCTGCAATAATCCCTTTGTCAGGTTGAGTCCTATAATGGACAGAATTTGGAAGCCAAGCAGCGGCAAACGTGTGTTGACCAGCAAAGTGAATGCGTGGAGCGGAGTAATACAATGTGCTTTGTATTGGGGAAGCATGAACATTGCTTGAAGTACGAAAAATATGGACAACTTCAGTAGGCTGAATAGAAAAGTTTAACGTGCCGTATGTGGCTGGTGGGTCGTTGTTTGTCCGTGTCTGTTGATGTTTCATATTAATCTTGCTATTTTATAACAAAAATGTCCTGTGAACCATAGCTTACATTACAAGTGACACGGTAACGGGAAAACGTTAAAAGTAGTAAAGAAGGAAAAATGTCAGGATCTTCCGGAATTAACTTATTTCCGCCCAGAACCAGTGAAGATCCCGGTGTACAGCCGAAACGGACTTCCGGTACATTACTGATTTTTTTTTATTAGACTTATTCTTTTAACTTAGCACATTTTGTATTATCCCACAGCTCTGCGGTGGAACTTGCCGTGGCTCAACATATCGTTTGCATATTGCCAGCTACCACGGTCAGTTGCCGGGCCCAGATATAAAACACTGACGTGTCAGGTTCTTCATTCACTCAAAGCGCCTCGTTTTTCTGTAATCAAGTGAGTAGAGCTGTGGTGGACGATACCGGAAACTTTTCAAAGTTCGCTACAGTGAAATAACGCGACAAACTAACTTCATCGTATCCAGAAAGCCAAAGCCTTGGGGTTTGGTAATATTTGTCGTAAGTTATATGCAAGTCGTAAGTTCTCGTCTGCAATATGTTTCCGTCGTCATTCCCGGTTCCAATGTTCTTGTTTTTTCTCACAGCAACCAAATCGACTGTTGCCTGCAAAACATTACACAAATCAGGCGATGTCAGTGAAGAACTAACACCACCTTGAAATAAAGTTGGCATGCCCAAAGTGTGATCTTCGAGAAGGCAGTTTACGAAAGCAACGTGCCTGTTTACAAGTAGAACGTGAATGGAGTATTTAGTGCAACTGTTGCCTTTGCACACGCGTACTGCGCACCGTTGTTTAATTCGTTAGCTAATAGAGAAATCTGATAGCGTGTAGTGCATTGACAAAACCACAGACAGCACGACAACGCGTGGTCTAAAAAAAAACATCGATCTCTTCAGGGCAAATTTCGCAAACATTTCTACACACAGCGAAAATATGCTTGAAATCTTTGAGCCTTTCAGCCGAGTTCGTATTTGTCTCTACATAAGATAATCTAACTTTTAATTAACTCTTAATTTTCAACCACACACTTTTTCACAATCAATACAAACACTTTTGTAAGTCAGGTTTGCTTACCAAAAACACATAAATAGCTTAAGAAAAAGTGCCTTGCCAATGACAACGTGGGCCAAGAGAAGGGGTTTTATAAACATAACTTCACGTTTCAAAGCTTATGAGCAGCGCAAACAACTCTCTTAAAAATTATAAGTAAATATGAACTGTTCCTGAAACACACCTGCATTTCAACTATGATTGTGAAATTGAAACACGTTGACTGACTTTAATTTTGCACTCATGTTTGACAATGTCTATTTCATGTCCATCACGTTCACGATGAGAGATTGTGCTTGGTCTGAGATCAAGCAAATAACGCAGGAATGCACCACCACACAGAACTACAAATACAGGTCTTTAGTACCGTATCTTCTGTTTCAAGCATTTCTGCATAATTTTCCATATCCAGCGCTTCTTCGTCATCATCATCGTCGTCGTCCTCTTCTTCATCTCCAGCGTTGTCCTTTGTATTGTCTGATTTCTGAAAAACAACTCCATCTTAGTTTGAAAGGTTCATGAAAAATATTATACGTTTTCAACAAGACAGCATTCAGCAGTTGCTCAGCAAACACAAATACAGCCTTTGAACTGAAAGTAGATTGCAAAACGGTTTTCGTTGCTGTACCTTATGCCACCATTACCACCAACAAATGACTGCTTAAAAAAGCAAAGAAGAGTTTAGAGTCAGCTATAAAGGGAATTTGCTTAGATCATGCAACAGTAATCACGACCAAGCGAAGACATACGTGAATGTGCCAAACAAATTTCCCCAGAAACCACACGGAACATATCCTGTTTAGTGCATATGTAGCGCAACAGTCCACGAAAATGACACAAAGCACAGCAGGCTTTGGTCAAATACTAACATTACCACTTCTTGCTAAATGTACAGCTATGCAAGACCACTAAATTACAGATGTACCAAGCAATGTAACATCAGTTGCTCACATAAAAATACCAATAAAACGTAAACGGAGAAAGCGCATGAACTGCAAATGAAATCTCATTAATAGATAGCCACAATCTGTGCAAATATACTTATCAGCTACACATGTTAATAAAAGTTTAGGTGATACCAGACATGTACGCATTCAATGTATGTAATGTGTACGCATCATAAGTAAACAAGCATTTAAAGTCAACCTCCTTGGCCAATTTCATCTCTTTGATTTCATCTTGTAAACTTTCGAAATCTACATTGTGATGTGTATCAACCCATCCACCATCACCATTATCTTCAATGACAGCTTCATGATCATCATTGTACTCCATTTGCTTGCAACGCTTGTGGCAAGGAACTGCAGTGTGAAATTTGAAAAAACATGCTCAACAACCGTCAAAAAAACAATGCTTACTTTGAGTAGCAACACAATATCAGAAGCAATGTAAAAGATTGGTTTGGCAGTACATAGAGATAGAGATAAACCAGATCATGGGGTGAAATTCACAAATTACAATAAAAATTATCAAATAACAACAAATGATAGCAATTTACTATAAAATAAAATCTACCTTTCCTCTACATATTGCATTTAACGTATCAAAAATACCTGACTGAAAGAGTACTGCCTCTAGTACAAGCAGCAGATATGAGATTTTGTGAAGAGTTCATGGTGTGCCACTTTCTGACATAGTGCACATTTGTGAAATTCCTAAAGCTCTGAATGTTCAGTTATTTCTCACAGTAGAAAGATTTCACCCACGACTCTCCCTAGAGGAAAAGTGGGTATAAAAATACCACAAACACACATATTGCTAATAAAGGCTTTTTGCCTTTCAATGATGTTTTGTTGCATTTTGACAAGGGTAATTTTTTGTTACATAATAATTCTGGATACATTTCCGTACACAACATTTTGAATACATGTTTATAGGCAATACCACGACACCTGAATGCAAAGTTGTACACTTATTAAAACCGTTTTTTGTTGTTTTTGTTTTGGTCAAATTCTCAACACTTTTAGTCCTGACCTCAACATGGCAACTAGCTTTTGCAGAGCTAAGGTGTATTAATGTGTTGAGCACTTTTGAGACCAGCAGTTTTAAAAGTGCACAAATTAGTCAAGAGCAAAATTTCATTAAGCCTTAACTAAGTACTAGTACGCGTATGCAATTAGCACATTTCAAAAAATTCAGTGAGCATCAGTTTTGGAAGATACTATGATGAGGAGTGGGTACACGAGGCAATACTGCCAACAACTTTTTTTTTCAAAACATATGTATTGAACAATGAACTTGATTTTTTAGACTTAGGATAGGTTTATCCAAAAAATTTTTTAAGGCCTACAGTTATACTTAAAGATTATGTACCTGCCTTTCTATTTAGTCTTTTAAAAATTATATTGATTTTTTATAGGACTAGAGAAACTTATAATAGATGTGTGTGCCTGCCTTTTCTACTTATTCTGCTAAGGATTATTTTATCTTATACAACATAACCATTCATTGATACAAACGCATAGGTGGGATCAGAGGTTCTTTTATTGCACATTAGGTTCAAAATGCATCTGGCTTGATTTTACTAGGTTATAACATATCAGTAGTTGTGTGACAGTGGTTGTAATAATTAGTTCAGACAATTGATTTGAGAAATTCGGATCTTAATTATAAAAGTTATGCTAATTTGAAGGTGGTGCATAACATGGACAGTGTAAACAGTAAAACAATTGGATTTTGTTAACTATAGGCCCTGCATGTGCTAAATTTATATGCGATAAAGGAAAAATGAAAGAAATTACAAACTATGTTACTCACATTTTACATAGATTTTTTTATTATAAATGATGCAGCTTTGGACAAGAGTGGGCTGGCACTTCTGTAAATTTCACATCTCTTATGGTGTTAAACAGCTCAAAAAGTGATTTACCCATACCACCATCATCTTATGGTGATTAAGCTTTTTTCATGGGAATGTGAAGTTTGTTAACACCTTCAACGCCAGTCGATTTACTTTAAAGACTTATGTGCACCACTTTGCACCAGCATAACTCACTAGCTGATTGAGCTAGAGAGCTGTTCAAACCCTCTAACGATGCACGAAGTCTTCTAATGTAGATATTTAAAAAAATTGAAAGTTTTGTATATTGGGTTTTTTGTTGATGATGTCTAATGTCATAGGGGCAGATTTAGGCATTTTTGGCCCAGGTGCCCTGGGCACCAACGCCACGAGCCAATTTTAACTCAAGTTTTTAGTGAAAACTAGTCTATAATACAACTCTTTAGAGATTTGATTGGCCATATAGCATTTCTGGTTTAAACGTTATGGCCAAAGAAACATAATTTTGCCAAAGAACTATGAAATTATTTTTTACAGAAAAAAATTGTAGTGTACTACTTTTGTTGTGTTCTTAAGGTCACTGTCTAATCTCAAGGAAATGTACATGACAGGTTTCAGACATAAACGTCTTCAAAACTGCATTACACATGCCAAAATAAGCACAAGAATAATGGCCACAAGTGTGGGAAACGTTCCACAACTGATACAGATGTTTATTATGTAACACATGACATGCATGTTAAGGATAACATACAATACACAGTCCAGCAACAACTTTTGAGTTTTTTTCAACTGATGACTGTTGGATTGCTAAGCACTGCAAAAATTCAGAATTTAAATTATCGGGATCGGGGGCTTTTTGAAACCCTAGAAGTACTTTTACATCCCACAGATCTAGATATCTTAGTGTTTGGCATCAAGCTACCAGATATCAGTGGGGTCACGTAGCAAGCATGTGGACAGAAGCCAAGAAGGTAAACTTGCAAATATTTCTGATACAAATAATTGCATATTCCAGTTAAACGGATAAAAAAGCTCAATTGGCTATGCGATTAACTGGATTAATCTGTACTACTATATCATACATATACCAGGGTTTTTTTAAAGGAAAATGTTAGGTACCTGATATGGACCTGTAGGGACCCCAATTCATCTGATTCTAGGGACCCAATTTTCTGATTCTAGGGACCCGATGATAATTTGCTTTGATTTTAGGGACCCGATTTTCAAGCCTAAGGACCCAAATTGGGTTCCTAAAACACCTTTAAAAAAACTTGCATATACATATCAATTTGTTCCATTAGAGCACAGGTGGGAAACCTGTGGCCCATGGGCCAAAAGCAACCCGCATGAACATTTGATATGGCCCGCATCAGAATTTTCATTACCCAAGTTAGGGTACAATATCATGTCAAAACAAAGCTCCATAATAAGCAGGTACTTAGGTAGCAAGTCAAGAGAAGTCACTCATCCTCATTCTTGGATAAAGGTAGAATTTTAGCATAACATTATTTGATTTTGCGACCTGCCAACAATAATGCACAATTCATGCAGCCCATGATAGTAAATAGGTTCCCCACACCTGCATTAGAGCATGAGATGTGAAATTGTCCTGCAAATTGTACAACAGATAAAATTCTAGTACGGCTAAGTAAGCTTAATAACAATAATATAGCATAAAAGTAGACTTGAAAAAATACCACACATTTTTAGAAAATAACACTGCCCCCTGGATTTCATGCAGCTGTAGGGCACACTACAACAAAACAACAGCACAGATTCACGTTACCACTTCTTGTTAGAAGATACTGCTTTTCAGCAGGCAAGTAGGGCTTTGTCTTTGAGCGATCGCCAGAATGCCACTGCCAGGTGGGACAGTGATGAACAAGAAAGTCTCCAGCAATAACAAATTCCTCAGGGGTTAACACTCCTGTTTCCTTGAACTTGGATTCCTAGACAATATAAAACAAATACATTTGTTTATGCATATTTTAAACTTTCTACACAACTGACTGAACTGCGCAGAAAACTTATTTCCCAGACTGTCAGCAGTCTTTGACTACCAGTAATGCCAAAGTCTTTAAAATATGAGCTTGGAAATTTTCAGTCTTCTGCCTATGATTGCTAGTAGGGATGGGAATTTCAGACTAGCAAATCCAGATGGATTCAGATCTTAAACTAACCAAATTCAAAATGCCAATTTAAATTGGGTAATTAGATTTGGTTTATTAATTCCACAGTATGAATTTTGCACATACCGTATTTTTCGGACCATAAGGCGCACTTAAAATCATTTAATTTTCTTAAAAATCACAAATGCGCCTTACGATGCGGTGCGCCTAATGTATGAATGTGGTTGTGCTTTCTCATCTTGAAACAATTTTATGTGGTAAACGGTGCAATTTATTTAATTGCTAGTTAACGATTTCTTTGTAAACAGACCACCGCATAACACAATAAACCAACAACATTTGCAATGGGCAACATCCGAGAGTAGCTAGCACGTACCATAGATCATATTACTCTGCAAGGCTCCAGACTACATTGCCACATACTGAATCAAACACACGCACAACTTTTATTTTATTCTATTCCAGCATATTAGGCATGTGTGACAGATTAAACTCCCTCGTATGCAATGACAGATCAAACTCACAGTGGCGACTCTGGCACTCGAGAGTTATTGTGGAAGTGTTGAATACAGTTTGACTAATCTAAATTTTGCTTCATTTAATGCACCTTATGTATGAAAAAAAGCTAGTTAGCATTCAATTTTTGATACTGCGCCTTGTAATCCAGTGCGCCTTATGGTCCTGAAAATACGGTAGTCAGTCTGGTGCAATTTCTCCACATCAACATTATGCTTGCTTTTTTATTTTTTCACCACTCACTCATGAACAACACATGGAAAAAACAATTATCACATGTTGCGCACATATAAGGAGACCATCAACCATATCACAAAAATGGTCATGTTGTGCGTGTGAAATGTGACATCTTGCACAGACATATTTCAATTCACCACACGAGTTTTTTCTGTGGAGTTGTCATTGTCACCGTTGCCAAAGTTAAATTTGGAGTTGATCAGCAAGCAAGCTCATTACATTTAAAGATGCCTTGGAAAAGGAAAACAACATTATGTGGGAGTTGGGGATGTGCATTAGATTTTATGTTAAACCCTTTACATCCTGTCCCGACTTCAGGTTTATCCAAGTTTGCATCACCATAACTTGTCAGCCGATTGAGCTAGAGAGGTGTGCAAACCCTCTATGGATTCGAAAAGTCTTCTAGATCAGACTGAAATTTTTTTTTCATTTCTATTTGGGGTTCTCTGTGGGTGACGTCACAATGGGGCTTTGCTTTTGCCTTTTTGGCCAAGCATACCTGGCCCTGGGTGCCAACCCATCAAGCAATTTTTTGGCTCAAGATTTTTTTGCAAACTAAGCTATAATCCACGTGTTTAGAGTCCTTGATTGGTTTGCTAGCTTATCTGGAGTCAAAATTATGGCTAAAAAAACATTTTTGACATACATAAAAAAGCTACACAAAAGGTATCATTTACCAATTCAGGCAAAATTTTGGCTAGCCACAACTCGGCAGCAGATTGAGCTAGAGACCTCTTCAAATCCTCTAAAGAATTGTGAAGTCTTGTAGTTTAGAATGAAAAAAAATAAAGTTTTGGCTTTAGGGTTTTTGGTTGATGATATCATGAGTGGGGTATGTTAGTTGATGTCATCGACCAATCCAATGAACCAATATTGTGGCTCAAAGTTTTATTGGATTCTAGGCTATAATACGAATAACTAGAGCCCTTGATCGACTTTCTAGCGTTTGTGGTACCAAAGCTGTGGCCAAAAAAACAAATTATTTACAAAAACCCAGGGGATTTCCCTAATTAGTATTCATTACTTTGCCATAACTTTTGAACCAAAACGCTAAAAATTCAAACTCTCCAAAAACGCATGTTATAGCCTAGAATCCAATAAAACTTTGAGCCATGAAATCATCTCGATTGGTCAACCCCCACAGGATGTTGACATCATCCAAATGTAAACAAAAGTGCATAAACATCCTTTAGTTATGTAAACATCAACAAAAAACACACATCCAAAAGTAAATAATTTTGCAGATAAGTTAGTTCTTCTGGCGATTTTTATTATTAGCCGACGTTTTGCCCACCTATTCAAGTGGGCTTCCTCAGGGCAATGTTTTTAACCACGTACAACATGCAACTTACTAATAACAAGAAACAATGAGCAGTATGACCGAATTGGGTCCCTAAAACACCTTTAAAAAAACCTGCATATACATGTCAAAGTTTTCATTTTACACTTCTACGATTTTTCTGTGGCATGCTGTCAGCCATTCCTATAACGCGATGGTCAGTTTTGCGTTTTTTGTCTTTGTATGTCATACTGCTCATTGTTTCTTGTTATTAGTAAGTTGCATGTTATGCGTGGTTAAAAAACGTTGCCCTGAGGAAGCCCACTTGAATAGGTGGGCGAAAGATCGGCTAATAATAAAAATCGCCAGAAGAACTAACTTATCTGCTTGATTTGAAACCTGGTGGCAAACGCTATGAAATAACAACATGAGTAGCAAAAAGAACAGTAAATAATTTTGTTTTAATTATAAACTACAATACTTTCTGAGTCTTTAAAGGGTTAGAACAGCTCTCTAGCTCAGTGGGCAAACTACAGCTACGAGGGCATTTTGTGCAGCCTGCAGGTCAGTCACACGTACATAGATAGTACATATTTGGAGTATATCATGTTAAAGTAATTTTATCAATTAGATGCAATTGTCAAGTTTTTTTTCCACACGTTTCATTCAAAACCGCATTTTTACTCAACCGGAAGTGACAATTGTTACCTTCATTTTGTGGTAGCTCATTGAAAACTTTTTTAAAGTTTTCAAAGCGATTATAGGTGTAATATATGTAATGCGAGCATGCGGCCCTGAGCAGCAATAAAATCTTCAATGTGGCCCTCCGTAGAAAATGTTTGCCCAACCCTGCTCTAGATCATCCTGCTGCCGAGTTATGGCCATGGGTATAATATACCCAGGTTCAGCATTTGTGGGAGTAGAATTTTTACCAATTTTTGTTCTTTTGGGCCATATTATTGGCTCCAGATATGTTAGAAAGCCAGCCAAGGGCTATAAAGACTCGGATGATAGCTTAGATTGCAAAAAAACTTGAGCTAAAAAATGGCCCGTTGGGTTGGCGCCCACGGCCAAGTAACATCAGCCATAAAATCGCGAAGACAAGCCCTCATTATGACATCAACAACAGCGAACCCCAAATCCAAAACAAAAAATTTTTTTTTCAAAGTAAACTAGAAGACTTACCAAATCCATAGAGGGTTTGAACTGCTCAATCAGCTGGCAAGTTATGGAGTTGCAAACTCGGGTCCAAAAAGGGGCCTGACTGCTCGCACAAGTTCACACAAAAACAACCGGATTGCACGTGACTTTGTACGTGAATATCTCCGGTGCGGTAAGTGCCAAAGAGCTGTTGAAAGGCTCAAAAGATGCGGCAAGTCTTGCAGTTTGTAATGAAACAAAATTTTTTTGGTTGGAGGTTGCGGATATTTTGTGAGTGACGTCATAAGTGGAGGACTTTTAGGCCACCTTGACCCGCTTCACCTGGCCCTAGGCCCAAACCAATAGATGGTAGTATTTTGCTGAAGTTTTTATTGGAAACTAGGCTACAATCTGACTATTTTGATACTTGGGATGACCTGCTGGGGTTTCGGGTTCAAAAGTTATGATTAAAAGTTAACAAAATATCTGATTAATCCCTCAATTAGATTTTTCTTTGTTTTAGATCATAACTTTTGAACCAGAAACGCTAGAAAGTCGATCAAAGGCTCAAAAGACTCGGACTCGAGCCTAGTTTCCAATAAAAATTTAAGTGAAATACTTGGTATAGCGGTTGGGCCCTAGGTCAGGTAACATGAGCCAAAATGGTCAAAAAACTACTTTACTTATGACGTCACTCATAAAAAATTTACAACCCCAACCAAATTTTTTTTTTTCATTGTAGGCTAGAAGACTTGGCGAATCTTTTGAGGGTTTGAACAGCTCTCTAGCACAATCAGCAGAGGAGCCATGGCATTGGTAAGGCAACCGAAAACTGCTGGTTTTAGGCAGATTTCAAAGTAAGAATATATCGTACCCCGGCTCTCAGGGTGTTAATATGGCACACAATGACAAATGCAAACTACTGTACCAATGAATTTTTATATCTCACTAAAAAGAAACACAGGCGAAACTTTTAGAGTCCACATAACTTTTTCAACTATACAAAAAAATACAAAAAAGGAACTAAGCCAATTCCAAAACAAAATTTGAAGCACTGTAACTTACCTTTAAAACAGGAGTCAACATTTCAGCAACACCCAAAGCACTGCTTTTCACACTGTTGAAAACACTTTGCATCTTGAGACAATGTTAAATACGTAGTCAATACCACACAATAATCTGCAATCACATCAAATATAAAAATTATTCTATTACTTCTTCACGATTTGTGTAGATAAACATTGTTCTCTGCCCTTGCTACCTGCTTTTGGTATGAAATCATAATGTTGTGTTTACTGCTTTGCTCTCGGGCTCATCACCCTTATTGTTGCTTATTTCTCTTAGTCTCACCAATGTGCAAGCTTCACCTACTCATATCTCAACTCTTTATCCATTGCTTGCCTACCACCATCGGTGTTACATTAGTGTTTGTTATGTGCTTGATTTAACATTTGTGCTTCTGTACGAGTGCATTACCAGTTCATGTACCATAGGGCAGTGGTTCCCAAAGTATGGGACCCAAGAACCCAAACAAGGGTTGCGAAGGGTCAAAAAATGGGTTGCGCAGAAGCGATTCAAACCTGGGCTGTATCTTTTCAATGTTACCACTGCTTGCTGTGTTTGTGTGTATCATAAATACATGAGAAAAGAGTTGATTGCTGACAATGTACCCGAACTTAGCAACTTACTGCCAAAAATCATCTATACCAGTGATTCTCAAACTGTGGTACGCGTACCACTAGTGGTACGCGAGGGCTTTTCAGGTGGTACACGAGCAGCTTTCCTGTCATATCTGAAAATCTTTGTTAATTCGTTTCTGTGTTTTAATTCGTTCGTGTGTTATGCTAATGTTGCTAATTCGTTTATTTGCTGTATTAATCTTAAGTACATTGGAGCAAATAACGTTCTTCTGAAACCACGGGTGTACACGCCAACATTAAAAAAACATCAGGCGGTACGCGATCTCAAAAAGTTTGAGAACCACTGATCTATACAATCAATACATTTTTCATATTAATATACGCTGTTTGAGGCTTGGGCTGCAAGATTTTCACCAGATTTGGGTTGTGCACAGAGAAGTTTGGTAACCACTGTGATAGGGTCATTCCATGTCAAGTGATCCAGCAAATCCAGGATGTTTCATCTGACTTCACGAAAACCCACGAAATTTCATAAGGGGAAAATCTCAGCCTTCTGGCCTCAATATTTAAATTTTTAAATCAGACATGTCTTTCTGAAATCATGAGCATTTTATAATTTTGATACTTTTCAAAACAGTGTGCAGACAATTGAGACCATTTCATTTGAGACCCGTTCATTTGAGACCCATTCATTTGAGACCCGTTCATTTGAGACCCGTTCATTTGAGACCCGTACATTTGAGACCCGTACATTCGAGACCCGTTTATTCGAGACCCGTTCATTCGAGACCCGTTCATTCGAGACCCGTTCATTCGAGACCCGTTCATTCGAGACCCGTTCATTCGAGACCCGTTCATTTGAGACCCGTTCATTCGAGACCCGTTCATTTGAGACCCGTTTATGTGAGACCCGTTCATTTGAGACCCGTTCATTTGAGACCCGTTCATTTGAGACCCGTTCATTTGAGACCCGTTCATTTGAGACCCATTCATTTGAGTTCACATTCACATGAGACTTTCATTTGAGACCACATTCATTTCAGACCACATTCATTTGAGACCTATTCATTTGAGACCACATTCATTTGAGACCACATTCAATTCAGATCACGTTCATTTTACGCAGGGGCGCATCTAGGGGGTCTGTTTGGCTGTCATGACAGACCCCTTTGCACCGCAGGTACTTAGCATTAAAGCCGATAAAATATCAAATGCCACTGCAGGTCTGTAATGCCGCTGTTTTGGAACAGGCAACAGCCTACATTTCCCTTCTAACATTGCATAGTACTATTACGAAACGGCAACGTCCCTGCCTTGTCTAAATAGCGCCTGAGCAGTGACATGAAACAATCCATGTTTATGAACACTCGAAACTGATATTGCATCGAATGCACGTGTTTCTGAATTTCCTCCTCTGGCAGCACCGGCTCTAATGCTGTCGGAATCGCGTACACTGCCAGGCACACGCATGAGCTATTTTGTAATATTTCGCTTTATGGCAAGAGGACAGTCGCCAATCACGATCGTCTCGTTTTACGGTTTCGGGCTAATTTTATCTGCTGTTTACACCTACGAGGTTATGACAAAATTCAGTAGGTTTAGGCTTTCCTCAGCGTCACACCAAGTAACATGGGTTCGTTTCCACAAACTATTTTTTTATAAGCAACTTCTCATATTAAAAAGCGCGACAGCTAGCCTCAAAAATCGTGGTCGCATTATCTGAACAAAATATCAGTCAAGCGTCGCATTTCGAAAATAGCCTTTTTAGAATTGAGCAGTTCACGATGTTGAAGTCCTATATTGATTTTGAGTATTTCACTTTCACATTACGAGCAAAGTAATCAGAGCAATTGCAATTCAATTGTTCTTCTCCGCAGTGATTTTGCAAGTATATCTGTAACACCGCCATCTTGATAGACAGCGCGCTCCACAGACGCAGTTGTGCAGCTGGTTGTCAGCATCAATTTTATAAGTGTATTTATGTTTGGATAAACAGCTTGCAATGCTGTACGATGGACATTTGCTGAATGTTCAACAAGCTAAGCATCTTTTCAGCACCATATTCGTAGCAACAAACAGCGATTGTGATGTAATAAATATGCTGTGCCCGAAATCAATAACTTGGAAATTTTTTTCTTATGTGTTTTGACAATAAGATCAATACTACTATCTATTCCAAATACAGTCAGACCTGTTTGTCTGAACTCCGATCAACCGGAATGCCCGCTATCCGAAACAAATTGCTAAGAACAGATTTCTCCCAACGCATTTCACCCATTTGATCTGGAAACCTCGCTGTCCGACACCGACTCGGAAATTTAGGAACGGATATGTCATATCAAAAGAACAAAAACGCTAAGCCGGATTATGTCAACTGTTACTTAGTTGTTTATTAAATCATAATGGAAGGGTAAAAGTTTATTTTCTACGCACAATGAATGTAACAGTGGCAGACCCTGCAGGACGCAGTTATAGGTCTCGCGTTTAAATCTCATTCTGAAGGCACACTTGCTTATGTATACGGATCTGCTAATAAACAAAAACAACTGAGAGTTTCATTTGGTCATGTTTCACATTTTATTACGTTTGTTTACAAAAAAATTGTAACTAGCAATTGAAATAAATAATACCGTTTACCATGTAAAACTGGTTCTAGATGAGAAAGCACTAACAGATTCATGAATAAAGCGCATCTCATTACGAGGCGCATTTTCGATTTTTGAGAAAATCAAAGGTTTTTAAGTGCGCCTTATGGTCCGAAAAATACGGTAGTTGCCCTAATTTGTTTGAAGGCAATCATCTGCTTACCGCACTCGCAAAACCCTGTGAGTGAATGTTACGTCATAGAGCGGTTTATGGGGATAATTGTAGAGTGGTTTGAGTATTGCGCACTATTTGCTGCAGTCGGAGGGCTGCGCATCCTAAGGAAGATCACAGAGAATTTGCGTTAATTAATCATAGACGAAGTAGCAACTTGGGTTTCCGAAATTTGGCAAAATTGCAAAATTCATCGGTCAATTTCTAGTCTTAAGATCAAAATCTGCCCTTCTGCCAGGGCTATGGAGTCGAAGTCAGAGTCGGAAGGATTTTCAGCCTGAGGAGTCGGAGTCGTAGAAAAATTTAACGACTCCGAGCAGACCTTTTGCTCACCAATTGTGACTGTTTGTGCCACAAACGTGCGTAAGCGTCACACTTTGCAATTTAAGCAGCTTGACGCTTCAACAAGAGATGATCATGGCTATTCAGACAGGCGGCAGCGCACTAACTTGCATTCCTTCACTCAGGGGCCATTCCAGATCAGCAGCGTTCCTTGGGCTCATCACGCAACCTACACTTTTTGAATGAAACCGTTCGGGGCTTGTATCACTGAAATTTCCATTTGCTCATTCTGGTTGGCACTATCGCTGCTCCGTGACGTTGGCTACGCAACAATGAATGAGAGTTCTCATGGGAGCTCG
>Ga0210059_1004354_pt1 | contig 22818 bp, 13 predicted proteins | sample Ectturendosymbi2_FD_188042 | JGI IMG/M metagenome (GOLD analysis project Ga0210059, IMG submission 188042) | Ecteinascidia turbinata endosymbiont from Florida, USA - Sample 2 (SPAdes) (version 2) | ecosystem: Host-associated > Tunicates > Ascidians > Unclassified | place: Key West, Florida...
CCCCTCCTTTTTACAACGAACCGCACCGATCGCACGTTCTTTGTGTGAAGGCTGAACTCCGCACGACCTTCACATCCTGGTCACAGAACCACTTCGTTGCGATCGGAAATCTCGAGCGGCATATGCGCAAAGCTTCGCACTGTGGCAGCAAGCACCAACAGAGTTCACATGCCATGATCACTCTTTCATTGCTTGTTCGCGCCACATATATGTATGGTGTTGTTCTTCACGCACATCCCGTTCGTGGTGAATCACACAATCAACGCAACACCACCGGAGAGGTTGCAACACTAATGTAGTGCAGTGAAGCACTGCCATTTTTATAAAATATTCTTGTTGAGCTCATAGATCATTTGTCATTGAAAATGTGCATTTGTACACATTCCTTAGTAGTTGATCATTTTGACTGCAGTATTTGCGTGTATCAGTCTCATATTGCTATTTTTTCTTAGCATGCTGTGCTCAATGCACATTTAACTGTCTAAACTGGAGTGGTGTTTTGGTTTTCATAATGTGACTTTAGAAGCTGTAAGCGTTTAAGTAAGTTGTAGTATTTTAAGTATAACATGCTGCAGTGAAGATTGCCAATGTGGAAGGCTAAGCTATATGCTATGCATTAAATTGCTTCCTTTCCCTCGAATTACTTGAGACTTCACCTATCTGCGGCAGTGTAATACTTTAGATCGTAACCCGATATTTTACTCCTTTTCCAGATTGATTGCCATTGTGGCCAACACAAATGCACACATCTATGCTAGAGAAGAATATATCTCAACTATTAGGATGACCGTGTTGGAAGAATAAGTTCAGAACGTTCATAAAAACTTGAAAATGAAGGTTCTGAACAGCACCTTCCACGCGTGGTGGCACGAATAGCAATTTTTGGGATGATTTTATTGTAATTAGCTAACATTTTTCAACACAATAAATATTACCATTGTCCACATGTAGCTATGCAGAATATCGATTGCTAGTTGAGGGCGTACGGCTTTTAACCCCGGTAATTGGTAGGCCTTATTAGGCATACAGAAACCTTGATTAGTTTGCAATGGTACGTTTTAGTCCTAACAAGACTTGCTGTTTACACGTTATTTAGGAAAGCAAGATGAAATTTGGGCAAAAATTTTTTGCATCCCCAAAAATATGAACTCCCGTACACTTATGTGAATGGATACAAGTGTAATGGTGAATGGATAAAGCAAGGTCCGTCAAATCGATTTCCTACTAAACAAAGCTGAATGATTCGACTGCCGTCACCTTTCTGGAGACTCTTTGCTGGAATGTGGTTATGTGCAGTGCAAGCCTGAATCATCGCTAAGTTATGAAAGCAGAGCATGACAGGAAGACTATCCGAAAGCCCACAGCAAAGTTAGAGCTTTCAATTCTCGAAAATATTTGTGTGAAAAATATTACTTTTCCCAGTCAATTTGAGTTCAGTTACGCATCAGAACACATCGCTAATCCTCTAAACCAGTGGTTTCAACCTTTTTTGTACCGCGACCCATTATAGCAACCCACTGTAGCCTAACCCAGGGGTGGGCAATTAATTTGGCTCGGGGACCACTTTGAGAAGGCCGCATTCAGCGGAGGGCCATACCTTCTGATGGAAATAGAAGCAAGTATTGGTTAAGTAACTAAGTTGGAGGAAATTTCAGGTTTGAACCTATTTCCAGAATGCTTCAGTGGGCTACTTAAAACGCTATGGCGGGTCACATTTGGCCTGTGGCGGGCCACATTTGGCACATGTGGCGGGCCACATTACGCTTGTTGTTAAATATATCTGTGAATAATCATGCTAAAATATTTTGTCATACGAGATTTTAAGGTACATGCTCATCTGTCGAAATGCTTAAGGAGTACATGGTCAGAGAAAGGTTGGGAACCTCTGTAGTGGATAAACAAATTAATCTTGCATTTCATCGGGAATGTCAGGGTCCAAAGAGGTGGAGAATGGATTTATTCGAGTTCAGGGAAGTAATGTTAAACTTCAGATTCCATGAATTGAAGGTGTTATAGAATAAATGTCTTCAAATGCTCATCGAGCTCGTCAAATTCTTTATTGCCGGTGACATTGGACTATCTACCAAACGTAGCAAAGTTTCCATTATTGTAACTTTGCTTCGGCACCAGTTTTACAATTTTCGAGACAAATTCCTTCAGATTGTGACGGAGTTGCAAATATTTGTGTCCTTTCTTTACAGTTTCAGATTGAGGCTGTTCAATTTTTAATTTTTTTAATATCGGTTAAATAAGCAAGACTATTTAGCCACAAACGTAAGACGAAAGCTCGGCTTTACTTTCAAATTCTCAAAAGAATTTTATCTCATTCTTCATCATAAAAATGCGGTTGAAACGTTTCCTTTGTAAAGCCAACGAACAGCTTTCCAAAAAAGTAGAGTTTCGTGCATTGACTTCATGTTCTTGCAAAATTCTTTGAAGTGACGAGTATTTATTTGACTTCCTGCTTTGACGAAAATCACGATTTGTACTGTACCACCGAATCTAATGTATTTTGTAGAGGAGTTAAATTTTGTTGACCAGCGCGTATCTGTGGATGAAACAATGTGCCCTCTGCTTTCGGGGCAAGTTCATTACTTTGTTTTTGAAAGACTGAACTCGACATCAACATAACAGGAGATCCATACATACATACATACATACGCCCAGATCCATAGCCACGGGGGGCATTCGCGAGCAGTGCCCTGCAAATTTTTCTTGTGCCCCCCAAATTTTGTTATGCCCAGAAAAATTTGTTTTAAACATATAAAAAGTCTTTTCCCGTTAAACATGTATTTCCCCCCCAAACCTCAGAACCTGGCTACGGGCCTGCATACGCCAGAAACATCTTCCCACTGCATGTGGGCAGAACACTGTCTATCGAAAGGAATCCGTTCCCAGCAAGAATCAGGCACTAAAGATCTTCCAGAGTATATATTTCGCCTACAAGGAAGGCATCATCAGCTCTTATTCAAATAGCATATGGGCACATTCCCACTACATATGGGCAAAAAAGTTGTCGTCTTCTGCACTTGTTGTAATAGGGCCCGGTTCACTGCAAAACGGGAACTCCTCTTTGGTGTTACCTGAATGAATATACCTCACCAAAACAAGGAGTGGAGCATATGAACTAACATCCTTTGTCGCATCAATTTTAAATGACAACATTGGAGACGCTTTAATTTCCTTTACCACCGCTTCTCCACATTTTGGGACATATCTGAAACGCAGCTCTTAATAGTATTATTAGAAAAGAAGATTAGTCTAATTTTCGCCGCACTTGCATCTCCGAGAACAAGTTTTTAACAAACATGTTTTTACAAACAAGCGTTTTTCAAATTGTCTCTGGTTTTTCCTGATCAATTTCCAATGCGGTTTCATGGGACGTTTGGATTGCGGCCACATTTTCTTGGTGGAAACTCCCAGTAGCATCAAGCCTCTGATGTTTAATACAAGCTTCATGACGTTTGAAAAATGTTTCATCGTTTTTGGTGTATGTGATGTGCTTGGATTCTAAATGACATTTTAGTTTTGATGGCTTCATAGATCCAGCACTGAGAACAACGTTGCAGAGAACACACTGTGACTTCTCGACGCCGGTGCTGAGCTAGGAGGTAAAATTACATTTGATGAGTTTCTTCTAAGTCAGTGTGGTCGAACTACTTTTGACCTACGGGCCATTTTACAAAAATGTGGCAACTTGCGGGCCACTTCCAATAAAATGGTGTATAAAACAACAGATTCACAACATTTAAAACTAAAACAGGGAAGATAAGTGAGTGTGTCATTGAAATTATTACACAATGGCAAATAGCAATTTAGTACAAAGCTCTATCAGTGGGATACCCGTGGTTGAGGCTTCTCTGACGTTATCGTTCCTTTATCAATGCCAGTGTTAGTGGTAGCAAGTCGGAGACTCGCCCAGTGTTTCGTCTGCCATTAGACTTCTGTTTTTAGATTTGACTTGCTTCATCGTAGAAAATGTACTCTCACACACGTATGTGTTTCCTAACATTGAGTGCATTTTTTGTGCGAAATCTTTCAGTTAGAGAAACCTTTCTTTGCTCACTAATTTCCAAAAGCTCTTTGCAGTCTCTAACACCGTTAGTATTTTACATCTTTTGTGCTTTCTCTAATTAAAATCACTTATTGCAGGGATGGACAATTAATTTGTCCCGAGGGCCACTTTGAGAAGACCGCGTTTAGCAGATAAATAGACAGATTTATTTGGCGGTACTGACGAGTTCATTGCGACATACGTACTTTTCAAGACAACAAACGCCGGGGCACCAAAACTCACAGAGCTTATCCAGACAGGCGCCCCAGCGGCGGGTTAGCGGCGGGCGGTACCTTTTAATTTGATCGTAAAACAAAGAAATATAACAAAATGGTACACACAAAAGCTATTGTTCGTGTGCAAATACACTTTATCCAGCGCAACAGGCCCGTCGCCAGGATTTCGCAATAGGGGGGTCCAAAAAGCACAAGGGGGGCCACATTTTTTAAATACAATATTGGATGTATGCAGCAACCGGAGTCCAAACATGAAATGAGTGGGCACAGATTTTAAATGGGGGTCGGGCACCACTAGCCCCCCGCTGGCGACGACCCTGCAGCGCAAGCGATGCATTGAAACAAGTGCAACCTCACACGCTTTTCAACAAATTTGAAATTTGAATATTTTTCCTGAATGCTTCCGCGGGCCACTGACAACACTGTGGGGGGCCATACACGGCCCGCGGGCCTGCAGTTGGACCACACTGTTCTAAATGGCAAAATTGGTAATGAAATTTTTAAGGAAAATTAGGTTATTTTACCCTACGTTTTTAACAAAACTCCAGTAGGCAACAACCTGAAACTAGTCCGCAGCACAGGGTTCTCACAAAGGCAGCTCAAAAAATCCCTAGAACAGTACCAAAAAATCCCTAAGTCTGTGGTGGTACAGCATAAAATCGAAGCGGCATGATAAAATTAAAAAATAGAACCAAATGTGATTTGCAAAATAAACTAAAATAGTTCATTTTACACAATTTCATACTTTTCCGAAAATCCCTAAAAACTTCCTAAAAAGGGTCAAAAGTTCCAATCTAGAGACAAAATCCCTAAAAGTGAGAGCACTGCTGCAGCAGCAATGTCGTACTAATTCCTCTATGTTCAGACCTACACGTGGTTTTGTGTTGTTACATCATAATAGACCCGCAGACAGACGCATCGTGCGTCACAGAACACAGTAAATCGAATGCGGTCAACAAATTATCGACCGACAGGCGAATGTTTTAGTAAAAACGATGACAGGAACGCAACCAGTGGGGGAAACCGGGCTATTCCCCTGAAATTTTCAAAAGGCGTTTTAAAGGCACGAAAACGTTTTTAGTTGTTGGGTAAAACAAGTTGCAATCATTTTTCCAGCCCCAACGAAATTTTCAGCTGGTTGCGGCTTGAAAATTTTTTGATGTTGTTACTAATATCTTCGCGAGCCTGAAAAGCGCTCTGCGCCCCTTGAAGGTAGGACCTCGGACCCCGGATTGGGAACAACTGGTCGGAACAAACCACACTGCAATGAGTACTGGAATGGCATTTGTTTCTTTTAACTGTCGTCTTAATCAACATGTTAAACTGGATACGTGTCACTTCGGGATTTCACGCCTTGCTCATCGCTTTTCATCCGATGCGAGGATCGATCAGAAATGTCACTTATCTGCGTTAATGCCCACGTCACAACAGCTGGGAGAGCAGCGTCGCATCGTTTATGACCCCAAGAATGTTCATAACATTTTTTCCTGCGAAATATGACGACCGTTATCACATTCCTGAAAGTGTGGCAAAGCAGGCTGTTTGTACGACTGCCTCTGCAGCACATAGAGTCCGTGATATTGCCGATAAAAGCGTTTTCCAATTATCTATTTGTGTCATTCTTGGAAGATGTTCAAAATGTGTATCGCTAGAACAAATGTATCGAAATTATGATGGCATGTTCAGTTTTGCCGTTCTTCCTATATTGCAATGGTAGACCTCACGCTATAGTGTTAACGGGAGGTGGATCTCACGCTGTAGCAGCACCAGCGTTTCTGTATGATGGAAAGTTTCCAAGCATAAAATTTGCAAACTGCACCTTTACAGAATGAATGATACATTTAAGCTCAAGTCGGAGATAAATGTCAAGCTTGTCCATGGTTCATGTGCACAGTAGCATATCTAAGGTATGGCAGGCATGGCTCGTGCCATGGGCGCCACTTTGACGGGGGCGCAAAAGTTGCTTGGCCAAAATTAAAATATGTGACTTACTGTTTCTTCAAACTCTATTGACCCCCATACAACCATTAACTGCAAAGCTGCGTTAACACAGCGCCCTTATTCAAAGCATTAAGTTGGGCATGTCGCGCCAGCACCGCCAAGCATTATGACAAAGCTATAGTATTGTGACACAACGTGACAGTCCGACATTGTGACAGAATAAGAACACCCGCTTGCCATATCTGTGACCAGTGATGTAACTAGAGGTTTGAGCCAGAGGGGGGCAGTGCTTAGCTGAAGGGGGGGTCACAAACCAAAACTCAGAAAAAAAGTTAAGAAATGATAGTGAATCTTTGGATGTCATGGGTGTCTATAGCTAAAAAACAAAAACATCCCAAAAAACGCAAAAAACAACAACCTAAAGAATATTAAACGTCAAAATGTCAACTAAAGGGGGCCCAGTTTTTACATTATGCTTGCCAGGGGGAGCGACTCGCCCCCTTGCTCCCCTGTCAGTTACGCTACTGTCTATGACCTCATCCTTCTCACCTGCTTTTTTCGCTAAAACATTTCGGTCATTTGACCTCAATAGATTAAAAAATTTCTGTCATTTGTTCGCTTTTATGAAAATTTTGTATGACTGAAGAAGGCGTTGTGACGAAATTGACTTAATTTTTTTCGGTCATTTCAAACAAAAATCGGTCAGTCACCAAACAATCACCGAAAAAAACTGCTTCTCACGGTACTGGAAAATGTGCTTGCTTCATTTTTAAAAGAAATTGTCGTTTGCAGTTGCAATGCCTTGTGCGATTTTTTGTAAGATTTACAATTTGTTCAGCCACAACACTACGAACTATGATAACATCATTCTTTGAATGCTTTGATATTCTTTACAATAAAAATAAAAGAGAATAGAAGTATATTATGGTCTTTATAAATAAGTTACAATTTCATTTGCTTAAAGGAAAAATCAGCCTATGTTTTCTCATTTGAAACATTTTTATTTTCTTCATGATTGACGTTTCGCAAAAATTGCGCCTATTTCTAATATTGAAATAGTGAAAAAGGGCGCATATTCAAACTTCGCCACGGGCGCCATTTTGCATAGATACGTCACTGTATGTGCATGTCTGATGTCCAACCGCCACTGAGGTACCACAAACGTCAATGAAAATTGGATGACCTTGGATGACATTCTGCAGATGTTAACTTCAAAAGGACCCAGCAAGCTAATTCTCGATGCTTCCGGTCACTCCAACATGGCCCGGAGCCTCAACGTCTAATATTTACGATGCTGTTAGCATATGTTAATGGTATTCAACTCAGAAAATTCCTGCTGTATGACTTTGAAATTACTTACGATGGGACATGGGACAACTTTCAAAGCCACTGCTCATCCCATGCAATGGAACAAACCTCATGGGATTCTATAATGAATCTCATTACCATGTCTATCCCAATTCCATAGACAACCCTGATAGTTACCATGTCTATCCCAATTCCATAGATTCATTACCATGCCTATCCCAATTCCATAGATTCATTACCATGCCTATCCCAATTCCATAGACAACCCTGAAACTCTCCTGCCCTGGAGAGCGAGTGTTAGTAGCCATCAAGTTCAATGTAACATTCCTACCTTTGAGGCTCTGCTACGTAAATACTGTACAAGTACCTGTTTCTCGAAAGATGCAGAAAATCTAAGAACGTATGGTTCCGTGCTTTGATGCAGTCAGATTGTTTGTACTCGTCACTATTCTTTGAACACTATAATCGCATTTTACTCTGTGAATGAATGATCGAACTTTGCAGTGTCCGTTTGATCGATGGCGTGTCAAGCCACAACGCTTTCGCATTTTACCTAGACTAGACCAAGTTAGGAATTAGCGCCCTACTCCGCAGTAGTGCTGTAACAAGTGTTACGTGTTATCTAATGATAGTGTTAAGAATGTGTCTGTAACCCTATGGTTCTGTCTTCAATGCAGTTGCAAAAAGCGTCTGTAACCCTGTGATTCCGCCGGCTTCAATGCCTTGTACTACGTTATGTATTGTCTGTTTTTGTCAACCTGCGTTCTGCAGAGTGTGTGTGCTCATACCACGGACTTCGTGTCTGCTCACAAACAAATAAATTAAATTAAATTAAATTATCCTCTATTCTTTCATGTACGTGCTGTTTGTTTTTACGTGGCGATTTGAATTCAACTTTTTCTATGGTTGTATTTCAGATGAAAGAAATGATTGATTTTATTGATCACGATGGTGACAGACACATTGATCGCGAAGAACTTTTTAGAATCTTGACCACAGTCTGACGCAATCAGTCGCGACGTCATGCGGATGTAATGACGCTGCCCTCACCACCTCGAGTGTGCGAATTGATGACGCGACTGTTGCTACACCTGCTGGCAGTCTTACCAGTGTTTAGCATGCTGCGCAAAACGTGCTAAGTACTTTACTGTGTAGTTATGGAGAACGAGAAACTATTATTGCTAAAATGACATCGACTGTAAGAGAAGCTGATTTAATACTTCACAGAATTTGAAAATCGGGTTAGATCTTTTTTAATTAATTCAACCTTGCCCTGGAAGATGCCTTAGATCAGGGATGGGGAACCTATTTAGTATCACGTGCCTCATGAATTGTGGAATATCGCTAAAGAACCGCAAAAATTAATTTACTTTTAAATTCTGCCTTTCTCCGAAGGAAAACAAGGAGAGAAAACTATGTCAAGGAGCGAGACATACTTCTCTTGACTTACTGTCTTAGTATCTGCTTGTCACTGAGTGAACAAATTGGAGATCAGATGCTGTGTTGCTGTGTTTTTCTAGCCGCTGATAAATGTTCGCGCAATTCTGAACATAGGCGTAGGGAGATGTAAAAATTCTGGTGGCGATACAGCGTTTTTCCAGAAAAAGTATGTTCATCCCCCAAAAATAGCCTTTCATAAATTTTTGCAGTTTGACTTCTCTAAGTAATAAAAAAAACACATGCAATGCAATTTTCTCCTCCTTACTCAGGTATCCGACAAAAACTAAAACCGTTGGTTTTATATATTTTTGTCAAAATGATAAAAAACTATTCCAAACTCTTCAGGAGCACAGGCGCGTTTTTTAGCAACTCAGCAGTTATTCTCAAACTCATCTGATCCGAACAACGGAACTTATTTAACTTCGAAACATTTTTTTTCAAAAAAACAAACATAATTTATCTCAAAAATGTTAGAATAACGCATAAAGACACAAAATGGCACGAAAATGAAGAAATTCACGAAAATGCAGAAAAAATGGCAAGAAAATACAGCCTTTACTGGCGGTCGGTTGAAGATCAAAATCGTATTCTACTCGTAGCTTGTGGTTCCACATGCAACAGAAGTAAATTAAGTTGAGATATGAAAATTGTTATTTACAAGGATTTTTGTGCAGTTTTCAAATACACAAGGTACAAAATGCCAAAATGGCCAAATGTTTTTTGTTTTGTTGAACGAAAGGAACAATTGGTCAAATTGGCGAAATACTCCCTCTGCTCCAAAAAGTTTGCAAATTTCGACAGGACTCTTCTACAGAGTGCATAAAAATGCAGTTACTGAAAGACTCAGCTTTATACGTGAATTGTAAGTGTTTTAAAATTTAGTTGAAAACTGTATTACGCATCTTTGCAAAAGGTACCTGGCCGGGCGGAAAAGAGTTGAATTGACAGAAAAATACTTTTCTGAAGAAGATTACAATTTCGATACAAAAATTACTTTTTGGAAATATTTGAAATGATTTTTGCCCGAGAGCATAAATAATTGGGCGGCTGCACACCCCCCTGCACCCCCGCCTTCTACGTCTATGGTTCTGAAGCACATTATTAAGATTGCAGTGAATATTTTGTTTTTGTTTCTTTCATTATTTTTTTAAGTAAACAATCATATCGTTAGCGTTGAATCGAAGCTTAAATCTTGCTTTGCTGGCTTGAAAAACTTCAAATATTTGAGTAGACACACTGGACTTTGCAAGTGGTGCGTGAATGCGGTCTATTGCGTAGTAAGCAAAACGGCAGGCAGTTACAATTACGAAAGTGCAAAGCTAGTGTTTAGGCTTATTTCACTTGTTTTGCTTGTTTTGCTTCCATAGCCTGGCATCAGGTGCAATTTAACACATATTCCTGGGAGCAACTCTCAGTTTTTCAGCTGCCAGTCTCTGACAGTTTGAGTCTTATCAAAGTTTCTGTTTTTCGAAAGCTGTTAAGCCTTACCCTGGTTACTGAGAGCAACACTTTTGCATGGTCTGCCAGAGAATTTCTCGTCATCCGAACCTGCGCATAAAGCGCTGGTCATAGTCTCTGAAAGGCGAATGTTCCATTCACGTGTGACGGTCGCGTCAATACAGCTCTTGTTTCTTTGGTGAAAGGTTTTCTGAAGTTATTAAGGCAGGGGTAATTATACAGTCAATGAAAACGTCATTCACTTTATGACGGAATAATAAAATTTTTTGTCACGTGGAGAGCAGACAGCTTCTCGGAAATAGAGCTTAGCAAATCAAAAAAACACTATGTTCCACCAAAATGTGTTTTAAAGCATTCTTTTTGCGGCGCCAAAGTAGGACATATACCAAGCCAGTTGTTTTTATGAGAAGTATATTTATGAATACACCTTTTATCAGTTTATAATTTTTTCAATCATTCCTTCAACCATTTGTCTTTCTATATCTTTTGCTTCTATCCCATAGTCTATTATTGGTGAGGTTTACCAGCAATCAAATCAAGTAAAAGTGTTTTGATAACATACATTCATGCACACTTCTCCAACTAGCCTTTGTACTGTATGTGTATTGCGCTACGCCTCTCAGCAATTAGTGAACTTAGTGTTCCACAATTAGGACGACAGGCAACAATAAGAGATTCGAGACCGGCACAACATCGTGGAACAATTACTGTCTTTCACTCTAAGGTTTTTATTTTTGTACAACCACAAAGGTTTCAATGCGCAAAGAAGCCAGGTTTATATTTGCTTGATTTTACAACTGACCATTATTTCCCCATCCGGGTTCCGAATTGATAAATGAGCAGTAGGTATTCGTGCAAAAAGTAAAGCCAGTGTTTTATTTCGTTAAAAATGTAAATGACTTACATCACAGTGAGAGAAGTTATATTAAGATGATGATTTCATGCTTGAATGCATGCAGCCCAAAGACCGAAGTGAATCCAGCAAATTACAAATGCCCGCCGACCCCACTCTGTAGTAGACCAGTGCTGGGTGAAGATCCATTTTCCTAATGTTTGGCAGACATGTTCCGGCGTCCCTGAGTAGGCTACAGGCATTTTCTGCTGTCACCTTGAATTCTTCTTTCACGTTTCCTTATTTTGATATTTTGTCAAAAATATTACGATTTTTAACTGTTTATTGTGGATTTCAAAATGTTGCGTTTGCACCACTACTTAATTCCTATGTTTTTTCTTACATCCTCTTTATTTCATCAAGTAGAATTTGATTGGGATAAAGCAATCAATTAAATTTCCTTGCTGGTGCATTGGTCTGGAAGTGAATGGACGCGATGTTCTTACTCGTATTTATTGGAAGTATTTCAATCATATTGTTGCGATCGGAAAGCCCGAGCGGCAAGTGTGCGAAGCTTCACACTGTGGCAGTAAGCAACAATAGAGATCACCGCCGAGATCACTCTCGTCGTCACCATTAACAAGCACAATCAACTGTTCACCAGGTTCACAAGCCGTTAGATCCCGATAGAGCAGTGGTTTTCAACCGCGAGTCGCGAGCCCCGCAGTTGAAAACCACTGCTCTATCGGGATCACTCTTTTATTGCTTGCTCGTATATGGGTGGTATTCTTCGCACACATCCCGTTCATGGTGAATCGCACATTCAACGCCACGCTAATCGAGAGGTTGCAACAATATCATAGTTGGTTATAATCACGATTGCGGAGTCGGAGATAAAATGTTGGTCTCCAATTCCGACTCTTAGCTTCCAAATTTTCCGACTCCGACACCTTAACATCACATGAATGAAGGTTGGCTGTCAAGTGTCTACAATGGCAAAGAAGTGAGTTAACCTTATTTTATAAATAAGCATTTTGTTATTGGCGCTTGATACATGAGTTAAGGCTTCGAATTAATCTATTTATTTAAAGAATATTTACTAATCATAAATATTCATTCTGTTTACTATGAGCCGCTACAATAACGTGAATGAATTAGACCAGTGGTGTCCAACCTTTTTTGTCCCAAGGTCTACTTTACAAGGAGTCACCATCCCGAGATCTACAAGTCCAGTGTTAACATCGCAAACCCACACACGTCGTTTCCAGCTTGCAGCAACTTTTGACAACAGTGGCGTAGCCAGCCCAAAATTTTGGGGGGCCAAAAAATTTAGTGGGAGCTAAATGTTTAATTTTAGGCGAAGTCACTATTTTGTTTGGAAAAAACACCTCTCAAAACACGAAATGACTGTATGTTCTAAAAATTTGGGGGAGGCATGGCCCCTTTGGCCCCCCCTGGCTACTCCTGTGTTTCACAGCACTTTTTCTTGCTGTCAGACAGCCAACAGACCTCATATCACAAACCCTTCCTTTCACAAACACATACACACATGCCAATCTGTTTGATAAGCTTTAATCTTGATAGAAACCAAACAAAAAATTAATATACCAGATACAAAACAGGTGGATTTCTGAGTTTGACAAGAGTACTTTATTTTCTACATTTGTGAGAGACCTGGCACTGGTAAAAGGCATCGTCTAGTAGTCATGAGTAGTTGCAAGGTGCAGACAGGCTGCAAGGCGGCTCTCAGTCATTGTTGATCTGTGCGTGGACCTCATGATTTTCATTTGTGAGAAAGCAGATTCGCACATACAAGTTGATCCAAAAAGAGCTGTCAGGTTCAAGGCATATCTTCTTAGAGGAGGATACTTCTCCGCCACAAACAATTTCCAGAACAGTGTATGCTCCCAAGGTTGATTGAATGCTGATCTGGCTTTGACCTCAGTGTCATTTTCTGAAGAGCGGAGCTTTCCAATTCCAAAAGTGGCTTCACTTTGGCGGTGGTGTCACCAACATCAATGCCTGTACCAAACCGATAACACATATAGCTATCTACAGGCTGGAAGGATGCGAAGTCGGTAAAACTCCTCTTAAGTTGTGATAAGATGTTTTGGACATGCTCCTTTTACGTGTATTTTCAAGCTGTGTCACACCTTTACCTTGACGTAGTAGTTCTTCTTGCATATCAGGGAAATTGCGCAGGTTGCCACTTTGCAGCCTGCTTGACAACAGTTGTAGTTTGCTTTTAAACGTGTTCACTGAACCAGTGGCGTAGCCAGCCCAAAAATTTGGGAGGGGCCAAAAAAGTGGGGGGGCAAAATGTTTCATTTTAGGCGAATAACGCTATTTTGTTTGGAAAAACGCCTCTCAAAACACAAAATGGCTATGTTTTCCAAAAATTTTGGCCCCCCCTGGCTACGCCTATGCACTGAACTCATGTTTACCCTTACCCCGAAGCTTTGAATTCAATGCAGTGACATCAATGAGGAAGGATGAATCTAAAAGCAACTTGTGGTACCCTAGCTTTGTATGGTAATCCATACGATTTAAAAGCTTCAAAATGTCTTTGATTGCAGGCAATATCTCAATAAATCTGCCCAAAAATTTACATATCTAAGCATGGAGAAGACTTCTCTCCAAACTCTTCGTCCGAGCTGAACACCATCTTCATCGCAATTATCCATCACTTCTTTCATATTTTAAATGTGTCCACCCAATGCTTGTTGGTGAATTATGCAATGATAATTCAGAATGTCCGAGAAAACTTCAATTTTTTTGCACAGAGCGATGACACCATTGGTGCGGTCGACCATAGCAGGCTCCCCGTCAGTTTCGATGGAGATCAGCTTCTAGAGTGGAAGTCTCGCGTCGCTAACAAATACCACGAAAGCATTAAATATAACTTCAACTCTTGTGTGTCCTTTTAATGGCAAAATGATAAGTAGCTCTTCCATGGCGATCATGTCTTCAAAAATCACCCCGATGAAAACACACATTGTGCCACATCCATTGTATCAATCGAATCGTCAAATTGGAGGGAAAAGCACTCACACAATATCTTTCCTCAGTTGCTCCACATCCACAGCCGTTCCCTCACATCGCCTTGTAGTAGTATTGCGGGAGAACCGCACTTCTTTCATGGCCTTCGCAGTCTTTGTTTCATTTTTGAAGTCTTCAAAATGACTATCTGCTGCCTCGACAAAAGGCTACTTTCGCAATATCGCCATCTTGGAATGGCTTCTCATGTTTAACAAGGAGGTGACTGACCCGAGAGGAACAAATAACTGCGGCATTGCTTGCCTTAACCTGGAACACGCGCAGTTCTAAAAGGTGATCGTCTTAATGCTCACTAACTTAACACGCAACATAACACTAATACTAAATTAACATCTGTGTTTAGTCTTAGGAACCAGCACATCACTTTACCCCACCATCACGACACGTAGCCAGCAACTGCATGAAACCTCCACTGTTATTGAAACATCACAATGTCAATGACTGGGCCACGTAGCCTCAGAGAAGAAATCTTTGCAATCACTGTGAAGGAAATGGACGATTAAATAAAAGGCACAGTAGAACATTTTTTCATTTTTTCTAACAGCTCTCGCGGTCGACTTAGGAACAGTAGGCGGTCTACCAGTAGACCGCGATCGATTGGCTGGGCACCACTGAATTAAACAAAAACAACATTAGCATATGAATTACATTCAAGAAACCTTTGTAAGTGGAATATAGCGAGAGCGAGTAGCTAGCTATAGAACTATTCTATATTTGATAGTTTTTAAATTTTCTGAACATAAAACATTACATAAAAATCTGGGCAATGTTGATTGAGCAATGACACATAAAGCGGTTGTGATTGCGGGTAACTGTGTAAGTATTAAGCAACGCGCACTGTTGCTTTACGAGAAAGCGTTCTTCCTATGATGCTGGGTTCTTCAAGCTGAAGGTAGCTAATTTTGTAACAATCAATTGAAATCGTGGTGCATAGCAAGATTTCTGTTTCGATAAAAGTTTCAAAAGAAATTGTACCATTTCAACAGGCACGAGTTAGGACTGGTAACGTAGGATTGCGATGAAAAAAATGATTCAATTGGAATCCTAGTGTTCTCAGGAATCCGACGCCACCCAAAATCACCTGACTCCGATACCCTAGTTACAATCGAAAATTTATTTGTGTACTGACATTCAATGAAGTCGCTGTCTCTTTAGATAACATTTTCGAAGAAGATGTTTTTAAAAAATAACCCAAATTCATTCCGTCTGTTGTGATTTTGAATGTTTGCTTTTTGTGGTTTAGACCCAGATCCGGGAAAATTTCTCTGTACAGAAAACTGAATTGAATTTTTTTAATACTTTATAGCATCTCGGCATAGTCTGGACAACTACACCTTTTATTTAAAGATGTATGTGTGTCGTGGAATGTTCTTAACTTTACTGAAACAAATCAACTACCAGTCGCATACGTATTTTTCGCTTAGTTGCGTTTAGACAAAAACCAAACTTCGTAACTTAACAACTTTCGTTTGAATACCTCTGTTAGTGCCCCTGCAGCGTATCCCCAAGGGCGTCTTCCTTAGAATGATCTTTCACAATGTTTGCCAGTGACTGCGTGAACAGTGTTTTGGCTTCCTTCAAGCAGTCGTCTGTTGCAGTCGCTGATGCTCTCTAGAAGGAAAGCGTTGCGCCACCTCCCTAAAAATCTTTTTAAAAATATTTTTATCTTTTTCGCTGAAACAAGTTGCTCAGGAATATTTGGAAAATATTTTTCCCAGAAAAAATAGAAAGCGTTTAAGTGATACAGTATTTTGCGTGTTGTGAGAAAAATATTCGAGATTTTGCTATTTTGTTTGCATTTTTATGTTTGATCGAATTACAATCAAGCTAGAGCAGGGGTTCCCAAACTTTCTCTTTCCATGTACCCCTTCAGCATTTCGATAGATGAGCATGTACCCCTAAAAATGGGTGCTGGAAGGATTTTTTTTCCAAGGAGGGGGCAATATTAGATTTTCCAGGGGTAGGTCAACAATATTTTTGCAAGGGGGGCCAAAAGTGGCAAAATTACATTTTCACTACTTGAAACTATGGAAACAACCTTTTTGCAAACATGTCTACCTTTTTTTTTAATATAACAAAAATATATTTAGCAATGAGCATATAATGATATTTGAAAACAATATTGACTGATATTTATGTTAATTTTTGAACCAGACACGAAGTCCACAGAGCGCAAGCACACACTATCTACACAACACAGATTGATAATACAAGACACAGAATGTTTTGTAACGGCGTTGGTGGTAGGGCCACAGGAGTACAGACACTTGTTCGCTGACTCGCAACACTTCGTACAACACTACATTACAAACATTTTGTTGACATAGTTGTTCGCTAACTTGTAACTCTTGGCACAACAATACATCCAGAATAGGACAGGAAAATCGCATGATAAGAAATAGAGTCCAACCCAGGCTGAGCCCTGGTCAGGGCCGGCCCTAGCAGATGCGGGGCCCGATGCAAGACCTAGGCGCGGGGCCCCTCTGAGCAGTGATTTTGTGACGTCATCGTGTTCAGTCAACCGTGTTACGATCGTGGTAGAGCGCAGATATGCAGTACAGCACTAAGACGAGAATTGAGCACGTTTGCTAACGTTCGAGAGGAAATTTGCTAGTTCTGACGAGAGCGTTCTTTGTTAACAATGAAATTTATATGGGGTTTCTACTGAATTCTCAAGCGCAAGGTGCATCTGGCAAAAATGAATAATCTACCCAAACACCATGGCGCGGGGTCCCAGAAGCGCGGGGCCCAATGCAGCTGCATCGGTTGCATCGGCTTAAGGCCGGCCCTGACCTGGTAACGTACGAATGTGTTGTGGCCTGCACACGTCCACAAAATAACACCGTAAGGCCCTGGCACTCAGTCACAAAGTAAAATGTAGTTGTAGTGTTCAAAGAAGGGTGAATATAAAAATCTGACTGCATCAAAGCGCGCAACCAAACATTCTTGGACTTTTTGCATCGTTCAAGAAACAGGCAGCCTACACATTTTTTCACAACAAGGCCTCAAATGTAGGAATGTTGCATTGAACCTGTTGATTACTAACACTTGCTGGCTACGGCAGGTTGTACAAAGTCCTGCAACCAAACTCATAGGCTACACACAATCTTTGCATGCACGCCTTCCTGAAATCACACCATAATTATGATGCATACATGGACCGACAGAAGGAACGAAAAAGCACATTTTTAACTGCGTTCGACATCGGAAAGAGAATCTGGCATTAGTGGATAATATTGATATCGTAGTTGTCTCTGAATGTCTTTGTCATCTGAAAGCTCAACATCTAATACAATCCCCAAATATTTGTAGCAGGAAACAGATTTTACTTTCAGTACACCCAGTGTCGGCAACGGGATGACCGTGCTTTTTGCGGTCTTTCGCTGCAGTTGAAAATAATTTCATGCGATCCTGCGTAAGCCTGACAGCCATGTAGTATACTTTGCATCCCACGTACACTTGGACAAAACACACAAATATCGTCAGCAAACATTAAGTGGTTCAATAAGCTTCACCAATACACCAGGATTAAATGCTGTTTAGTTCAAGAGATAAATCATCTAAATATACATCAAGCAAGTATGGACTCAATACTCCCCCTTGTCTAATCCCATTAGCAACATGAAACGGTTTGGACAAATATGTATAAATAATGCGAAGTGAATAATTTATAAACATATTTTTCCCTCTATTGCCAACCTTAAATGTACCCCTTCAGATAGGCAAATGTACCGCCAGGGTTACATGTACCCCAGTTTGGGAACCCCCGAGCTAGAGCATCCGCCCATTCCGACCTATGCTGGGCCAATGGAAGATTTCTTTTACAGGGACACCGGAGAGAGGAGATATGACGGGGATTTTGACCCCTGTTCTTTCAAAAGGGGGGCAACGAGGGCGCAGGTGCCTTTTCAAAACAAGATCGTTCCACGGTTTATCTGAAGATCGATCTGAAGCAAATTTATTGCGGCGATTTGCACAGGCAGAAAGTTCAGAATGTTTTTCTATAATTTCTGTTTTTATTTTTGAGGTCAACATTGTTACTGAACAGAAACAAGCATAATTTATAGTTATTTTTATTTTGTATAAGTTTCAATTGCCCTCAATTCTTTCACTACACCCCTGCTCTACAGCAGCTCCGGCGTCCTCAGTCTTTTACCTTCAACCCTGACGCCACTACCTAAAAGTTAACTGCCTACCTTACAAGTTTGTGAAAAATTACCATCACAACTGATGCCGCTTGTTATCACAAACGTTTAGTTCAGTTTTTGTCTGTCGATGCAGATGCTAAGATGCCACTACTATTATGTCAAGTTTTTGTTGCTGACGTGGTATTCCTTTTCGGAATTGCATGACGTGCGTTTGGTGCTTTCTTGTGAAGAAAAGAAAAAAGGATATGAAAGAAACAGCCGCTATGATTCTAGCCGATTGCACAAATTTTTACCTTGATCGTGTGACGCATTCTCGCGGTTTTTAATGCTGTTGAATAGAATGGGAAATTTCGGAAGGACAAGCAGCAAACGTCGCTGCACTGCGGAACCGCTTTGCGTGAAACTTATAAGCTGTGAATAAATTAGAGACCATATTAGCCAGCGAACTGTACCAGTTCAAGAAGATAAACAAGGATGCTTTAGCACGCCGTCATATTTTGTTCGTGGTGTTAGAATAACATGTAAGGTATCCCTTAGTAGTAATCGGAAAAGGTAAATTGACAACTAGTGCAAAGCGAGAATAGGAATTCAGCGTTTTCGATAGATGATAACCCTGGCTTGGACTGGGAAGAGTTGAGACTCTGACTCGACTTCCAATCACGACTTGCGTCCGTTCTGCGTTTTTCCGTGTGGGTCAATAAAGTCTGTCGACACATTGACTGCAACAAATGCGGGCTGTAAATTGACTAATGTTAATGCTGCAATAAAACAAAGCGTCATTTGAGGCACGTGTTTTGAAAATTTCTGCAGGTGAAAATTGTTGCAAAAGAATCTATCTTTCATGCACCTGAAGCTCAAATCACGTTTGCTCACGCAATCGACAGAGATGAACGAATTTATGTTTTTCAAATCCAAATCTGCTCCAACGATTTTATTTCAAATTCCAATCCAAATCCTAAAACTGACAGTTTTAAAATCCAAATCCTGTTTAAAAATCAAATTCGTATCACTGTTATTAGGCTATATGTAATCCAATTCAAAACCAAAAAACAGCTTGGAAAGTAATCCACCCCAACTTTCGAAATAGTTATTTCTTGCGTCACAGAGTCTTTTGGTTTTGAATTGCTAGCATTGTCAATTGTTGCTTTATTTTTTGACTGAAGATGGATTAAAAGTAATCCGAAACGTCTCAAAATAAAACATGTATAGTTTTTTGAAGGCTTGTTTAGTGTTGATGAGACTTTGTAACAAGTTATCAGGATTAACGGCTTCGCTGCTACAGTAGAGATGAAGCACACTTCGCAACACTGCTGTGACAAAACAATGGACGATTGAAGCAATCCAACATGACGAACAATGAGACAATTCGAATATGACGAAAGTGTTATTCAGAACTGGTTTTGATACGCTGCTTGCCGAATTGTACAAAATCGTGGTGATTGAAGTTACTTTCTTAGGTTTTAGGGGGGCGATCGCCCCAATCGCCCCCCTCTGGATCTGCCCCTGCTGACGATTACGTTTGCAACATTGGCGCCGTTTCGATTATGGCGCGCGCAGTGAAAATGAAAGGGAACAGGAAACCAAATCTAACACTGCACTGTATGGAGGAACGCAATTTCTTGGGACATGGAAATATGCAATATTTGAAAAACAAAGCTTTTAAATGTTCACTAAAACATGAGGAGTATCACGATTGCGACGTTAGTTGATTTTTTAAACCAACGTCCATTTCGGAAGCAAACGAAATCGTCCGAATGAAATATTATAGAAAGACCTGAAGCTCAGTATGAGGTGAATGACTGAGGCCAAGGGGCGGATCCGCCAGTAACGCAGGGGTCGGGAACCTTTTTGGCTAAGGGAGCCATGAAACCTACATATTTTTAATTGTATTTCCGTGAGAGCCATATAATATTTTCCAACACTTAGTGCAACTAACTTACTAACTTACGTGCGCTTTTTTAAGCAAAACCAACAATTTTAAACAATGGTAAATGTCTGAATTTTCTCTTTAATAACATGCTTCTTACTGTTAATGCGACTTCTAGTGCTGCATGGTGTTGCTGATGGCTTTGTAGTCTGGTAGATGGAAAATTACAGAAAAAGTTTCATTTGTAACATCCGTGTTAAGAAAATATCAAGCGAGGCAGATGCCGTCATCAAAAGAGCCACATCTGGCTCGCGAGCAGTGCCGTGGCAAGGCAGCCCCGTACCCCCCGGTCGGGGGGGGGGGCGACCATTCGTAGGGGCCCCACAATATATATTGTATTAGTAAATTAGAGCCGTCTCTCTACCCTTGACTTTTACTCTTCTGGTTTTTGCCCTCAATGCAGAGCCCGTAGATTAAACATGTAATATCATGATTCGTTAATTTCGAAAAAGAATTGCGGACGTTCGGACACTATAGCGGTTTTTGTAAAGTTGTGGTTACGTCAGAACATGGCCAACTGTTAGTAAAGTTTTGACCTTCTTCATTTAACTTCGCTGGTTCACCCTTGTCCGTTGAAATTCTCGGGGAAATTTACGTCATAATGAATGTGCTGTGGAGGGTTGTTCAACTTGGGGACCCCTGTCATCACGGAACTTTGCTAGGTAACATGCGTTTCGGTGACGTTACCATGTTCACTCAACCGTGGTACATCTTTTTGCAAAATTGGCAAAATATTGTACAGTATATACTTTGGAGGTCATGACCTAAATGACCCCTGACTATGCCCATGATACCATCTCATGCACTAATGAGCTACACAATGATCTTTTACCAATGTAAGCTGAAGGATAGGTGAAGCAATAGCAATATCTACCCAGGAAACATTTACTACCTGTAAGACAAATCACTACCGAGATTCTTGTCAGCCATCTAGAGGGGCAAAGGGTAAATTGTTTCCAGAGAGTCGGGGTGGTGGGTTTCACCATCTGCGATGTGCACATTTTTAAACTTGTCAGATTGTAGGCCTATGTACAGTCTATGAAGCTCGTGTATATATGCACCATTCCACTACACAAATAACACAATGGCATATACAGCAAGATATAACCACCCCACTGCTGCTTAATTTAAAAAGGCAAAAAAATTCAGCACTTCAGCATATCCACCTCCATTTGTTCGTCTAGCACAGTGATTCCCAACCGGGGAGGAATTTCATAAGTTCAGGGGAGGAATTTCCACTTTATAATTAATTACCTATTCATTGTACAGCAACTGTTGTACTTCTTTTTTAAGTTGACATTGGGTCTTCCAATTAATTATATTTATATTTGTTATTTAGTGGACTATCACACGTTTTTGTTGACAAATTTAGTGCCATTATTTGACAAGAATTAGTTTTGTCCCACTTTTAATCAAATTATTGTCGTCAATAAAGACCATTGTTCCAATTTTTGTTGATACTAGCCTATGAACTCGAACAATAAGCTACACCGTCACAGGTAAAAGGCAGGTTAGAAAGAATATGTAACCAGATCAAAGGTTTTGCGTAATCAGGGAGGAATGCATCTAAAAAGCTTGGGAACCACTGGTCTAGCACAAAAAACAGGGAACCAATAAATACCCCTACAAATTACTGCAGTCTCATAAATCACAAAACACTCTCTACATGAATACGGTGGAGTGGTAACTTTTACCTTGCGCAAAAACTTAACAGATCCCTCCTGTTTAGGGTTGCAAGATGCGTTTGGAAAAATATCGGCCATTTTGTCAATAGTGCCAGATCTAAGCTTTGTCGTTATTTGTAAGCGACACAGGAAAACAGAGGGACAATAAGTACTGTTAAGCCACAATTAACAAATTTGCCCATATTTTGGCTGGCTCATTACACTTCGGTGTGCGTGTTTGACGTGACAATCGCGCCAAGGATTGCGTCAATAGCAGCAAATAAACTTCACTGAAGGAACTGTTCTGACAAGATTCACTTCAAGAGTCATTATAATTTGAGAAATTCGGTGTTAATTCTTTTCAAAGTTACGGGAGATTTTTTATTTTCAAAATACCGGCTTCGGGTACTAATTATCAAAAAACCGGCCTTTTACCGGCCTCTGCAAGATTAGCAGTAAAATACCGGCCAGGCCGCTAAAATACCAGCCATCTGGCAACCCTACTCCTGTTATAAGTAGGCCTATAATTGAATAATGCATGGAGAAAATGTACTAATTCCACCAACACAAAATTTCAAAATCTCTGCAGGTATAGGACAAAGGAAAACATTAATGGTTCAAGAAAGTAAGGAAAGCTTCTCAAAATTATTAAAAAATTTAGTGCTGAATGAAAAAGAAACTGAAAGCAAGTAGCTCACCCTGGAGGCCAGGAGGTCCCGCGGCGATCACTACACCAGAAGGGGAGAGGGTATG
>Ga0210059_1004355_pt1 | contig 22817 bp, 13 predicted proteins | sample Ectturendosymbi2_FD_188042 | JGI IMG/M metagenome (GOLD analysis project Ga0210059, IMG submission 188042) | Ecteinascidia turbinata endosymbiont from Florida, USA - Sample 2 (SPAdes) (version 2) | ecosystem: Host-associated > Tunicates > Ascidians > Unclassified | place: Key West, Florida...
TTATACACCTAACAAACTTCTGAAAATCTACTGCAGTTATTTTTTGTTTTCCTAAGGTTAAGCCCTTGTGTTTTTCATGGACCATCCCACTGTGGTGATTAGTCTAGTCTATAACGCTTTTGTTGACATGTTCATTCAAATCAACTAAAACCTGGCAATGATATCTAATTTTGTATGATTTTGGCATTAGTTTTTTTTTGTTTATGTGAGTGATGTCGTAGTCAGCTTCAGTGATAGTATTCCTATGCGTAGCGTTGCTTAATGCAAACACTTTATACAGGATTTCTTTTGTTGATTTATAACAAAGAAACTTTATGACAGTGTGCTTCAAAATGCACTCATTAAGCTTCAAGCAGATCATTACACTGTGGATTACAATGTTGAACAAGATTTTTTTCAAATCTCCACTTAAGTTTCATACAAAAACCAGTAAGCATCAAAAATCAAAATCTTAGCCCTAAAATCATCAAAAAATCAAGAAATGTTAAATATCTCAAAAAACATAAAATAAGCAAGTCAAATGTATTAAATGCATATAGGAACATGTTAGTTTTGGTTCATTTAAAAAAAATTTTTGTTCTAGCTCTTTCGGTTGTTGAGATCTTACATTATATATTTTTTGGATTATTTCTATGGAAATGCTCATAGGGGAGGCGTCAAACAACAATTGATTCATTTTTTGTCATTTTTGTGATTGATGAGGCCAACTGCAACTTTTGACCAACTTACGTAGAGTAGAGATCAACCGATATATCGGCCGATATTTGGGTTTAACCAATATATCGGTATCAGCCAAAATGGCCGATATTATCGGCCTCAATAGGAGTTGACAAAACGCTGTTGTATTCCTCACTCACCCAGACAACTTGCGCAAGAAAGCACAACGAAGCAAGTCAAGGGAGTTATCTTTCAACAATGCTAGCAGGTGCGGTTTCATAAACAAACAGACAAGATTAACCATGGAGCGTGCGTCGGCCGTCACAACTGAAACAAAAGCATCATCGGGAAGTTTCATAATGTTTGAAGCCACCACATGCAGGTGTTGTGTACGAATAAACTCCCGTTATACTTCCGGAAGTTTTTGCAGCACAAATAGTTTGACTGGTACTTAAGGTGCAGAAGTCCAATCGATGCCTAGTTTAGCGCAGATTAATTTTAAAAAGCTTGCATGAAAAATGAATTGGATTATGTTAAGCAACATTTATGGCGTTATGAATATGATTACAAATGCAATCGTTACTCATTAGTGACAACAACTGTCGCTGTAAAGCAGTTGCAAGTAACATCTTAAAAGGATTCTACTTTTCTTAACTTCATGTATTAGGCTATAAGCGCGCGGGTTTATACTGTACGCAAGCTAAAACATCGTGTTTGTGGGTTAACTTAATCGACATTTTCCATGAGGCATGATAATGATAATTGTGATCTCACAATCCAAGTTGTTGCAAACGTGAAACCAGTGTTTGTAGATGTGGCACAAAGCAGGGTTGCCAGTTTGACTTTTTTGAGGCCAAATTTGTAATTTTTGGCCTTTTTTTATTTTTGAAAAAAGGCCAAATGAAATTTGGCTTTTTTTGGCCACTTCGATTTTTTATGTCTATTTGGCTGATTTAAAGATGATTTTGGCAGGTTTCTGGGCATTGGCAGATTTTTAGACACTGTTTCTGGACATAGAATCACAAGTTTTCATTGGAAACACTGAACTAGAATTTATAATTTTTTGTTTTGTTGTTTCGTGCTTATAGGTTTGCAGTTTCGGGTTACTCTTCAGCAAAACCAAAAGTTTCGAGAAGTTCATTAATGGAGTGAGTTTTATTCTTTTATGTATAAAATAAGTGTATATTTTCTTTCAAAAGCGCATTTGGGTGTTTTGAAGCTGTTGTTGTGTATTTATTGCATACCGTATTTTCCGCCTAATAAGCCGAATTTCAGGATCTAAGTTTTTGACCTGATTTTTGGGGGTCGGCTTATTGGGTGGATCATCAGCTTTGGACCAGAAAAATATATACACTTCAATGTCAGAAATTTGTTAAGATCCATCAATTAAATCATCTTCATTGTCAGAAGCATCGAATAATAGATTCCAATCCTCAGCAGATACCTGCGTCGTCGTACGGGTCATTTTCTGGTGTTTTTAGCTGAGCAAGTACAATGTTGTCTTCCTCGTCGTCGTCCAGCCACAACATATCATCTTCCGTTTCATCCACTGTCACTTCTTAAAAATGGCCTCGGCTTATTGGGCGGTAATATGAAAAAAAACTTATTTTCAGAGCTAAAAATTGGCCTCAGCTTATTCGACCATTCGGCTTGTTAGGCGGAAAATACGGTATTTGGCTTTTTTTGGTGCGATTTAGCCTTTTTTAAGGGTTGATCTGGCCTTTTTTGCTTATGACTACCTGGCAACCCTGGCACAAAGTTATGGAAGCGCCACTCCAACATTTCACAAATGCATTGGAGCGATGATTTGTTGTTCGGTCCGATAGCAGCGTGGTAGTCAGTGTTCATTGTTGCATCACAATTGCTGTTGTCCGTTTGTTAAACACGATCAGCAAAAACAGTGTTTGCAACAACGCAACTTCCGCAAGTTAAAAGCGGATTGTTTGTAATTGGATCAGAACTACCGCGGCATTATTGCATGATCGTTGGATGCGTATTGCGCACATGTGCACCTTAGCTATTGTCATGGCGACTTGTTCTTTCGAAATTTACTTCTGGCGAACGGGTGGTAATCGGTTATAGCCTAATGCTGCTTTTGTTTAGGCTAGGTTGTGGATGACGGGCTAACTCACTGTAGGCTACTTGGTGAAAATATAGATAAACTTTTCTTTCTGCATGACAATCTTAAACTGTTGATATGGAACTACTGAGAATTGACAAATCAGTTGAGGTATTTCATTTCATACCAATGCCAGTACTTCAGTTGCAGTAACTAATGGAACTACTTTTTATTTTTTAAGGACATGCAGTCATTTAATGTTACATTACATCAAAATTCTAAATTTGGTTCTTTACGACTTGGATTGACTTTTCAAATTGCAAACCCACTGAATTGCAGAAGAGTCTGAAAGGTTGATTTGTGAAATATACACAAAAACAAAATTTTACAAGATTTATGTACTGCAGTAACTGTTAATGAACATACTATCCAAGACCAAAGAAGTTACTGCTGTTTTGGAAATATTTTCATTTTTAGCAATGGTTAATTGAATACAGGGTTGTACTAAGTTTAACCTCCTTAACTTGATGCTCCATTTTGTACTTCCTTTTCATTGTTCAGCATCTTTCAACTTTCAAGCACTGTTTTTGCTTTTTCGGGTTTAAACACCATAAGCAGTTCTCTTACACTCAGTGTTCTGTTCTTATTGCTTTGTTATTTTAACATTCTTTTTTTATTTATGGCACTGTGTTTATTCATTATAAACAGTGTATACTATGCTAATAAGTTAGGCTAATCAAGCATTGAAATTGCTGCAATTTCAAAAATTCTAGCTTATAAATGCTGATTTTAAGGTTTTGAAAAAAAGGTAAGGCATAAAACACATCATATTTTTGATAATGAAGCAGAAAACAAGATTTAAAAATTTGGAAATATCGGTATTGGCCAATATATCGGCCTATGAATGGCCGATATATCGGTATTGGCCTCAAAAAAGCCATAATGGTCGATCTGTAACGTAGAGATCTGAGACATTCGCCCAAATTTGGGAAATTTGGTATGGCCTAATCAAATGTTACAATGAAGAAATGTACAACGCCAAATTCCATACAGATGTAGGTTACTAAAACAATTACCACAGCGCAGGCTGGAATTTGTTTGCTGTCAGTCATTTGGTTACTGCACAAACACTTAGCACACCTTGAGGAACAAGACAGGGCATTAGTATTAACACTTTGGTGTCCGGCCGCTTTTGGGGATTTCTGAATAAAAAACACCGAAACCCACATGGCTTTGTGCAGGAATTTTTCCAGTCCGGTAAGCGCTACCGATCTGGTCAAAGTCTCAAAAAACACGGCAAGTCTTGTAGATTGCACTTGAATAAAACTTTTTGGATGGGGGTGTAGGTTTTTTGTGAGTGACGTCATAAGTGGAAGACTTTTTGGCCACCGTGGCCCACTTTATCTGGCCCTGGGCGCTAACCGTTAGATGGTAGTATTTCGCTGAAGTTTTTATTGGAAACTAGGCTACAATCCGAGTCTTTTGATACTTTGGATGACTTGCTAGGGTTTCAGGTTCAAAAGTTATGATCTAAAGTAATAAAAACATTTGACTAATGAGCTGATTAGATAATTAATTAATTTGTTTATGTTAGATCGTAACTTTTGACCCATAAACGCTAGAAAGTCGATCAAAGGCTCAAAAGACTCGAACTCAAGCCTAGTTTTCAACAAAAACTTCAGCGAAACACTTTGGCCTAGCGGTTGGCTCTAGGCCAGACAACATGAGCCAAAATAACCCCAAAACTATGTCACTTATGACGTCACTCACAAAAAATCCGCACCCTCCAACCAAAATTTTTTTTGAGTGCAGGCTAGAAGACTGGCTGATCCGTTTGAGCCCTTGAACAGCTCAGCTCTCCAGTGCAATCGGCAGAGGAGCTATGGCATTGGTAAGGCAATCGAAAACTGCTGGTTTTAGGCCAAAATAAAAGTACAAATATATCATATGCCAGCTCTCAAAGTTTTAACAAATCAGAGATAGAGTAGCAACATGTGAGGCTGAACAATCACAACTAAACAATAGTTTAATGGCTCTGAACAAATATTCTCTACATATTTCACATAATTTTCCTGATATACAGTGTATTAGCATTTTGCCGATTGGATACATGGTTATCATCTTTATGTCAGGCCAATGTATATTGGCAACAAGGTTTATCGGTTGAGCATCCAACTATTGGGGATAACTTCAGAAAATCTTCTTTGAGGATTTTGATGATGAAACACCAACTAGTGTGTGCTATGTGGAACTTCTTGCCCAACGTTGTAAGTAAGAATGGTATAAGTCCCTTGGTCAAGGATTGACCCCCAACTGTAAAAGACGTGAATATATTCTCTATGGTATTCTTTTTATGGTCCTGGGCAACCAATACTTACAGCTGCAGGCAGAGTAAAAGATCATCAAATTTTTATGTAGGAGCAGCATGACCAAAAATTTTGCTAATTTTAAATGGGTTTATTGATGACCGGCACACTGGCTCAGGACATCTTGATCTGCTGTGCATGCTGTGACTTGCTATTTTTACATCAGACATGAGATGTAAGTAAAGTAGTGCAGGACTCCGTCATGACAAATTACTTGTGTAAAAGTGCAAATGCCTTAAATCTGCAGAAAAGAGGTATTTCTTGATGCAGGCGAGGCGTTTTTTTGCCTGCTTGGTTAGGGAAAGTGGTGCTGGGCTTCAACAACATCCCCTCTTTTTGCAACAAGCTGCAGTGCTTGCAGGTTCTTTTTGTGAATTTTGCAACCCGGCATTGTCTTTACATCCTGGTGACAGCACCACTTTGTTGCAATCAGAGGACCTGACCAGCAAGCGCAATAAAGCTTCAAATTGTGGTCACAAGCAACAATGGATATCACCAGACAAAATTACTCTGACTGCTTGTTCATGCCACATTCATATAGGTCAGGGGTGATGAAACAATTTGCTATCGTGACCCACTTTGTCAGTTGACGCTGAGTAAGCGGGCTACACAACTTTTTAGTCATACTATGAAACCTATTAAAAATGAAAAAAATTGCTCACCAACATCACAAAGATTAGAAGCGGGTCAAAGAAAGTTCAAGATGCTGCTGGTCTTGCCTGAATGCTTCACGCGCCGCACGAAATTCTTTTGCAGGCCGCATGTTCGTCACCTCTGATATAGGTGCGTTTTTTAGTGCACATCCTGGTTGTGATGCAGTGCCAACTGATCAGCCTCAATACCATCATTTCTATCCAGCATTCCTTCTACTAATCTACTGTTTTTGTGGCCAAGCATACCCTAGCCATTCTATTAGACCAGGGATATCCAAAGTGCAGCCTGTGGGCCAAACATGGCTGGCCTGCAAGCACATTTTGCATCCGGCCTACAACTTTTTTTCAAATTGTGCTGTATACAGTCTGCCAGAGCTTAGATAATGCTTCTGCATTAGAACAACTTCAGTATATCAATGCTTAAGATATTTCCCTTTGTGTTTTGATGTGCTAAACGTGAATATGAACAGGAAAGCTGTTGCAAAAGATTAAACTAAACTATCAGAAAAGAATGCTGGTCCATGGGGACCTTAGGGACCTAAAATTTGGCTCTTTAAAAAAAGTTTGGAAATTAGTACATAAGACCAAGAATTTGGTGCACATCCATACGATAACAATTTGCAGAAATAGGCTCTATGTTTTTTCACATTTTTTGCATTGTCATGACATGACCATTGTGTCAAAAATGTGCGAATTAGCATATATCATCTATTTTTTAAAGCAATGTTATGTGTCTTATCACAAATGCTACTTACAGAAAAGATTTATGTTTTAATCAAAAAATTTCATATTGTACCTCATAACTCGGTGCTCATTTCAATATATATTGTTGGTTAGTATTTTAAAAATTATTGATCTTGCCAAAAAATTCACTGAGGGGGAACCTACCTTGTTCTTGATCTAGACTGGTAGTTTTTACACCTTTTTTGTACCGCGACCCATTATAGCAGCCCACTATAACCCAACAACCCCTACCTAAAACTCAAATAAACCAAGTGCAGTATAGCTGTGTACATAAAATATCTACTCACGACCTCTCCAAAAATGGCTCACGACCCTTCTAGGGGTCATGATACCCAGGTTGAAAACCACTAACGTAGAGAAAGTCAGCAAGATGGAAAACTATATTTGAATGGCCTGGTTCATAGTGCAACAGTATGTGATCTGCATGTAAACTGCATTCACAGCTGGTATAGTAGGATGGAATGAGAAGAGTGTTCAACTGTTCCCTGCTATTGTCTTGTGGCAAAACCTTTTTGACAACAGCAGGTAATACTATTAAAGTAGAAAAAACTGGTTTTGATAATGAGGTAGGTCTTCAAAATAAACATGGTTTTGTGAATTTGCAGTAGTAGCAAAATGCACAACATATTTCCAAATGATTTCTGTTAAATGGCCAATCACTATTCACAACATGGTAAGTGGGTCTGCTTTGCTGACAGCAGGTCTTAGTTAGATCATATATCTTTAGGATTGTTCATGCAATGCCCTTGTGAGTTAGACCTGTATTGTCTTTGCTTTGTGTGTCTATGTAAGAGATGCTGCTAGAAAATTCTGTTACTCATTCAAAGAGGAGATGCAGTACTCTTTAAAGCTTACCTTGGTTTGCCTTGCCACCAAAGCAACTTAATGGAGGCTGAAGTGCATAGAGCTAAAGCATAAAGCTGTTTTTCCGGTATCAATCTGCATGTGTTAGTGAACATTAGAGATAGACCAATATATCGGCCTGGACAGGCCAATATATCAGGCCGATATTTGGGTTTCACCAATATATCAGTATCAGCCAAAATGGTGGCCTCAGTAGGTGTTGACAAAACACTGTTATATTCCTCACGCACCCAGACAACTTGCACAAGAAAGCACAACAAGCCAAGTCAAGACAGTAATCTTGCAGCAATGCTAGCAGGTGTGGCTTCATAAACAAGCAGACAAGATGAACCATGAAGCATGCGGCAGCCAAAACGAAGCATCATCATTAATCGGATTAATTAAAAATCATAGCAAAATATTGAAATTGCTGCAATTTGAAAAATTTCAGCTCATAAATCCCAATTTTTGAAGTTGTTGAAAAAAGGTAAGGCATAGAATTCATAATATTTTTGCTAATGAAGCAGAAATCATGATTTAAAAATTTAGGAAAGATTGGTATTAGCTATCGGTCCATGAAAAGCCAGTATATTGGTATCGGCTCCAAAAAATCCATATCGGTCGACCTCTAGTGAAGGTTACCCATATATGTCAACAGTTTTTACATGTGTACTGTGCTTTTGAAAAACAAATCATATTAATCTCAAGTCTTGTGGTTTTTGTACAACTTCACAAGACTTCTAAGTTTCATTCTTTGCTTTGTTCGTGTTTGCAATTGTGACATATCAGATGATCAAATGATAGTTTATCAAACTGACTGTTCAATCCAGCTATGTCCCACCCGTCGCCCAGTGAAAGGATTTGTGCAACCCAGTTCAGGTTTTTGCTGTAGTATATAAGTAGCCTGTGTACTGACAACCTGTCCTTATTTTGATAATTTTAAATTTGACATTTTTGATGCAGGTGGTCCTCAGTGGCACTTTATCACATCTGCACTGCATACTGGGAAATTTCCATAGGTTGACTGACACCTTAGTGCTAAAGTCTTTACTAGTTTTCTGATTTCTACCCTTGTTCCATTGGCACTAAACTTGCCTATGAAATCACACTTACGGAGTGGTTAAAGGTGCCAAATAGTTGTTAACATTGCAGTTAGGATTCGAACATTTTCAGCCCTGATTAAGATAGTGATATAATTTTTGGCTTAGTAAGCGATTTCGGTTGGACATAGCTGGTATAATTGAAGCATTTATTTATCGAATTAACTATTTACTGAATTTTATCAAACCTAGTGTAGCCGTTTTAAATGCACACATGCAATGGCACGATTTTTATTAATCAATGGAACTAATTGTATTAATGTAATACGCAAACTAGCCACAGTTCGTGTTTCTTTCTTTACTTGTTTTCAAGTGCCGACATTTCGCCTGTAAGATTTGTCTTACATTTGCAGGACTGATGATGCATTGCAAAACGCGAAACTAGTTTTCTCCATCAATAAACTGTGACTGATTTATTTGCCGCTATCTTTGTGGCCTTTAACTATGAATTTAAGTAGAGTGTGACGGTTGCAGAATGCAACACCATGCCATAATACTGTGTTGCAACAGTTAAATCAGCTCTCGTTCAATAAATTTCATTCTGTTAACTATTGTTCGATAAACAATCAATTCAGTGAACTATCATGTGAGGCAATAGCTCAGTGGTAGGGTGCGCCCGCCTTTCAATTTGAAGATTTGGTGTTTGATCCACGGCCACTGAGCGAATCGCTGTAGGACTTTTTGGGTAAGAGCATTCACCTCAACTGGCCTGGCTAAAAGCAAATCTCAGGATTTGGCCTGCCTCTAATTGCCATCATCAAAATCAAGTAAAAAACTGACATAGTTACCATCTACAATTGTTGAGCATTCACAGCAACCTACATCATCATTCCTGGCAGGATGTGCCCAGATAAGTTAACATAAAATGGGCACAATTCTCCTGTGTATCTAAGTCTCATTTTGGAGTAACGTGCTACAAATTCCAACTTACATCATTTTTGGGGATCACTTGTAGTTGGTTATTTTTAAAACCTAGAATACTGCAAAGGTATCTCTATATCCATCTCAGCCATCTAAATTTGCATAATTTATGCAATAGCTCAAATCTACTGAAAGTTTTTTTTGCCCATGTAATATTTCCATCTCTTTTGAAACATGAAGCTGATTTTCAATATAATATTGCTTGGTGCTTTTACTGTATCAAAGCCGTTAGTTTTTTGTTGTACCCAGTCACCAGAAGGGTAAATTTTGTCCTTTGTGGACACATCAGTAAGCTTAGGCACAGTAAATACTGTTTGTATTATATGTGGACTAGTCCCATTATTTGTACTCTGACTTAGGACATGCATTGTTTCATCCTTTGTTTTTGTTTATTGAAAATGTTTTTTGATAATAATCCTGAAATGATAATGGTTGCTAGAAAGTTAATATTATAAACTTATTTTGTATTTTTGTTTGCTGCAAGAATATTTCATATCTCAAATTTGCTTGTATGTTGTTTGACTAAAGCTAGAGTTGCAAAGTTCATAAATTTAGAGTTCTGTTCTGGTCATATGGCTTAATTTTTAGCATTAGATTAGCACTTCCAGTACAGGCTGGTTTTCCTGAGAAAAAACAGAATGGTTGCTGTGCAGTTCTTTAGAGGTAACCATTTTTATACTACCTTCATAAAACACCTTACGATTGAAGCCCAAACATGGGCTTAAATTGGTAAATCCATTATTTCTCTTCATAGGTCTAATATATAAATATATGGAATTTTAAGAGAAAAAGGCTACAGCTGATATCCAATGGATGTGAGATCCATATTGGTACGTAGTCTGGTATCTGTTTCATAATTACCAAAATACATACAGATATGTAGGCCAGTAGAGAAAGTGTCAAGTAAAAATGCCTTTTTTTGAAAAATAGTTGCAAAATCACTCTGATTTTTATGAAGGCAATTTCAGTATTAATACTTCAGGTACCATCACATAGTTTTACTGATGTTATCATAAATTGGTTATAGGTTTACATTGAATTGTACATTTTTATATTCTCTCAGATTTAAATGCAAATGATCAAGTTTAAACATTTGATTCTACTTGATTTAAAAAACATTAAAATATGACTTTACTCAAGGTTTGAAAGAATGCCTCTGGTGTTCCAGAAAGAGCAGACCAGAGCACTGAGCAGAAACCCTGGAGTACGATTTTTAAGTTAATAAACTACTACTTTTAAGTTAATAACTCATTAAACTACTGTATTTTTCATAATATAAGGCGCACTGGATTAAAAGGTGCATTAAAAGGAGCAAAACTTAGGTAAATCAAACTGTATTCAACTCTTTTACAGTAACTCCCAAGTGCTGGAATCGTCACTAGGCATTTAATCTGTCATTACATAAGAGGGAATTTAATCTGTCACACATGCCGCCTAATTCACTAAACACAAACTTTTGAACCCGAAACCCCAGCAGGTCATCCAAAGTATCAAAAGACTTGGATTGTAGCCTAGTTTCCAGTAAAAACTTCAGCAAAATACTACCACCTAATGGTTGGCGCCCAGGCCAGGCAAAGTGGGCCAAGGTGGCCTAAAAGTCCTCCACTTATGACGTCACTCACAAAAAACCCACACCCCCCAGGCAAAAAATTTTTTGAGTGCAATCTACTAGACTGGCCGATCCGTTTGAGCCGTTGAACAGCTCTCTAGCGCAATCGGCAGAGGAGATAGGGTGTTGATAAGGCAACTGAAAACTGCTGTTTTTTTTTGCGAAAATCGCCAAAACCACCCAGACGCCAAGGTGTTAAATAAATAGCACCTTTACCACATACAATCAGTTTTAGATGAGAAAGCCCAATCAGATTCATACAGTAGGTGCACCGCATTATAAGGCGCACTTTAGATCGTTAAGAAATTTGAAGGATTTTAAGTGTATGTTATGGTCCGAAAAATATGGTACTTCACTGAGAAATTGATTGTATGAAACAAACTAACAAGCAAATATGCAAGGAAATGTCATGACTCATGACAAAATGAAACCTTAATTTTTTATAGGTTTTACACCAAGAATGAAACTTATGTAGTTTTCTTTCTTAAATCTTGATCAATTGCTTGTGCACTAATTCCTTGGTAAAGCTGAACCATGAGAAGAAATTGACAGATATCTTTAACCTCATTCAACACTCTACTACAGTTTTTTTTAAGGAAAATATTAGGTACCTAGTATGTACCTATAGGGACCTGAAAAATTTCCATTATTACTATTTCATAAAATTGATTACAGTATCCATTCAGGTATTTCCCTTGATAATTTTCTCTGATTCTAGGGACCCGAATCGGGTCCCTAAAACACTTTTAAAAAACCCTGCTCTTCTCCATATTTCAATTTGCAGAACATGTTTGTTGCAGCTCTGGTGAAGTGATTTTAGTTTGGTACAATCCAATCTTTAAAATGTTTAGACCATGTTGCTTGAGATAGGTGTGTGGCCACATCTAGGTATTTGTGGCTCAGCCAGGTTAATGGTAAGGTAACAAAATTCTAGATTTGATTTGAAGTAGAGTTAGACCAGGGTTCCCCAACCCTGAGTTGGACTGATACACCAGGATGCTGATATATATCAGCCACAATAAAGATTAATGATGATCCCAATGTATCATATCAGCAAAGTTACACCGACGTATATTGTAAATATTAGCATCTCCAATCTTAGTAACCAGTGAACAAGTTTTCAGCATTCCTGGACTTGTCTATGATGACAGAAGATGTTCATTATAAGGGGACAATGCTGAAAAAATTTGCTTCCTGAACTATAAATTAAGTTTTGATTATTATCAAAATCACCATTTTCTTGTAAGTTGGCTTAATATGCTTTGTACTGTCTTTTAAAATTTTAACTGTGGTTTGATTAATGCAAAAACTTCAGCAATGGTAAAAAAGTCTTTTCAAAGATGTGATTGACAGTCATTTTATTCCTGAAAACTTGCTGGAGTGCTACAGCACTATGTTCAAATTGTGCATCTTAGTCCAACAGGATAGTTAGTAAAGTGATTCTGTCTTTCATTCTGCCATTGCAGTTTTAGGGCTACACCATGTGAAAGTGTTAATGAATTATTTTAAATCATTGTTTGACAAATCTATGGAAAGTTCACTTTACATCAAACGCATTAATGTGTTCGATTATGCAGTACTACCAGTTGCAATGATGCAGGACAAGTGTGTTCAAAGGATTGAGCATGGAGCAATTCAATCAAAGTGAGCCAAATGTTACCTCGTATTACAAACAGCATGATGATATCTCACTGGATAGGCTGAATATGTCCCCAGTGCAAGAAAAGGTGATGGTACTGAATGATGCCATTGCCACTTTGGATGTAACATCAGAGGAAATAAATGTTTCTGACAAATTCTGGAAAGATGCTCATCAGAGGTTAGCCTTCCCAGATGATGTTGGTGATGATGCGCATGTTCAAAGAAAACAATCACAAACATGGACATATGGTGTTACAGAAAACATTGAGGTTGATGGAGCAGTTGAAACATCTGTCAGCTATCTTAAACATAATGACTTAAATGGTGCAAATTCTGAGACCTGTAATGGTGTTCCAACAACTGATTTCAAAGATGAATTTGATAATAATGGAATCATGGACAAGTCCAGTCAGACAGGGATGAACGTGCTTCAAGCAACCAATTGTGTTGAACTGACAGGAAAAAGTACTCAAAAGGAATCATTAAATCCTCCTATGCAAAGTACTCCTGAATGTTTTTCACTAGGAATGGACACAAACAACAGTGCAGGTTCTGAATTTATGGACATAAGCCTTCAAGTGTGTGATGAAGTAGTCAATGATGCAGAAGAACGTGTTGGTGACAATCTGACCAACCAAACACTGCATTCCAGTAGACCAAGTTTAGGATCTTTGTTTGGATGGTAGGTGTTTCGTTATGTGGTAGTAATTTCAATTGCATATCATATTGTCGGTTGCTAGTCACTTTTATGCAGTACATTTAGGGAGAAGTTATGTTTTTAACAAGTATTTGCCGAGTCAGTTCTGAGTTTGATGTAGATGTCATTGAACTTTGTGTCATGCTTATTTTTTGTGATTTTGCTCCTGTGGTTTAAGTTATGATATTGTAATAAATGGACAGTTTTGAAAGACTAGCCAAAAGTGTTCCAGATGTATTTTACAGTATATATTTAAACAATTTTGGGCTCTTCTACAATCCACATTGGTTGAATTATGTGCAGTGGTTAATGCTACTTTTCTCTCAGGATTTCTGCTAAGAGTTCACCATCTCAAAGCAACAGTGGATCTGTTGGAGTCAGTCCTGAACATGTCGACCCTGTACGTGATACTACTATGTCATCTGAGTATGGAAAGAAGCATGATGGAGTTGATGGTGACGTGCAAGATGGCGTGCATCTTGAAAAAGAAGCAAATTTTCCTTCGAAGAATGAAAGCAAAAAGCAAGTTTTTTCTATGAATAGGTGCATCATTTTTTTTTTCATTTCTAGCTAAGACACAAACACAGTTTCAGTTTGTGTAACTCTGTGTGCATCTTGAAGGGATAACTGGTGTCGAAACGAAGATATTTCTTGGTCAGAAATGGCAGGTAAAGCTAAAGACAACAGAGATAATGCTGGTGCTGCTTGGTGCCTGTTCCATACAAGATAAGTTTTTTTTCTGGCTCACCATATGCCAACCATCTCCTTCAGTGGGGAATTACAGTAGTTCGTTGAAATGGGTTCAAAGCTTGTTGTTCCACATTTTAGAAATTAAGCACGGATGAGGTTATATTTTGTGAATTGATATTCTCATGATTTTGTGCTGAAACTATTGTCACATTTTAGCGGTAAAGGTCGGAGATGGTTCTGGAAGACACGCACTATTGAACCTCTTTCAACAACAGCATTGATTTTGGAAAATCGGCCAAGGTTTGTCGTCGGAACTGGCTTCAGCACTGTGTAGAATCTGTACTATTTGCAGCTGTGCACATTGCTATGGTTGGCCTTGGTCAACTGCACGGCTCAGTTTCAAAGACGAAATGTGTTTGTAATTCTGAATAATTTCGTTGTGAAAAGCACTGGCAATGGTGTAGTCGGCTGTTCAGTACGTTGTGTTAACTTGAAATCAAATTTAGTGGTTGAGGATGTGTGTTTGTGGTCTGTTGCTTCCATTACATGTCATCATTGTATTTGACATCAGTCGCCAAGAACTGGAAAAAGTCAGTGAAGTTTCTAACTCACCCAGATGTGATGCTGATATATTTGCAGAAACTTGCCTCAAAAACCTTTGGAAGAAGCACAAAAGCATCAGCAGGAATATGAGAAAATGGTTGAATTTGTCAAAAAGCATGGTTTGCTATTTTGTTTATTTCATGTAACACACTGGTTTTTCCATTTATAGCGAACTTCGAAACTTTTTGTACCTTTAATATGGACCTTCAATGTCTAGCATTGTAAAGTTATATATATGTGCCCAAAATAAATGTATATTTAGATTGCAGTCAAGCATCTAAGTGTTAATCTAAGCGTTGAGTAGTGTGAAGAAAGAATGTAACATGTGTCATCTGCACTGACTGTTTGGCATGTTGTGCAAGATTTTGATTGTGATTCTCTGCCTTGTGTTGTATGGCGCCAGGGTCTGTAGCCCGCTGGGCTCGGAAAGTTTTATTGTTGCTTAGAAGATAGCTTTTGAAAACAATTTTACTTATACTCTCTTTGTAAACATAAGTTTACAGGGACGCAGGGGCTGTGCTGTATTGTTGTTAACAATAGGCAATTGGGTGCATTGCAGACGACCAGTTTCCAGTCTTAAATTAAAAACATTTCTATATAATACAACGAGTGGTCATTGCGATGACTGCCTGGTTTGTCCAGTTTCTTGTCTTTCGTTGAACTAATTGTAGATCTTTCCTTATCAGCTAGTTTACTGGTTTAAAGCGTGGAAGCTTTTCATTTGCAATCGTGTGGTCGCCGCTGGCAGAGCAATTTGTTTTTGTAGTCTTTTCCTCACTGCATCATGGTGCGTTCAGTTTTTCGTTTCCTTAAGTTCTTACGCGGGTATAGACCGAATAACAAAGACATCATTGCAACACCCAAAGTAAATTTCGGAACGTACAGTGCGTTGTATTGTATTTGTGTTGTTTTAAACATAAGATTTTAGATTTCGGTTGGTACAGTAGTGGGAGGCAGCGGGAAAACTGGCCAAAAAAAGTTTCCCATGTAGCCTCCGTAGCGCCGACCTGTGCCAAGTGAGAAAAAAGTTGATTAGGTATTTGTCAGATAAATCTGAGGCGTGTGAAGTGGTTTATGACTACGAAAATAAACACGCGATGCCTGTAACTGTGTAAAATGTTTTTGCTTATTTCAGATCAAACCATTTTTGTTTTTACTTACGTCTGTGCTTTTGTCTAAAAACATCATTTAGTCTAACGTTATGCTGAAAAGCATTCTAGCCAAGTGGCCCTGGAATACTTTTGCGACTCGGAGCAAGAGATTGCCGGAGCAGAACCACAGTGTCGCAATCACTGCTTCACAGTGACGTGTCCATCAAACCAGCAGCTTGTTTTTGTCAGTCGCTTTTTTCTTGTTTGGGAATCTGATCAAGGGCGCGACTACTGCTTTTTACATCTTTAAACTAAAATATTTTAAAGATCTACCAAACCTCTGCATAGCAGTGCTGTACGTATAAACGCATACACTGCCAAATTTATCGAAGTAGTAGTATAACGATTCAGATTTGCTTGCTTTGAAACGCGTGGAAATTCTCCTACCCTTAAATTTGCCACTGTCGAGTTTCAGTAAAGCAAACAAAAGATTAACCACCACTGTCGCACTGACGGATATTACAAAGATTAACCACCACTGTCGCACTGACGTATATTACAAAGATTAACCACCACTGTCGCACTGACGTATATTACAAACTTACAACGGCACTTGCGGCCTATCCAGTCTCATGATTGCATAAATGGGTGGGTGCGAGGAAACGGTTCACGCGCGGTGGTACCTTTGATTTGCCGCGACCGCCAGTGCAGCATTCACTGCGAATGCAGGCGCGTGGCTCGCTATGCAAGCAAGCGGAGATGGACGCCGCTGACCACTGTAAACAAAACTGAACTGGACTGATCTTGATGTTTTTCTTTTCAGAAGAGGCAAACCGTTTTTGGCGATCCTAGTTTGTTCGCACAGCTTTCAAAACGGATTTGTTGCATTAAAGAGGACCTTGTGATTATTTCTGTGCTAGCTAGGAACCTTTCCGGCGAACATTTGCGGAACTGTGGTTGCTGAATTTTAATGTGTAATGTAATTAGTTCAGTTCATTCCCAATAGCCAATTGCCGTTGGGGCGCTTTAGCAGCATGCACGATCGTTCATCAGTTATTCCGGTTCCGACAGTTTCTTAAGCAATGTTCGTGGCTCAAGCCAGTCCATGAGTGAATATTGTCAATCCAGGTGGTCTTTCGACGACCTCGAGTTCGTTTTCCTGATAATGTAATTAGGTGGCAAAGAATCCGGGACAAAACGATTGGTCGGAGAAGTGTCTCAGTTATTACCTCTCAGCGACTCCGCAAACTCTTAACAAATTTTTTTCAGACTTTGATAAACTTTACCTTTTAGAAATCAAAGATATGCAAAAAAAGAAGAAGCAACTAAAAGAACAATACAAGCTTGAAGATTCTATTGCTTCAACTAGCGCGATCTGGTCAACAGAAATCCTTCCGAACTGGGCTGCGATGTGAGCTGCCTTGATTGTTCCTTGGTTTATCGATGCGCACCGATATGTCGAAAGAGATGTGATACCTATTCGACAGACTTTAGTTAAAAAAGCCTTTAAATAGTTTAGGATCGGTGCTATTCTTTCAAATGCACACCTGCAAAATGTCGCTAGTGTCGATGTTACTTCAAATAATAGCCATCTTACATAAAGTAGACTATTTCGGATCCAGTTGCACCTATACTTGGATTCATCTGTTGATGAAGGGATCTTTCAACACGCTGTTAATGACTTTTATTTGCTCAAGTCGAAATCCTTTAGCTACAGACAATTAAAGTTAATTCCGTGGTTGTAAGAGAATTTGTGACGGGCATTTCAGGGATAATTAGCAAATTAGTAGGACCTCCCGAGATGGAATCGTGTCCATCGAGACTTTGATAGAAATAAAAGTTTTCTAGGTAGGTTGACGCCGTTGGCCGCATGTTTTCCAGGCACCAGACCAACAGAACCCGCCAGCTATGGTGGCAAGGCTTGCCGTCCACGGTCAGAGGAAGAGTTTGGCAGCTTGCTATTGGCAACGAGTTGAATATAACGCGAGGTGAGCAGTGGCTAGGCGTTCAGAGGAACAGGAAAACGACACCTGAAGCGTGCGTTTGATCACATTTTGCTGATTGATCAACTTTTGCAGTAACAGGCTACGCGTGGTTTTATTCTTGACAGAAACGCAGCTCGAACGATGCATTGTGACGTTTAGGGGGTTTTTGTTGTTGTTGAGAGCGACACGTTGTTCTTGCGAATTGAATCTATCAGTGCGTGTCGTTTCGCTGTGATTCGTTTACTTCGTGTTTTTGAAGATTTGTACGAGATCATGGTAACGAGAGCTCATGACAAGTTGCGAACGATGCACGAGACGCAAAGTGTTGGAGAAGGTAGGAGCTTCGCTCCGAAAGCAACGCAGCTTTCGTGTTGTGAAATTGCGGGTGTGATGACTTGTGCCTTAAGCGCTTGTGAAATTCGACAAGTCCTAGACTGGAGTTCCGGTTACATTTTTCGAAAGTAACAAGGCAACCTGCACCTTTCAAATTAACTGCAAAGGGAAATCCCCGGTTGAGAAACATTTTTATTTGCTTATCGACACTTGGTATTGTCGAGTGAGTACACGTACACAGCACCCCCACATGGTCGCTAGCAAATGGCAAAAGATACGTTAAAATCATTTGCATAATATTGAACACAAACGCAAAATGTTGGATCAGAGAAATGGTTGGGAGGTCGCTATGACACTATAAGCAAATGTTCAACAATTCTAAGATAATCAAGTTATGAAACATTTCCTATTATTTTTGCTGCATCTTATTACGCTCCTTGCATGTTGCGACTTGCCGCCCGAAACTACTAAGCGAGATGTAGGTTTAAAAATCAGCCGGAATCGTTACAAGCATTGCGCGTCGTGTGCAAGTGCATAGAACAATGTCTGAATTAGCAAGCGAGCGAATTGTGAGACCTGCGGGACCCGTGTCTTCAGCGACGATTCAGTGTATTTTCACATATTCAGCACATAACTTCTCAATTAGCACAGGAAGTGATAGATAATTGACAAGAGTGTTCGTTGTGATAAAAGTGCTGTAAGGATGTAAGCGGCAGATTCACCAATGTGTTGCTCCTTGGACTTGCGCTTCATGCATAATAACATTCGTAACCACGTGGCGATATACTTCGTAGCGATATTTTTTTTGTACTTGCCTGTTGAATGTCTGTGGAGCACCTCGAGATCACTGTTCGCATGCACTTTCCATATTGATAGATTACAATGACTTAAATCTCGAAAGTTCGATCCTTCCGGCGTTGGAATTTTCCTGACCTGATGACTGATTGCCTGCAGCAAATTATTACTGATTAAGTTAAGTGTTGCACTGACTGCAGGAAATGCGTAACCTATTTCCAACTCATCGTTGTTTTTGAAGTCCCACAAAGCGTTTCTATAAGAGATATAACTCACTGGTCTGTCCGATTACACGCATGTGCAGTTTTTGCTGTTTCACTGCCATTTACGGGTTGTTACTATTGATAAGAATTTATACTGCCATTGGTTTGTATTGCTAAGCTTTGTTGAGCTTTTCATATAAAGACGGTAATATGGAGTTGATTAGCACGTCACTTTGAGTCTTTTGCAAAATGATTTGAAGCGACACGGAACACGAAACTGCACTCACTAGTATGACCACATTGAAACGAAATCCTGTTTTGTCCTGCAGCTACGGACACGGAGTCTTTGGCCGTAGACCGCGAGAGCACAGTGGAATTGATTAGGTTGGACATATCAAGAACCTTTCCCGTTCTGTGCATTTTTCAAAAAGTGAGTCCGTTTTACATTTGATGATTTGACTTTTTGCATGCTCAAGCGATTGACTGTTGTTGATCAAGAAGCGAGACGACTGGGCGCCAGTGCTTTTAACTTCTGCGTGCGACTGGGAAGTGATCCTGCGCTGGTCTCTGCCGAGTAGTCTGTTTGCTTCCAGCTTTTTTTAAGATACTGTGTAATTTCGTTAACGGTAGTGCTGCAAGTGTCGATTACATTCGTCGTCAACATCGGGAACTACCAGGCGACTCAAGTCGCAAACATAGCACGTAGGCGCAGGGTTTCGGTTGCCTTCGTTCATCGCAACAAAATGGCGATTAACCTCTTTAGTTAGTAATTGCATTCAAGTGACGAGGAGCCACAAGGGCAAAACAGTCGAATCTGCTCACAAAGTGATTTGCTAGGAAATCGATTTCGCGTCAAGCACACATCTTCAGTCCTGTAATTGCAAGCAAAAAAGTTACAGGTGAAATGATGAAAAACGCAGCTGCGTGCGTTTGCTTAGCGAATTTCGTATCTGTTGTCTACCTCTACCGATGAGAACTACGACAACATGTTGGCTTGCCTTGATGTGTTTTGCAGGAAATTTATCCGACACGTGTTTGAAGGCGTGCCGGTTAAATTTAAAAGAGGGAGAATGTGTCATAGGTATATGTAACTGTAAAAAACGTTGTTCTGCTCCCCAGCTTATTCGAATTCAAAGGCAGGTATGGGAAAAACGAGCAAAAGGTCTCCTTCTTTGAACACCTGTTTCATAATCGTGTTAATGGTTTTAGTGGTTTTGTCGACGTACCTGACGTTGCACATTTGCAAGTGCCCCTTAAAACTCCTTATCTCACCTTGCTATGTTGTGAACCAATGCAGAGTTATATCCTTACTTTCTCGTGATAGCGTCTCGAACCCATTAATCCTGTCGCACTTTTTCGCAACTCATTCGAGTCAGGCTACATCAGCAAAATCACGAATAAAGTGCACGATCAAGAACGTGGCATTTGGACGAAAAAAAACGCTCTCTGGTGAATACATAATGCTGCTTAAGAATAGTTTGCCAACTTATGGTACCTGTTCAAATGTTTTACCCTAGCTATGCTTTTAACGTTTTAAACTTTTTCGTGGAGCAGCGATGCAAAAAAGTAAAACACCTGTGTTGTTTGAAGTCGTGTTCCAATGGTGTTTGAAGTGTTCCCCACAGTTTGGGGTTCAGGTATTCACGTAGTGATCTCTTTGATAAGAATTGCAGACGCTGTTTTGCTTGTTCAAGGTTCTGCAAACGTTTTTCTGTCCATCTGATGCACATCTGTTTTTTATCTCGGAAAGAACTGTGGCTTGTTTTATTCTTATTAAGCGTGTTTTTTTCTTTTTGTGTGAATTAGCGACAAGGGCCGTGGAGATTTTAGCCAATCTTTTTCGTTTTCTCCGTTGTCGATCTCCGGAAACAATAGATTCGCTGGAGACGGTTGATTGTTTTCCTAATCATATTAAATCTCTGTTTTAGGTTTGGCGACATACTATAGGTGTACTATTCATTCGTAGTGTTTTTGTCTACTGAACGTTTTTCGAAGATTTGGTGCTTTCTCAACTTTTGACGATTGACCCAGACTGTACAACTAACTAATTCTAGTTTTCTATTTGATGAATTAGAGCGAAATGACGGTAATTCTAATGTTAACCTAATTTACCGAAAGCTTTCAGTGCTCTAATTTTACTTCTAATCTACTGTCCGATTTTGCCAAACATGCTAATTTGTCTAACGGTATTTTTAAAGATGAAACGAAAATGCACCCTCGTGCAAGGAAATTGCGACAAAATGGTCACAAGTGCCATACCGCCATCCCATGACTTGATAAGCGAAAACAGTAAAAACTCGATCGATTTCTTGTCTCATTCACAGCTGCAGTACAAACTATGTGACCTTACCGATTTATTATCAAAACGTTACATAGCCTATCCACTCATACGAAGAAGTCACAGTAGTTCAACAGGCATATACTTTGGTGACAGTCAGTCAGCTCAGCCGTGATGTTTCAGGACAGGGTCTCCAAACTACGGCCCGGGGGGCAAATCCGGCCCGCGAAAACATTTTTTCAACAATGAAACAATTTTTTTTACGAAAAACTTGTTGATTTAGTAGAATGTGACATATCCCGAAACAATTATATAACGTAAGATGTCCGGCCCATGATGTTGTGTGCAAGCTTATGTGGTCATCTGACAAAAATTTTGGAGATAGGCCTACCTGGTTTAGGGTATTGGAAAAGCGAAAATCGTTTCCCTTATCTGAAGGCTGCGGCTCTAGAATTCCTGGGTATGATAGCGACATCGACTCCGTCGGAACGAGTCTTTGGCCATACAGGCCAATTGTACAGCAAGAAACACGCCAATCTTGGCGTACGAATCTTTGCTATACTCATGCTTATGAGAATGAATCCACATTTGGGCATGGATTGAAACTGTATTAAAGTCGCTTTGGTTTGTGTAAATGTAAGTCTAATTTGAATTTTAATTCAATTTCTGGTTTTCGAAATTCCGCTAATTTTAATTCTAATCTAATTTAGAAAAGCTAAAAAATTCAGTTGTCCAAGTCTGGATTGACCCATGTTGGATTTTTCGAAAAGATTTCCCCCGAATTGATGACTGGTCATCTGAAATTGTATTTTTGTGTCTACGCATTGCTCGCCGCTTCTCAACATGATGTGGTATCTGGTGTCGTTCCTACAGGTTTTTGCAAAAATGTATTCTTACTTCCAGGGTGGACCGTACCACGACACCCTCCATGACATACTGGGAGCGTACGTATGTTACAGACCCGACATTGGCTACGTAAGTGCCAAACAAATATCGAAACATCGCGTGTTGCTTTTACGATCGCCCCACCTAGCTTACAATTCGGAAAACAGCATTCGCGATATAAGGACATTTCGCCGTCCATTGTTTTGTCACAGCAGAGTTGTGAAATACGCTTAATCTCTCTTACAGTAGAGAACCCGTAATGAGACTCGACTGCCAAATATTGCTGAAGTTGCCCTCCCCCCCTAAACTTATTGGCCGGATCCGCTCCTGAATGTGAACATAGTGCTTAGCTGGATTTCATCACATGGTGCTTTTCAAAATGTCCATAAGTTGGTGACGTTTGATGAAACAGTCCTACAGCAACGCACGCTTCTGTGTTTGCTTAAAGAGGCGTTTGTCATTGTTACGATTCGACCTCAACGTTGACTTTTCCATGGGCTTGTGCGCTTCTGTGGACGCGCATATTTTGTTTTAAGGTGCAAGGGATGTCGTTCATGGCCGCAATGCTCCTCCTCAACATGGAACCGTCCGATGCATTCGCCACTTTTGCCAACCTGATCAACAAGCCGTGTCAACTCGCCTTCTTTCGGTTGAACGAAGGAAT
>Ga0210059_1004356_pt1 | contig 22815 bp, 17 predicted proteins | sample Ectturendosymbi2_FD_188042 | JGI IMG/M metagenome (GOLD analysis project Ga0210059, IMG submission 188042) | Ecteinascidia turbinata endosymbiont from Florida, USA - Sample 2 (SPAdes) (version 2) | ecosystem: Host-associated > Tunicates > Ascidians > Unclassified | place: Key West, Florida...
TCGATTTGTTAGAATATAACATATCCGAAACAATCACATTAGGCCTACGTAAAAAGTCCGGCCCTCGACATATTTTTTATTAGCTTGTGTGGCCCTAGGACAAAAAAGTTTGGAGACCCCTGATCTAGCTAATAGTAATAATCATAGTCGTCACAGGTCATTGCCATCGTTACGCCCTATGCATAGTTAGTTCTACGCTAAGTTTTTGTATTTATATTTGGTCCTTGCCATGTTTTGTCCTTGTTATCTAATCCCACTCTTTGTTAATATTTACGAAACCACAGGCGTAGCCAGGGCGGCTCAGGGGGGGCGTGCTCCCCCCCAAATTTTAGTATATCTAGTGATTTTGTGCTTTGGGAGGCGGCATCCCAAACAAAATACTGTCGCTCGCCTAAAATCAAAAATTTTCGTTCCCCAATGTTTTGGGCTGGCTACGCTACTGCGCGAAACTTGTTTCTTAGTTTTCTCGCCATGTCTTTGCGCTTAATCCAGCTGATCTGCTGCTTGTTTCCATTTTTCTGTAGCCAAGGCATCAAATTCATCATTTTTTACCGGGTTGAACGGGGCAGTGCTAGTATTGTTTTATTTTTGCCCTGGGTGAAGGTGGACTGCACAATAACAGAAGCGTCGGTGCGTTTCATAGCGTTTGAAGTTTTACCCTCGCCAGTTAAGCCTTGAAAGATTGGTTTGTATTCTGATGTCTCCATGCATGCGAAACGTGCGCACAGAGAAATCGACATACACTCGTACAATACTCTACGAAGACTAGCCTCCACAGCTTCGTCTTTATCTCTTAGGCATAAACGCACGGAACAACTTGTTCATTTGGAATAAGCAAAAAGGGAAAAATTCAAAGCGATCTTACAAGCAGCCTTTGTTTTGCAAACAAAACGCGCTTTTCATCTTCCACTATTCGTTCCGCAAACCAAAAACGTTCAAAACGCAGAGTTTGCGCTCGCATCAAATTGCTTCGAAGATCGCAGTATCAAAATACTTCAGCTGAAGGTCCTTGCCTACTTTGATTAATTTTCATCATTAAAAAATTCTAAAAATGCAAGTTGCACAATTCCGAAGTTTGTTTTGCCAAAAACGATTTTCCCGTCACCCCACTGAATCGCATTGCTTCGGACAAATAAAGATTTAATAGAGGGTCGTCTCACCTCCACCGCGCTACCATTCGGTAAAAGGCACTTGTCACACTTGCACTGATACTGAGGGCAGCACTCCTCCGAAGGCACAGTAAGTTTCTTCTCATGCGGCAGACAAGTCTTGTTCCATTCAGGACACAAGGTGGCGAGCATCGAGTCGTTTTTGCACACTGCACAAGCAGCCAAAAATTTGCTATGTGAAACCTCAATAAATCATGAATTAAGACCCATTATAAAGATTGTTTTTCTCAAGCACGATGCACACTTAAATGCTATAAAACAGCGGAACTTCACGTCAATAAAGACAATCAGAAATCGACAGTACGTTTGAGCAAATTCAACCCTGAGCCAAAAACGTTTCGGGGATTGATGATATTCTGAACCATGTGCGGCTTTTCGTGTACAGTAGACTTTTCGCTCTTTACAAATTTGTGAAAAGTTTGGGGACACGGCCACGGTCACTAACTTTAAGACTCACAAACACACATTATATTGTTTATGTGCATCTCGCAAGGAAATGCAATCCGTGCTTTCTAAAGGGAACTTGGCGATACTTTCATTGACACGAAACCACTGTTTGCTAATCCTTAAATCACCTTTTTGCCGGAAAAATTTTTTGCTTTGCTTTTTTTGCAAAAAATGCGACCATATGCCGCAATGCTTTCTTGAGTAAATCTACGGTGACAGTAATAATTACACTCTCGGCAGTTAAACCCACACGTTTTCAAAAGTGACAAGGACACGTTGCGCATTTCGACTTCGTCAGTTTAAATCGAATACATTCATTTTGTTATAGTGTTTGCAGTTCGCGTTAACATACTATGTTTTTGATCGCTGGTACGACAGTCATAACTTTCGTGACACGCAGACCAAACAACAAATCGATTTTTTGCAGCGAGATCAAACGTTAGCTCGTATGAGGTTTGTGCTGACGCGTCTTTCAAGAGAGGAGTAAGTTTGCTCTGCTCGTGGTTTTCTAATAAACGTGTGAGTACTGCAGTTGCGCACGAATCCCTAGCATGCTTAAATTAGCACATTAGCTGTTTAATTACGATATGATTTGCAGTTGATATACAAAACTTTGCCATTTTTTCAGATGGCGAGTTTTATGTGCGAAGTAACGGTGGGGGAGTTTGTTTCCTTTGAAGAGAACTGCTGATGCAGTTTGTGCGGAAATCTGGCCCAACAACTCTTCGTGATTACATACGTCCATCTGCCTGCAGTAGATGCAAACACACCGGCAAACAAAGACTCTAACCCAAACGATTGCACGAAAGGTGCTTATCATCCATTTGCATTTGAACCGATACATCGGAAAAAGCATGTCCAACAGTCTGCGGCAGCTATACGATATATTTTTGCGCGGCAGACTAAATCGCATGCATCGGTTGTAGACTGCTCTACTTCTTCAGTGGGTGCTTTTAATGTTCATGGACTTAACGACGTTGGCTTTCCACGGTCCCGTTTTCTGGACATTTCATTGCCCCTAATCTTGGCTTCGAAAATGCGTCAGGTTTCGGGTTTTTCACCTTGAAATTTCCAATCCCGGCCTCTTAACAATTTTTTCTGAGTGAATTACGTGGTTTCTTAAGTCAGTTGAAAATGTACACATGTGAAAATTACATTGAACAACGTATAACTTGCCACTAAAACGCAGACTGACATCAAAACCATCACTCAAATCAAAGTTTCGAGATGGTTTGTTACGTCAACAGAAAACTGTGGGAAGACAAGTTTCAAAATCTACAAAAAATTATGGTCACGATTCTTTTGAAATACTCAGCTACATAGTGGCGTATCTTCGATTTTGTTTCCCAGTATCGTTTCTGACAACTTTAAAAATCGGCTTGTCTGCGATACCAAAGTTCGACTGAGATTCGTCTGCGACAGTTGCATACCATCAAGAATGAAAAACGTAATTTCATGGAAAAAGCGGATTGACGTCAAAATACAAAGCTGCTACCTTTCCAAGATCCAATTCTGTTAAATTGGAAAATCTCGCGTATTTTAAATTGAAAAAACTCTTCATTTTTTTTCAAGTGATGTGTAAAACCTTTTCAGATAATCACGGTCGCGGAACTTTTGTAAGCTTACAGACTTGCCCTCGTCACAGAAGGTTACCAGGTAATAACTAAACTCTTCCAGGTTGGGCCACCACAACATGCGGAACTCACGTCCACCAACACGCAAAACACAAAAGCATTCAATGCGCGCAGCTTTGCAAACAACTCTGCAGCTACTTGCCGCAAACGGACTCCTCGCAACACGGTTCCGGGTCCTGTTCGTCAGGGCCAAAATGTTTCTTAGTTTCTTCTTCGAACCTCGAGCAATTTTTTGTAACCATACAGTTGGAAACAGAAGACCGCTCGACAAGGTAGCAGTCAGACCATGGTCGTTTGCACTTATACCAATCACAGTTTTCATCCGACCAAATTTCTTCAACCTGTTCGTGCAAAAATAAAAAAAAGCTTATTTGCAAAAACGTAAGATCTTTTATGCTCTGTGCAAAGAACCAGTCGTGAATTGCGACAATCCGACTGCGAACGAAAGTGTGTGAAGTTAGTACTGAGTATCAAATTCTAAAAAAAGAAATCGGCCTTGGCTGAAACCGCGTTGATTTGAGAACTGCACGCCTGTGGTTTTCGAAACAGCTCAAAACGGATTTCAGGAATATGGTGGAGAAAAACAACGCAGCTGGGAATTTTGAAGAAGAACATGTGGTACACGTGTTTGCTGAAGCGCACTATCAGCAAAAACCACTTTAGACAATTGTTTGCAGAAAAACGCTATTTCAAGTAATACTTTCACCAATGTGTTTTTTTTTGTTTTTTTTACAGAAGATCAAAACTTATACTATAGATTTGAAAAATTAACCACGGCGATTGTTTGATAAAATGTATAAAGAATCGGAAGAGAGTTTAAACAAACAGCGTAATGTTGTTCAATGGTGGGATTTTTCGGTCACGTACTACGTTTTTAAATTCCACAACAGAGTAAACACAGCTTCTTTCAAAAAAGAACCACGTTGTTTTTAGGCACAAAAGTAAAGCGGAGTGCGGTTATGGCAATTTTCTAGAACATAATTAGGTGCACGTACGTTGGCGATATCATCATCGTAGCAGCGCGATGCTGGATATTTTTAATACAAGCTGCGTCAGACATGAAGCAGTTGCCATTTATTACATTAATACAGTACAGAAAAGGCATAACAAAGAGCAATGTGATGAAACAGAGTGAAAACAGGTGTCTTGCAACGTCGTCTGGGACAAATCATAACAACAATCAAGTCATATTCGACGTTTTGCTAAAGAACTGTTTTCAACGTCAACTGCGTGTGTTTTGACACTGTGTTTAATAAGCGTTAAAATGCATTTATTTTACGCAAAGATTTGTGACAACTTGTTTTATATTCTAATCCCCCAAAGCAGTTTCAAATATATATAATTGAAACCACCTCGTCCAACAATTCTTTGAGTTTTGTTTATCTCTAAATATTGCTTTTTTTGAAATTATGAGTTTTTCAACTGTATTTAAAAAGTGTAGCTTAATTCTTAAGTTGCGTGCAATCCACATTTGTCGATGTGGCATCATTGAAAGCACAGCAGATATATGAATTTTATTAAAGTATTTTTGTCCACGAATGCAACACAATATTCGTTGAACTTAAACGTGACCTCATTCTTCAAGAACTCGCTGCAGACATTGCACAAGCGAAAAGTATTACCTGACGTGACACGTTGTTCTTGTCCAAACAGTAGTCTTTGCGGCAAACCAACAGCCCGCCACCGGTAGTCGTGGAAAAATTAGTAGCTGCTGTCGAAGTGTCAGCAGACGGTCCAGGCGTGATGGCAGTTGGTGCTGAAACAACGGGATTGGTGTGAATAAAGGTTGGTTTGTTGGCGCCTCTACCTGCTGTCGTGGCTACAGAAAAAGTCTGGAGGACAGCTGGAAACCTCCCTGAAGCACTTAATAGCGTAGTTTCTGAGGATCAAATTTGTGGTTCGAGACAGCGCGTGGAGTTTAGCAAATTGGCAATAAGCTTATCAGTGGTGTGTTTAAGGGGAGGCGAGCGAGGCACTTGTCTCAGGGGCCCTGAAAGTAACCTCACTGAGGTGTTTCGCGTGTAAATTTTTCTCATTTTTGGTGAAAAACTCATTATCAACTCATATACCATACATCAAAGCAGATTATAAGTACTCTGCTTTCAAAGGGGCCCCCAACAGCAACTGTAATATGCAGGTACTCTGCTTCAAAACGGCCCCCAACAGCAACCGCAATGTGTAAATATTCTGCCTTCGAAAGGGCCCCCAACAGTCACTGTAATGCGTAAGTACTCTGCTTTTGAAGGGGCCCGCAACAGTCACTGTAATTCGTAAGTGCTGTGCTTTCAAAATGGCCCTTAACAGCAGCTGCAGAAGGAAAATGCTCTGCTTTAAAGGGGACACTCAGAGCAACTGTAATGTGCAAATACTCTGCTTTTGAAGGGGTCTCCAACAGTCACTGTAATGTGTAAGCAGGGCTTTTTAAGGCGTTTTAGGGACCCGATTCGGGTCCCTTGAGTTGGAAATCGGGTTTCTAGAATCAGAGAAAATTATCATCGGGTCTCTAGAATCAAAGAAAATCGGGTCCCTAGAATCGGAGAAAGTGGGTCCCCTACATGTCCATACCGGGTACCTAACATTTCCCATAAAAAACCCTGGTGTAAGTACTCTGCTTTCGAAAGGGCTCCCAACAGCCACTGTAATGTGTGAGTGCTCTGCTTTTAAAGTGGCGGCCTCCAATGTTAACTGTAATGTGTAAGTACTCCGCTTTCAAAGGGACCCCAATAACAACTGTAAAGTGCAATTGCCTTTCTTTCGGACGGTCCTCAACAGCAACTGTAATGTGTAAGTGCTCCGCTTTCAACGGGGCTCTAAATATCAACTGCAATGTGTAAGTTACTTCATTTCGAAGCGGCCCCCAACAGTAACTGTAATGTGTAAGTACTATGCTTTCACGTTCTTACACATTACAGTTGCTGTTGACCACTCTACTGCTTTCAAAGGGGTTTCCAACAGCAACTGTAAAACTAAGAGAAGTTGGGGATGATGCCAGGTTGCTATCGCTTAACTTTTATGTGTTGCTAGCTCTGTTTTCCCAGCTTTCAGTGTTTTTAATAGTGTGCATCATATCATGAATACTGTTTTACATTTTCTGTTACGTCAGCATGCTGTAGTCTCAGGAACGTATCCTTAGGTTGCCCTCATATCCTCTTCCTGGGCTTGATCAAAAGGTCTTTTCACGGTTGACTGAGGATGATGACGTCATCAGAGGGCCCCTGTTTTCATCCTTGCCTCGGGACTCCCCAACCCTATGTCCACCACTGAAGATGATGACCTGCAAATCAGCCCATAGGTATTTTTCATTGTAGTAAACTGCACTACAATGCAGCCCTATCAGCCAAACTGCAGTATTAAGATTCTTTAAGGTCTGCATATCAGTTTTCATTTTGGTTGATAACGCTGCACCAGGGCTGTGAAGATGACCTTAAATTTCAGGCTCCGTCTCTGGCTCCAGCTCAAGGCCACTAAAGTTTTGGCTCTAGCTCCGGCCCCAACATCTTAAAGTTACTGGCTGCGGCTCCAAAATGATTTTTGTCCATTGAAAACTATTAAATTATTTGTACAACTTGACTGCCCCACAAACTAGGACTGTAGAATCGAAACCCAAATTTCAGGCTCCGGCTCCATCTAGAACAGTTTGGCTCCGGCTCCAGCCATTCAAAATTGCTTGGGCTCCAGCTGAATTGCAACGCCTCCGGCTCCGTTGTGCAACAAGGCCCTAGGAACACTTAATTACGCTTATCAATCGTCAACCAAATACTATTGGAAACGTTTGTTAAGCAATGACACAACCGGGTAGATTCTTTGACGTCCATGAGGAATGAAAATTGAAAAAACAGACAGTGGCCTGGCGTTAACTTCTTCCGCATCGGTGCTGGTAGGTTTGAAGTTCGCCTCTCGGCCAGGTCTTACTAAGATCTTGTAAATTGGTACTGTTGGTGCACGACAGAAAGTCTTCAACAGGGGGGTTGACGTTGTAAAAACTGACAAACTCCCCTGGTTTATAGTGTTTCATATTTCAATGAGGGGGCTTCGAGCATCGTTTGGTGGAGCTTAGCCCACCAAAGCCCCCCCCCCCCTTGGCGACAGGACTGGGTGCACAGCGTGCGGAAGAGCTGCGGGAACCATCTATGATCTAGCTAGAAAAAATGCTCTCTTCTGCCTGCCGCCAATTGTCAGTAAATAAATAAGTTACATTGCATGCGGTAAAGGTGTAACAAGTTTGCTTTCGAGTAGAAAGTGCTCAGAGTGGCGTTTCGAATTAATAACTCATTGGTCAATGAAATGCCAATCACTTGATTCACTTCGCAACTTCGATGACAAACATACGGCAGGTATAGATCCAGGTTTCTATGAAAAAGACTTAACACAGGAAGGTAAAACTTACTGACGGTAGCATCGATAGAGGTATGCATCACGGCGGAAGAGCCAAGCGTTGGCGCAGTCGTTGTCGGGCAAGGTAGACACTCCGCCTCCAATATGCACGATTGCTCTTCCACGCTGTATTTTGACGTAAAGGCAGAACAAAGTTGCTTCACGCGTATCTTACATTAAATTACAATCAAAATAGCATCCAAAAAATTAACAGTGAATAAAAAAAACTAAAACGTTAAAAAGATTTACTCAGATGAGTTTGTCAAGCAATCCGTCGTACTGCAATGGAGATATACATCTCCAACAAAACTCCTTGCTGGCCTTATTGACAACAAGATGGCCGTAGAGTCAATTTGACTGCTTTTCCGTATCGAACAATCACAATTTCCTTTGCACATCTTGGATCGCAGTGAAGCTTCTTCACTTTTCCTAAGCTTTTACGCATTCTACAGAAGATACAATCCAAATCCCCAACCATTCAGTCTCTACGGAACGGATTCTTCAACAACCAAAATCAGTCATTTTGATCAGTGAAGAAAAACATCAGAACACTTTTGCTGACAGGAGAAAGAAAACGCGAAAGAGAGAAAGAAGACGGCACGAAAAACTTCCGGCAAAGTTCGTATTGATCTTTGCCTTTCTCGGGTTAAGCTGCAGCACTTAACTTGCCAGGACTTGTAATGCAAAGCAAAAACACTGAGGAAGCTGTGAAAGGTAGAACCAAGTCGTCCTTTTAACGCCCGCGCCGGTTATTATGATGGCCGCAACATTTCTGGCCACAACTCGCCAGTCGCTAGAGGGCTGTTCAAACCATCTAAAGATCCAGAAAATCTTCTAGTTTCGATTAAAAAAGTTGGAAAGATTTGGATTTTGGGTTTTTGGGAAAGGAAGTCACAATGGGAGGAGGTTTTTGCATTTTTGTATGACGTCAGCGTCCCCGCCTGGGAACCGACCCAACGAGCCGATTCCGTGGCTCAAGTTTTCATTGGAATGTATGTTTTTTAATGTTTTTTCAGCCATAATTCTGGATCCTGAAACACTAGAAAGCCAATCAAGGGCTCAAAGACTTGGATTATAGCCTACCCTCCAATAGAAAGTTGCGCCACGAAATCGGCTCGTTGGGTCGGCACCCAGGAGACGATGACGTCATCCAAAAATGCAAAAACTTCCTCCCATTACGACGTCATTGCCCTGAAACTCAAAAATCCAAAACTTCCCAATTTTCATAATCGGAACTAGAAGAGTTTCCAGATCTTTAGAGGTTTGAACAGCTCTCTAGCTCTAGCGACCGGCGATTTATAGCCAGAATTGTTGCGGCCATCATACTGGCCGGCGCGAGCGTTCAAGGCGAAAATGTCCAGGCAAACAATCATAATTCTATTTGGAACTGTAGCGGATGGAAAATTTGAAATAATGTCTGTTCAGTGACCAAAAACGTTTAGTACGAAGCAAGCATTAAATAACGGAGCTAACGAATATCACGTCCACTCCACGGTGTCTTTCAATGACGTACAACACTGGAGGCTCAGAGTGCTCCGTGATACCAACTGAACCGTATCACGTTCTGATAACATGGCATTTATTGCCTGGCTGTATGTGCGGAGATGATACGGAAAAGTTATTGCTTGGCATAGCTTCTGGAACAAGTAGTGGGGATCGCCGCTTTAGTCAGAGACGCTTGCTGGAGAATGAGATCAACTTCGAGAAATCCAACGATTTTTGCGGGTTGATATCCGCAACAGCCAGTCACTAAGTTTGCAAAACGACAATTTTGTTTTAGGTTCTGGTGTATTAAATATGTTTGTGGAAGCCAGTAGGTCTTGCCACAAACTTGAAAAACTATTGACATAGATGACCATGTCTTTCCACAAAATCTCGTTACACTTTTTCACCAATCAAGCCCTGGCTGACTGTGGGGGTTGAAGCAAAGTACGTTTTGAATGGCATCCCTTACTTGAGCAAAGATGAAAGATGCGCGCCTTCGCAACAAGTTTCTGGCGGATTGTTATGAGCATTGTAAATGTTTGTAGTTTGAAAGGGTAAGGTATATAACAACTGACAATTGCTTTACATCATACAGGCTCGTCGAAAAATAGCACCAGAATCGAGTATAGTGGAAACAGTCGACAAACTTTCAAGTGAACTCCATTCATCAGAAAACACAAAAAAACAGCACTGTATTCAACTGTGTTCATGAAATCAGGTGGTTTAGACATGCTGGCCACCTATCAATGATAGTAAACCGAAGAAAATGTATGTGTCCTGAGCTATTGTTATATGTCCGTTGGTGTTGGTTTGTCAGAAGAAAACGAGTCAGAGAGTAGAGACAATTAAATTTTACAATAAAATTGCATGTGGAGTAGATGTAGAAGATCAAATGGCCAGACCAGCGGTTCTTTACGGGGTTCCCAGTAAAAAATCCGGGGTCCCCAGCATTAGCGTTGCCAGCGCAAAATTTTGGGGTGCAAATATTTTGAATTTAAGCGAGCAACAGCATTTCGTTTGGGACACCGCGTCTCGAAGCACAAAACATTAAGATATGCTAGAAATTTGGAGGAGCATGGCCCATTTGCCCCCATCTGGCTGCGCCCATGGTCCCCAAAAGGAATGACAGTGTTTTCTGTTAACACTCAGATGCACAAACAACAGCGGCCATCACTTTGGCTAATGAAAAAACCGCGACTAGGGGTCCCAAAGCCAATATCTTTAGGATAGGGGACCCCAGGGCTGGGAAAGTTTAAGTAATACTGGTACTGGGATAGACAATAGTCAGTGAAAGCAGAAACGCCCTGGTCGCTAATAGTTGTTTTCTATAACACCTTGGATTTGCCATGCATCAATGCTTTTAGTGCTTTACAAAAAAGGAAAACGGAGGCTCCGCATACGAAAAAGCAGAGACTTCAAGGAACACAGCCGAAATTGGAAGAGGAGCCTAAAGAGTGCATTTGATTGGATATTGGGAACGACCAGCATGAAAACTATGAAGCGGAAAGTGGCTACGAACTTTCCGCTAAGCAAAACTATGAAAGGTTGTCATAACTACACCGCGTGTGGCAAGCGCTGCGCCAACAACTTGCTAATTTTGACGCATGTGCAATGAATGACTACAAGAAATAAGTGTGTTAGTGTAAAATTATGAAACGAGTGCAACTTTTGAATTCAAAGTAAATAAAATGATTTGTGCGATATACAGTCATTGCCATGGGAAATGTCAAACGTAAATTCACTGAAAACTGACCGAGTTCAATCTCTGCCATCGAAAATTAAATACAATGAGACGAACGGTCAAAATAAACGTTACTGAAAGTTCGCGCAACGGAAACCCTCAGCTGTTTCAATTTTAACGTCAGAATGATCAGCTGAGACCGCGCAGTTCTAAAACAGGGGCTTCTCAAACTATGACCCCATTTGGGGTGGTGTAATTTTGGGGCCGCGAACAAATTGGCTTGTCAAATTAGATACAACGGTTTTTGAAATCTTTTCAAGAAAATTAAAGGTAGGCCTGCAGCGAATCTATTTTTACTTCATTTTTAGGAGCAATACCGTGCTTCATGCTGTCAGTTGTTTACAAGGATGTCTATCAAATGATAATAATCCATCATGCACAAGTTATGCGTTGTTACGTCATGACTGTTTTAACGCACTGACCAATATTGACCTTATTGAATTTATTGCGACACGAAGACATGGCAGGTCTAACCAGGGGCTAACTGCTTTGAGAGCACACTCAGTAGTTTCAGACTAAAGTTATAAGCTTCATGTACAGTTTCAAAAGGACTTTGGACTTTGATTCAGGAAAAGTTGGAACCACAAATCATACACAGTTGAAATTTCAGGAGGTGACACACTGCATGCCGAGGATGACTTTGCGGAGTTATTAAACGACAAAAATTTAACTAGAATTTTCAGAACAGGATTTATGTCATTTTTGGATAAGAACAAGAAATGAATGTCCAGTCATTTCTGATCTAGCCGTTCATAAACCCTTAGCCTTTTGCACAACGTATTTGTGTGATGCAGCATTCTCAAAATTGATAATCATCAAGTTCATAAAATGATCCTTATTGAAAAATGTTGAGAATGCCCTTCGTCCTGCGTTGACTTGCATCAATCTACGTATGGATGAACTATCAACTGTGTACAAATTATCAAGTGCATCCATCCCGTTAGTGGTGCTTGATAGATTCTATAAACTGAACTGTTTTTTGTTAATATTTTTTCGCCTGTTTTCATTACGTGATAGTTTTACTACTGTATAGTTACTTTCATGGATTGTATATGCATTTGCATGATTTCGCCACAGACAAAAACGCCTCTTGAGATTTATATTGAGATATTTACACGTATCATTAACATCTAGGCTATCTATCAACGGGGCGCATTGAAAAACATTTTCAAAATGGGGTCGCATACCAAAGTAGTTGTCAGCCTGTTTTCACTCGTCGCATCCTTGCTACACAATCAGATTTTGCAGAATGTTTGTCAAGTCATAAAGAAGCTGGTGCAAATGTCAGTAGATCTCTTGTAGTCTTACTCTTAGCCTTTTTATTTCGTTGATCTTGCACCACCCCTGGCCGAAGTTGGCGGCACATTTTGCTGCCGCGGAAGGGAAAGTTAAGAAAGATTGGTGTAAAGAGATTAAAAATGCATTTACACAAATGTAAATACCATGACAAAATGACAGCAGTCAAACGCCCAGTTAACATTTTTAATGTAACAGACCAACTGGACGCAGTTGCTGTCATGTAGAGAGCAACACAGTGCTTTGAAGCTGAAAGGCACTGTGACACAAAAAATAGCACAAGGTGATGAAGGATGGTGATCTGCCATTTAAGCGCAGGCATAAGAGCATTAAGATCCTGATATTCTTACGCTGTTTTCAATTTCCTATCTTGATTTTGTAGGATTCTGCAAAGATTAAGAAAATGGCATGACAAGTCCCACTGACTATTCCGCATTGACTCGCTCTCTCCTTGCCAGCGTGGTGAAAATTATACGCGATGCCATGTCAAAATCCATTAACGGATTATTTTCTAACCTTAGATTTGTACCACATCGATTTCCACCAATTTAGAAAACGTGAATCCAATGTATTCACAAGACAATTTTCTCTGTTTGCAATTGCGTTTCCCACCGGGTTCCAACCAAGACCCGACCTTCGTGTCATTTTTATTTAAAAGACCCCGCACCAAAAAACATGGACCGACGCCATGCTAAAACTGAAAAAAGCAACAAATAATAAATACCTCGTCGATTTCACATAATAAGCCAATTACAAGGAGTAATAGCTCTAAGAATATTTCCTGCATACCTGAAAACATGGCCTGGCAAGCAGTTAGGGTGACAGCCCTCAACACACGGCAATGAACATTGAGCAGCGTTTCTATGGCAACAAGTGACCGGACACGAAGTGCCACAGGCCTCGTAGCGCCACTCGCAGGTGTCGTTTTTGTTGTAGTGTTCACACATGGTGGCTGTGCGAAAAAGAAAAACGCACATAAACGAACGCCGCAATGAATCGACCTTCGAACTTACTGCATGGTGTGGCACATGGAGTTGTTCAAGAACAAGACAAACGCTTGGGGATACGCTGGCATAAAGCAAACAAAATAAAACTGGTAAAAAAGATTTCGGACTGAAAAGATTCTTTTGACGAGAAATCAGATTTTAAAACCATTAAACGAATTGCTAACAGCACGCTTACGACAAATAGAAGGTGTCCTCCACTCCACGAAAATTCCTTTTTGCCCGCAGCTGTGAGCGTAAGCGGCAACCGCAGTGCAAAAGCATTCACAGCTGCCTCCCGCCTCGCAAGCACACGTGTCCGACAAGCAATGCTCTAAATATTTGGTGTGGTCGATCTAACAAGACAATTTTACAAATTCAACAGCAAATTAAATTCTCTCCTTACTATAGAACAAATGAAAGGACCACTGCAAAGCGAATAAAATGTAAAAATGCATAATGAAAGTGAGTCGCGTTCCGCCTGCGGCCGATAATGCGTGAAAAAAATCGTTTATTAGAATATTGAAAACACCAACTGTATGAGTGTAAAATAAAAAGGGTTAAAAAGAGGAAAAAACTTAATCAGCAGCACATCTACTGTCCGGTTAAAAACAAAGCAAATAAACATTTTAGACACCTTAACTGTTGCAGTGTGCTTTCTGAAAACGTTACGTGAAAACTTGTGAATCAAACGTGATAACGTCAACAAATTCGGACATTTCTTAGTACGACTAACAAAAACTTTTAGGTACTACTAATAGGTAGGTTTCTGATCAAAAAATCTACAATCATCGCCGTTCACGGTGGGTGGTTTCACTGCCACTTTCAGAACAAAAGCCCCAAACCTCCTTCATGCATTCCGCGAAGACCTCGCTTTCAATAATTGAACACTGCCGGATAGCTCCAGCTTTCCGGCCCTGGTGGACTTCGCACATGTCTGAAGACGCGTTCAACGCGCTTCTTGAACAGGATTCCTTCAAGCGCCAGTTGTTACCGAAGTCCAGGCTTCCGGTCACCACATCTCTGCTGCGCAGCGTGAAATCGTTGTTTGGGTTGTCGTTGAAATCGCCGCACAAACCGCAAACTTTACCCTGCATTTTTTTTAAATTTTGGTCAGTTTTTTGATGGCGTATTGCAGACAGGCGTTTCAAGAGCGTTGTGCAATCTCCAGTCACGATCTAACGACACAAAGCAACAGGAAAGTCTTTCTTACAAGCTTACTAATACGTAGAAAATAACTGAAGCCTGCAACCAAACTTGTTCCAAAAAGCTCGAAAACACTGAACCTGAAGTTAATTTTTATGTTCAGTACCAGTGGCGTACGCAGAAAATTTTCATGGGGGGGTTGCATTCAGTGGCATATGGTGGTCATTTGTATTTGGTGTGCGCTGTTTGTGATGTCACAATTTGACGTCATATTCATGCTTCCAAACCAACGTTTTGGCGAAGTTTGTTGACATAATATCCATATTCTTCCACACGCACTCACCTTATTTCATGCGTCATTGCACTAAATATTAACTACTAGCGCTCCAAGTTAGGATATTGGAGGAAAATGAACTCAACGCTACGACACAGCAGTTCAAAATTACAAAAATATCAGGCTGAGTGTTAAAACGCGGGAGTAAAATACACTCATCACTGCGTCAGAGCAATTTACAACGGAAAAATGAGGCTACGTTAATGTCTCGTCGAATGCGAGCAGTCGAGCATGCAGGCTGGACTGGCTGGCGCAAACCCCGGTTTTCGATATCGAATCTTGCTAAACTACACAAGAATTGAAAATGCGCATGAAGTATGCAAGAAAACTTCCAATTTTTTGTTATATAGAAGTCCAGCGAACTTTTAGTTTTCCATTTTACCTCTTGAGACATTATCAATGCCTGAATGTTTCTACGTAAAAACTGCTGTTTATGAGCTCGCGCAACAGTTCTATCATGCTACAGAAATTGGTAATGTAGCCAACGCGGTCAGCGCTTGCGTTGATCAGCCTTAACAGACAAAATAAAGGCAATTGTTTCGGATAAAATGAAGTATCGCGGAACACAATCTTAAACAGGCGAAGTTGACGAAAAGCCTGCAAAAAGTGGTGAGATGGTTTCTGGAAGCAGGCGATAACCCAGATTCCCACCAAATTATTACTTTTTGGCCCATTTACAATGTTCCTTGAAATCTGCATGCAAATTTTTTCCGCCCGTGGTATTTGCATTAAGTCGACAAATTAATAAGCAAAAAGTATGCGTAAACAATTAATCTCCTTTGCGCAGATAATAAAGTTTTTGTAAAATATCACGCTCAAGGAGGAGGGGTTCACCTCACCCTCTTGGGTATGCCCTTGCTCATTACTGCTAAGCTTAATAAAGAACATCACGTGTGTGGCATATCCGGCCGTATCTTATACGTAGGCCGTGAGAACATTCTAATTTTTTGAATCACGCCGTAACTCAAGCTCGTGGCCTGGATTAATTACAAGGCACAAACACCCCAGCAACAAATGATGTTCGCACAAAATACTGAGTCACTGCTATTCAGTAGATACTGTTTAGCGACAGCAAAATGCATTTCCATAGTTTTCAATTACCAATTGTTGAATTTCCAACAAAACTGCACAGCTCACCTTGAACGACGAGGACAGCTGCACCAGCAGTCGAGTTCCTTCATCCCACAGAACAGTGACTCCCACGTTGGTCGTCAAAATAACAAAGAAACCGTGCTTTGATACAGTGTAAGAAACGAGCGTGCCGCTTGTTTGAAACAGGGTGCCTGCTTCCAGTCGATGGTTCTTTCGCAACACAATCTGCTTTGTCTGCAAGCAAGACACTCGTTAAGAATATTGATCAAGGGGTTTGCTTCCGGATGAAAACATCTACTGCACCATACTGTAAATGCGAACACAAGATAGTAGCCAGCAACAAAAGTTAGAAGTCGTTGGTTTGCTGTTGTCGGCAAACCATTTAATTTTATCATTTAATCCACTGCAACTAGATCGATTATGATAATCGAATGGAGCTAAACCGGCAGATGCATTTTCGCAATCGATAAGTTGAACATTCTGCAAAATCAAACATTTTCTGCGATGGCCTCTCCCCTGCCGCTCTATACTCCTGTACAAAAAAACATAACAATATTGAGAAGGTCTAAAAGTACATCTCCAGCGCCTTATGAGGCAAATAACTGTTTTACGTTTACTTAAAAGAAGATATCTTTGATCATTGTATCTAACCATTGCGAGTAGAACTATTAAGCATATACTGTGTTTGTTTTAAGTTCTAGTGATAAATGCTCTGTTGCTTGGGAGCCTCTCATCGACCAGCGATCCAGACATCGGTTAACTTGATCACAATTAATATTATGCGTGTGACCCACTTCGCGAGGTCAACTTTCTCTAGCTGTTGCGACCCTGCTCAGACCGGTGTGTTCAATTAGGGAGCTGAACAGAAGCATTTCACCGCAACCCAAAGAACGATCCGTGGCAAGACAACTGATCAACCGAAAAACTGCTCTTTGCCATCACTTATTCCACGTCGCATCCGTTATTGTGACACAAACTTCTTTTGAAGCTGCACCGATTTTTATGTCCATGCTGACACTGACGCATGATCTTCACCGTTGTTACCAGTTGCGTTCAAGTCAATATCAAAGGAATGTAGCAAAGCAATGAATCACTGCCATCCTCGCTCACATACGTGTGTTTGATGTAATAATACTCACACCAAGTTGAACAGTGACTGTTCTCGAGCAAACCAATCCCAACGAATCGCATGGAATGGATTTGAAAAAAACTTTAAACGTTCCTTCACTTGAATTGCACTCGTCCTGCAAATAAAACGTCGGGACGATGATGAAGCACGTCGTGCCTTGCTGCGGAAAACGCTGGTTAAGCAATTACTGTTTCATCAATATCAGCTCAAACAAGAAGCATAGGTTCAAAGAAAAGTTTCAGCAAGTTAAACGAGGTTGAGCATAATTTGATTACGATTTCATAGGGCAAAAATTGTATTTTAGTTTTATAACTCCGTAATGGTTGCTTTCCAAACAGACCGTGGCCATGACATATTCGCAATCTCCCGAGAAGTCGAACCACTTTTGATCGAAGGTTTTGAAATGAGACAAACCGCTGACGCTGCACTCCCCATCGCAAAGGCGTTCGGTGCATCTCCACTCACCATGGTAACAAGTACTGCAACACGTAAATCGAACCCAGTATGAGTTGAACAGAAGCAAAATTTGAAAATCTATAAAAATGCAGATCAAATCAGCGAATCATACAAAACTGCGCGACGTGTGTGATGCTATCGCATATCCATAGGTCAATGCCAACCCAGTAGCGCTGCTGTGTTCTTAAAACAATTTTATCAAAACACAATTTTGTTGTAAAATGTGGGGGACAGCTTGGTGTGATACAGAAGTGAAGTTTTATAAATGCAGATTCTCAATCTTGAGATAATTTACAAATTAATATACCTAAATTTGTTGCTGGACACGCTCAGTGAGATAACTGACGGGGGCAGAGGGGCGAACTACTCCCATCCCTGGCAAGCTAAATGTAAAAACCGGGCCCCACCTAACTTATATTTCGGTTCTAGTATTCGTTTGATTTTCAGTAGGTTGTTTTTTTGCGTTTTTCGGAGGATTTTCCAGTGATTTAGGATTTTACTTTTGCCATCCACCCACATCCGGATTAACCATCATTTGTCAAGTTTTTTCAGTGTTGTCTAGAGTGCCCCATTCATCATAGTTTTCCCCTCTGACTCAAACCGCTAGTTACGCCACTGGGCACGGTACTACAGTTCAGCAATATGATCAACATTCCAAACATTGACAAACGCACTGTACAGCTGTACAGTGTGAGCACACATAACGCCATTTGCTGTTGCCAGTGAAAGTCGCGAACTTTGCAATAAGTAATGTTAACATTCAAGATTAGCCGACTATTCAAAACTGATAGGCTAAAGCTTGTTTGCCAAGTGTGACGGAACCGGGGTCGGCATGGGCCTAGTAAGCCCCGCTTTTAAATTTCGAATTTTGCTTAAATATTGTAGTTTTGAGCAACACAATTAGCATTGGGTCTATTGTTAAAGCAAATTGTTGAATAAAAAAAAAAAATTCCATAGTTTTCTTGGCGGGCACTTGTTCCCCCCTACTTTGAAAAACGTTCCTCCACCACTGTTGTTTGCACACGAATAAAATAATAACTTTGCTAGACTTCATGAACAGCAAACTGCCCATCCTAACACTAAGTCTCCACAACAGTGCTGCTTTTTGTCTTCGACAAAAACTTCGCAGAGATTTGCCTGAATATGTAACTTTCTAACATTGTGAACTCACATCTTTAAATTTTACGCTGTTTGTTTCTGAACACGTGACAACCAAAGTTACAGCAAAGCCAGTTGCATTTCTGCACGAAGCAAATTATGGCTATACTGTGGTCTCTCACACGTGCAGCTGTTAAACTCTCATTGTTTCAAGCCAATGAACTTTCTTACAGTATACCACACAGAGTAACATGTCGGACAGAAGCAGTTAATCTTTCGCGTTCTCTAGAAATTTGCAAATGCTAAAAATCATTTTACAGAAGCTAAAATTATAAAAATATCAGAATTAGTGACAGCAAACCAAACTCTGTTTCAACTCGGCTATGTGTAACATCTATCATGAAAAACGTGACAAACGTCACCTTTATTTTTGAAACCTTTCCAAATACAAAACCTAAAGATAAAAATGTGAGGGGACATGGCATATTATATTCCCGCCGTCTGAAAAAAGTTGGGGGGACACGTCCCCCGTGTCCCCCACCTAAATCGCGCCCATGAAAACACAATACAGTATAATGACACAACTTATGAATCTAAAATTTCCTAAATATATTTGTGATTCGGAATCTTTATTTTTGCGAAACAGAGACATGAGCAACAGTTTAAGAGACTTTATATCGAAGCGAAACTTCAGGGCCCAAAAAGTAATGAGGGCATCAGCATGGTGAACATGAAGTTACAGCAAAAATAAGTAACAACCGCGTCAACGGTCCCAATTAATACACACAGTACACGTGTTTCTTGAAACAGCGAACTTTTAAAAGCAAACGGTCAGGTTGAGCATGGGGGTGAATTCATTGAGTGGGGCAAGGGCACGATTTCGACTAGGTTACAGACGAGAAAGAGTCCCATGTCGGAAGGTAGCAAACTCAAATTTAATAAGTCGCAGATTTCGTGTTCCCAACAGACAAAAAATCAGGCAATGTTTTTGTGGAAAGCGCACGTACGTTTCTACAGTCTCCTGTTTATCGCGCCTAAAACTCACTACGACAACTCGCGCGACACCACGTTACCCAGCTTTGTGACCCTATTCTAAACCAAATACGTTCCAAACATGCGCAGTTTCGCTGACAAAGTTTCTGAGTTGAAGTGCTAAGAGGAAGAAAACAAAACCTGGAATTCGAATCAAAGTATTACGAACGCAATCATCCCCAAGTGCAGCAAAATTCCCGGATCACTCACTAAGGAGATGAAAACATTGAAGCAATTTCACTATTCTTGGCATGGTTCTTTTTGGATAAAACACGTATGTATTGGGCAACACTACAAGAACCTTAGTGTTGCAATATTTGCCTTACACCTGAACTCACATTTTAACAAAAAATCAACGTGTTTCGAAAGAAGGTAAGCACACATACAATGAGATATACGGAAGAAAAAAACACTTACCACTCGTTGCAGTCAACAGGCACGGTGGCGAGATGAAGGTAAGCTTTGCTGTTGTGATAACACGGGCATTTGCTTGGCTCGATGCAGCGATCTTCATGCCAGACCAAGCCTTTCGGGCAGGCACAGCCTTAGAAAGCAATAAGCACGTGAAAAAAACTCTTACCATTGCTGTACAATGGTTTTCAAACTTTTTTGTACCGCGACCCATTGTAACAACCCACTATGACCCCCATCTAAAACTCGAATAAAGCAAATATAATACAGCTGTTTACTTAAAATATCCACTGGCGGCCTCTCCAAAATTGGTTCACGACCCCTCTGATGTCGGAACCCCCAGGTTGAAAACCTGACTATTTTTTTGTGATTGCGACAAGACCATCACGGAGTTCATGAACCAAAACGAATTTTGGTCCCACAAACACTGTGCGGCCGATGTTGAAATTTATTGGACGATTTATCGTTTGCATGAGAATAAAAACACCGCAGAAGATTATTAGCACGTTCAAAAAATCGGAAGATTCCCAGTGGCCTTTTCAAATAACAAACTTCTAAACTTATATTTGCTTCCCTCTGTAATCTAGCCGGTGCCTTGAAGGAAGACACGGAAAGACAAGAAAAAGCGCTGTCGTCAAGTTGACAGAAACAGATTAATTTAAACCCGAATTGATTTCGATTCTTGAAGAACGTACCTGAGGTGCACTGCAAGTAAGGACAGGGAAGTGCTCGATTTTTACAGGTTTTGGGGCAGATGAAATCAAACAAATTCTGCGGATCTGCTGAGCAGTTGTAGTAGATTTGACCAGCTGGACAGGGTGATGGTAGAGTCCCTTCACCCTCGCATACCAAGCGTCCTCTTGAACACTGACTGCAAAATTTCAAAACAAAACCGAGATTTACGGACATGTTACAGGTTAATTACCGTATTTTAAACATATAGAAGGCTTGGCTGATATTGCTACCAATCGTTGAAAATGTTCAGGTTGTATTTTAATGCTGCTCCATTCTGGTCAGAAAATATTCTCCAAGAGTTTTTCATCACTCAACGGGAGAATTTCGTGTTCCGCACCTGATTTGCTTGATGTAAAATGCGCCAATGCTAAAAAATCTGCCAGATTTTGATAATTTTTTAAATTTTGAACGCCTCGTGCAACAATAAACAGAACGTCTGTCAATCGCATGTAACCTACCATAAAACACCAGACAGGCGCAGAGTGTCTCCAGGATTGTACCAAATACCTACGTGGTAACAAGGGCAAGCGTCTTCAGCCACGCATATCCCTGTAAACGTGTAAAACTTTACTTAGCAAGCTGCTTTTACTTTCTCCGCATAAAATAGCATGCAATTCCTGTTAGATGGAGCTGACTTATTCTAAAGCTACACCATCTCCTAAATAAATCAGTCTACCGAAACTGCGAAAGAAACGATATCGTGGTCTAGTTTCCAGAAACGGTTACGCGACTTTACGGTCTGGCAGGTTCGGCCTGACCGTTTTGGTCTGGCCGATTCGGTCTAGGGCGTTTCGGTCTGGGCCGTTTCGGTCAGGGGACATTTCGATCAGACAATGAAATCTTGCAGAAATCTTTCATGTTCACATTTTAATGCACACATACTTAAATCAACGAGAAGTTTTCTTTAAAAAACTACAAACATGATGCAAGATCCAACAGTTAATCAGCATCAACATATGATTTTCATTATCATCAGCAAGCAAATGAAATCATCGCAAGTTTGCAATTAAATACAAATTCTTCAAAGTCATAATAACAATTAAGATTTAATCGCAATCATGACTCCTCAAAGGGAATTGGTATAACACCAGCTAGAGTGACATTTCGCCTGCCTAGAATCATTTAAATAAACGAATGTAAGAAGTTATTTGTGTACAAGAATGTCGTGACCGAAACGTCCTCAGATCGAAACGGCCAGACCGAAATGTCCCGTGACAGAAAAGGCCCAGACCGAAACGGCCCAGACCGAAACGGCTCAGACCGAAAGGCTCAGACCGAAAGGCTCAGACCGAAAGGCTCAGACCGAAAGGCTCAGACCGAAAGGCTCAGACCGAATCGGCCAGACCGAAACGGTCAGACCGAAACGGCCAGACCGAACCGGCCAGACCGAACCGGCCATACCGAAAAGTCCTGTTCCACCAGAAACATCTGTGGGGATGTAAAAAGTATGCACGTTCGGTCATAGGCGAAAACACTTCAAACAAGAATGGTGGATTTGTGCCAACAAACGCGCTACTCAAGCTCATATGAACACTTGGTTTATAACATCAGTGATATAAAACAAAATATTTAGCTCTACACGACGGCGGATAAGCATTACACTGTCGTTAGAAACAAAAAGTGATGCTTTGCTTAACAACATGAACTTTTGAAACTTATTGGCCACTTTCGGTACAATCACGAAAAAATTGCAGCACAATCTTTACTTGCATACTTTCAAATGAAAACAAGTTTAGTTTCAGCAGTTAATGTAGTTTGACCGGTTACATGATGGAAATGAGCTATAAATAATGTAAAAACAACCTTTCGGGTCAAGATAAGTTTGATCAGGACAGTTGCAACCCTCAACGCAATGACCAGAGCACTCCTCAGGTACAGCGAGCGATTTGCAGCTCTTGCCACAACCGCTTCCGCATGTCTGGAACACCGCGCCACCCGAACAGGATATCTCTGCAACGAAGGGTGGGGAGAACATAGTGAAAGGTTGCGCCAAGAACCTATCGAGTTAAACACACAACTTGGTGATTGAGGTATGCAAGATCAATCTCAGTGCTCGTGTCTTTTTTGTCGCCTGTGAAAAGAATGATCACAACACTTGCAGAAAACGCAATACAGCAGTACATCTGGCAGAGCCGGATTAAAGGGTAGGGGGGCCCGGGGCAATTTTTACTGGAGGACCCCTATGACGTAATTAATAACGTCATCGTTGGTAAAAGTTATGTTTTCGCTAATTAGCAAGGTTCCCGTTTGTTT
>Ga0210059_1004357_pt1 | contig 22814 bp, 12 predicted proteins | sample Ectturendosymbi2_FD_188042 | JGI IMG/M metagenome (GOLD analysis project Ga0210059, IMG submission 188042) | Ecteinascidia turbinata endosymbiont from Florida, USA - Sample 2 (SPAdes) (version 2) | ecosystem: Host-associated > Tunicates > Ascidians > Unclassified | place: Key West, Florida...
CCCCCAGCAGTAACTGTGACGTAAAATTCCCTGCTTTAAAAGAGGCTGCCAACAGCAACTTTAATGTGTAAGTACTATCCTTTCAAAGCAACCCCACCACCATCTCCAATGTGCAAATCAAGAAAAGCTTCAAACCAACTTCTTTTGGCCTACCTAAAAAATTGTGGGTTAAAATTTCTTCCAAAAAGTTCTGAAAAGACCCTATAAAATACGAGCAAATATTTATACCAAAAGATAACGTTTTATACAGTATGAAAATTTTTATACCAAATGATGTTTTTAATGATTGGAGTGTGTAATTTTTTAAACATGCCACAGTTTAACAGGAAATATCCAAGTGGAGCAGAAAAAACAAGGAAAAAGTAAGAAAGCATAAAGTTTGATGAAAAATGTAAAGGTCTCCTGGACAGATTGGTTGTTGTAGCAAGTGGTACTGGTGAGCCTGCAGAGGAGAGTGCAGGTCAAGCAACTAAGTTGTTAACAGTAGCTATGTCTGTCTAGTGCATAATCAGATGTGCCATACATAAAACTCAAGTTTTATAAAAATGAGTTTGATAAATACGTGCTTTAGAACATTCATATTCTTATCAAGGGATTTCTTTTTTATGTCTCTGAAATGAAAAGGTTAGACAAATTTATCATTTCTTGTGATGTTGTAACTCAGTAAACATTTGCATCAGAAAATAAGACAACATGCAATTGTTATAGCAGTGACCATGCTACATCTTTTAATTTATAGAATATTATCTTTTTAGTTTACAAAGTAATTTTGTATTATTGCTGCTGTGCAGCAAAGACTATTAATAAGCAAGGCTGCATTCATGCTTCTTGTCAAGCAGCAGAAATGGCATTTTTTGAGTATTATGAGTAATCATTTTTTCTACAGATATTTCAGATATTTTAGGTGGTTTGAAGTTAGTTCATGCATGAAGTCACACGTTATTTGAAGCTTGACTAGTAAGTGCTTGATTTGAGTTAGACTTGCTAGGTGATGTTAATTTTTTTGGCCAGTTGTAAGCCAGTATAACTTCAACCGTTTTTTCTTCGCACAGATTTAATCAATTGTGTAGGCTACTTGCTAGAAGTATTTGCGATAAGGTACATGATGAATTATTACCTACTTCTGCACATTTTTCAAAGAACTAGTGTCAATGCAAGATGAGGGCAGCCTTGCCAAAACAAGCCTCAGGTTAGCTGTTTTTGTATGCTATGTTCTTGTAGTTAAAAGGATAATATTTAAAACAAATTGTTTGTTTTGAATCTTCTCGGTTGTTGTTTATGGTTTCATTTATTCCCATGAACGTGAACAAATTCAGGATACCAAATACCAAGCATTTTATCAAAGGGGGAAAGTGTGAAACTTTTAAAGGGGTAAAAGTTGTAGTGTATTGATGGTGAATGCAGGGAAATGTTGCGTGAAAATAAACTGGAGGCGATGCCAATATACTATTACTTAACTTTTATGCGTTGCCAGCCTTGTCCTCCCAACTTTCAGTGATTTCAAAGTTGTGTATCATGAACACCCTTTTGCATTTCCTCCTTCTGCTGTGTCAGTCATGCCATTGTCTCTGGAGCGTATCCTTCGGTGGTCGTATCTTAGGCTCGATCAAAGTGCTTATCACGGTTGGCTGAGTATGATGACGTCATCAGAGGGGCCCTTTTTAGTCTTGCCTCGGGCCCCCCCATCCTTAAACCCACCACTGATTCTAGGGACCCGATTCTGGTCCCTAATACGCCTTAAAGAAAACCCTGTTTATATATTAATTCGTTGTAATTAAATGGAAAATGTTTGACATGTCGTTATGCTTTGTTTCTATCAGCATGTGTCCATGAACATCTTCATGAGCTTGAAGTTTTCAAATTTTTTTATACATATAAACACATATATGTCTTAAACTAAAGTCCTTACTTAGTTATGTCAATATGCACTGCACAGTTCACCTGCTGCACAGCCTCTACATCCGGCATATAACTGTAGAGCGGGGGAGGGGGGCCATTATATTTTCTGCCCGAGGGCCTATGACACTCTCCGTCCGCCCCTGGCTGTACTCATCATTGAAAAGCTGTGAATGTTCTCAAATGAAGACGCTTTTTTTGCAAAAAAGCTTCAGTCGCGGCATTTTAGCTAATACCATTAGATCCTTCCAGGGGCGGATCCAAGGGGGAGGCCATCGTTCCCCCTAAAACTTACGAAAGTAATTTCATTCACAATTTTTTTGTATACAATTCGGAAGACAACATTCGCGATATAAAGCCATTTTGTTGTCCATTGTTTCGTCACATCAGTGTTGTGAAGCATACTTCACCAAAATCTTCCCCCCTAACCTTAACGGCTGGATCCGCCTCTGGATCCTTCTGTTCTTTCTGCGTGGCCACTTTGAGCTTCTGATGTTACAATCGATCCTTTTAACAACCTTTTAACTTGCTATAGCAAGCTAGCAGTTCTTTGCACACTGCTCTCTAGTCCTGCGCATACGCTACGCTGAACAAAATCTTAGTGGTGAATGCCTACAACACACCAACAATTAAAGCGTCGAATTAACAAAACACAGTGCTGGTACCTCTTAAAAATGGGCAAATCTTGGGGAAAAACACTGATACACATTAGAAAATAAGTTTATTATCAGTTGCGATAAGTAACTGAAATTTTTGCGAGAAGTAACTAAGTTGTTCTAAAACAAAAAAAATTATTATAAATTTCACTTTAAGCACAACATTGGTTTTATCTAGGGAAGACGAGCGCCAAATTTGACTGGCCGCGAACGTTCATAGTTGTGCACCAACTACCACCAGGATATTCTGGAATTGGTCCTGCGATAAATTCACTTCGTACTTCGCAAGTTTACTGGAGCAAATCAGTTAGCTGGGTATGTTTTATTTAGGTTGACATTCACGTGCACCAATCCGTGGTATTGCATAACAAGCAACATCTCGTGACATCAAGCTGTCAGACAAGGCTTTGTAGCACGCGCACAAATAACTTGCAGAAACGGATGAAAAATGAGCTTGGATGAGCGGCAGATCATGTTCGAGCAGCAAGTCTGATCTATATTACGAAAGACTGACCAGTCAAAGGGTCTAGTTTCCTACGTCAGCTGCAACAGACCTTCTGCCACGCTTGTTTAGCGCAATGAAGGGCATATCACAAAAACGTACATCCTCACTGCAACGGAACTTCGTCATAGTTCCTCTCGAGGCGTTCGTTGAGTATCTGCAAGGAATCGAGTGATCATTTTAGCAACTGGCTAATTTACAAACGAAGCTTACCTCACCTCAAGTCAAACTTTTAATTTCAATGATGCTTAGTTTATGGCTTCTATGGCAATCGCTCATTGGGATTTGCTTACCAAGGTGAGCAAGACTAAAGCCAATCGGAAAAACAGCAACACCTCAGATATCGGACAAATAAAACAAAGTTTGAAGTAAGAAGCAAACAACTAATGGTTGTTTCCGCGAGTTTTTAAGGGCATCCGAATTGCATTGCAGCCTGTATCTTCTTTCGTGGCTTGAATGAATCCTGACCAGCATCAGTTCGAGAAACAACCAACAATGCGAAAACAACGCTCGCTTAGATGCTCACCCGCATCGTCTTCTTCGGTCGAACCACTGTCTTTTGCAGTGGATTGGTCACTATGTGCCACGTTGCTTTCGACATCTTCTTGCAAAGATTTAATCTCCATATCGTATTCAGGCCACTCGCCAACAATGCGAACCGCCGCTTCAAGTTTCGGTTCTTTGGTGAGGGGGTTGTTACACTGCAAAAAAACTCGTTACGTTGTTGTGGGTGTTGTGTTGGTAACTGATTGTCTTTCGTAGGGAACTTCGAGTTTAAACAGTTGTGGTTTACTGCATTTGAAAGAAGGAAAGTAGTCGATTCGCGTGGCTCAGGAAGTTATTTAAGCGGCATGGTTTGACATTTTAGCGTTACTGATTTTGTGCGGAAAGCATCAAATTTTGGTGGAAACGGTTCTAAATTTAAACTTCGCCGAATTAAAATATGAACCACGTGAAGCGTTTCAAAACCTTCTCTAAAGGATTTTTTCGCTCCTCTGCGCAAAATATCTCTAATCGTTAAACTTGAATGTTGTGCAGATAAGAATAGCAAACGGTTAAGGTTTTGGCCCAAAAAGACTCTGAGAACTTTCATTATTTGTAGCACATAGTCGCTAAGCCAGGGGTGGGGAACCTGCGGCCCGCGTGGACATTTGATATGGCCCGCATCAACATTTTCCCTGCCCAAGTTTGTGCACAACATCGCGTCACAACAAAGCTCCATAATAAGCGGATACTGTCAAGAGAAGTCACTCTTCCTCACAGTTAGATGAAGTTACAATTTTGAGATAAAATTAATTGATTTTGCGGCCCGCCAGCGATAATCCACAATTCATGCGGCCCATGATAGTAAATAGGTTCCCCATCCTTACGCTAAACAATTGAGTTCATGTTACTTGTAAGATGCAAATCGACTATAAATCGAAAACAATGTATTGATTTTATTATCTGGAAAAACTACCGGTATGGAGTGAAGAGACGGAAATGGGCAAAAAAAACTTCTTGCACGTGTTTTTGCGTGAATATGATTCTCGTGAGTTTTTTAACCAAGCAATCAAATGAAGATGGCGGGCTTCATTTTTGGCAATGGCCATACTTGGCGCATATAACTGTACATGTTGCAGTCAACGATACTTCAAGAAAAATTCAAAGTACTAAGCAGTTTCGCCCATTTCTAAAAATAGCACGATTTTTCTGGAGGGCATCAGTCAAGAATCATCTTCGATAAGCTCATTTCAATTTTATTCGAACTTTCAATCGCCAGTTTCAAAATTCCGCGATGAAAACTGTTTGAATACTTTTCCCTGAAAAAAAAATCTCACCAAATCGATAGTTTTAGCGCGTGCTTTGGACTCGTCACTGCACCAAGTAGCGCACCAGAGCCATTCCTGCGGAAGCGATTTGATGCCGACCTGGATAAATAAATATAGATGGGGTTGTCAGAAAACTTATGGCGCCCATTCAGCCCAAAAACGCACTAGATCCACAGCGATGCAAACTTGATGATCTTAGTGGTTACTGGGATGATTTTCAAGTGTTGTGAATCACGATAGGAAACCACTGAAAACCGCTCTAGACATTGGAGAAGTGTTACAAAATCACGAAAACATTTTCCACTAAAACTTAACCGTTCGATGAAAGAAAAAAACTGAAGGGCAAACCGCTATAGCTAAGTTTCCAACGCATACCTGATGAATCATGTTGTTCGGCAAATCTTGGTCAAGATTGGCCAACGAGTTCGGGTCTTGGGAAAGACCCTGGTATTGTCCCCGCAGACGATCACCAGCGGCAATTTGACGGAACTTCTTCAGGTCAACAACATATATCGCGCTGCGCAGATGACACAGCGGAGGTCGCATCGCACAACAAGCAACATTTCGTAATGTCAAGCGGTCAAGCTAGGCTTTGCGGCCACGCGCATAAATTACTTGCAAAACGGATGCACAATAAGCTTGGATGAGTTGCATAATACAAAGCGAAAGGAAAAACCATCAAATGTTTAACAAACACTCTTGCCAATTCCAGTTCTCAACATCAACGCTCGAGGTTCCGAACTGGAATTGGCAAGTGTTTGATAAATGATCGATTAGGTGATCAGCCAGATATCCAGCTAATACGAACAAAAAATGTTAGTAAATGCAACAGGTGATTTTAGCGCATAATACAAAACGAAAGGAAAAACTATTGCTCATTGTTTGTTTCAAAATTAGCGCAGGTCAGTGCCAGTTGGCTTCAAGCCAAGCAGCGAAATTCACACCTGGAGCGCAGTAGAGTAACAAACCTGATGTGATACTTTCTTCCAGCAAGGTGGCCCGCCCAGTAACCACCCTTCCAAAAGCGGAAACCGTCCATTTCTTTTCTATCATCGCAAAAGGGAGTGTAACCATAAGGATTGCCTTCAAGATCAAGATCGCGAAGTTCCTGTTGGGCATAAAGTGTTACAATTTCTTGAGAGCAACTTACGGTTAGTTTTCGTAGTATTACAACAAAAGAAACACCATACAATTTAACTAAAATTCATTGAAAGGTTTTGCGTTTGAGATATACAATCTGTATAAACACGTGAATATTTTACGCTTTATACTACAACAGGCATTACACATATGAAGTTAACAAAAACTTCAACCCCAGGCAGCACAAGCAAAGGTTCCGTCTTCGCGGTCTCATCAGTTGCGCACAGAAATTGCACACGCTGTGGTTGCTACCGACTGATAGTGAATTAAAACAACCCGCTTGTGGATCCCACTGAACTTCACTCAGTAGAAGATTAACTGCGAACGCAGTAAGTGCAACATTGCTTCTTTTGCAAGAAGTAAGAAAATTGCTTGAAACTATCTGCAGGCTGCAATACAGTCAGACCTAGTTTATCCGGACTACTTTGTTTCGTCAAATAATGTCGGTTTAGTGAGGTAGCCGGACAATTCTTTCCAGAGCAAATGCTAATGTAAACAAAGGTGACGATGTGCAGTACAGGACTCGCCTAAGCGGACGCTCAAAGAGGAAGAGAAAAAAGACTGTAGACTCAGACGAACTGTCAACTTAACCAAATATGTAGACTGCATGTGGAACATAACTAAATGAAACACTCATAGTTCTATTTGTTTATTAGCAGATCCAATCGATACACGTAAGCTAATATGTATTCAGAATGAGATCAAACGCGAAAAACTGTAGAAGAGATTTAACTGCGTCCTGCAAGTTCAGCTACTGTTACATTAATTGTGGTTTACAGATTAAAAGGAGTGAAATGTATTGGCAGGAATTCGTTCCTAACAGTTTTGTGTCGGATAGCGGGGATTCCGGTTAATGGGAGTTCGGACAAACGAGGTCTGACTGCAACCGTTTCAAACACCTGACCAACACTGGGCTGACACTCAGAAGCACTAACGTGGACACACCTGGAGATCGGCTCGGACGATCTGATCGGCGTCGACGAAGATGATTTTGTTGACGTTGAGCGGAAAAAGGACATCAAGAAAGAGAATTTTGTATCTGGGTGATTAGGCAAAACTTGGAGCGTAAGGTCATGTTGCAAGCACTGTATAAAAACTATTACGCAGCTTGAAATAACAAAACCAACAACAGACTTCTCCAATGCTAGATTGGGGAAAAGTTTTAGAAATTCATCTGTTAGCAAAAACACACAATTTTCAAATTCAGAAGCGTTGAAAGAATCTTACAGACAGCAGTCACACGCAACAACAACTCCAGTGCTCCTGGCAAGAGATTTTTTCCACAATGCAAAATGTTTCACCAACTTACCCCCACATAGTTCTTTGTTTTTCTTTTTGTTGACGTAACCACCTGGGCCATTTATACTGCACCAGTTCATATTCGAAACCGTATTTCTTGGCCATATGAGGGATGAAATCCTGTAAACAATTTCGGCTTTGAAATTACCGCAATTCCACGAAGTCTGACATCAAAGAATTAACACTTTCCAACAAACATCGTGTGTTTGTAGAACGTTATTCAACAAACACTAAAAAGCAAGATACTGCTTTAAAAATGTAAGGTTGCGGCTATACTTTCTCGACTGCACGGTGAAAGCTCTTTGGTAGTGCCTTGGTAAAATGACCATCTTCGTGATTTTAAAAATTGTTTTGTAATTTACAACATATTTTCAGAAAGCTTCTCCCAGCTCATTAAAACGAGCTCATGCACGGATTTATTCTACCGCTGGCATAACAATAATAAACCTTAAACCAAATGTATAATTTACTGAATGAACAGACCATAGACACGACAGAAAATGCGTATTGTATCCGCCACTTTTTTGATCGAAAAAACGCTTAAGCCTTCAGCAAAGTGAGATTTACAGACAAAATTTCCGAAAATCGAAGTCAGTTGCAAGCCACATCAGCTTAAAAAATCAATATAAAAAAATTTTAGGAGAAAAAACACTTTTACCAAAATTTTAGATAAATAAAAAAAGCAAAATGCCTTTGCAGTTACAGCACAAGATTTATAGGCAGGCAACCGTTCGCAACATCAAAGCCAGATTAAAATTTCCTGAACTTGAACAAAACGATTCAAAACTTTTTTCAGTAAAAAGAAAAAACAAGTCTAAAACTACTTAACACATAGAAGCAAACATTCACAGTCACAACAAATCAAAATATACAGACAATTTGAGAAATTCAAGTCAAATTTGAACTGTTTATACCTGAAGAAATTTTTTAATGAAACGAAAGCATCTTTGTAAAAAATCTTTTGAAAACTAAACAATCGCAGAAAATCCTAACAAAAATGAGGATCAGATATAGTATGTCACAAAAGCTTTGATAGTTCTTTAATATTTTGTTGTAACTTTCAAAAACTTTGTGGCTGTGTTGAACCAATTATGAATTGTAATTTTGCCCGGCAGTCCACCTTGATTGCTGCGGAGAAAGGTAAGTAAAAACTAGCAAGGTCACATCAGTGCAGGCCTGCACAACATACGACCCGCGAAAGCTTTTCTTGCGGCCCGCGAGAGCTTTTTCAATTGCAGAAAATGTAGAAATCCTCTCCATATCGAAGTGAAATAGACATTTGCGGCCCATGGCAAATTTATGTTGATAATTTGGCCCTTCGAGCTTTCTGATTTGTGCAGGCCTGCATCAATGCGAGATACAATCTATGTAGCGAAGGACGAGGAAAAAGTCAGGCAAAGGCTGTTGGCAAAAGATTATGTTTCAATTAAAGAAATAGACAACTTAATGGAAGAACGGATGTATATCGCATAATACAGGGGTGGGCAATTAGCGGCACGCGGGCCACATGTGGCCCGCCGCAGTTTTTTCAGTGGCCCGCGGAAGAATTCAGAAAAAACTTTCAAATCTAAGATTTCCTCCAAATTAGTGTTGAGGCTAACATGTCAGAGACTTGCTTCTATTTCTATTAGAAGGTACAGCCCCCCGCTAAACGCGATCTTCCAAAAGTCGCCCCCCGAGCAAAATTAATTGCCCGCCCCTGGCATAATAGAAGCATCAAAAGCACGCTTTGTCACAGCTGGAAACATTTGAGGTTGCATGCCGTGGCGCAAACTGCGAAAATCTCAGCACAAACGTTTTTCACCAGCAGCGCTCATAACTTTTCGCGTACCTTGAACTGCGGCGACAGATAGTTCTTGAGCACCCAGAACTTGACCTTTGTCTTGGTGTGCCGCATAACGCTCACCATCATGATCCGCATCAGGCGCTCGTACAAGTGACCGGACGCCACTGAGAAAATGTTGACGATGTCCGACGATGAATTGCTGAACGATTCTGACGCGTCTTTCTGCTCCGTCTCGTCTGAACCACCGGTCAATGTGCTATAAAGGAAACTGACATTTCACAGTTTAGGGTTCTGAGAAAGCTGCACGTGAAAGACCGCATCTAATGGAACGTGCAGTAACAAGCCCCGACAAAAAACGAAAGGCTTCATTATTAACACCCTGACGTAATCAACACACAAAGTCAGTCTTCTATCGTCGTACCAACGGAGATTTATAGCAGGTGATGGTGATATCGTTACGCCTACGACAGTGCAGTGTATACAAAAGCGTTCATACAAATGTGCAGCCTAGGGTCGCCTGAACAGTGGGTGGGAAGGGTGGGGGGCACGAGAAGAACTGAGGACACCACCGAACATCACTTTCTATCTTTCTTTGCTATTTTTTACATGGAGTTTCATGTTTGAGGTTTATACCTTTTATCCTGTTTGAGGTTTATATCAGCTTTTATACATGCTTATCACAGCACAATTTGGCATTAACCGTGCCTGTAAAACAGCTGCACGTTTTAAAGTTGCCGGGCACCAGCATAGTCCATTTCACTGAAACTGTTGACAACACGTAGTAGACTGATAAGCCGTAGCACTTAAGTCTCCACAGAGGGTAAAAGTGAAATCCAAATCCAACCTAAAAACTATTGTGAAAATGTTTTTTTAATTCAGTTGAGAGCCTAGACTTTTCAATTAACCTCTCATACGAATATAACAATTTGAAAATTCAGACCGTTTCTTTAATATTGTATTTGAATGCAGGACAGAGATATAAAGGACAATAAGTGTCTTGGGAGAAACAAATAAAGACAGCCAAAGATAACGATGCCACCAAGCCTGACCACATTGTGCCAATGTAACTGAAGTTTGAAACAGAGTGAACCTGCAGCCAGAGCATCGAAACACCTCTTGCGATTATCGAGGCGAAGCGCCCTAGCGGAAAGAAACATTTCATTAAATAGCTATGAAATATGCAAATACGAACAAAAACACATGTAACAGTGAACTGGATCGGAGATAAGGAACAGATCTGAGATCTGTGGTTCAGTTGCCTTTATATGTCAAGCGCCACGCTACAGACACCCAAGCAAACAGAAACGCACACCAACAGACTGCCAAGGTGAATATCTATTTTCTAAAAATTAAACAGGACGTATCAGGCGGTACACTGTTTGGCCTTTTTATTAACATTGCAATAACAAAAATGCTCGGTATTGTATGTTGAAGACATTATGAGGTTTATCTTTGACGTGTTGTTCAACATTAACCCGAAGAGTAGCTCCTCGATGAGAAATTGTTTTTTTACCAGCTTTGTTGAAACGTATTGTAGAAAATAGTTTTGCTTGGTAGCATATCTTGTAGTATGGCAATGAATACCAACCGTTTTCTGAAACAGGTTTTTAAATGCGTTGGCAACATTCCAAGGTGAAATTTCTGGATCAGTTTAGCTAATTCCTATCAATACAGATCGTGACAGATTTATACAAAGGCGTAATACGACATCTAAAATTACTCTATGTAATAGTTCGTAGCATGTTATTATGCAATACTTGTAATGGTTGCAATACTAACTGCACCCCAAAAAACAAGGCAGTATTTTAAATGGCAATGTGGAAGATTAACATATAAATAAAAAAAAACATTTTTAAACGAAGTGATTACGAAGTTTTGGTCATTTCTTCGTATTAATCAGCATTGTTACGTCTCAATTCTAATATTAAAATTGTTGGCTACTTTATAAATTTACGTATATGTTGGGAATGCTTATGCTCTTTACTTGTACGGTCAATTTCGAGCTAGATAGCAACAACTTAAAAACTGTCCTGAATTTTGAAGTTGCGTGGCACGCTAAAATTTTTTTGAATTCGGCATAATATTATCAGCAGTCTTACTTAAAAAAGGGCTTTTCTGCCTTCGCTGCCTCCTCTGTGAAATAACAGGGGAAGCAATACCCAGTGATGCCCCGAGTAATTCCGTGCCACACAGTGTACGGCCTAGACCAGCACCTAAGTAACCATTTATTACGAGACAAAAAACAAACATCTGCGAGAGCAACAGGCTTGGCCTGCGAAGTAGTCCACCAGCACGAGCAAGAACTTATGCTGTCTTTAAATATGAAAGCGTCATTTGTGGATTGTCGCCATCCTTGCACGGTTTTTGCTGTGTTTACTTAAATTGGTCGTATAAGTAATGGGATGCTTTTAGTTTCCAATCACAAAGCGAACGATGTGTCCACCGAACAGTAAATTAATTTCCGTTCCCATGCATTTTTTTCATCGCATCGGCTGAGATTGCATTCCACAAACACATAAATGTACGCCTTGTTCTTAAATCCTGTGACATCATTGCAGTGCTGCACTAGTCCGTAACTGTTGACGCATTTCCGCTTTAGCTATCGTGAACATTTCCACGGTATGTGAAAACAGCAAATGTTTTATGTGGTATCGTTAAACCAATTTCTTCTGATGGCTTGACCTTGTCTGCAACGCATTTTGCTTCAAGAATAAACCACATAATCGCATTACGCATATAAAACTTTATACTCAGAACAACAGAATTTTACTTACTGCTATAAACTGTTCCCTTTGAAATATTAATCAGCTTCGCCCTAGGGAGGTCTGCAGCCTAAATGACCCCTGGTTCTTCGCAGCCTCCCACTCCACCATACCTTTTTAAATTGGTGGTTTTGGAAGTAGTCGCAGCACTGTATTATAACAACCGTGATGGCGCCATCATGCGCGTGCCCTTTACCATTATCACATATATTTGCTGGAGTTCCATCAAACTAATTGGTCTAGCGCCATCAAGCGTATGCTTTTCTACTACGGCAACAATCTATCTTCATCTTCTTTCACGTATTTGTGTGTTCCTTCTTACTGTGATGTATGCTTTTAAGTCTACCGCGTTGCGTGTGGGAGTGCAGACGTTACACAATACCATCTCTCTCTGATCAAGTAACGTGATTTAGCAAACCTTTGTAGGCTTTTTAAAAATTTAATGTCAATCTGGTGCGCACTGGCGATGTTATGGAGTTTTTTTCGAGGACGTGAAGGTAAACAACCACTTGGAACGCCTATTGGATTCGTTCCGAAAACAGTAAACATTCACTACAAATAGCAACCTTGTTATAGAATTCCAAATCCCTCCTTCTTGCTTCTTTTCTGTGCTGCGTGGCTTGTCATCATCCTCAAGAAGTGCTACGTCAAGCATATCAGGTTTTTTTGCCACCTGCCAGTGCATAAAGAACTATTTTCAGCACCTTTCGCGTGCTTATCTACATGATTTGCAAGACAGCTGTTTTCCATACCACACTTGGCCGTCATGATCGACCACCATGTTCGGAGTGAGTTTGTTGTTTTTCAAACCATATCATTTAAAACCAAGAAAGCGAAATCTTAGAGCAAAAACAACAAACTAAGCGCATTTGCAATTATACTCTGTGGAAAATTAAGCCTAGCAAAACGTTCATTTTTGAGAATAGTCAGGAATATCTCCTTGGTAAAAACGTTCGAACTATTGCATTTATAAAAACTTGCCTAATAAAAGCCCTGCTACCAACGATTTTTAAGATTCGTGCCAATATAACGCAATACACAACAAAACATGTTCTTACGATTGGTGTAAGCAATTTTTAGTAAATGCAAGCTTGTTCGTTGCAGCCTGTACACACTGACCTTAACTATGATCACTTTGCTCTTGAAACTGTCAATCAACACAACCACGTCATGAACTCCAGCAGGAGAGTCAGTGTTCTCATGACTGCAAATCAGTAAGTGTCGTTAAATGTTTGCAAAGAAACGGTAAATTTATTTTTTTAAACATACGTTTGGCAAAGCGGGAAACACAAAATATTATGCACTTATTTAAGCATTCATAATAGGCCAGATTGCAACAAGCGACGTGCTGCTATAATGGCATTTGCAAGTGCCCATGATTTCGGGAGCACAGGTATCAGAAAACTGAAGCCGACACTTGTTGACCGTCTGTTACGATTCCCACGCGTTTAAAAAATCATTTTCAATACTTTCTATACCACGTAGGAACCCTGGTCTGTGCAAACACCCGCTTTCACTGTTAATAATATTTTTATATTAAATATTTCTATAGAACTTTTACTAGGTTAAGGTTTCGCTGAGTTTTTTCGCGCAATGACCAATAGGACCTAATAACACGAGCTTTGGTAGAATGTTCCTGTATCTTCAATCTACTGCGTTGTAGCGCTCTGGGATGGTAATAAATTTTAACAAGGAAGAAACGATACGAAACCAACATTCCTCGTGGCAACGTTGACTCATACTTGGTGTACGTTCAACGCAGTACCGCTAACTCAGCGCATTTCTTAAAACATGAGAAAAAAGTCAATGCACCCAACAATAGTTTTGACAGGATAGTCGGAACTAATATACTACAGGCAGCTCATATTTCACTAAAAATAAAAAATAATTAAAAAAATCGTCTCTCAGAGAACGAAGCATAGAAACGTTTCATCGCGTAACAGATTACGAGTAGTGTTAGCTTTTTTATGACTAATAAACACTTCAAAGTAGACTCGTGGTAAACGACGTGTGAAACATTTTTATTACATTTAGTTAGACGGCAATGTACACATATCCCACTTCGAATGCAAGACCGGAAAACCGTATTCATGGTCTCGACCGACAGAAAAAGTTCACAACTTCCTGTCAAAAACCAACAGCAGCGCAACCGCAGGTTAAGTTTTCTTTTTTTCTTTTTTTCTAAACCAAATTTTCATTGAAAGCTGAATGGACAGTTGTGCATTCTGCCAACGACTGTTGTCCGCAAAACCCCACAGAGCGAAACGTCACCTTGAAATTTGATAAATATCCTGCGATTTTCCCTCGCGCAGTTTTAAGTGCCAAACGCCGGGCGTGGTCTTCAGCTGGAAATAACCCAGGTTGGCCATCACGATCGTATCCACGGCGACCGTGTCGTTTCGTGCGCCCAAAGTGAATTGCAAACCTCGAGGTGAAGAACCTGTTAAAGAGCACCAAAATTTCTCATGACCGGAGAGGAGTGGTGCGGGTTCTGCTTCTGGATGATCATCCATCGCCAGAAGTCAGGCGATAGCCTGAGTGCTTTTACGAACTGAAGAAGTCCTATTTCAATTTTTTTCAAAACTCTTGATATGCAGACGATCAGAGGCAGCATTCTCACAAAGACACCAAAAAACTCTCTTCTTTTTCTCAAAATATTTCCAAGACGCGAAACTGAGCAACACTCTTGCAATTACTGTAAACTACATTTTATCAAAACCACATGGGATCTTGCGATAAACGCAGAAGTGGCCTATCATAGCTTTCTTTGTGATCCCGAAACTAGCTTCAGCAGATGAAAATATTGTAAACTTTTCTATAAAAGTCTTAAAAACTGAGTGAATTGCACAGGGATGTGAAAAACACCGAGCCTAAGATTTCTTTTCCAACCGCGAATAATCCCAATCTTTTCGATGAATGAGTCGGGCAAAAATTTTCAGCGGCTTACTTAAAACCGCAGTGCGTCGCCAACTGCAACGAAGTCGACAGACCTGCAGTGAGATCTTTCGCGTGGCCTTCCAGGACAAAATACTCGAGCTCGTACTCGGCCATGACTTTGCTCTCAACCTTATCCAGTTTGATATTGTCCAAGTCGTACAACGCGCGGACCGGCTCAACAAGCCAGCTTTCAGGGGGGTGCATGGTGAGTGTCAGCAACGACTTCGAGGGCATGTCCAGAAACCTGGCCAACGGACCGTCCGACAGGCTGTTGTCCACCTGGAGTGCAAAACATCAGTGACGATGGAAGAGAGCAACGACGGGGATTTTCACGAAGCAGTCTCTTTTTTCTGAGCTGTGATGCCATGAGCTGCATACATGTTGCGCAGTATGATTTAACACTAACTATCATGTCTTCATCCGGTCGTTACAGAGCGCTCTGTTTAATCCGAAACAGTTCAACTAGAGAACTGCGTGTGTTGGACATATCACCAGTGTGGTGGCCCATGGCTGTCAAGTGCAATTTTGAATATTATAATACGTTTTCAATTTCATTTTGAATTTCATATTGAATTTCGTTTTCGATGTCAATTTCATTTCAAATTCATTTTCAAATTCAATTTCAATTGCATTTTCAATTGCATTTTCAATTGCATTTTCAATTGTATTTTCAATTGTATTTTCAATTGTATTTTCAATTGTATTTTCAACTTCAATTTTGTTTTCGATTTCGTTTTCAATTTCATATTAAACTTCGATTTCATTTTCAATTTCGTTTTCAATTTGTTTCTCAATCTCGTTTGCAATCTCGTTTTCAAACTCGTTTTCAATTTCATTTCAATTTTCGTCCTGTAGTGCAAGCGATTGCCAGTTCAGCTCTCAGCATTGTTGCTTTGGTTTTGCTAGCAGAGATGAAAACTTTTTGATGGGAACGCTTTGATGTTCTTTCTTCAAATAGTTCCCAAAACCTACCATACATGGGTTTACATTTTGTGTTAGAGTTTTTAATTAAGGTTTAGGGTTCTGGTTTAGGTTAGCAGGTAATGTGACAAGGATGATACGCTAATGAAAGTATATCATCTTTGTCACAGCAACATTCAACCAGTCAGGTTGGGCTAATTGCAATTCTGTTGCAGCAGTGCTTTGCTGCCACTGGCAAAATAGGCACTGGATGAAAAAATCGAATAATTTTGGAAGTACAAATTGGTCCCAAAACTATTAACATTTCCAAAAAACATGAGCGTTCATGAAACAACTGGTGTTACTGTTTGCGACTCCAAAGCCATTCCTCCGTGATCCACTTTGGGTCGCGACCACCAGGGCTGTGGAAACAGAGCCCAAGATATTTTGGAGGCGTGATCGCCCAATCCCAAAATCTTTACATGGTTGGTGGACTGGAGCAGGCGCCTGAAATTTGAGTTCCACTCCACAGCCCTGATCACGGCCTAGTGGTTGGGAACCATTTCTCTATACAATTGACTTTTCACGATTTTTACATGAGGTTTCCAACTTAACCTATTTTTTCATTGTCAAAAGGAACAGCTAGGCTAGCAGTAGGTATATCAGTTGGCAAATACTACAGTTATTGGTATTACCTTTGAAAGACATGGGAGCTTGCTTTTGGGAATTTAATAAAAGACAATGAACGATTAGAATAAAGATAAAAAATTTAGTCAGTCACACCCTACTGGATCGTAAAAGCAGCATGGCAAAACCCCACGTAACCACCAGCAACCACGCAGCTGCATTCGCATGGCGGGGAATTCCCGAAATGTACAAAAGCACGGATATTCAACGATCCCACTTTCTATGACTATTTCATTTTTTATCGCCTAAAAATACACAAGTGTCACATTATGAAATATTTGCTTAATAACAAGTAATAAATGGCCCCGCGTGGGCCACGCGGGTGACCCAGCGCAATCACTTCACGTTTCGTTTGCATTTGTGTTTTACTTTCAAAACGAAATTAAAAGTGAAATTGAAACGAAATTGAAAACGAAAGTGAAAACGAAATTGAAAATGAAATTAAAAACGAAATTGAAAATGAAATCGAAAACGAATCTGAAATGAAAATAAAATCGGTATTGAAATGAAATTGAAAACGAAAGGGAAATGACTTTGAAAACGAATTTGAAAATGAAATTCAAAATGAAATCGAAATTGAAAACGAAACCGAAATGATATTGCGAATGAAATTGAAAATCAAAATGAAATTGGAATGAAAATGAAATCGAAAACGAAATTGAAATGACATTGAAAACGAATTGAAAATGATTTTAAAAATTACTCTTAATATGAAATTGTACATGAAAATTGAAAACGCGCTTGACAGTCATGGGCCACCATACACCAGTTCCTATGTGCATGCTAATCAAGAACTATTCCAATGCCTATATTGCTTGACAGCAAACAAGTAAAACTCCAAGAATCGCCCGAAAACATTGTACAATAAAAGATAACGAAATATTAAAATATTCAGTCAAATATTGAATATTTGTATAGTTAAATATTAATATAATATAATAAAGTCAGTTCAAAATTAAAACTACCTTAAAACCGAGCTCAGGTTCCACAACAAAACGATAAAACCTCTTCACTGGCAATTCCGACAACTTCTCTTGACAATTCATGTAAACCTTGACACCAGCATCGAACACTTCATGCAAGACCTGTTAAAGAATCCACGTTTTGCAGCATCGAGCGGTGGGTCAAAACTGTATGAGCGTCACTTCATCGATTGCAATTTTGCTAGCGTCTTGAATAAACCATCGTTAAACAACAGTATATTTGTAGTAGCGATTCTTCATATACATATTAATCTGATCGATTCCATGATATCGTGCACCGGCTTCGAAAGGTACACAGGACACCGTTCCACATTAGTTTACTAGTCACTTCTTTCTGCCACACAGCTGCTGCTTTGGTAGCTATTATAACGCAAAGTTCACATTTGCAGCAAGATCTATTCTTATTGTCATTGTAAGGAGTTTTCGTTCACAACAGACAGAAAGACCGAATAAGAGTTCATCGCATAAAAAACGTTCGCTGGTCAACACGATTTCACTTGCAGCGAATATCAAGTAACTTCGTGGGGCTGAAGCAAATTTTACTTTATCACCAAGTGACGCATCCGTTTCGGAAAGAGACGACGTCAGACTTTCATTTCCGGTTATTCTCGGGCAAGAAAGCAAAAGTGTCGCAAATTTTGACATCTACGACATTCCTCATTGGCATTAACACGAAAAAGCAAAGTCACGTTTACTCCGTACAAATTTTGGGCAAGTGATGACCGCACGTTGTTGATTGGAAACGAACGGTCATTTGAGCAATGCAAACTTGTACAAAGTGTTTTGCCTTCAAATAAATGAACTGGTACAGGAATACTAAAAATCTGACGTAAACACATAATTGTAGTGCTGCTCATGCTGCCGAGAGAATTTACATGAAATTCGATTTTTCCTCTGCTCTTACTTTAGCCTTTCGACTTTTCAGCCGTAAGCATTGTTTGCAGACTGTAGGACTGAGGATGCTTAATTCTACGTGAAATCAATTTCCTATTAAAAGTTTACTAATCGATTCCTTGCTTACACCATCTGTGCAGAGTATTTTCCTCGAATTGCGCGATTCATTAATCAACCGCTCATCAACGAACGACATAAAATAAGTGAACACCCACCATTGCAATGGGAATCAGCTCTTGAGCTTTATCGCTGGCGGGATCCAAGACAACAGTGATGTCATAGGTGGAGAGGTCGGGATCGGAGCTGGGTACTTTTATCGCGCTGTGCTCGTCGCGCAACCCGGACAAGTCGCGACGCTCGTAATCGCTTTTCGGTTGCGATGCCAGGTGGGAGGTCAGCTTCATAACTACGTCACTCACTTGACAAAGAAAAATCAGCGCGTTACGTTTACTTCCCAACCCTTTCACTGTCAATAAAAACCGGCTGGCAATGTTAACTTAAAGCAGCTACGTTCACAGCTCTGTTTAGTTAAAAGCACAGTCTGTCAACGGACTCGTAACTAACATCGAACCTACACCCATTAAAACTTACAACGGAGAAACAAGATTACAAACATCACGAAAGAAGCAGACAAAGACAACTTACGGAAGGCAATGGGCTACAGCAAGAAACAACTTTTTGCACACGTGCTAGACAACAAACACTTCAACGTTATAGTTCCTTTTGGTCTTCTAGTTCAGAGGACGATGTAACCACTTAAATTTTGCAATTTTTTTGCAATTGTTCATTACAGTCCGTGACCGAACAACACACAGAAACAAAAAATGGACTGGTTTGAAGTTCTCATATATGTATGGCTTTGAATTTTGCGCACAAGAGTTCACCAAGCTTAAAAGCAATCCGTTGTTCCAAAAAATATGAGGAACTCTGGATTATGCCATGGCCAAGTTGAATGGTTGATGTGTCCATATGGCCGCGGAAGTGTTTGCTTTGATCAGATCAACAAGTCTTTTTTAATTAGCCCATCGGGGTCAAGCCAATGCTTTCACCATGAGGCAGTTTCTAAGTTCATTAATACCAAAAGAAAAAACGCTCGGTAGCAGTTACTTAATTCATCCCAGTGTATACTTCGAGGCCGTGTAGAAAGGTTAAAAACAGAAAGTAACCCCAAATCAACCAAAAAAAAACAGGTGCGAAAGGCCTCGTTATTAAAAAAAAGCAAGAGAAAGACGCAAACATGCGAATTCATTCAACAACGGTTTAACGCTGCACCACAGAAAATCAGACGCACATTCGGGCGCTGCCAAGTCAAGGCTGAATGACTTGACAACGTTGAAGATCTTTCCAGACGCGCTTGAGTGCAGCAAACTTTCGAGAAGATTAAAATCGTCCGATACGAACTCTTCCTCTTCACCCAGCGGCCCGATTACCTGAACACATGGACGGGTCAATCGGGCGCAACACTTTTCGCCAGTGGTGAACAACGACTACGGAAAACTGGCCGCACCTTTCCATTGGTAACTATCGCACTCTGACCAGGCATCAAGCCAAGCACGGAGGTCGACCAATCAGAATGGGCGAACACGTGAGGAGTCACCACTTCCGGTTGAGATGCTATGAGTTTGTTCAATGCGTCCTCATTCATTCCGCCAACGAAGAAGTTCGCTAATGTTTTCTCGCCAGCTGTTATTTTCTCGGCATTCTCCTCCTTCACCTGATACAGCGGAGAAAGATACTTTGTATTTCTCAAAACAGTTATGTCAGTTTGTAGTACTCCGAATGGGTTCCGAAACTTTGTTTTGAGCAAAAGTTGAACCGACACACCAACGCGACGACATTTCACAAATAACAAACATTTAAATTTACACAAATTTAAAGCAATTGCCTACCGTTGAAGAGACACGGTGAAATCAGTAAATACTTTATTTGCACAAAAATCGATTTAAAGCACAAAGACACGTCTACAAACGCACCATCAGTTGTAAAATATTATCCAAATAAAATACTTGAGCAATACTTCCTCACCAGCTTTGTTATGTAGTTTCTAGCTTGATTGGTCTGTTGCGTCGCCAAAGTGGCCTCAATCGCTTTGACGAACGTAGCTGAACCGGACTGATCCGGTTTAAGCGGGTTGTGAATTATTGCAAGGCGACTGTGGCTGCTTGATTTCTGAAGAACATGCACGTGTTTTATTTAAAAGTGGCATCGTTTGACAATGTCCTTCTTACAACGCTTACACAACAGCGTTTTTTGACCTAAAGCGTAAACGCCATAGGAGTGGGAGCACTGATGGAGCAACTGCTTATAAAAGCTATGGAAATTACACACAAGTTTTGGTTGAACAGCGTCAAGCTAGGAAATGCACACACGGTCTTTCGACCAACTTGTCATTCATCATCTTAGAGAGGAAAACCATTTGAAAAAGCTAAGCATACAATGTGCTTAAAATATTGGCGTTGACTTCTGTTTTTATAGCAGTCACGCGCTGGAAACGTAACTTGTATTTATTTGGTAAAACAAGATAATGTTTTTAAAGCAGGGAAGTGTTTTCCTCAGAGCTGCTGAGCATGAAGAAAGCGCCGGTAATAAGGTCACTACGTGAAAAAGGACGACTGCTAGTTGAATGTTTGACACCAGCACCTCCTTGCTTTGAAGTAGGTTGCAATAAGCAAAAACACTTGCCATGATCGGGTGAAACGCTTTGACTTGGAAATCGAAAGCAACGATTTCCAAGTCAAGTTAAACGGCGGAAGTGCTGCAACCGAAACTCCCACGATCGGCTGCTGAACTAAGGTGCACATTTTCACAAATCGCGGAAGCACAGAACCACCAAGCTTGGTGCAACCGTTGAAACGTTCGTGGAAAATACGCTTACAATATGTTTGAGGGCATCGTAGACCAAACGACGACCTTGGACACTTTCAACATCGGTGACAAGCCACATCGTAATCGGGCGCACGTACTTGCTGGCGTCACTCTTCGATATGTAACTGCAACAATCCAAAGGGCAGTTAAAAGCACTAGGCCAGGGTTTCTCGAACGGGGCGCTCGGCCTGCCTTGGGGGCCACGGAGCGGTTCTCTGGGGGCCACGAGCAGAGGCTTTCACTAGGTAGGCTCATGAAAGTTTGAGAACCACTGCACTAGGTTTTCTGTAAGCTTTCAAGGAATCAGCCGACTGGGTTCTGCTTTCATCTTTTTGCGATGATTCAAACTTGCACATATTTATATTCAAGTAAGTACTCTCCATAGTGGGGGTGAGCAAGGAATCGATCAGCAAATTTTTAATAGGAAATTATTTCACGTAAAATAACGCACCCTCAGTCCTTATTCAATTAGAATCCTATTCAAAATAGAAATTTTATTTCAATCAGGACTGAGGATGCGTAATTTTACGTGAGATCGATTTTCTAATAAAAATGGAGAGTGCATACGTCAATTCAAAGGCATTGCGGTATGGGACAATGAGCTAAATATAAACGACGGGAATTTCAGCGTTCGTCAGGAAACTCAGATTCCTCTCGTGGTGTTGACAACATTTCCATACAGAGTTGCAAGCATCCATGATCAACGCCAAATGTCAAGAAAGAACTCACGATTTGCGGATGTGCTTCGCCAACGTGGCGGTTTTATCCACCGATGAAAGTTTTTTGAAATCCTGTTTGTTCCAATAGACAGTTTCTGCAAAGCAGAAGTCAAACGTCACCAAAGATAAGTGGGTTACTATTCTTGCATGAAAAAGGTGAGAAACTCATTTTATTGCCTAGTTTAAAAATCTGTGTGTTTTAATTCAGTTACAAAAACAAACAAAAGCGTTTCAACGTAACGCCTGCGTCACGTAAGTATTGCCGAATTGATTGAAGTGCGACCCCTTTGTGAGTTACGTTATAGACCCAACGTCTTTTACGGTTTCACTGAAGCACGCAACACATTTGAACAACAACAACCCTCACCTTCGTGTTCGTTTCCGAGGAAGCTGATGAAATCGCCAGCGGCGCGTATCACGCGATCACTGAAGCGTGGCACAACGCCAGGACGGGTCATCAAGAAATCAAACAGGTTCATGTTGTTCCGCAGTTCGCCCATGTATGTCGCCCGCTGGAGGATAGGAGTGAAGTCCAGAATTTTTTCGAGAACGACCTGAAAATAAAGGCTTTTTGGTATATCTGCGCAACAGTGCAGACCACGAAAATTTGTAATAAGCAAAAAATGCGTGAAAGCAACACACGCAATGATTGAAAATCGGCCAAGTGGGAGGCAATACACTTCAACTCGTTGCATTGACTCTTAAAGTATGGTTGTAGAGTTTTCCGTTTTCTAATCGAAATCCGACTCAAAATCCGTCAGTGTTAATCAATTTTCCAGATGTGTTCACAGGACACAGCGACTACGACCGATCAATAAAAAAACGTGTTCTCAAACATTTCCTTTTACAGACAATAAACAAGTATCTGTCACCTGGTGCAGCACACGCATTGATATCGGTAGTTGGTATGTACAGCTTTGATCCTACAGCATTCGCTCGTGAAACACACAAGCGTCGAATGCAAATCATACTACCTG
>Ga0210059_1004358_pt1 | contig 22808 bp, 17 predicted proteins | sample Ectturendosymbi2_FD_188042 | JGI IMG/M metagenome (GOLD analysis project Ga0210059, IMG submission 188042) | Ecteinascidia turbinata endosymbiont from Florida, USA - Sample 2 (SPAdes) (version 2) | ecosystem: Host-associated > Tunicates > Ascidians > Unclassified | place: Key West, Florida...
TTTAGTAGAAGCGGGCCGCACGGACGTGCAGATTGCTTGGCCCCTTTTAGTGCGCCATGCGCGTCTTTAAGTGCCTTCCTCAGGCGCACAGCAACGATAACACAGGCAGGTGTAGGGAGTCAGACCATTCGATCCGGAACCGTCGCTTTTATCCTTTGCCTTGCGCCATTGATGTCGCGTATATATTTGCATCAGTGAAGGCAATTACCGCAAAGTTTCTTGTCTGGGAGAACACAACACGCAAGGAACATCACCCCCTTGAGTTAACAAGCAAGGTAACTACAGAATTTGCCTATAACAGCACCTCTAGGGGATTTAAATAAAGAACGTTATTGCCGAAATGACGCTATAAGCGAATTGAAATACATGTAAAAGATGCCATCGGGACCGAACAAAATGTAACGTTATAGGCCAGGGGTCGGCAACCTTACCCGAGTCGCGGGCCAAAATCAAACTCTGCAACGTATGGCGGGCGGTAATAATTTCCCATCAACAATTCCGTTCCCTTTGCTGCTGTTTAATCCTGGGAATTCATGGAATTTCAATCAGATTAACTCCTGCGCAGTGCGGTTTCTCATAAGTAATTCCTCCTAAGTATTCTATACAAGAAGTTGCAACAAGGGCAGATTCATAAAATATAATACCACTAGGCGGGCCATACAGTTACTACAATGTGGTAAAGGGGATGCAGGCCTGATGATTTTGCTTGACGGGCCAGATCAGGCCCGCGGGCGTAGGCTGCCCACCCCTGTTATAGGCGAATTGACGCTAGAGACGAAGGCGTTATCAACGAATTCAACTGTATAGAACAGATTTACAAAAGGTTTCAGGCCCCATTCGGATCAGACTAAAAAAGTTATTTTCAGGGCAAATTGTTATTTTCAGGGCAAAATTTTTCTGCCCCCCCAGTGAAATGCCTTCCCGTACGCCTATGGAGCGAAGTATTCTATTGTGTAAACCATTGTAGCTTGCGTTGAGTTTTATTAAGTTCATGTGACTCTTGCAGTAAGTTTTGAGGTTACAATGAATACTTTCAGTTGAGTAAGACGTAATTTTCAGTTTTAACTGTCGCAGTTGGTGTTGTGCAATGTTGCACTACAGTCTTGAGGTTGTTTACTTTCTCTGACCTTGCTTTAGACTTTCAACGTTTCACCTGCCAGCATTGCTTGGAGATGTAAGGACTCATGATGCGTATTTTTACGTGAAATCGATTTCCTATTAAAATTTGTGATTGATTCCTTGCTTCTTTCACCTGTAGAGTGAAGTTACTTGAATACGGATATGCGCACGTTTAATTCAACGCAAAAAGATGAAATCAGAGCCCAGTCGGCTGATTTCTCTAAAACCTGTAGAAAACCTTCCAGAGCTTTTAATTGTTCTAAACAAAGAGTGCCACTGCATCATATAGGATTGGTGTAGGGCTATGGCGGTCATCTGGTCAACCAACCCCGTTTATCATTTTTTGTAAAGCGTTGAAAAACAACAGTTGAAAATCAAATATGTACTGTTAGAAAAACAAACAAACACAGAGCACGGTTAAGTAAGTTTACAGATAAAGAGAGCATGCATACGTACACATTCTATTCGAATAAGGTTATGAAAGGGTTGATTGAAGTTAGTGGTAGAGTGTTTTAATAATTTATTCTTTTTTACTGATTCTTGATCCTGTGATATTGACCACAATCCATAACTGATATGCCTCCACCGAACATGTCAAGAAAGTTAGATGTCATCAGTCTAAAGAATGGGTCTCCAAACTTTTTTATCCGAGGGCCACATAAGTTATCACACAACAATTCGAGGGCCGGACATCTTACGCAATGAGATTGTTGCGAGATATTGTAGCAGACACATTATGGTCTTTACATGTATGACTCATAACTCCCATTTGCTGAGAATCAACAATGCAAAATAGCTCTCTCTCACATTGAGAGAACTGCTGTTTGCTGCAAATCAAGAACACAAGTAACATCTCTCGTATCAGGCTTACTGTTGCTTGAAAGAGAGCTAAAGAACAGAATCAAATATGCAAATGAACTCTCTCAAAAAGAAACAGCAGGCACCAAATAACCTGTATATATGCACATAAAATACACTACTGTTTGTGGAAAAAATCACAAGCAGAATCAAACATGCAAAGTGCTTCTCTCGCCACAAAAAGAGAGAAGAGACTAGATTCAGTCAAAGCCTGAACAAAACGTGACAAACCATTTCCGTTATTGCGCAACGATGTGAAATACAGCTGAGACTGTCCTGGGTCGGTGGACCATCAGCATATACACGCCCCTTAAGTTAACCAATCGTATTTATAAGAAATGAAGTAATCTCCTATTGCTATGCACTGAAGATGATAACAGTTGTTATCGAAACGTTTGCAAGATGTCAGTTGTATCGTTTGCTTTGGCCGTAGTATTTATTATAAGAAGTAATCTCCGAATCATGGGTATACGCCCCTTAAATGTTACTAAGAATAGAAAAGTCTTGTGACTAGTCACATGACAATTCGACTATAAAAAGGCCGATTTTTGGTTACTCGGGAGTTCGCTTTTCTCTGAACTGAGGACTCCTTCTCTGGTTTGCCCTGCCTTGAGCTTGTCATCCTTTGAAGTAAAAATGGCTCTGCCTACAGCCGACCGGTGTAGGTTAAGGCTATGAGGTTTGCGCAGTATAAGTCTCCCCCAAGGAGCCTCTCACCTCATAGTTCAAGAAGCCAAAATGGCTCTGCCTACAGCCGACCGGGGTAGGTTAAGGCTATGAGGTATGCGCAGTATAAGTCTCCCCAAAGGAGCCTCTCATCTCATAGTTCAAGAGACCAGAGCTGGAATACCGAGTAAAGAATACTTATTTTCCAGTCAAAACTAACGGCTTTGTCCGGGTGAGATGCTGTCGCTCTACAGCGCAAATTTGGCTAGTCCAAATTGGCCGCTTATTGTCTGACTGATATTGTCAAAAGGCCGCTGCCTTGCTCAGTCTTGCAATACTCTACCCGGAATGAGAGGTCGCTTAGGTGAAATGCCACCTGGGCTTGATCTCTCAAGGACCGATTCAAGCCGGAATTGAATGGCCTGATGCATTCGCCAAATACAAGGCGAAGTACTGATGGTTTGTTCAATGAGACATGTTCAGACGTCAGAACTCTGTCTCTCTGAATCATGAAAATGGTCAAAAAGCGTAGTTCTGTTATTCTGGAACATTTGCACCAAGTCAAAGAGTACAAACCCTTTTGGGCTTTCATGTAAAATATAATCTCTTCACAAATGAGCTCTTTCAAAAACCGCAATGCGGATATAGCTTACGTAACGACGCATGGCGCGAACATGCTAGGCAGAATGAAACGAGAAAAAAAGGCATTACTTGGCGTGTATGCTGAATCAATGGTCACGATTCAGAGTTAGTTAACAGCAAAAGTATGCACATCCTTTATCTGTAGTAAGCGTACTAGAATAAAGTCTTTAGTCAGATGTTAATTGTTCGTGTGACTGTATTGCTGTGTTCGATTCCATTCTGAGAGTCAAGATTGGAGAAATCTTTAATTGGTGAGTTCTATTTATCATACTATATTTGTTTTATAATAAAATACCAATAAACGAGACTACTGTGTCTTTGATGTTAAATACCGGGATTAGAAGTCTATTAGGGGGGTCAAGCGAACATAGATTCGTGAATACCGTCCTTGCTATATCTATGAGCGAGCCCACGTAGAAGTTTCAGGTATAGCTAAATGCGGCGAAGTATATACATAAAAAAGATATACTTTTACCGTAATAATATGTTACTTTCTACAAATCAGTGGATTTTTCGTAAGTATATTAATTTTTCATTATTGACAAAATGTCTTCGCGGGCAGGTTGAAATGGCTTCGTGGGCTGGATCTGGCCCGCGGGCCGTAGTTTGGAGACCACTGCTCTAGACAATTTACATGCTGGAATAATGAATGTTACGAATTGTGTGAACGATATTCTTCAGAAGTTAAATGTGTTTCAAGAAAGAGTGAACACTCTAGAAATGGAAAACTCCAATCTCAAACGTGAAAATAAAAAAATTAAGTGTTTTTTGCATCAAGAGTATCATAAAACAGATGAATTGGATCAATACAGTTGTAAAGAAAACACTCGTATTTATGGAATTCCTGAGGACTTCGCAGGCGATGGTAATGATGGAGGAAAAAAGCTTCAGGAAATAGCTGCAAAACTTGATATTGCCCTTGATGGAACACACGATCTGCAGCGAGTTCACAGACTAGGAAAGAAGCCTAGAACAGCAAAAGCTAAATCAAGAGGCAATTTTGTACGATTTGTTTCCTACAAAAAAATACAAGAATTCATTAAGAACAGAAAGAAACTAAAAGGTACAAAAATCAGTATCTTAATGATTCACAAAAAATCAGTTGATTCACAAAATTTTCTTACACAAAATGCAGACAAAAGTTTAGTAACTTGTTCCATATTTTTGGATCTTGCCAAAGCGTTTGATGCAGTCAATCATGATATACTTCTTCCTAAACTAAATACTCAATATGGAATAAAAGGTTTACCTCTATTATTACTAAAAAACTATTTAGAAAACCGTTCTCACTATGTAGTAATAAATGATAGTAGATCTGGAATGTCTAAATTTACTTGTGGCGTGCCACAGGGCTCTACATTAGATCCTCTCCTGTTTCTGTTTTATGTAAATGATTTACCACTTTTCTCAAATTTTATAACCATTCTTTTTGCAGATGATACGGTTTTTTCACTATCGGCGAACTCAATGCATGAACTAACAACAAAAAAAAATCAAGAACTTGAAAATGTGGACAACTGGCTGAAGTACAATAAATTAATTATCTTTTAATTACAGTAAAACCCAGTACATACTATTTACAAAACAAAAAAATATACAAACACAAATTTCAATGTTCAAATTAACAACCATCTGTTTTCAAGAACTGAATGTGTCAAGTACCTTGGAGTTATAATTGATGATAAATTTGTTGGGAAACCTAATATAACTCTAGTTTAAAAGCAAGTCTTTAAAGCGTCAGGTATAATCTGCAAACGCAGGCACTATATTCCATTCACATCCTTGAAAACAGTGTACTATAGCTTAGTATATTCACATCTTCGATATGCCACCACCAGCTGGGGATCATCATCTTTTTCTACACTGAACACCTTGAATATTATTCACAATAAATTATTAAGAATTATGACATTTAGCAAATTCAACTCTAATGTATGTAAATTGTAGAAAGAAACCCAAATACTTAATATAAACGGAATCTTTAAACTAGAAATCAGTAAATTACTGTATAAAATTAATTTTAGATTAGTTCCCAAAAAATTTATAGACCTTTTCATAAAAATTGAAGATATTCATTCTTATCATACAAGACAACGATCAAGTACTGAATATGCCATTCCTCGGACTAGATTAAATATGGCTCAAAAGTCATTTATATATACAGGAATAGGAATATGGTCTTCCATACATCCAACAATTCGTTCAATACCAAATTATCACCTATTTGTTACTAACTTGAAACATAAACTTCAAGAAGAGCAATGATATCAACATTGAAAGTCAGCAAAGCAAACATATGATTGCTTCCAAATCGCTACAAATAAATAATTTTGTATTATGAAAGGGCAGATGTTGTTTTCCAGATATGCTCTGGCAATACACGACATGCTGCACTACCCAGCCAGGGTCGTCATTATCAAAATATGCTATTCAGTCAGGACTTGTTTCTTTTTTTCTATTTTTTTCTCCCTTATTCGTCCGGGCATCTGACGATAAAACCGTACGATTATTTCAGATGTCCTGGGAACAAAAAAAACGCTGTTCTAATGTGGTTTGTTTTCTGTTGCTTGAATTGAATTTTGTTTATAGTTGTTTCCAAATAAACAGATACTGATAAGGAGCGAAACAACTTCAACTGAGGAAATGTGGTGTGGACAAAAATGTTTAAAAAAAGTATAAGAACAAAAAAACATAACTGATGAGGTACAAAAGAAAAACAAAACAAAACAAAAAGCTATGGATTATAATTTCATTCCGAAAGAATGGGATGTGCACAGGAAAGAATGAGAAACAAAATCGAACGATACATAAAAAAAACAATATTCATTATCCAATTTACCGAAACTCTCAGGGTTTAGTTCTTGACAAGGTAAATGTTGCTGAAATACATATTTATGTATCTTTTTCATTTAGGAGGGGTTTCTTAAGTTTCATTTGAAGGTAAAAGTGGCAGAAGACTTATAGGTTGGTATTGAATACCACGCTTTGGGGCCAGTAAATGTAAGGGAACATTTTCCTGAAGAGGAGCTAACTCTAGGTGAGAACAGGTTGTTAGAAGCGGATAGTCTTGTGGGGTAAGAATGAATTGAGCTGATTGGAATAAAATACCCTCATCAAATGGTTTGGAAGCAGTTTGTTGTAATAAGAATGCATGAATTTGCCAACTGAAAAGAAATACTGTTTGGGAAGCATAGTATGTTTAAGTGCTGAAAAGATTCTTCCAGAGATGCCGTGTTAGTTGGTTTTCTTAGTTTTATAGGTTTATTTCGGAATTTAATGAGAGGCTGAACGGTTGCATTTAAAGCATGTCCCCACTTGAGGATTTAGTCAGAAAGGTAGGAATGGATTAATGAGTTATAGACAATTTTCGTTACAGATTGTGTTGTTTAATGTTGTGTTCTGTCAGATTGGAGTAGACTCTGTGATAAAGAACTTTTTCGAATGACTTTGACAATACTCTGAAACAGGGATTGGTCTGTATTCAGATGAGGAACATGGGTTATGAACTTTAGGAATTGGTGCGATGTGGACAATTTTCCTGGAATCCGGGAATTCAACTATAGTCATGCAGTTGTTGAAGAAGTTGGGCAAACATTCTGGCACAATGCACCTGATATTTTCAAAAATTTGGATGGAATGTTATTGGGAGACAGGGGCGGACTGGCGATTCGGTCATTTGGACAATGCCCGGTGGGCTACGGCCGCTGAGTCAAAAATGGCCCGGAGTCACTGATTGAAAAATGAGCTATTTTACATTCAAAAGGCCTACAGTAATTTTGTTTGCAGTATTTTGTGGCCTACATAAAATATCGGATATGGGCCGTGAGCAAAACAAAATGGGTTTGACACTGCGGCTTAGAGGAGTGGGCTACTGCATGAGACGTTATGAAGCAAGAATTTGGTTGAATTTAGCAAAAGTACGCTACACGATAGGGCCTCATCTCTACTTTAGGCTAATTCTGTTTAGGCGAATGTGTCTAGTAAAGTTGGCTTTAAATCGGGATTTTTTACAAAAGGGACTAATATGAGTAAAACCTGGTTACGGCTGAAGCTACGAGTGTTGTGGTGGCTAGCGCAGCACTATTCTCACGGTTAAACGACATAGGTATATTTTTTTCGAGAATCTTATCAGTGAGTGGACAACTGGCGTCTTCCCTTGAAAAATATTTTGGTTCATTCATAACCCAGCTGGAGCGCTTTTCACGGAAGTTATCACTACTCTCAATGCCATAATCGACAATGAAGAGATCCATGCAATTGTTAAAATCAGGGTACTTGAATACACTGAAGGTCTCCTGAAGTTTGAAACGGCTGTCACTGCCCAAGTATACATGCAATTATTTTCCTGTACTATGCCTCTCTGCAAACTGTGCGACTGGATCTACTGACTGTGCACCGTATGATTGGTCAATTGGTAGATAATATGCAAATGAAACGGGATGATTTCCAGGTTTGTCGTGATTCAACTGCAAAGTTTGTTCAATGCGCTAATGACCAGTCTGATCAGCTAAGTGAAACGGATCTAGATCTTGTTGTGCAAGAGTCTCTTCCTATAAGATGACAGAGACGCCGCAAATGTATGGTGGGTGAACTATCCATAGGGGAGATTTCATCAGCTTCTGACCCAGTAAGAAAGGATCGCACTGAAGTGTACAACCGCATCGTGGACATTATCCTGAGAAGCATCAAACAACGGCTTGATAGAACATCTGCGATATTGTATGCTGATCTCTCACCTCGTCATCTAAGAAACTTTGTTCAAGCGCCAGCGGGTGCTATGGAAGAGCTGTGTCAATGTTTGTTGAGATTTGATGACAGCATCACTGCAGGATAACTTCCCATAGAACTGCAAAACCTTGGAAACCAATGGCTTACATTGAAACAATCAATTGCGGATGCTTACGTAGTGCAGGAAGACAGTGAACTAGAAGACAGCACGAATCCTTTGTTTATCACGTGTAATTCATGTAAGGCTTATCCTATCTGCTGCTACAAGGATCTGCTGAAGTGGAATCTCTTTACAGATGCCTACAATGGTATTTCATGGGACTTGCTGCAACACTGCCGGTGTCTCAAGTAACGTGTGGACGATCTTTCTCTGCTCTGAAGAGAATTAAAAGCCGTCTACGAAGCACAATGACGTATGAACATCTTGAAGCGTGCATGCTGATGTCCATAGAGCAAGGAATTCTGGCCAAAGTTGACAATAAAGACATCATCGATAATATTGCTGCCAATAGTGAACTTCGTAGACACTTGCTTTGCTGAGCTGTACTTGTTTCAAATAAAATAAACTACGATTTCGTTGATAAGTCAGTTTTTTTGGTCCTGCATTTTGCGTATTGTGTTAGACAAAACACGAACTTTCAGTTGAGAATCACAATGTTCTGTTTTCGTCAAACACGCCATATAACACCAAGAATGTTTCGGGCAGCAACTCACACACAGGCAAAAATTTTTTGGGAAGGAAAAGTTACCTGGCTGATTGTTGATTGTAGGCAGCGCGGTAGAGAATTATGTTGAGAGCAGAAATGTGCAACCGGCGACTGAAACGATACTCCACAAAATCAGTCTTTTATCGTAGAAAAACACCTTCGTGTATTTCTCATCTTGCAACACAAGCGTCGAAGAGGCGGTTTTGCTGCTCAGCTTGGAAAAACTTGGAATTGCTTACCTTTGCCGCTGATTTTGATGCTTCACTCAAAAACGAAACTACAGTCTCTGCCTTCAGGAAAGCAACCGGTTGTTATTATTTTTATCTGAACCCGCCGTCAACCGGCAAAAAGATAGGATGTCTTTTTACTATATATATTTTTTAATTCGTTGAAATAATTTTATTGTACGCGTAGTATGTCACGCAGTTTTGCCAAAAGTTGTTTTGGCAATCAGGCCAGCAAAGGTTATAGACTGAAAATCTGACATACAAATTCAGTTGAAATCTTTACAAACAAGTGGAAATGAAAAAACAAATGTAAAAGCTGAATGACCTAAGAAGAACATAAACTCGCTTAACGATATACATAAAGAGTTATCTAGCAAACGAAGTCGGAACAATTTCGTAAAACCGTGCGCTTATGGTCTCGCTTTTCCGTCAAAAATGAACATCTGAAAAGAAGTATTTCGAGAAATATTTTTCAAGTCTTTGAAGGTACCCTGAAATGAATATTAAATTATAAAATAAACTTGATTTTTGTCAAAACGATTAGTGAAAGCCAAATTCAACTAATAACGATCTGGTTACATATGCGAACTGCTTGACTTTATTGATTTGAATAGAAACGCAATTTCAAGAAGTGCAGGTTTTTGCAGTAAATTGTAGCATAGCGAAGAGGACAATTGAGGGCAGACTCAATTATGACTTCGATATTAATCACCGACGATACTTACGTGCAGTTGCTGGGATATTTTGAGAACTATCAATCATGTATGCTTCCGTTTACGCACGGTCTTTGCGGATATACTTTTGGTTTGACCAACAGAGTTGTTAGTAAAAGCAAGCTGCTACTGGTAGCAATTTTGAAGTAATTGCTTTTGCACTGAATTGACTTTCCAGACGGTCTTCCAGATATTGTCAGAAAGACATGTTACCTCCTATTTGGCGGTAATATCAGCGCTGGAGGTAGGCACTAATAACAGTAAGACTTTGCCATCCGCAGAGACAAACGAAATAGGAATGAGTAGTATTGCAGCTTTCTTAACACTTACAGGTTTTGTTGATACAAACTATGGGTCAGCTAGGAGAATATTTGGAACTTTTTTCAGGTGTTTTGGAAATAACAGCTTATAGGTAAGCATAGACAGGTTTTTCTTTATTAATTTTGCTTCCATGGTAGGCAGCTATTGAAACATCTTGCACGTCTTGATATAATGCAGAGCTGCTTGATGTTTTTCATTGAAACAGTTTGATAGTTTCATAAGGTAAATAGGCCAAACGTATCGATTTACGTAAGGATTGCAGCAAGTCATGCTATTGTTAGGTCCAGGTTCTGGAGTTTGCTGTAAGGAGGATAGTATGTTTGAGACGATTTATGCTATTTATTTAGCATTGTGTTTCTTAACGTTTTGTCTCCCACGCCTCCCTTAAGTAATTGTCCTTTGTTTCAAGCCCACTTGACAGTAGCGTAGCCAGCCCAAAATTGTGGAAGGGGCCAAAAAATTTGGGGGAGCCAAAGTTCTTGATTTTAGACAAATAACACTTTTTTGTTTAGGATACCACCGCTCAAAGCACAAAATGACTATATATTTTCAAAATTTGGGGTCCATGGCCCCCTAGGCTCCCCCTGGCTTTGCCTATGCCGCTTGACACTACATAAGTAAATTGGACAAAACGTTTTTCTGTTCACTTTCCATGTTGCAGAGCGCGTGAAAGCTCGCGCCCCGTTGGAATTTTTTTGACGCCCCCCTGGGGAGGCGTGTCCCCCCCGGTTAAGAACCACTGATCTAGCAACAAAAGTTTTGGCTTAAGAGTTTAAAAGTGCATTGCAACATCGAAAGTGCAATAAACATTTCACACAACCTGTTTCATTGTGAGAGTTTATGTGAAAACAAGGCATTGAAGCTGCTTTTGGTGAAACATGATACCGAAAGGCAAATACAAAATGCCTCAGACAATGACGTATCATCGTGTATGATGCAAATCAGTTTTTTCTTACATCTGTATAATTAGATTTGCCGAAACAAAGCGATCTGTTGATATAACAGTTTGCGTTTCGCGTACAGATCAAAAGAATCAGCTTTGTTTGATCGCTAACCTGGATCAGTGGGGATGGCAACATATTTGGTAAATTGTATGAAAAATTAGGCCGAATCTTTTTTGTTGTTAGTTCCTAAACAGGAGTAAAGTTCGAAAAATGCCGGGGAATAAACTCCTCAAATGTGCAGTTGCTGCAAAAGTGAAAAATAGCTAGACACTACAGTAAGCTTCTCTGTCACTGAGTCATAGATGAACGATCACCACATGGTATGCACGAATTAAAGAAGTTGGAGAAAATCTTCCAGCAGTAACACATCAATATTCTGACAAGTGCATACAGAAAACAGCTACATTGACGTAGAGCTTGTAGCATAATACTTTAAAGCCACTACAGTATACTGCACGCATGCAGTTGCTTGTTTCCGCCTGTAGCCTGTCCGGCATCCTTCCTGTTTTGCAGACTTGGGGTAGGGCAGATAACATGCATGTGCACCACATACTAAGTAAACAACGTGAAACGTGACATGCATATATTCATCTTGAGAGCAAGGAATGGTTCAAATTCTAAGCATGGACCAGATGGTGTTGAACTGTTCAGTTCGAACTCGCACGTTGACGTCGGTTGAGGCGCATGGATTGAACGTAGGACAGTAATTCGTTACATTTGCCCCTCCTACTAGTAACACATGATTCGCCCGCGCAATGTATGGCTGAATAAACATACCACGTGTATTCCGAATCGACTTTGTGGGCGCAACGTTGCATTTCTGCCTTTGCGCCGGTTACTGAGGTTCATCACCCAATACGCTGTAGCTCAGCTGTTTGCGAAACATTCACCTGAGGAACGGGGTTTCCTGGACTTTCTGGAGGTTCATCTGCCATCACCAGACCTATCACTAGTGTTCCTTGGACACTATTTTATTCGCTGGAGTCATTTCAGTCATTTGTTCCGTAATAACAGTAAAACTCGTCGTAACAGTATTCACCAGGTGGCCTTTTCGGACATTATGACCGAATTGACTTAATTTTTTTCGGTCATTTATAACAAATTCGGTCTATGACCGCAAAATGACTGAAAAAAAACAGCTTGGACATGGATCACGCACTGACACATTTGATTTCCTACCTGAGAAATACGTGCCCGCGCATAGACCGGAATTTCATCGGTGAGTTCGACCTCTTCAATCATATCATTGTCTTGTTGAACCTCACGAACGTGCGAAGCAACACTGACCCCGGATTTGACGGCCGTGCCCGCAACAAAGTTTCAAAGTGGAGAATCGTTATTGAGGAGTTGAATTTGATGCCCTGAAAAAAAAGAGCCAATGTAGTTGAAAGCGTAAAGCAACACGTTTTCGGTGGAGATCAGAAGGTTACACGGTTTTCATCCTGGAAGATTTACTTTCCACGTCAAACCGTTGTGTTGAGAATTTCCGAAGAGATGATATGACATTGGTTTTCTGGTTTCAACGCCAAATTTTGTAAGCGATTTCTTAGTATTAGGAGATAGAAAAGACTTTCATTTCCAAGTGAATAAAACGTGGCATTTCACATTTGGAGAACAGTTGTTCAAGACAGCTAATCACATCGGTTGACTGCGTGTCAAGACAGGCACAGGCAAAAGAAAATTTTGAAAACTCGTCCGTGGCAGTGAGTAGATATTGTTTTGTGACAGTGTTGGACGCGGCATTTTGAAGTCGGTGCGTTGTTGTCGAATAATGAACGGCAATACCATGCAACGAGCTCAAAATATAGGCCACAAGGCATCCATCTTGGTTTTCGTCGATGATATTGCTGTGTCTGATCCGTCACATTCGACCACAAAGAGACGTTCTTATCAATCGAGTGGAGAGCAACATTTATTGCTCCTTTATATGTCAAAATCAAGGCGCAAGACCAAAGCTTTTATACAAGCAAGAGAATGTCCTCGAAAAATATTCGTATGCAACAATCATTTTTGCTGAAGCACGAACGTCATCAGTGACGTCAAATTTATTTCACGTAAATTTCCACAATTTCTCATTGGCCTCAAACGCTGCGAACCTCCTGATTCAGGGATTAGTATCACGCGGTAAGCACTGCGAAAAAGTGTTGGCCAATTCGTCGATTCTTGGTAAAGGGTAGGTGTCCAGCAATGTAAAAAAGTTAAAAGTTTTCGGCAAGTCGACGCACATCCGTTTCTTTTTATTCTCGTAATCATGAGCACGCCAATGAGATCATGAGGCTGTATTTTCCCTTCATTTAAATGATGAGCAACTTCGCACGCAGTATTGCTCTATCCTCTGCGCTGATTCTTCGTGACTTGACGGCAGCGGACTTACATCATGGGAAAAAATGATTATAAAACGAAACGGGTGTTCCCGCGGAAGCGTTAGAAAGCGTGCAAATCCAAATTACCAGAAACAAGAAGGTCGGATTCACGTCCACCATACTGTACTTGAATATTGCACGTTTTTTCCTGGCCCGAAAATTTTGTCGAAGTGAAACATCTGCTCGCAGATCTTCAAGTATGCCCGAAGGTACATGGACATACTTTTGCGAGTTTGCAACAGAGGTCGGCAGCCCTAATCACTGGCCAAAATCACACTCTGCAACGTCTCGGCGGGCTACACTAATTGTCCACGAAAAATTCCGTTCCCTACGCTGTTTATATTGTTGTTAAAAGTAGCGGATAATATGCAATCTAGTCAGTTTAACTCCTGAATTCAGCAGATCATAACAAAAGCACAAAATAAGGTATACATTTATTGATAGCACAACATTAGCGTGATACTTGATGTTGTTTTTTGTTTGAAAGTTTCTCAAATTCAGGTGGTAAGTTGGATGCGCAAGAACCACATCTTGCAAGTAATGGTCATCAGCAGAGTTGTCAGTCGGGCCAAGCTTTTCGGGTCGGCCGGGTTCGGGCTTTAGTTTGTCAAAATATTTCGGGCTGATTTCGGGCCTGCATACACAAGCTTTTCATACCATTGGAAGAAACGATTTTTTTCTTTCTTGAAGTACATTTGTTCTGCCCACTATGGTATCTTCTGTGAGTGAAGTGATTGTGATTTTTCTTCAGCTATTCTATCTGCAAGCACAGCTGGGTTCTTTTGTTCTCTGCTCGGATTAGTCTCGCATTCTTTTTTAGAAGGCAAAAACGGTGAGGAAATTAGCACGCGATATTGCGTCGAAAAGATCAATCACTCACGCGATTCTTCGCTTGTGTTAAGAAACAGTGGCCTACCATCTAGCTGTTCATGCCTATAGCGCTATCCTAAATAGTTCCTTTTGTGCCTATAGCGCCATCGTGGATTGTTTTTTTTTGTTGAGAAACATTACATTCCGCAGTACAGTATCAAGGCCAATCTACACTGACGACGAGCCAAGGGTTGCCAAGCGCAAATCTTTGTTTATTTTATTGCGTCCAGGAGTTGCCGTGACGAACCGTGCAAAGCACAGAATTACTCGACGCAATAAAGCAAAAAAAGAATTACGCCTGGCGACTCCTGGCTCGTCCTCAGTGTAGATTGACCTTTAGCATTGACTAACAAGCTGAGTTTGTGCTTGTTTAAGCCACTGTTTTGGTCAAGCTGATTTCCATTTTGGGTGTGACAAAATCGTGTACCTGGAGCTACACTCGCACACTACGTGTTTTGATACCCTGCAGTTGCGCATATCTTCACTCACTCCGTAAATGTGACTTTCGGGCTATATCGGGCTTCAAAAATATATGTCGGGCCGGGTTCGGACTTGTTATTTCGGGCTCGGGCCGGGTTCGGGATTCAAAATGAGGCCCGTTTACAACTCTGGTCATCAGTAAGTTGTGTTCTCAACTTGTGCTGAAAGAGTTTAATTGATGGAAAAAGTTTTTCACACGCATAAGTGTTGTCAAACATTGATGTAGTTTTTTGGTATGATTAATCGAGTTGGCATATTACTTGCATTCAAGATATTTTTAGATGTTTTCAAGATATATTTATAGAAGTCAGGCAGTGATAAACTCTCGACGTGGAATTTTGGTTTTAAAATTTTGAAACTTTGATTTGCTTAATTACTACTGCATTATGAACTCACCTCCTGCTATTACAGCAAATACTGAAACAAACATCCCTTATCTGAAGGCTGCTGCTCAAGAACTCCAGGGTATGACAACGACATCGGTTCCGTCGGAACAAGTCTTTAGCCATGCAGGCGAATTATATAGCGCGAAACGTGCCAAATTGGCGTAGGCTACGAATCTGTGCTGTTCACATGCGTATGAGAAGGAATCCATATTTGGGCATTATTTAACTTGGATTAAAGTCGCTTTGATTTGTATAAATGTAATTCTAATTCTAATTTTAATTCAATTTTTGTTTTTCGAAATTCCGCTAATTTTAATTCTAGTCTAATTTAGAAAAGCTAAAAAAATTTTAGTTTTCCATGTCTGGTTCCCCGATACAAACTACTGCCGCAACCGGGTGACACACTGAGGGGCTGAAATTCAATATAAGAGCACTGACAGTTACACGTGTGTGCACGACCACCATACTGATTTATCATAATAGCTCTAGCCAGGTCCGTAACCAGCTTGGGACACCAGGTGGGGCGAAGAGATTTCTGAGAGGGGCCCAATTTTTTGAACTATGTCCAATACTTTTAAACTATGTCCAACACATTTTTATAGAGGGGGAGAAGAAATTTTAAGGGGGGTTTCGCCCACCGCGCCCCCCTGATTATGGGCCTATCTCTAGTCCGTGTTATTCGTGTCTGTAAATCGATCTGCGGGAAATTTACAGAGCCGTTAATCTGATTAACAAGACATTTTTTTCTCAAGAGACTTACTGGCTTTTTTCGATTGGATTGCTGCACAAGCGCATCAATTTGAAATATGCAAGGCTTTTTGTACTTGTGTGCCCGCCCGCATCGGGTGTGGTAATTTACTACAGTCGTGTTCCGCGAGTAAGTCTAGGGTTTCTCAACCTAGGGTACATGTACGCCTAGGGGTACATTTGTTTGTCTGAAGGGGTACATTTAAGGTAAGCAACAGAAGGGAAAATATATTTATATATTTTCCACACTCTCATCACTTGTGCCCCCTGCTCATCAGTAAAAATACCTGTAAGTGTGACTGTTGCACTTGGGTTTTGCAATATCACGGCAGAGCTATTTAGTAAAGGCCTCTGCTCGTGGCCCCAGGAGAATCGCTCCGTGGACCTCAAGGTGGATCGAGCGCCCTGGTTGAGAAACCCTGGTTTTGGTTGTCAGTGACGAGATCAGAAAAAGCAATTTATGAAACGTGTTCCCGACCTGCGTAGAAGTAGAACACGCCAGTTCTTCTTGCGCTAATAAGTGACTGCTCAAGTTCGAAGATAGTAGTCTAATAAATAGCTAAAAACAATCACGTTTCCAGACGAAATATCTGCAGCTACATACATGTACATATAAGTTTTTTGCTGAAGCGATAATTCGAAAACAAAAAGTGAATAAAGGGCATTTGCTATGAAATTATTCCATTTTAGGACGTTCTGCTGGTTATCGTGAAAAACAATATCATATTCGCATGATAGATTCACACTTTGCCTCAATACATTATACCCTAAAATACATTAAGCGCCACCAATAAAGTTAGAAAGTCAATCAAGTGTTTGGACTGCTGATGTGAAGAAAAAAATCATCAATCCCACTAGTCTAGGTTATGAAAAAAAGTTGTGACACTGTTCAATACAAGTGGCGCATAGGCGGGCTGAGAACCCAAATTCACAATCAATACCTACGTACCTGAGCTCTAGTTTCCCCAATAGAGTCAATTTCTGAACCATTGCATACTTCTACGAATCCCCCAAACGAGCTTAAAAACCACCCCAATGTTGTTGATCTACCGATGGATTTACTTCTCCCCACGTCAGCAAACAGGCCGTAAAAGTCTATTTCCCTGTAGTTAGGAAGAAATTCTGGAACGACAATTATCCAAAGCCGGTATTTTGCAACATTTTCTACAAATGAGAAAGCTACCGCTGGCCGTATGCTGTGTAGGCTTGTTTCAGATGAATAAAAAGAGTTTCTTCTTTATGTGTTTTTACTAAACACTGTCCTTTTCAGATACCATTCAAAGAGAAAAAGTATAATGTCAGATACTATTTAAGTAAAAAATAGACAGCTTTATCGCCTATCCTGCCTCACAAGTGCTATCTTTTTTCGGTGGGCCTATCTGATACTTATTTGCATAAGTGTATGAGCAAGCAATTTTTGGGGAGCAAAGGATATTTTGCGCGAATTAACCCAAATGCGCCCGAAAAACGTTCATGCAACAAAATTTCTGTCTACAAACTTTATGTTGATTGCTCATCAAATCTCTCAAAAATTAAAACACGAAGTTACTGGAAACAGTTTGCTGATTTTATATACTGTATATTTAATGTGTTTTCTGTGATATTAGAAATGTTTATTTATCCACTTGAAAACAATATGTATAATTTCATTAATTTTGTTAAAAAATGTTGAAACGTATGTGGACTGTATTTTGAAACTTTGCCCGCATTTTTGACAAATCAAAACATTTTGGATATGTGCTCTCACCTTCTGCTTTCCCGGTTCCTGCACCACTGCTTATTTGCACGCATAAACGCAACATCTAATTCCTCAATGAATACTCATTACTAGAAGAATTTTGCTTATAAACATTATGCCTCAGGCCCACAAAATAAAACATTTTGTTAAAGACTAACATAACACATTAAAAACAAAAATGGCTCTTTGAAACATTTTTAATTTACTTTTTCGAAGCGTGTTTTGTCAGCTCTATTTGCACGTATTTCAAGTGCCCGTATTTCCCACACTCCACAATACTAGACCAGTATTTAGGATGGGGACATACAATCAAGCAGTTGCCCCGGGCATCACCAAGCGTCTGCATGTCCCTGCCACTAGTTCAGTTCAGTTCAGTTCAGTTCATTCCCATAGCCAATGGCCGTTGGGGGGCTTTAGCAGCATGCACGATCGTTTGCCAGTTATTCCGGTTCCAACAGTTTCTTAAACAATGTTCGTGGCTCAAGCCAGTCCATGAGTGAATATTGTCAATCCAGCTGGTCTTTGGACGACCTCGAGTTCGTTTACTTGATAAAGATCCTTGCATTATAGTGTTCGCGAGAGAGTCCGTGTGTCTGGATACGTGCCCAAACCACTGTAGTTTGAGGCGTCTGACGATTTGTATCAGGGGTTCGAATTCGCCGATCATGGAGGTGACCTCTTGTGTTACTGAGATGTTGGTGCTGTGCGCGATGCAGGGAATCTGGAGTAATCTGCGGAAACACCGTATCTCGAATGCTGCTATCCTTTTCTCCAGGTTAGCGGTAAGGGTCCAACTCTCGCAGCCGTAAAGAGCGGTTGAGATGACCACTGATCGAAGTAGGTTCATCTTTGTTTTCTTGGAGATGTTCTTGCTGGACCAAATTTTCTTTAGTTTTGAAAGGTGCTGTGTGGCTATGGCAAGTCTCGTCTTGACTTCGCAGACTGATGTGCCGTCTTCAGTGACATTGGAGCCTAAGTTCTTGAAGATTTTTACGGATTGTAGTTAACTGTCATTGACTGTTATGGGTATATTGGTGTTGTTTTCGTTGGTGGCAGGGGTTACCATTATCTTGCTCTTCTCAGAGCTTATATCCATTCCGAAAGCTGACGCTGATTTTTCGAGTTGCTCAGTAAGTTCGGCGAGTTCTGTCATGCTTCCGGCTATCAGGTCAATGTCATCGGCGAAGCGGAGATTGTTGATGCTACGCCCACCAATCCTTACGTTACCCTCGAAGGACTCTAGAGCTTCGGTCATTATCTGTTCGAGGAAAATGTTGAAGAGGCAGGGAGATGGCAGACACCCCTGTCTCACTCCAACGGTTGTGTGAAACCAGTCGCCGATGTTGCTGTCTACTAGAACACCGCAACTGGTGTTCTCGTATAGCGACCCAATCAGGTGTGTTAGGTGGCTGTGAATATTGTGTTTCTTCAACGTTAGCAGTCCTCGTGCCAGACGAGGTCGAACGCTTTATTGAAGTCTATGAAGTTGTGGCAGAGGTGCATGTCGTGGTTTCTATGTTTCGTGATTAGTATTCTAAGGTTAGTAATCTGTTCTGCTGTGCTTCGACTCTTGCGGAAGCCTGCTTGTTTTTCGGCCAGATTGGATTTAATCTGAGGTTTGAGACGCTGCTGGAAAATCTGCAACATGACTTTACTGGGACGGCAGATGAGGGAGATAGTTCTGTAATTGCTGTAGTTCTGCAGGTCGCCTTTCTCTGGTAGTGGAACTATGATAGATTTCGTCCATTGCGTGGGCCATACACCCGATTGCCATATCTTGTTACATATCGAGTGCAGTATGTCGACTGTGGTGGTATCAGTGTTCAGTAACACGGCAGGGATGTTATCTATTCCAGCTGCCTTCCCTGTCTTGAGATGGTTTATTGCCTCAGTAACTTCACTGTGTGTAATGTTTGGTGTTCTGTCTATATCGGAAGTTGGTGCACTGTCCTTTAGGGTAGTTAGGATGTTTGGGTCAGTTTTGATGTGGCAGTTATATAATTCTTTTGCATACTCTGTCCAACGCTTCTCGATGTCTACTTTGCTCGTTGACTACTTTCCCGTTTTGTCTTTGATTGTGGATATTCTGTTGCTTTTAGGTGTGGTGAGCTCTCTCAAACGTTGGAATGACTTTAGCGTGTTGTTTGTCTCGAAGCCATCTTGTATCCCGCGGCAGTGGTCATTAATCCATTCCTCCTTCGCACGTCTAATCTCGGCTTTCACCCTGTTATTTACATCTCTATATTTTACTCGTGATTCTTCTGAATGATTAAGTGAAGCTTTCAATTTTTGTCTTTCGTCGCATTTCTGTGCAAGTCGATCATCTATCCAGGGTTTTCTCGTGTTTTGCTTTTTTCCTAGCACCTCTGCGGCGGTCTCATTCGCTTCTGTGAATACCGTCGTCATCTCCTCCATGTCGTCTAACAGGAGTAGTCGAGCAAACTTCCCTCCGATCTTCGCATTGAACTCACTCCGGATTTCCGGATCTTGAAGTTTGTCTAATTTGTATTTGATACGTTGGGATTTCTGCTTTCGAATTCGTCGTAGTTTGATTTTCAGGTTCATCATGACCAAGTTATCGTTGCTATCGACGTCCGCTCCCGGATAAGATCTGCCACTAGGCATCAAAGAAATAAGCTTGTAACAAAAACAGACCAAACTTTTTGCAGCACAGCGACAAGTCGAGAACTGTGTTAGCGAAAGCAATTGCGTTTGTGATTACCTGAGTAAAGTTGGGCAGTTCTCGATCGGGAAAGAAACAATGGAACAGTATTATTATTACGAAACAATAGCATTGTTGATACTATTCGATAATAGAGGCTCGGTCTTCTTCTTTCGTTTCAGCAAATTCTTTTATCCACTGCTAGCCCGCCTAGATATCGGGGCAGGTGTTGAGCAGCCATTCGGTTGTCTCATCGTCCCGAACCGTCAGGCCGTGTAGTCCGTGGGGGGTCGATGGATTGGACACTGGAGGACGACATGGTCGACGGTGTGTTCTGGGCCACACTCACAGGCCGCAGAGGAGACCATACCCCATTTGTACAAGCAGGAACGGAAACGTCCGACACCGGTGCGAAGGCAGTTGAGCCGAACCCAGGCTCTTAGGATGGTCATTCCAGGGTGTGGGTGTACTGGTGTCTGGGATTGAAGTTCGGAGTCTTGTAGGGTTGTCCGCCCACTCCGCGTTCCATTGATGATCCGCCCACTGCGCCGCACGTATGTTGTTGTTGTCAGATAAACTGACGAGTTGTTGTGCGGCGGGTAGAAATGGGTGCCTCGATTTGAGGCGAAGTGCAGCTGCACCCGATGGATGGGTGAGCGCTGAGTGGAGCAGGTTTCCAGGCTCCATGGCACGGCGTCCTAGAGATAGTGTGGCTCCTCTGCGACGAAGCTCAGCAGGTTGGATGCCTGCGAGGATTGGAAGGTTGTCCGTTGGTGTAGGACGCAGGCATCCAGTCACAATTCGCAAGGCGTCGTTGATGGTAGGGTCAATAAGGCAGGTATGAGCACTGCGGCACCAAACAGGAGCGCAGTACTCTGCAGTCGAATGGACCAGTGCTAGGCTGGCTGTTCGAAACGTTGTTGCTCCAGCACCCCAGCGGGAGCCAGCAAGCCGCCTCAGGAGTGCGACGCGTGTTGTTAGCTTCTTGCGAAGTGACTCAAGGTGTCGGCGGTACGTGAGTGACCTGTCCAACGTTACTCTGCGATATTTGGGTTTGGAGCAGAAGGGCAGGGTTTCGTTGTTGAAGTTGATTTTCGGCTCACGTTTGGCTTCCTTGTTTAGATGGAAGACTGCCGACACCGTTTTCGTGGTGCTGAGCTTCAGCTTCCAAGTCTGGAGGTATTCACCTGTTGCTGCCATGTCCTTGCTCAGCGCCCCTTCGACTGCCAGCCAATCTCCATCAGCATGCATGGTTGCTAGGTCGTTGGTGTAGCATATGCATACTTTCTGGAGATGGTGGCTGGCAGGTCAGAGGTGTAGATGTTGAACAGAAGGGCGCCAGGACAGAACCCTGAGGTACGCCGTTCTTGAGGCGTCGTAACCAGCTCCTTTGGCCGGTGGTAAGGGTAAAGCTGCGATTGCTAACCATCTCCATGATCGTGTGGACCATGTGTCTGTAAGGCAGTAGTCGTAGCAGCTTGCAGGTGAGGCCGCGGTGCCATACAGTGCCGTAGGCTGCTGTGAGGTCGACAAACACAGCTCCGGCCTTCTTTTTATCTGAAAAGCTATCCTCGATGTCCTGTGTTAATAGGTGACCTGATCTACGGCCGACCTCCTGTGTCGGAAGCCAGACTGCCCCTGTGGGAGCACTGCTCCTGTGGGAGCAGTGGGTTGGTGATTGTTTTGACACGAGCGTAGATGAGTCTCTCGAGAATTTTAAAGGGGACGTACAGCAGAGATATAGGATGATAGCTTTTTGGGTCCCCCGATAGCTTCTCTGGCTTAGGGATCGCAACTACTAGTGCTCTTCTTCAGATATTTGGTATTTTGAGTTGGCGCATGCAGGAATTGAGGAAGTTGCAGAACCAAGATTTGAGAGCCGACCCGGCATGGAGTATAAACTCCGGGAAGATGGAGTCCAATCTCGTAGATTTTCCTGGCTTCAGGCGTCTGAGGGCAGCAGCAAACTCTTACGGCCTGAAATGTTCGGAGATACTGTGACCCTCAGGTGTTGGAATCTTCCATAGGTCGGACAGCTCCTTGTTGACGAGCCTGGTGGGCTCGCGGTCGCCCGTCCTGTGTGCCCTGTTCTTCATCAATTGCGAGGCGATGGAAATTGCCGAGATGGGGCACACGCGGGAGGAGCGTCCAGACCTGCCAGTAAGTTTCTTGATGGTTCTCCACGCCTTGTGGAGAACCAAGTCGATGGTGTTAACAGCTTTCTCCCATCGCTCCTGCTTCTTCGGTTGTAGTCGAGAGAGTAGGGACGAGGCTGCTCTGTCAGAGCAGTCCCTACTGGGGCTCGGATAAAGGAGCGATAGAGGGTCTCGCACTCTTTGTCCCAGCATGACACATAGTTCTTCCGGCGGCCACGTGGGATACATTGTTTATCTGCAGAAAGTAGGCTCTCGCAGAAATCCTGGTATGTCCTCTCAATATCTGGTGTGTCCGGAGGTGGCAATCTCTCGACGGATTCACCTGTGAGAAGGCAAAAGCGGTCCAATCGACCTTGCGAAAGTTCCAACGCTTCACCGGATCGGTGTGGGCAGGAACCTTGAATCTTGGTGGCGTTATGAGGGAGGGCCGATGTTGTGACCGCGCGAACTCTCCTAGGACACGTCTGTCCGGCAGTCGGCT
>Ga0210059_1004359_pt1 | contig 22803 bp, 11 predicted proteins | sample Ectturendosymbi2_FD_188042 | JGI IMG/M metagenome (GOLD analysis project Ga0210059, IMG submission 188042) | Ecteinascidia turbinata endosymbiont from Florida, USA - Sample 2 (SPAdes) (version 2) | ecosystem: Host-associated > Tunicates > Ascidians > Unclassified | place: Key West, Florida...
CACTGACGCTGCCATCAACGACGCCTTGCGAATTATGACTGAATGCCTGCGTCCTACACCAGCGGACAACCTTACTATCCTCGCAGGCATCCAAACCTGCTGAGCTTCGTCGCAAAGGAGAGACACTGTCTCTAGGACGCCGTACCATGGAGCTTGGACACCTGCTCCACTCAGCGCTCACCCGTCCATCGAGTGCAGATGCACGGCGCCTCAAATCGAGGCTCCCATTGGTGTCCGCCGAACAACAAATCATCAGTTTGCCTGACAACATTAATAACATCAGAAGTGCGGTGCTCTGGGCGGATCACCGATGGAATGCGGAGTGGTTGGACAACACTACGAGACTCCGTACTTTCATCCCCGACACCGGCACCCACCCTCCTGGAATGGCTCTCCCGAGAACAGCGTGGGTTCATCGGCTTAACCGTCTGCGCACCGGTGTCGGGACGTTTCCCTCTTGCTTGCACAAATGAGGTATAGCCCCCTCTGCGGCCTGTGAGTGTGGCGCAGAAGAACAAACCTTCGACCATGTTGTCCTCGAATGTCTAATCCATCGACCTCCCCTTGGACTGCATGGCCTGACGGTTCTGAATCATGAGACAATTGAATGGTTGCTCAACACCTGCCTCGAGATCTAGTGCGGCCAAGGAGTGAATTGAAGAACTAGTTTTCTAAGTCATTGAATGTGCTGCCCTCGTGAATATGTCATTCAATGTGTGGCCTGGTTAAGATGGTGACATAATTTTTGGCTCAATAAGCAATTTCGTTTGGACAAAGCTGATCTAAACATTTGGGAGTAACTTGCTGGTGCACAATCGCAAAACTGAGCAACTTACAAAACTAAACCTGCGTTTGTTTGAAAATAGTTGATTTAGGATTTTTATCTGTACATCACAGACCGATTCAAATGTACATCACAGACTGCAATCGTCGCCGAATTGATCGTCGGACACGACGGGAAAGGCCATAGAGAGGATTTTTATCTCCCAAAAGACAAAGTCACCTGCTGTTGTGAGGGTCTGGAGAAATTACAGATACTTGATTAGATTTCACAAAAATATTATTCCGGGATATTCCAATAAATCTGTCTGCTACTTCATTAACGGTTGCATTGTACCAGCAGCACAGTAGGAGGCAAAAAAATAGTGGAGCCCCAGCTACGCACACACACAAGGGCACATGGAACCTAAAACGGTGGTCTTGGTCATGACGTAAACAGGAACGTGCTGTTTGCTGCTGTACATTATGCCCACGACAAATCCACAACTTTCTTTTCTGACGGAAGGGACTTCTTACATTCTAAGTTTTTCGCACAAAATGCGACAAACTTTGTTGTAAACCCTTGATATTTTTCAGATAGAGTTGACATATGAAATGCCTGTTGGCATAAATAGCGTCGCAAAGTTTTGGTTGTTGGAGAGAACAAATAGCAAAGCACACCACCTTCATAAATGCAAGCCAAACCCTTGTACTGAACCAAAGGTAGTAGGGGAAACAAAAAGTGGAAATATAATTTTTTTCCAGTGATTGCCCAACGTTTTCAAACTAAAAAAGGTCATCATTTCATGCCAGATTATTAGAGTATTCAACATATTCAACAGTAAAGCCACGAATATGCCAAAATGCAATTCTTACCAGACTACCCCAAACATCAAACGGAGATAACAGCACTACCGGTTCCCCTCACTGACCACGACCCTTGCCACTACATGTAAGAAATACCGAGAAGTGACAAAATTTTTGAAGACAAACCTTGGTCATGAGGTTATCAAAGCTGGCGAGTCTTGGACGCATTTAACGTAATGAGACAAAAAGTCAAAACTTGTGCAAAATGTAGGGAGCATGAAGACAAAGTTACTGCTTAGGTTGATAACGACTAAGGTAGCACTTCTCAATTCATGAAGTTCGTTCACGAGAGCCGCAAAAAATTTCAAAATATTGCAGTATTCCGGTATTTATCTAAAACATTTCTTGAAAATTATCTCATTTTCTATTGATTAGATCGGAAAATATTTTGATATCGAATGAAGAAGCTCAAGTTTTCCATAAACAGTAGATTGCATCAAGTGTTACTTGATTAGATTTCGCAAAAATATTATTCTGGAATATTCCGCACAAAAATTTTCAGTAAAAGTAGATCGCAAGCAGAAAAGGGTTGAAAAGCACTAGTAAGGAAAGAAATGGCATGGCACGCCACGAGCACTTCCAACATTAGTGGTCGAATGTCATGGTGTGTATTACTGCAATTTACACGGAAAGCTGCAGTAAATGGGTAATACCGCAGGAGCCAAATAACCTTCGAAAAATTTTGGAACTACAAGGTGCAAAAAATTACTGCAGGAAAGTGTCTTCAACCTGCTAAATAAAGAGTTCTTGTTCCGCTGCGAAACATAGCTAACACTCGCCATTTACAATCAAGTTGAAAGAAGCTCTACTGGAAGTAAATCTGCTTACGTTAGACGTTCTGAACCTTTAAATCGTCTACACCAGTGGTTCTTAACCTGGGTTCGATCGAACCCCTAGGGCTCGACGGAGCCGTTTCAGGGATTCGACGAAGGTCATCTGAAATATGAATAAAAAGGTGGTTATATCACAGCAAGCTAACCATGGTCGCCTTTGCAGATCATTGATTCATTTCAGACCTTTGCCGACAGCGTATCGTTCTTGTTCCGAGAACTCCCGGAATTATACTGGGTATTGGCAAAAACAAGGGTTCGGCAAAAGCTTGGAAAACTACGTAAGGGTTCGGCATGTTTGTAAAGGTTAAGAACCATTGCTACACCATCCCATGTAACACGATTCACGCGGACAGGAACTTCCTGTGCAAAGCCTTATAACCATACCACCTCATAGTTAAAGCTGCAGATCATTCACCCAATGAATTACCCAGAAACACACCGCAAACCCTAAAAGACAAATATTGGTACACCACTTTGTTAGCACAATCTGCCGCATAAGATACCACAGATGTACAAAATTTGCAAGTACGATATTGTGGAGTCCAAAAACAGGCGATTAAAGGTCTTTCCCAAAACATCCATTCAAAGTAAAGATTTTGGCTCAAAGCTGTGATAAAAGAATATCTCACCTTTAAGGCTGGATGTGCCAACTAAAATTTCCAATTCTGAACTGTACTGAGAGTGACGTCTGAAACTTTCTATACGCAGTCTAATCAGGTTTGAAGCTGCCTGACTCATATATTGGTGTTTAATACGTCAATCTGAATTCTGAAAATCTCACTCAAACACTCAATTTTTGAAAATTGCCTTTTGACCTGCAAGCATCTATAGTACGTCTATCCTTCTCTAATTTACATTCATCATTTATTACTCCACCATCAACGTTGTTTCGTACTAGAAGGGAAAGAAAAGTAGACCTTTTCGTTAGAATATTATGACAAAAGCAGAGAAACACTGCGATTTCAGAAAGCATTCATTTTGGCTGTTTCGCTCAGTACAAGAACTCTTCCTAACACAAATTACCCAGAAACTGGTGTTAAACATTACGCAGCAGTGTTTGCAATTCCAAACTTTTTCACACACCTGTTTTAACTCATTAATCTGCAGCGATGAGACTAAAATGAGTTCCTATTTGTCTTTTTCACATTGAAGTGCTTTTTGCCTCGTTTACACTAAGCTGAGACAACATCGTAAAATACTTCTGAGTTTTCTATACAATGAGCAAAACAGTCATACTTTATCATGAAACCACCTGTTTTTCAATGTTTTCAAACAACTCCCACTGTATCATCTATGACAAAATCAGGCTATTCCTAGCCGTATAGCAGCATTAGCAGCTTCGCATGCTTGAATGAGAACATGTCTAACAGCTTATTGCGTGTGCCATCCTGTTTCCTGTCTCACAAAGGCAGAGCAGCGTATACCCGGTAAAATAGCGGTACCATAGCATGTCATCACACAAGCAACATGTTTTCACTGCTTGTTTCATGCCCGCAACGTATATTCGCGGACGCCTCCGGCCAATCGACGGTAGCAATGATTTCTAAAGTAAAATGTTTTACTTCGTCAAGCAAAACATTTTTATGACCAAAAGTCCTGACAGAGCACTTTCTCACTTTTTAATTTCACCGATTTTAACACTGCTGCAGACAACTCGTGGCTGTAACTTTAAACTCTCGTTCGGCAACACTGGGGGGGCGATTCCAACTCACAGTTGCTAAGCGTCATCGGAAACCACGTTTTGCGGCGGCACTTAATGCTAACACATCGTCAACTAATTACACACTCGGCGCGTTTCAAAATACTCTTAACTGTAGCTGTGAGCTACTCAATTATTATTCTTTTCGCTCGGGCGGCATAATGAGCTTTGGTCATTACGAACGCTTCGGTTGAGCTGATCCAGCGCATAGGGCTATTTCTACTCACAAAACAGAATAGGGCGTAGCGCAGAAAACAAGGACATAGTTTTTTTGAAATATTTTAAAGAGCTTCTGTTGACTTTCCTGAAAAAAATATAGCATGCCGAATGCCAATGGTTATCAGTTGACCTACGCTTAATTTCTACGCAGTGGTTCATCAAGACTTGCGAAACTTTTTATGGCAACAATTCCAGGGATGGCCGAGTTGTTCGTTAACTACCAAATTCCTAGAACTGCAAAACGCCTAAGAAGTGCAAGTTGTACTGCATGACCTTAAGCACTTTAAGAAAGCATCGGACCAGGCTGCACTGCAACTTTTTATAAAATTGGCAAAATAGGGCAGAAAACCGGACTCACACTTCTTTGATTAACAACAGGATTTGACTCTATAATTGCGCGTTTCGGTTATCACTGATCCGAAGTGCAATTGAATAAAAACAAGTGACACCAGCAGAAGCTGGTGAAGACTGGGTGTCTATCAGGGATATGTCCGACGGTACAAGCTGGAAGCTTTCAATTCAAACGAGACAAACGTAGTGAGGTTGTATCTACATATTTTTCACCTAGCCAGACAGACAACTAATAGACATGCTATTTCGACTGCAAATAGATATATTAGTAAGCTTACTTACTAGCAAAATTGTTATCGTCAAAAGATTTTTCACATTTTTTATATTCAAACGTTTTTGCATTTTCGCGTGCGTTGCTGAGCAAGTAAAACATTTTTCTGAAAAATAAAGTAGACCTGCATGTCGATGTTACACAGCCTGAGCCGATATTTGTTTGACAACTTGGCAGTTTCATGTACATGCATAAATTGATAAGTATCTTTGATTAAGTCTTCCTTGCACAAAATCATTGCAAAATTTTGAATATTGCATGAACCACTGAAAATTTTTCTGATGATGATTTTTTAAATTCATGGCTTTGTGTAGAATAAAATCTGTATATTCATCCCATCATCTCTACCTTTGACAAAATGTCAACAATTGTCAAAAATTGCTTGCAGGTAGTGAACAGATATGTAGAAACCTTCAAGTCGGGGAAAACCCCAATGTTGTTAAAACCAGCATTCATCCGCATAAATTTGATTTTCCTCCTGCATAATGCTGAGCTCAACTTGGTTTGCACTGTGTCTGGAGATGTAGCCTAACGCTGGCGATAGTGCAAGGTGGTTTGTGACCCCCCTAAGCCTGGACTTTGGGGTCCTCAATATACAATACATTGCATTTAACACATAAATTTATATAAACCGACACCTCAATTTGTTTTAGCACATATTCATAAAAGCATGTTTCTACAGCATCAACATTACATATAGGGTAGACATACTACAACAGACAGACTCTAAACTTTAGCATTTACTAAATTTCAAGCTAGGAAAATGACTTTTTCCGAGCTTTCAAAGATGCAAATGTCTTTATCAACTCAGTCAGAAACGAACATATTGCCTGTTTGTCACCAGGTATTCTTCAATCAAACTTTTTACTCGTCTGGTGCGAATCCTACCAGATTACGTCCTACTGTTTCGACCTAGAATATAAGTATAAGGTCTTACTTCTCAATGGATTATGATCGTTAAAAAACAGGGAAACTTTTGTAGACAAACACACAATGTTAATTTTCACAATGTGAATAAATTAGCGCTATCTTACGATAGAGGCTTCTAAGCGCTGCTGCAAAACGATTGCTCATTGGCTAAAATAATTGTGCTATCACGAAAGATACAGTGTTATTGGTTAAATAACTGGATTTCTCATTGGCGTACTGTAGAGTGTTGAGTTTTCATTGGACACCTCTGGTGCAAGATACACTGTATATTACACGCGCGAGCTACGAATACGATTTTACCTGATTATATACATTGGAAACCGGCTTTTCTATTTGCGTGCAGTTAAAGGATGCACACAGGTCTACAACATAACTTTCCTGAATAACTCTTTACTAGACAATACTAAAAATGCTCACAATCAACGTGGATTCAGCAACGTTACCTACACAACTACCAGCTTACCAAGGCAAATGCTGACAACGAAGCTGCACACAATGCACTTCGCAATGAGAGGCTTCGATAACAGGGAACTATGAGTGGTGGGAAGTTCAATTTATTTGACATATTAGATAAATATGAATGATGAAGAGGGAAATAAGTGAAATAACTTCTTAGTGAGTTCAGTTCTGGTATGTCTATATTCCCTAACAATGTTCCTCAGTCAGAGGCCCGTTTTTACCAGGGTCCCTGTCGGGGGTACGGGGGTCCCTTCCTCCGTTTCTGCCTAACGCTATATTTCATGAAAATGAAAATATCTTTCTTCCTATTTAAAAGCCTCTAACATGCACACGACGCATTTCATGATCGTCCGGAGGCCACGAATTTCCATCTTTACTCACTTCTGAAACTTGAAAGATTTACTATAAGCTTCATACTTACTGTAATGCTTGAATTAAAATTTTCAAATCCTTGAAAAGATAGGTTCCAAATTGGCTGATCTTGACTTCCAAAGGCCTCAGATCTGTAGAGAAAAAGCAAATTCTTTCATAATTTATACGAGATTGAACATATGAAGCCGGACTGGTTTTTGTTTACGAAACCAGATATTAAGTGTTACGTTTGTTTGCAAATCTGGGGTGAGATTCACGCAAGCAAACAAAATTTTTCACGCCATATATTCACAGGCCCGTAGGCACCGGGGGGCATTCGGGGGAAGTGCACCCAGGGACGGATTTAGGGAGCGCGGGGCCCTAGCCATCTTAGTTTTGGAGGCCCCAAGCAGGTGTGACCTATTTGGCCGTTTGTCTGAAAAGCGTGAAGATACTCTTATGTGTAGTGCCCCCTCAAAAATATATCTTTTGTTATGCCAAATTTGGTTCTACATTCGCCTTAGATGTTCAACAGAAATTGAAGCCTTTCCTACGTTCTTCTAAAGAACAAAAGGCATTGCGATCTTTTCTTGGAATTTATAGCTCTTTCGTGTAGTTCAGAAATTCTTTTCGTTAAATTTCCGAGATTTCTAGCGCTTTTTTGTAGGTTTGTTTTTCAGATGAATACATTTCCATGTGGGACCGTCTTGTCGCCCTCGAAAATCTCGTCTAGCTGTCGATCTGATCACCTGTATTTAAACTTTTTTATAGTAATAGTAACCACATATTTTATGAAACAAACAAGCACAATCAATTAAGTGGACACAGAGTTTATTCATGCCGTTTTGAAGTTGTCATTTTCCAAGAAAAACAAGATATAGTATTTTAACCCTCTTAGCCAGGGCTTCTCAAACTTTTTTGTTCTGTGGCCCCATTTTGAAGAAAGGTTCTTCTATGCGACCCCCTTGATGGATAACCTAGATGTTAAAGTTACGTTTAACGTCTCATTACAAATCTCAAGATTCATTTTTGTCAATGGCGAAATCCTACAAATGCACACAATCCACGAAAGTAACTACACACTAATAAAACTACCACGTGATGGAAACAGTAAGGAGAAAAATAATTAACAAAAACAATTCAGTTTATAGAAGTTATCCAGCACAACTAATGGGATGAATGTACTTGATAATTTTTACGCAGATCAATCATTCGTAGATTGATACAAGACAACACAGGACGAAGCACATTCTTGACATTTTTCAAAAAGGATCGGTTTTTGGACTTCATAATTATCAATTTTGAGAATACCGCTTCACATAAATATCATCTGCAAAAGTTTAAGAGTTTATGAATGGCTAGATCAGAATGACTGAACATTCATTTTTTGCTCTTATCCAAAAATGACAAAGGCTAAACTGTTTTAAAAATCCCAGTTGCAAACGTTTATCGTTTAATAACTCCGCAAATTCATCCTGGGCATGGCAGGTGTGCGCCCTCCTAAAGTTTCAATTATTTATGGTTTGTGGATCCAACTTCTCCTGAATCACAGTCAAGAGTGCTTCTGAAACTGTGTATGAAGCTTTCAACTTTAGTTTGAAACTACTCGTTGTGCTCTCAAAGCAGTTAGCCTAGCCCGTAGAGTAAACCTAGAGTCTAAACCAGGGGTGGGGAACCTGCGGGCCGCGGGCCAAATGCGGCCTGCGTGAACCTTTGATATGGCCCGCATCAGGATTTTCGTTACTCAATGTAGAGTACAAAATCGTGTCAACACGAATCTCCATGATAAACAGGTACTTACTGTAGATAGTATGTCATAAGAATCTTCATAGTTAGTTAAAGGTTGAATTTTTGGATTAAATCAAGTGATTTTTCGGCCCGCCAGCGATAATCCACCATTTATGCGGCCCGTGATAGCAAATAGGTTCCCCACCCCTGAGTCTAAACAGAAGCATGCCTTTGTGCTAGAATATATGCAATAAGGTCTATATCGGTCAGTACGTTAAAACAGTCATGGTGTAACAACGCATAACTTGTTGTGCCTGGATTTTTTATCATTTGACAGCTCAGGCTGGCATCATAGTAAGCAACTGACAGCATACAGTGCGATATTGCCCCTAAAAATAAAAATGCAGTAGAAATAGATTCACTGCAGGCCTACTTTCAATTTTCTTGTAAGTTTTACAAAAATTGTTATATCTGATTTTTCAAAGCCAATTGGTTTCACGACCCATTTGAGGCCGCGACCCATAGTTTGAGAAGCCCTGCTCTATGCCATAGGCCGATGGTTAACCGCATGAAGACAAGCTTTGCACAGTCGCAAATAATTGTCGCAACACCCTCAGCTAACCATATGAAGTAAGACCAATGTAGACACGTTTTTCCCAGTAAAGCTCACGAGAAACTGTTCTAACTTGTTTAACTAACATATAGAACCCCTTTAAGTACCGCCGGAGCCAAAATTTTGGCGCAAGGATTTTCCCGAAAACTTTCAACCATAACTCGCCAGCCGATTGAGCTAGAGAGCTGTGGAAAGCCTCAAAAAGTCCGGTTCTAGTAGTACCTTCGATTTTTTGAAAATTTTTGGAGGTTTTGGATTTGAGGTTGTTTGGGGGGCCACATAATAAGTGGTAGGATAGGTTTAGGATTGTTTGGCCAAGGTTACCTGACCCAGGGCTCTCACCCCCTAGGGGTTATTCTTTGTTTGTATTTTTATAATGAAACTAGGCTAAATAGCCTTATAATAAATACTACGGCCAAAGCAAACGATACAACTGACATCTTGCAAACGTTTCGATAACAACTGTTATCATCTTCTGAACCTGCAGCAAGATCACTGCAGTTCTATTGCTATGCACAGAAGATGATAGCAGTTGTTATCGAAACGTTTGCAAGATGTCAGTTGTATCGTTTGCTTTGGCCGTAGTATTTATTATAAAACTAGGCTAAGATCCGCATTTTTTGAGCCCTTGATTGACTTTCTAGCGTTTGTGGTTGGCAAGTTATGACAAAAAATCTTTAATTAATTAATTGAATTCCCTAGGGGATTGTATTTCTTTGTTTGTTCTTTTAAGGCCATAATTTCCTAACCACAAGCGCTAGAAAGCCAATCAAGGGCTCAAAAGGTGCAGATTTCGCCTAGTTTCATTATAAACAAACAAAGAATTACCCTTAGGGGGTGGGAGCCTTGGATAACCCTGGACAAACAAGGCTAAACCTATCATCGCACTTAAAATGTCACCCCCCAAAAAAAATTAAATTCAAAACCTCCAAATTATATTTTTAATCGAAGCTACTAGCCTAACCGGATCTTTTGTGGCTTTCCACAGCTCTCTAACTCAATCGGCTGGCGAGTTATGGTTTAAAGTGTTGGGGATGATCCTTGAAGTCTTTCCGCCAAAATTTTGGCTCGCGCGGGACTGAAAAAGCAAAACTTCTGTCTCCGGCAACAAGCGCCTGCATGTGGTATGGCTCACGGCTGCATCACAATGTTTTCAGATAGCCAGGGTTGCGAACTTTTCAACGTCACTCTCGTTTTATAATTGCGTGACAGTGGGCGGGAATCCGGCGTTCACAGTTCATGTCATACAGTATGCCACTGCGCATGCTTTTAGAGCAGCGATGAAACTTAACAGCATGTTGTTACAACAGACGTGATGTTCAGGAAATTTTCAGAGCTTTGAGGGTTTGACAAATTTCCTGTTGAAATGGGTTTGATGTGGTTCTGATGGTTCTGAAGGTAGTTGTGATGACTTTTATTTGTGAAATATTTACATAAATGCTGACTTCTTTTGCAAATGGGCAACCGTGTTGAGTATATTAGTTATAATTGTTAACTTTTAAGTTACTGCCACATGTGTTTTATATTAATTCGGATTATAAACTAAGCATATCCACGGACTTGATTGTCGAAATTCAAGTCATGAAATTGCTAACCTAGAACTTTCACGGAGCGTTATTGGCCTTAGATATTTCCTAGCTTAATACTATATATGTGATACATTTAAATTAAATAAGTTTTTGACAAAATAATCCACAAATTGGCAGCAGCAAAAGCAAGAAAACTTTGTCTCTGAATTTGGATAATTACAAGTAAAGCATTACATTGCAGTATTTCTTCTATTTTCTCTTAAGTTTGCAGGGTAGTATATCCAAATAAATGTTTTAGGATTTTGCAAGTTTATATTTGTGTGGTAGTTTTGTATAAAATCATTTGCCTTCAGTTTTTCATATGCAGTCTTCTGTCTGCCCTTCTCTTTTATGCATTCGTGATCCTGCCCTCAGTCAGTCCTTTTTGGCGTTGTAATACTCAAAACTCTGAGAGTGCATGCTCCAGAACCCTTACAGTTCGCACCAACGGTGATTGTGACCAGATCTGATGAGAGAGGGGCACAAGCGGGTCCGCTGCATTCGGGATCATCAGAAGGCTCTGGCAAACCCGTCCTTTAGAAAACAAGGTGCAACTCTAGCGAATTTTATGCAGTGTTATCATGAAATTTCTGTCATTAAAATTCATACAGATTTGTGCAGATTATCAGGGAACTTTTTGCATATTCTTGCATTTTGTTTCACTAGTTGCTACAATTCGCATTTATTACTGCAATTTGGAGTGTCGCAATGCAATAGATTGAATTTTCAATCGTGACCGGAATTTCAAAGCAGGGACAACTTCACGCGAAACGGTTAAATTCTTAACTCTACGATAGTTAATGATACCAAGACTCAAAAGTCCTGACGTCAATTCCGTGACGTCACAGCCATATGAAGTTATCAGAAGGATCTAGAAACAACTATACGCGGGGCCCAAGTCAGCTTCCGACGCCTCTTTACTCCCAACTCATTCTTTGCATCCATGCTGTCACGAATGGGTTGGGTGGGGGCGCCTAAACTGTATTTGCCCCGGGCGCGGGAAATCCTAGGTACGCCACTGAGTATCAGGCAGATGATTGGTGTTCAAAATGCGCCTATTTGCAACTTTTGTAATATAGGCTCCAACAACCTGCATTCGCTAAACATGCAAGTAACGCATCGGAATTAGTTCAGTGTATTTAAACCAATGCTTTGACTAAAGATAGAACACAGGTGAGAAATAATCCACTTTATTTTGGCCGCCGGCCACATCTGTCTGACGTAGTGACAGAATACAGAAAATATAGATCTCTCTAACATAGTTATTTGCAAATGGTCATAGCGCCAGCTCAACTCTACTCCACAAGACCTTCATGTCCCAGGTCCTGTCAGGTCAATCGAAAGCAAACAAACGTAAAAACTCAAATACAGTGGATACAAGCAATAAAAATGACATAACTCTTTCGTATCTCAACAGAATGAAGTTGCGAAGCCAATGATGTTCAATGCCCTCACAACTTCGGGAAGCATTAACAGTCAGACCATTCAATACTTACGTTCTTGCAGGTACGTTGCACGTCCAAACCTTTCACTGAAACGCCAATCAAATTACTAAATAACCTCAAGAAGTTTGCAAAAACTTTTAATTATAAATTTATATACGACTGCAACATCGTTGAACATTTGTAAATACGTTTTTCTTCTTTTGCACAAAGATCTCGTTGATTGGTATTGTCATTTACCCTGCAGACATCAAACATTCGACATGCAAAAAAGCATGGCATATATCAAGCTTTCCATGTACTCTGCTTTATTTCTCAAAACGGCATATCTACTCTTTAATACAGCACATATCCTATCCAATCCAAAATTGGCAGGTTCCACGGCGCAACAGTACTCTGCACTTCCTATGTTCGTACGAAATCGCTTGCGCTGATTCACCGTCCCGTTACGCACTATTTTGATTAGCAGGTCACCGAAGTCTGCGTCCCTTTTGTACACAGCCTTGTGTTGTCCATCTCGACTATTGCCGCATCTCGTGAAGCTGTGAAACCAAAATCTTTTCGCAGCTAGTGAAACGGAACAACACGTGCGACTTTTTGTTTCAAAGATAATGTATCAGCGTACAATTCGCAATCCTTAAAGTTTCCAAAATGTTCTTGGTGAGATATTTTCGCATTCTTGTTCAGTGTGTGAAATGGTAGCTACAGAAACAACCGACAAATGAAGAATTTTGGCAAACGAAAAATTGTCTGCAAAGGTTTGGCTAGCTAGACTGATACCACGACAGTCATATCACAGCCAACCCTTGGGTTTGCAACGGGTTTTCGCAGTCAAAATGAGAACAAAATTCAAAATCAGCACAGAACAACCGAGCTTTCTTGTAGCTAAATCAAGCACTATTAAAACATTTCTGGCTAGCAAAACATTTTCTGATTTTTCCGGTGAAAACTTTGGTCACTGCTGCTGGTACATTACCACCCTGGCTGATGAGCTATTTCGTGCTGCTTAGAGATTGCATCTGCAGCAGCATAACCTCAAAAAATAAATACTCAAGTTTATGGAACAAAACTCTTACTTACACATTATCAATATTAAAATCGTACATGTTTTCTGTAAAAAGAACAGATGGGTGCTTCGAGCATTTCGTGGCAAAAATAAACTATTTAGCGGCTAAATGTATTAAACTTTCGGGAGCCCAGCATCAGGTGTGCTGAATAACAAAACGAAAACAGTTTTCTAGCACGCCAGCAGCATACCTCTTCTTAACGAACTTTGCTAAGAACAGAATAGCACAACGTAGGTAGCCTTCTACTCTGTCCTCATGCGGACTATCACTAGGCCTCATGCTGACACTGCATCTAGTCCGACTTAATAGCGGATATTGTTACCGAGTCGGCGGATGCGTTGTTCTGTTAGGATGAAGCATTTCCCGACTTTTCAGGCCGATCAATGCGTTGTGAGTGGCTACACTTCACAAACTACTCAATCACGGTGAAACGTAAGCAGCGCACAAGCCGCAGCAAGAAGAGCTCGTGAATGAATACAAAAGTGCTTTCAATTATGTTGAATCCAACGATTGTTTAATTGTTTTAAACCAGATTAAACCTTTTACCATGAAAAGAATCACCAGCGTAAGTAACAGCAATTAGCGTTGCTGCCTAATGCAGCAAGAATCATTATGACCGTCCACCGTCCTTAGCTGGAAGTTAGAATAACCAACCTACAAGGGGAGATGCCACATTCTTTTCAGAAAGAGCAAAACATCACAAAATACTTGAATTGCGTTTTAATGTTTTCGGTCTTTTTAATAACTTTAATCTTTAGGAGATAACAATAAAATGTATACAATCCATAGCTGTACGTCACGGAAAAATTAAAGATGAGAGTTGCTTAGCCTTAAAATATAAGCTAGTAATGAGGTCTCTCGCAAAACCGCATGCATCTCATTGAAAGAATTAGCGTTCGATTTTAACGACTGGTATGTTATGCATGCGATGAGCTTCAGGTCTCGAAACTGTTAAAAATTCCAAATTCTCTGCTTTTATCCTACCTTATATTTTCTTGAATACAAGCTAAATCAGCTACTTCCCCCCTGGAAAAATTTTCGCCCCCATGGAAAAGTGTGTTGGGCATACTTTTAAACTATTGTATTTGTAAAGTCAGGTTGTATGCATAACCGTTGTTTTCGTACATGCTATCGATGTAAAATTTGGCCACCCCTCAAAAAACTCTTCGCCCCCCTTGGTGTCCCAAGCTGGTTACGGGCCTGCAAAAGTTATATGCGTGCAGAGGTCTAGTGATGCCCGGGGCGAATGCTTGATTGTATACCCCCGGCCTTACCAAATTCTAGCAGTCAGTGAGGAATATGAGAAACAAAGGCATAGACGTAGCCAGGGGGGCCAAAGGGGCCATGCCCCTCCCAAAATGTTTAGAAAACATAGCCATTTTGTGCTTTGAGAGGCGTTTTTCTAAGCAAAATAGTGTCATTCGCCTAAAATCAAACATTTTGGCCCTCCCCAATTTTTGGGCTGGCTACGCCACTGAACACAGGCACAGCAAAACTACCTGCCCAGACCTTTGCCACGTGCAAAAGGATTACGCCAAAAAAACTTTATCTCAAGTGAGAATTAAGAAGAGAAAAAACTGTGCAAGTCTCGTACCGCGTTACGCAACAATAGAAAGGGACTGGAACGTTGTAAACAATGGGGATAAAAGGAAGAAAACCCAAACACTCAGAAAGGCATTGAAAACCCCAGATATGGCGGTTTTGCCTCAAGAATGCCTTTCTGAGTTTCTGGGTTTTTCTTCCAAAGATCTGGGGTTTTTAAGATTTTATTGCGTAACGTTGATTTTCATGGGCGTCCGCAGGGGGGGAAACGGGCATTTTCCTCCTGGAAATTGGAGTTAAGAACCAAAATTTTCTGAAAAAACTGAAGTCAGCAGCTTAATTCCGATTAATTGATCTACTCTAATTCTTGCAATGACAGTTTATTTGCCGGTATGACACTCACACTGCACAAGAAGCAAGTTCACAGCTCTGGTATTACGCAGTGATGAGCTTGCAGTTCACTCATGTCCGCTCATTTGCCCGCAGAGGAGGTTGCGAAAGTCGCGACGTGATTCTTCTACTGTTGGTCTTCATTGCGTAACACTAACATGGCAACAAATCTTCAAAAGTTCACTTCAAGTTACTACGGTAGTTGGCGTTTTGTTGCATGTGTTTCTTGAACGTATACATCTTGCTGCAGGTAGCTGAATGCAGCGAGACAGTCCACATAGTTTTATTCTGGGTAAATACGAAGCACGAGTGAATCTGTAGCAGTGCTTCCACAACTTTGAAAAATCTATTGTTCGTGTGAGTGTGACCAATCACCATTGTGCCTGAGCGAATAGCTTAAAATACGCTTATACAGGCTTCTCAAACACAGCATAAACTATGTGGCTTGTTAGAACATGTCTATGCAGGCTTGTGGGAATACATCTTAGTCGTTAAGGTTTATTTCTGACTTCTGAGTGAGTACTGAGTGCAAAGCTGTATTTGCTCTGTCGAGTTTTCATAATTCTCAGTTTTTAAAGCCTGCGTGGCGTTCTAATTTTAGTAGGTTGTTCGTCGACGTGTCATCATACAGGTCTACTATAGTGCTTATCCGCAGGCCGTAGCCACTGGGGGACATTCGGGGACAGTGCCCCGCAAATTTCGTTGTGCCCAGAAATATTTGTTTCAAACATATAGTAAAACAAAAATATTTCCCCCCTAAAAATGTATTCTGCCTCCAAACCTTGAAACCTGGCTACGGGCCTGCTTATCCGGTTTCTGCATGATGAGCGTCCATCGTGAAAAAAAGAGCAAAGACAAGCAAGGTTTATTGATCGCTTCGATCTCAGACGTTTGCAGCTCTTGTTTCCAAGTGAGGCTGACAAATGTTACTAGCTAAAATAAGATCATAATTTGTAGTTTCATTGAAGACCGTGGCCACGCTTCTTTCTTGGCAATGCTTCCTTAAAAAGAAGTGGGCTACCCTGCTTTGAAAACCTGCAGATAGCTTATTGTATAAATTATCGTAATATATCTGGATATTGCTGTCAACGAAGCGCATTTTTGCTTGCTGCCGTAACATGGGACATTTTCTTTGTGGTGTAGAAAGGATAAAACGTTTGGTGAACGTCCATTTGCATGGCATCGTCAGCAGTGGCGTAACTAGAGGTTTGAGCAAGGGGGAAACTTAGCTAAAGGGTCCCACTGGCCACTTTAGGACCCCATTAGCCAACATTCAGAAAAAAAACTTGAGAAATGATAGTGAATTCGGCTGTGGATTGTTATACTTAAACCCTAAATCACCGGAAAATATTCCGGAAAACGCAAAAAACAACAATCTACTGAAAAACAGAAGAACAATATAACCGAAGTATAAGCTAAGTAAGTGACCGAATTTTACAATGGCTTGCCAGGTGGAGACGGTTCGCCAGCCTGCACCCTTTCAATTATGCCACTGATCGTCAGCAACCTGAAAATGATAAGCAAAATGTCAACCTTTCCCCCCTGGAATAATTTCTGCCGACGCCCATGGGTAGAGTATAACTTCTTTTCTTTGTTATCATATTTCATGACAAGTATGACGTTTTTACCACACTTTTCTGCAAGTGCAGAAAGAATATGTTCGCAGATAAATTGCATGAAAATCAGAATCACACAACTTCTTGAAAGCAGAAACAGTCAAAAACAGACTTCTTGTAAGGCCATTACCAGGAAGAATCAGACATGTACCACCTGGGAACCAAAGAAAAATAACAATGGTCTGGATGGTACAATGAGCAAGAGATACAAACAATGGCTTAAAATATAAAAGTATGAAGTTGTCAATGATTCTGGAAGTGAATGAGGGAGAATTCTTGTAACTTGTGATGAAAGTATCTCGAAACTTATCTTTTTTAAGTGTTTTCAAGTAGCTTGAGACCTGTTACTCATTCTGGAAGTGAAAATGAGGAAGAATCCATTTGATTTATGATTAAAAAAATTTTTTTAAAGTGTTTTAGGGACCCGATTCGGGTCCCTAGAATTGAAAATCGGGTTACTAGGATCAGCGAAAATTATCATTGGGTCCCTAGAATCAGAGAAAATCGGGTCCCTACATGTCGATACCGGGTACCTAACATTTTCCTTAAAAAAAACAGATTAAAATAACTGAGATATTGAGCGGATATGTTTTATGCAAATTTTGATATTTATTTGTTATCTGGACAATATTTGTTTTTACAGTTCATTAGTAAAGTCCAATATTACTGTTAGTGGCTGACTGATTTCTTGATAGTATAAAGATTCACCTGATTTTGTGTATCTTCCTAACCAGGGTTTTCTGTACAAATCTACGGCTTTTTCATGAATTTATATGGGGTTTTGCAAATAATTTCATTGACAATCCTGGTTGTAAAACAAACGTGCAAGAGCACAGATGTTTGCATGGCAAGTAGAGAAAAAAAGTGAGGTACGTTTTAGAAAGAACTCCGGCGCTCTGCTCAAAAAGCAATACGTTTTTCAACCTATCGTACTTGGCGCCGAAAGTGTTTCAACAGCCCCCAACGATGTTCTTTCTGTAACATTTGCTGTATTATTTTGATCTTTTTTACATCAATTCAAAGCGCCAAATTGTCACGCATGATACAATCCTGCGACACAATTCGCATTGCCTGAAAGCAAGCGTACGAGACACCATCGAAACATGAAGCGTTCCTTACTGATAAATCCAACTTTAAACCAGCAAGTTTAAGGGTTGATTTGGCCTTTTTGCTTATGACTACTTGGCAACCCTGCCTGTATCCACGATGCTTCAGGACAACGTGATGCAGCTGAGAAAATTGTTGCTGACAGGTAACCAGTTTTCCGGCGAAAGGATACCGACAGAATATGGTGGTCGTGTTAACGCGGTGTTCGATTAGCAGTTTCTCCAACAGCTGTACTGCGGTCGCGGCCTGGATGCTGGGTTGGTCGCGTTAGTGAAACAAAAGGTGCAATGCAAAAACATAGGGAAGACCGCGTTAAAGTGGTCGTGATAGCGGGGTGCTCCTCAACGGGTGCCACTGTATATTCAAAACATTCTACCGGCGTTTCGTGACCATTTATCAATACGGTTTCAAGTCTCCAGCAAGCAATAAAGACTTTAAATCAATGAGTTTCGTTCATATTGTGACGCCCATATCAGTTGACGATTCGTGTTTTTGCTCAAGCTTTTTTTCAATAATACAAATGCTTCAGTTTCCCCAATTTGCTCATTGGTGATGCGCAGTGTCGTCACACGAGCTGTATTTCGTTTTCCAGGCTGTGAATTGTTTGTGCTTAATGGTTACTTTAATTGTGCATAATTTTGTTTACAGTACGAAACCTTAATAACAACAATTTGGGTGAAGAAAGTGTTTATGTTTACTTATCAGTTCTGGCGGGTTCCTTGTCCACTTATAACCTTGCAACTGCAGTGTTCCGTGGACAAAAAAGTTTGGGAACCACTGCCCTCCCCCTCTACGGCTACGAACTCTCAGCAGACTTTATTCAAATGGCATTTAAAATTTCGAGAGAAGCCAACGACGTGTTGGCCAGTGGTTGCTGTAACTTGGTTATAGGCCCAGAGTGTCCTAAGTGCGACTCACGATAACATTTCCCTTGCACAGTAGCTTTGATTTCAGACTGCGTCGTACACGGCCCGCCAAAGTGTCGGAGCGACGTCGGTTTACCGGCACTTGAAACGTTTCCCGTTGTTTTCAATGTGCTGAGAGCGAAATGCCATACGCCATGTATTGCGTAATTCGTGCCTTACTGTGAAGGGGATTCCGCTAAACAAGCCGATATTGCATTGGATATAATACCCACCCAACCACTGTGGAAAAAAAACAAGGTTTTCACTCACAGTGTAAGAAAGTCGTCGCGAAGGAGTGTTTCTATGGAGCGACATGCCTGGACTATGTTTACGTGCATCTTATGGTTAAAAATGTTGGAAGGGACTGCTGACCCGCTGGCACCTTCTCAAGATTAAATTCGGCTGTATTTGAAAAAAGTTTGGACCCCTGGTTTAGGTTAGTTAAGCAAAAAAAGATGTAGGTTACTTATTAAAAAATCGATGGCATGTTCAACACAGCAAGGTAGAAATTTAAAACGTCCATTTGAGGCTTAAAACTATTTTATTTTGTTGGCCTAGTCCTAAGGTTGCCAGACGTGCTTGAGCGCCAAGGACTGTCCTGGAATTTGTTATCAAAACGCGTTATGTCCTTGATTCTTTAAAAACATCTTGTTGTCCTTGAGTATTTTCCGGCGTTCTTGAAAATTCTTAGTTTTTAAATTGTTCATTTTTCAACAATTGATTACACTGAACATTCAAGAATTAATAATAAACAATGTAAATGAACAGAACACCGTGTAGATTTGTTCCATCTTACAGTGGCGTAGTAAAAAGTAAACTATCCAAGAACAGTTGTGTTGTCACACGCTTTGTTTAGTTTTCAATTCCTTACATGGTTAGCTTATTAGCCTGACTTGCACATACGTCAAAGCTTGTTGAAAAGGTGAATGAAAGTAGCCATGGGCGTCCGTAGAATTTTTTCCAGAGGGGGAGCGACGTCGCCATTTTGCTTATCTTTTTCGACATTGAAGCGTCTCAGGAATATATCCTTGGGTGGCCGTACCTTAGGCAAATCAAAAGTGATTATCACGGTTGGCTGAGTATGATGACGTCATCAGATGGCCCCCTATTTAGTCTTCCCTCGGGCCCCCCAACCCTAAACCCACCACTGTTCCCTACATTCACTGTTCAAATCACAAACGTCATTTAGTGGTTGTTCATGTGTGCGACTGTTTACCTGTTGTTTGCGAGTACTTTGACATTTACAATTTGCTAAGCAAAATTTTGTCAACTTCCAAAGTTTCTGTCATGTATAAAAAGTTTGGCGGTGACGCCATGGCACGACTAATGGAGCAAAGGCGGTCTGGTCATTATGAAGACACCCTGAAAATGAATAAAATAATCTATTTAAACACAAACTAAACAAACATTTCCCCCCTAAAAATCTATTGTTCCCCCCAAACCTTAAAACCTGTCTACGGGCCTGCTACGACATGGAATGGTGACGTAGAAGTAGCCAATTGCAAAGCATTTTCCCACTTTGTATAATCGGTCTGCAAAGTCAACACAGCAAATTATGTATAAGCTCGCTCCTGAAATAACTGGAGCTAGTAACTGCAAATATATAAGGTAGATCCTGAAGTAACTGGAACTGCTTAGTCATCTGTACCAGTTGTTTTTCCTGGTTAGAAGCTTGATTAGCCTACTTGAAATCAGCAATGTTGACGAGCATGGAGTTTTACATCTGCTGTAATGAAGCAATAGGCTCTGGCATGGGCGTCCACAGAAATTTTTCCATGGAGGGGCAACGTCGACATTTGCTTATGGTTTTCAGGTTGCTGGCGAAGCAGTGCAAATGTACGTTCACGAAACACTTTACCCTTTCCAAACCACAAAGAAAATACGTAGGACAATAGTCACAAAAATGCGCTTCACAACAATGCGCTAACGAAACAGTAAATTGTGACTATATTTTACCTAGCAAGACATGTCAGCGCCACTTCGAAACAATAGCTGCAAACATCTGGGAGCTCACTTAATACCCGAACTAAACTTCAACGAATAGAGATGTATTCCCACAAGCTTGCACAGGCGTATGCCAAAATGTCACGTAATTTTATACTGTGTGAAAGAAGCCTGCAAAATCGTAGTTTGATGAAGCTATTCACTCAGGCACATTGGTCCAATGGTCTGTGGACGCCGGAGAACGAGGAATTGCCCCTTGATCTTTCAAAAGGGGAGAAACGAAGGCGGATGTATCTTTTCATAACAGTATTATGTGTAATTTCATGGTTTATCAAGATCGACTTGAAACAAATTTATTGCAGCTATTCGAGCATCCAGAAAATTCAGAATGTTTTTCGATAATTTCTGTAGGGTAGTACCACTTCTGTCGAGTAAAACTGTCTTTCCGCTTGCAAAAGTATTTTGTAACAGATAAACAGATAATACGTCACCCAAACCATTTAAATGATAAATGCGCCGAGTTTCTGCTAACTCTGATTTCCTGCAAAAAAACCAGCAACAATGTCCTTTCAAGAATCTTTGTACTGACACGCGATACAAACTATCTGCGGAATCTTACTGAACCTGAACTGTAAAACCACTATTACGTCATTACGAAGAAATCTAGACAAAATTTATAGCCCTTGTCAAAGCATAACCTCTAAGTGCAGCTGCGGCACTAACCTTGCTACAGTGTGTTTAAACATGCTGTTATCGAAGCTGATTTAATCCTGAAGTGCTGTTGCGCCTTATTGTAAAAATAGTGCTGACTGAAGCGCATGGTGGCGTGATCGCCGAATAATTTGGTAGTGGTCGCGACAGATGATTCGTGCCTTTGAAATTTGTAAAGACGAGACACAGGATAAAAGGTCCAGTAGAAATGTGTAATCTATTTGGTTTACTCAGTGTGCTATAATGGTATTTTCCGGGAGAAAAGGTTAGAATTTTTCTAGATCTTATTTCATATAGAAAACAATGCTATTGAAAATTTCTGTAGTAGCTACATCGACGTGTAGAAACAGACTCCGAGAAAACAACTTCACTGAAGGTCGGATTCCAGCACTGCCCGCAACTGTGCTTTGACCTGCTCAACTCGTGGGCAAGGGCTGAAAGGTTGCATCTACTTATGAACCTCAACGCGTCTGGACAAGCGTGACAAAAAGCAGATCGAAGTACTGGTATAGAATCGCGGCATCCTTTACTTCACTAGTGTAAGGAGGGTGGAGACCACTGCCCCTCAGACCCTAAAAATAAAAAAATTCAAAAACAGTAGGCCTATTGTCTAAAACTTGCTTCCAGAATGCACAAAAATGCGTATCTTTAGGTGTAATTTTGTAAAATTTTCCCGGGGGCATGCCCCCGGACGCCCCTAGAATGGTTGTGCCTTTGGCACTTCCCCTAAAGTTGATTTGTGACGTCACACGGGGTGACGAAACTTGGCCCCTCCCTCAGAAATTTTCTGCGTACGCCACTGCTCTACTTTGAAATGTAAAGCAACGGTGCTTTCCAGTAAGTTAAACTGGTCAATAAACTAAATAAAAGCGTGTTGTCTCATAACAAAAAGCAAGGGCACTGTTGACTAAGCCAGTGGTTCCCAACCTTTTTGATCTCGCGACACGAATGGAAAAGTTTGCATAAGTGCTTGTTCCCAGCCACAACCTACAACTCTAAAGATGTTCGAATAACAACCGACAAGATAAGAAATATTATCACTTCACATGCCAGATTCTCTGCATTTAGGCCTACATTTTTATATAAAACAAACAGCACATATGCTAAATTACTAACCAATGGGGCGACTGAACTCGCATCTGTGCAACTTGTCTTGAAATTCTTGATGACGTGATTGTGAGAGCTAATCTTATGCAGTGTCGTAGCTTGCCCAAAAATTGGGGTGGGGTCAAAATGGTTGATTTTAATTTAATTTAATTTTTTAATTTATTTGTTTGTGAGCAGACACGAAGTCCATAGTATGAACACACACACTCTGCAGAACGCAGGTTGATAAAAACAGACAAAACAGAACGTAGTACAAGGCATTGCAGCCGGTGGAATCACAGGGTTACAGACACTTTTTGCAACTGCATTGAAGACAGAACCATA
>Ga0210059_1004360_pt1 | contig 22802 bp, 14 predicted proteins | sample Ectturendosymbi2_FD_188042 | JGI IMG/M metagenome (GOLD analysis project Ga0210059, IMG submission 188042) | Ecteinascidia turbinata endosymbiont from Florida, USA - Sample 2 (SPAdes) (version 2) | ecosystem: Host-associated > Tunicates > Ascidians > Unclassified | place: Key West, Florida...
TTTGCGTGGAAACAAGTGAAACGGAACGTTGGCAGAACGGTAAAATGGAGAGAACAGCAGCAAAAAATATTCGTTGTTAGATTATGAAACTTTGCAAAAAACAAAAATTTTTGGCGAGCAGACTGCAGCGGCCCGTAGCAGCCCGGAATGACGTCATTGCTAAAAAAATTGCTAGCGGGCTATTTCAAAACCTTAGCGGACGGCCCGAAGACTGGACTGTTAGCGGCCCATGCCATCTCTACCCCAGATCTAGTGAAAAAAACAGCAGTGGCAACACTGTAGTCTTCACGAAATCACAAACAAACTCAACGCTTGTGCAAGCGAGCAATCGACCGTGACATTCCAACTGCAGAAACCAGAAAGACCGTGATATTCCACTGCAAAATGCAAATCAATCTACCAGAAAGAAACACATGAAGTCATGCATCAGTTGCGGAGGTGAGCATTTGGACTAAACTCGATCCACACTATGACGAATTTTGTTGTACGACTTTTCTGTGGCATGCTGTCATCCATTCCTATAACGTGATGGTCAGTTTTGCGTTTTTTGTCTTTGTACATCATACTGCTCATTGTTTCTTGCTATTAGTAAGTTGCATGTTATACAAAACATTGCCCTGAGGAAACCCAATTGAATAGGTGGGCGAAACATCGGCTAATAATAAAAAATCGCCAGAAGATCTAATTTATCTGCTTGAAATTTGTTGATTTTGGATGAGATCTGGTGTCAAGCGAAATTTCAAACTTGCTAAATTTCTGACTTCACGCCATGTGCCATGCAGAGAGTGATAGGAAGCACTTACGAGCTGCATATAACAATGCCTATCGAATTATGCATTACATACCCAGAAATGTTGGTGTTCGCTCACGCAGGTTAGCCATTGCGTCAGGACCTTTGATGCCGTGTTGAGAAATAATATGCATCGATTTTTATACGATGCGCATCTTCATCCAACCTTTTTATTTGATCGCTTCAAGTGTCTGATGCTTTTTACCATAAGTGTAGGGCATGGGGATGCAGGGGAGGTGGTCGCAACAAAAAATTTTGAACATTTAGGCAAAATATAAAGCTACATTCAAACTTAAGTGTGGTAGTGTTTGTGTTGCCATCAACGGCAAAAGATTTTCTGCGACTATTTGGCCATTCTTTTCTGCCTCTGAAGTGAAGCATGTGCGACCCGGTTGTGTTCGCACACCTTCAGTGTTGGATTGATCCTCGAACCTCGGGAAGGATGGATTGTGACGTCATCGATGTTAACTCCACGCCAGATGAATCGGCCAAAAAAAGCTCTTATTTCCAGGTGCATGGAAGTTACTTCTAAGTGTCGCTTGCTTGTTCTTTCCCTTCTCCTCGCTTTGGCTGACTTTGCTCACATGTAGCGGTCGCGCTATCGTGACGGTCGCTTACCACGGCTGTAAAAATCGTAAACACACGAGCAAAATAGCTCACGTACAACGCACCCAAATGGTTGTAACTGTTAGGTTTACGATTCGAGTAACTTCACTCCACAGATGAAATAAGCAAGAGATAAAAAACTGTGATTGATTCCTTGCTTGTTACACCTGTGGAGTGAAGTTACTTGTATACAGATATGCGCAAGTTTGAAACATCGCAAAAAGAAGAAAGCAGAGCCCAATCGGCTGATTCCTCTAAAGCCTATAGAAAACCTTCTAGAGCTTTTAAATGTTCACTATTTGCGTGTTTCTTAATTTTTGAGCTTGGTAAGAATCGAATGCAGCTAAACTGTCGCGTGAAAAGATGTGGAGTTGAAAATCAGAACTGTCGCCAGGAAGTCTTGAATAGGGGGTTTAAATTTTCGTAAGAAGACTTGACATTCTGAAAGTTTGATAAAATATTTACTGATTTGTAGTGTTTCGTATTTAAATTTGGAAGGGCTGAGCTTACCAATGACCACCGTGGCGACTGGACTGGCTTAAATTTCGCTTATGCTGTCATTATTGAAATACGTACAAAGAAATAAAAAGCTACAATCATCAAATCAAGTAAGGCTGAACATAACACAGTGAACAGTTAAAAAGGTTTTGTCCTCCTTCTTCATAACAAAATTATCTAACAATTCATCACAATTTGTTTGGCTAAGTTGGTCACTTTTAATGTACCGAGTTCTTAGTGTGAACAACCTCTCCTGGAATATTGCGGCCCTTTAATTCATTTTTCATTTTTAATTCTCTTGAATCTTGAAAAGGACCTTTTGCCTGAGCAATTAGTGACCATCAAGCTAAAAATTAGGGCTTCGTGTGGTTGCATAAACTAAAAAACACTAATCTAAGGCATCAGACCCAAACGCGCTATTGTCATTTTTTGCTGTTTCCGTGTCTCGTTGCGGAAGAGTTCTGCTGTTGCCAGTTGGTAAAGTGGCTTTTGCTTGCTATTCAATATCATCATGATCTTCTTTGACTTGCTTAGCATGGGAGCAGTACAAACTTGGGCAAGTACTCAATAGCAATCTGATTTTTGAATGACTTTACTGAAGAAAATTCAAATGGAAAAATCACATCTAAAAATACCAATCGAGCTTTACGCGATACAAACGCTGACAAAACTACAGTATTGCTCAGTCACCTAAGAAACAACTATGCTTTTATTGTAGGATACTGCTGCTAGCTCTACGCATAGCTCTTATCTGCAGTTCAACCTTGCTTTGAACAGGTGCAGTGATGTAACTAGGGGTTTGAGCTAGGGGGAAACTTGGCTGAAGGGAGCCCACTGGCTAACACTCAGAAAATAGTTGAGAAGTGATAGCAAACCCGGTATTGAACGGCTATACAAAAACCCGAAATCACCGGAAAACATTCCCAAAAACGTAAAAAAACGATAATCTACTGAAACCAAAAGAATAGTAAATACCAAAATACAAGCTAGGTAGGGGCCTGGTTTTTACATTTAGCTTGGCCCGAGGGGGGAGGTTCGCCAGTTATGCCACTGATCAGGTGCATTTTAAACATGAGCAGCCACAAGTTCTTTTGATAGAGTCACACGTCGCAATCGGTACGATTCAGCAAACGCAGGACACAGCCAGTGTGCTATGAGTATATCGACACAATAGTTGGCATGCGGCTTGACCAACCGTCACACTGAGATTCATGGAAACTCGTTGGAAGACCCTGGGGTTATCACCTCGAAAGTTGAATGAAACTAAATTTCGTGAATAATAATTAAGACATACATTTTTGACGAAGTTTAATCTAAATGATTATATACCGGCCATTGACTCTATGCGTATCAATAGTTTTTTGGAGGCCCCTTGAATCTTGAGGCCTTAGGCTTAAGCCTATAGGTAAATCCGACACTGAGTCTACACGTACTCGCTACATTCACTGAGTAAGTTGTTTCATTTCATAAACATATTACTTTATTCTGAACTCCCTCGATATCCGAGCAACAACAGTCACAATGAAACTATTGAAAAGGGCAGCGGTGCACATTATTCGCTTTCAGGTGCGCCACTGCGCAGCAACACCAAAAATCATTATCAATTTTGGCAGAACGTTTTCTGAGCAGGTTGCACAGTTAAATTTCGGCAATGAAAAATGTATACCGTATTTATTCGATTGTAAACCGCCGCTTACAATCAAGGACAATCGAGGGCGACTTACATTTTTTTCTTGAGCTTATCGAAAGGTCTAGATCAGGGACTCAAAGACTCGGGCCGCATGTGGCCCACGAAAGCATTTTGTGCGGGCCGTAATGCTTTTTGGGAATTTTCAGATAATTAGAGTTTACGTTATTTAGGTTATTTACTGGCATTTAAAAGTGCTCGACCAGGGAGTGAACAAGTTCCTTGGAAACGAACGTTGAGACGGCTAGAACTGATTTGCCTTGAACTCATATGATACCTTGCTCAGGAAATAAGATGTAAAAGCTGTTTCTGGTAAAGTTCAGGTACCGCCATTGTTGCGTCAGCGTCATAATACCAACCTACTAGAAATTCTAACCGTAACGCCATACCGGCAATAATTCTTTTACCGGAACTGCGTTCCTGCTTACTTTCACCTCTGGGCATAAGGCTTTGATCCCCATAGTGACACACTCTTTTCAGGATTGCGTTTATTTACCTCGTTATTTATATTATTTGATAATGAAGAGGTGTGTAAACAATAGTAATTTCAAACTCAGGACTGAGAAATCTCTCAGTTTGCAGTTCATAAACGAGATGGAGATATCCACATCAACGAACTTGCATGGCAGTACGTTGCTGCCTTGAATTAAATTTGTAGGCTATATAAAGAATTACAGGAGCGCGACTCAACGCATAAATTGTTACTGATATTTCACAATTGGTGATGAGACATGGAGACACCTTGATTTGCTTACAATGGTACGTTTTAGTCCTTGCATTAAGACTTCTGTTTATACGTTATTTGGGAAAAACAAGATCAAATTTGGGCAAAAATTTTTTGCATCCCCAAAAATATTGTCTCCCGTACGCCTATGCTTTTTACAAATTTTCATTTTTCCTCAATTATTCAACGCTCCTGTATGGTGGAGACCGAATGCAGTAGTTCGTGACTTGTTTTTGTATTTGCGTCTCATCAGTATTGCTTTTGTGTAGTAAAAATATGTGAACACTGTGTACACACCAAGCATTTAAAAACAGTAAGAAGCGCTGGGAAAGTGTTTTACTCCTCTCAAGGTTGGACACGAACTACAAACACCGGTTGTGTGATGCGCTCCTGTTTGGTTATCCATTTTCTGTGCTCTTCCGAATGACGATACAGCTGTGGTGAGGATAAAGTGCTCTGCTCCTCGCAATGTTGGTCATGTGCAAACACCGTTTCTTTAATGTGCGCTGATGTATAGCTAACCACTTTTGTGCTCTTGTGTCTGTGATATGGACCATGAGTCCTCAATGAAATACTATTATATTATATCTACATATCAAATACGTCGAGAAAACTGATGATTAGGGCCAAGGGTTTAGTGTCCAGGTAAGTGTGTCGGGTTAAGGTTTGGTAAAGATTAGAAAATAAAAAATAATTGAGGTCTAAGATTAAGTCCAATATTTTTCAGTTGTTATACTTATTCCCATACTGCAGCTTGTTGTAAGTATCTCACATTTATCCAAAAAGTTTCAAATATTCCTTTACTCGGAGAAACAAAATAACTGATAAACAATAATCAGTCAGAAATTTCTCTTGACGCTGGACTTTTAAATACTTCATAAAGTAGCACTGATCTGCCAGAGTCATATTAGTCTAGTCAGAGTTACAAGCCCTTCGAGTCAGAGCCATGTATATTTTTCGAGTCGAGTCAGATTGGTATCATAATGGTAATGGTTTATTGCGTCATATGACCAGTGGTGTGTTGAAGGGGAGGCGAGCGAGACACTTGCCTCGGGGCCCCCCCTTGAGGTAAAAGCACGTAAATTTTCTTTGTTTTTGATGAAAAACTTATTATTCACTCATATAATGTACTACAAAACATATCATAAGTATGTACTCAAAAGGGCCCCTTACAGAAACTGTGATGTGCAGGTACTTTGCTTTCAATGGGCCCCCAACAGAAACTGCAATTTGAAGGTAATTTGCTGTCAAATGGGCCCCCAACAGCTACTCAATTGTGTAAGTACTCTCCTTTTAAACTTTATTGAAGGGGCCCCTAAAAGAAACTATAATATGTAGGTTCTCTGCTTTCAAAGAGACCCCCTAGAACAGGGGTGGGCAATCCCTGGCACGCGTGCCGAACTTGGCACGCGAGCACTTCTATGCGGCACGTTAGCGAGGCCACGGAAACGATATCCTCCCCCCTTCAAATGAAAAAGTTAATAACTTAAAAATCGCAGTATTATCTGGTGTAACTCGGTGTCCGTTTCTTCATTTTCGTTGGTTAAACAATCCGTTATTTAATTTAATCCTTATGTGCTTTTGATGTCATATGGCTACAAACAGAGCCGTATCAGCCGCACTCCATACTCCCCAATAGGGGGGGCTCACGCTGACACAGGGACCAAAATCCAGTACTAGAGAGAAGTGCAGAAAATGAACTATTGCGGGCTTGGAATGCCATTCCTGAAAATTTTCCGTGCTTAAAAAGCTTTGAAACAGCATTGCCCTCCATGTTTTCATCTACATATACTTGTGAATCTTTGTTCTCAGTTATGAACTTTATTAAGTCTCGTAATAGGAGTAGCCTGACCGATGAAACTAGTAGTTCGTGTATATCTCTCAAGGTCACAAAATATAAACCCATTGTAAAATCTCTGTCAGGGGTAATGCAGCAGACGTCTCACTGATATAGCACAAGAAAAGTAATCAAAGCTTTTTGTCGGACTGATATTTCCTTGGAAAAGTAACTTCAGTCTTGTTTAAACAGTTTGTTGTGCATGTTTTGTTTTCAAAGAGGCAAAGCATTGTTTTTGTTTGGGCGTTGTTTTCAAGGTGAATAAATGTAAATTTGGTTATATTGTGTTTTCACTGTTTGGGTGAATTTGTATCATTTCTTCAAGGCTCTTCACATACACCTTTAAGGATGTCAAGCATGGGTGCAATTTGGTGTGGGACACAGGGGACGTGTCCCCCCACTTTTTCCGACGGGGGAGCATAATATGCCATTTCCCCCCAACTTTTTTCTCTTGACGTTTTGTATTTGGAGAGGTTTCAAAAATAAAAGTTATGTTTGCCACGTTTTGTGTGAAGAGCTTTTCGTGTTAGATGGTAGGCCACACATAGCGAAGTTGATGTTGAAACAGAGTTTGGTGTGGTATCACTGATTCTGTTAGTTTATAAATTTTAGCTTCGATAAAATAATTTTTAGCATTTTTCAAGTTTCTAGAGACCGTGAAAGACGTTTAACTGTTTCTGTCTGACATTTTGCTCTGTGTTTTATACTATCAGAAAGGTTATTTTCTTGTAACAGTAGGAGTATATTACAGCTGCACACGTGAGAGACCACAGTACAGCCATGATTTGTTTCATGCAGAAATGCAACGGGCTTTGCTGTAACGGTGGTTGTCACGTATTCAGAAACAGACAGCGTATAATTTAACGATGTAAGTCAATATAATGGTATAAAGTTAGATTTTCAGGCAAATCTCTGCGAAGCTTTTGCCCAAGACAAAAAAGCAGCACTACTGTGGAGACTTAGTTTTGGGATGGGCAGTTTTGCAAAAGACTGTTTTCAACCATTAGTGAACAGGATTTCAGTCAAAACGTTGAAGTAACCTGCAGTATTTACCTAGCTGTATATTGACCTATAGATCAAAACATAGGGACTTGACTTCGGATATAAGGATAAACTTTTTGTGATGTCGCTACAGTGATGACCAACAAATCCAAAAGATATTTTTTCCTTGACTCTTACACTTTGTTCTTGTGCTGAATGCATTGGTTCCACAGTCATCTGATTTACTTGAGTTTAACCAAACCCAGAATGCAGCAATGTTTTCATCCAAGTGCGAAACATTTGCTGACAAGTACATCACACCTAGTTTTGTTGGATATCCTTTTCGTGTTAAAGGTTAAACTTATTACTTTTCTGCGAATTCACCGTTGTGCATTTGGATTTAATCTCAAATATATTTTTGCGTCGTTACGCAAGAACTCTTATAATGAAACCTTTGATTTCACATGGTGCAGAGTTATAAGTCGGACCGGGCTCGGGCTTAGGTTTGTCAAAATATTTAGGGTCTGCGTACAAAACTTTTGTATAACATTAGGAGTAGCCTAACAATTTTTTTCTTTCGTGACGTAGATTTGTTGTGCTCAACGCTGTAACTTCCGTGAGTGAAGTGATTGTGATTTTTCTTCAGCTAATTCTGTTTGCAAACACAGCTGCGTTCTCTTATTCTCTGCTGGGATTGTTCTCACACTGTTTTTGGGAAGGCGACAGCGGTGAGGACATTAGCACGTGATCGCGTTGCATCGAAAAGATAAATCACCCACGCGATTCTTGGCTTGTTTTAAGAAGCCTACAAGCCGGCTTTTCATGTCTATAGCGCTATCCCAAAAAGTTTCTTTTACGCCTATAGCGCCATTGTGGATAGTTTCGTGATAGTTTCTTTTTCTCTTGAGAAACATTATGTTCCGCAGTATTATCGTTGAGTAACATCCTACGTTTGTGCCACACTATGCCAATATTTTGGTCCAGGTGGTTGCCATTTTCGGTGTTACAAACCGTGTACCTTCAACTCCACCTGCACACAGCGTTTTTTGTTACTCCGCAGTTGCGCATATCTTTACCCCCTCGATAAATTTGGCTTTCGGGCCTAAATCGGGCTGCTTCAAACATAAATGTCGGGCTCCAGCCGTGTTCGGGCTGGGTTCAAGCTTCAAAATGAGGCCCTTTTACAACTCAGCGTGGGTATGTATGCAATGGTCAACAAGGGGAGCTTGAAAGGATACCTCCTCCACCCACCAACAGGAAAAATAGATTGAGATCATTTCGTGATGTAGGCTACGCTAATTTTAGGCTAAATGTTTTTGCTGCTGGTAAGAGGATATCAATGTAGATTTTGTTAGGGATAGGGCTGCATGCATGATGCCCAGTAACATCAAAAAGGTTTGCAGCTTTTTCAAAAAACGGAAATGTGCAAAAAAAATAATTATCGTCTTTGTAACGTTAAGCGACTTGAACAAGATATCAAATCGCGCTGTAACCCACGCTTATAAAACGCATGAAAACTGACGTGTTCTACTGTAAGAGTGATATGCTCGTGCTACCAATGAGATTCAGTATTTTGTGCACTCCAACTGACAGCTCTGATAAAACCCAATTGATGTGTTCTACTACCCTGCTGTGCTTGTTTGCATCCAAATAAGATATTATTGGAAGCAGGCTGGACTACAGTACCACGTCCAGCAACAAATTTAAGTATATTAATATGTAAATCATCTGCAAGGACAAAGCAAAGCGTGATTAGTGTTGCTCTCAAAACACCTCAAGAAATAAGATAGGGAATCTTTATATATAAAACGTCACTTCTGCATCGATCCGATAACTATATTGGTTTCACACCAAGCTGTCCCCCCACATTTTACAACAAAATTGCGCCCATGATGTCAAGTACTATGTTCTCACAAATTTGGTTGGCACGCGGAAGACTTTTGTCATTGCTTTAGCCGATTTCGGCACGCAAACCAAAAAAGGTTGCCAGCCTCTTCCCTATGCTATTCATGCAAATTAAAAATCAATTTGCATTGGAGTAAGGATTTGCTGCCAGATCACTGGTTTTAGATTCCTTTGCAGCTCCAGACCTCACAAGATCCAAGTTCAATACTAAATGTGGGCCTACATTTTCCCCATTTTGTGCCTGAAGATGAGCTGGAGGCTAAGTTATTTTCGGTCATTTTACTATCACAGACTGAAATTTTTTTAAATGACAAAAAAAATTAAGTCAATTCGGTCATAATGTCTGAAAATATATACTAGTGAGTGCTGTTGCGGAAAAATTTAACACTAATAGGAGACAAATGACCAAAATATCTCAGCAAGGAAAATAAGCTGGAGGCTATATCAGTAGACAGTAGTTTAAACATGTGTCCTTGTCCATAAATCTATAGGCCTATATCCCTGATTTCTGGTATTATCTGCATAGCATGCTTCAAAGATTATAAGATGGCTTAGATAAATAGGTGTTTGGAATACTTTATGATTTAATTGACAAGATTTGCAGATTGCCGCAATTTACTGCATCACTAGAACGAACATTTTTGTTAATCATGTTAAAACAAAAATAAACTCACTAAAATTAAGACTGAGGAAAAAGCAAAACAAGCATTTCAAGAAGCCTGCAGCAAAACGGCTATTGTACATCTAAACCTGAAACATGAGAGATCTCAAAAAAGGAGTATGTCATGAGCATCATGAGTTAAATAAAATGTCTTGAGCAACAGAGAAAAGTGATCTGAATGTTAATGTTAACGCTGTAGACAAAAATTTAGTAAAAGAGGAACTATAAGCAAATCTGTATTTTAATCATCGTTTTACCTCTGTATTTGCTTTCATATGTTTTTTTGCACTTCTGTTTTTTTTGGTAGACAAAAGTTTTTTTTTCATGAACAATCTGGGTTTTTTAGAAATTACAGAATGGGAGCCCTGTTCTCGAAGGCGGCAAGTCTCGGTCTCAAGACGAGAATTCGAATACTCCAACGATATGGTAATGGTTTATTCATGCATTTTTGTGATTCGGCCGTAGCGCATTTTATGTGAAAAGTTAGACAAGTTTTGTCTGATTAGCTTTTGCTACATATTTTGTGCAAAATCTTCTGTTGCGGATAAATACTTCGCATTTTGTTGGGATGTAGCCAAAGAACCACTTGACACAAATAGCTTCTTACTTGATTGCAAATGTCCTTAGAGAATAACCGCAGTCTTGCGCTGACAGTATCTCAGAACGTCTCGCGGGACATTAAAGGCAGAGTCTTACTAGTCTCCAACTGCAGGTTAGAGCTATTGAACGCGACGAAACGTTGAACTGAAGCGTAAATCATCGACATTTATGTAATTAAGGGTTAGTTTGAAGAAGATGTGATGAAATTAGGAAAGAGTTAGTCAGAACGTTCTCAAAATGGCTTATCGCCCTCTTTTCAGCTAATATTTGTAATTTCCAGGAAGTAAAAGTCTTGTTATTAAAAATTTATTTATAAACACTGGATAGCCTACGGCCATGGAAGCCATCTAGCAGAAAATTTTTCCTTTCAACGCAAAAACTGATTAAAAAGTGCCAGCAAAACGCAAAGTGTGTGTGTAATAGGCTGGATCAGAACCTCTTCGAAAGTGGTCTATTTGTGAAAAAGATAGTCCCACTTCGACATGATTTTGGTATTGAATTCACGTGTGAACATCTGCTTGCCATGGCGTAGACTAGCCTACCACGGAGGAAAATGTTTTATCGCATGCTTGCTTCCCCACATTTCATTTCATTCCATCGAAAAATGCTTGTTTTTCCCAAAAACACAAAATGTTTTGTGTTTATTTTTATCCACCGCTTTTCTTGTTGTATGTTACGGGTTCATCATGCTTTCACTTTCGTCAGACAATGTCGTGTAATAGCTTATTGAGTTGCATGCAGCGTTTCTGGAAGTTGAATACGCAGGGCAAGACACAGCAAGATAACGCATGGACAATATCACGCGGTTGGCTGGCACCCAACTGACGAGGTGTTGAAAGTTTCCTGACAACACGCGTAGTGCAGTAACTAGTCATATGTTTACAGTCGAGTCTGCCTGTTGCATTCGATAAGAAACCATTGGCAAAACTTACTTTCATAGCATTCAAGAAAGGATAAGCAAGCAATGGATATACATTCAGATGCTTTTTCGTTGTATTGCTGCAGTGCAGATATTTTTTTAAATTTTAATGAAGTTTTGGAATGAGATCGGAAATGTTTTCTGTGCATTCTGATGTATAATAATTTGTGTTTATGAAATGCTGTAATGCCCGTGTTTGTTGCAAAAACACCGTGTAAACTGCAACTTATTTGTAGTGTTACTGACAAAACAACTGCACAGCTTCGTGCTTGATGCAAAACTAAATATAAACATGCTACATTTTTCGTTGCGAAGAATGATACCAGAGAACAGATTTGGTTACTTGAAAAAACAAAAATTCCGCTTTATCTTTTTTCGACCTGAATTTAAACCCGCTGCGCTATCTTTTATCTGTCAATACTGACTGCGAGACTCAAAAGTTTATTGTCATGTTTGTAACAGAAACCAGTTTAATTGTTATTCAAAGGTTTACACGCTCTTGCTGAACAGGCAAAACTTACGATCTAAACCTGTACTGTAAGGCATTGACATCATAAACCTTTTTAAGATGCGAGTCAACGAAATAGGAGATTATTTATGCGTATTTACCTACGTGTTTGGCTCAGATTCATGGGCCATATCATTTGAGCTAGTCAAGGAACACAATGATGCAAAAGTGGTGAGGTGTAACACATTACAGGGTAGGTGTTATTTGGCACGCGACTGAATGTCCAGACACTGAACCAATGGATCAGCAAATGCTAAAACCTGTTCGCAGCTGAATTGATCAACTGGTGGGACTATGTCGATCGTAGAAGTCTCTACGAATGAAGTAAACGCACTGGGGTTAGTAAAACCTTTGCGCAACTTGAAAATAAGACATCTAACACGAGTACAACATACCTCATCTGTCTCAGAAGTTTCCTTGGCATGGCATTAGGTTGTGGTGGCATCCTAAATACACTTTAAAGGACAACGAATTGAGTCAGAAGCGCAATGAAATAGAGCACAAAATCTAATACAGGGCTATCGAGTTTCCCATTTTCCTCCTTCGACGCCTGAAACTACAATTCACATGCTTTGTTGCAATGTGCATTGATACCGGTTATGAACCTCATTTTCTCTGCTGCAAGTTTTTTTGATTGATTGTATGAGTGTGAATTTGTTTGCTTGGCACTGCACCCGGAGCGACTTTGCGTTCCGACGTTCTTGGTCCCGACCATAATGCAGTGGATAAAAAACCTGTATGATTTTTAAAAAATATTTTTTTTGAACAACTTTCACTTTCCTGAATGGTCATGCGAAGAGCAATTATTAAATCGAGAAAATGCCTTAAATGTGGTGTCGTCATTGGACACATAGAACCTTCTCCAAGGGCAACATGTTGAATTATTTGTACAGGCTGTGCAGAATTCAACGAAGTCATTACTTTTTAGTGACAGTAAATCATTGTAGACCAAATATACCGGTTTCAAAAGTTTATTCAAAACGCAACGCAATCACTTTCTTGAAGGGCTCGGTGCGTCTGTCAACTTCTGTTTAAACCGTAAATGCCTACAATTAGTGCGATGATTGAGAATGCTAATATAACTAAGTTCTCCAAGATAGTTTAGAATGCTAAAAATACTAAGATACCTAAGATCGTTGAGATAGCTAAGGTTGCTAACATTAGCTCTCTTGGCGATTTTTGCATTGTAGTGATCTTACCTGTTGTTTGACTAGTGGTTTTGGTTATCATAGCGTTTTTTTCTCAGTACAGTCGCGATGATAATTATGGCAGATTTTTTCGTGGCAGGGTATAGCGCAAAAATTTCCTAAAATGACAGTTGTTGTGGTGTGGCGATTCTGTCTTGAGTGATACTACAGTCAGAGATTTATCCACAGTGTGATCTGTTGCTGTGAGATATTTTCTGAATTAAGAGATGAAGTTGTCGAAACAATGCGTAACATTATCTGGAATTTGCAGTTCTTAATTTTTTTTCTATTAAAATGTATTTTTGTTCCTCTAATAGTTCTAAAACACAATATTTTGAAGTGCTGAAGTTGTCTGTTAGAAGCGATATTTTCTGAATATTCAGCAATGGCGAAGAAAAACTTGTTGATTGCCTTCAATATTTTATCAGTGTGGCTGCTTACAGGTAACTGTGTTAAAAGTTAAGCTTGAATGCAATGAATTACTTCTGCCCCGGTCATTAAGACTGAAGTAACAGTACGTTTGCTTGTTTGTGCGAATACCACGAAAAGGTTTCCAAAGATTACGTTTTAGCAATTTATTGATGTTAATTTCCCACAATACATATACATCCAGTGGAAAAAACAAAAAAATATAAAGCAAAAATTTGTATCAGTTTGCAAGAGTGAAAAGAAACAAAACAGAAAGAGAAATTCTTGTTACTATGCAAGAGTATTCTTAGTGAAATAGCGAGCTCTGTTACGGGCACAATGCTCAATATACTGGAGCTACTTTAGGGCTCTGCGAACATTACAGACATTACGCGCCTGATTGCAAACGACTTTTTCAACTTGTATTTTCAAGCATCTAGTACGCGACGTCGTAGAATGATTCCCCATTTGATTCCTATTGCTGTTGTTTATTTTGGGGGCTTCCAACTTTTGCCAGGAAAGACAGAAACATGTTGCCATCGTCGATGTGGTTGTTGTATTACTGAGAGTGCCCAGTGTCGCTGGCACCCACCAAGAACGAGGAAGCAAGGTTTCAACTTCAAAGGGAGGTTAAACTTAACCTTTCTCATGCTATTAAAGTGAATTTTAATAAGGTTCAACCTCACCAATTGACTACAGTCCGCACAAAGCACCCTAATAGTCTACACAACTTGTCTATCTCAGAGCTTTCTTGTTGCTGGAGATCGGATCCAAAACACGAACGCCGAAGCGACCTATTGATTTAGCTGTCCATCTCTTGATCGATTGCAGTTGGGTAAATTACAGCCAACTCTGTCTTATATAATAAATCTTTATTGCTTGACGTGAATACGATTTTAGCTGCTGCAAAAAGTTAATTGCCTTTTACAGTGAGTGAATATCAAGCTGGTTTTTCCGAATAACTTATTTACGAAATTATCTTTCCATTGTGGTTTGGAACGAAAGTTGCTAACCTACAGTATGTGTTGTGCATATCTTCCCCTCGTTGCACTTCAGTCAGCATGAACAGAAAAATCAGTATGAAAAACATTTTTAAAGTTTAAAAATATACACTATCACCTGAGAAATCGGTATCAAAATTTCCAATTGAAGCTGAAATTACCGTTAGGAGAAAGCTTATAAGCACCAGACAGAACTGTGAGGTTGATTTGTGACTTACGCAGGAAAAAGACTGACTATAGCCTTCTTGAGTGATTTTTGGCAAAAAGGGCAAGCCTGAAGTTTAATTCACGAAACAGTGATCAGTGTCACGCTCTCGCACAAAGAAACAAATTGTAGCAGTCGGTCCCCGCAAAAGCATTGACAAAGAAGCAAAAGCATGCCAAGATCGAAGCACAGAGGTAAATCTAAGCTAATCAACAACTAACAAGAGAAGCAGGGGCGAACTTTTGAGGGACAAACTCTGTGTGATATGCACACAAGTATATTGCTGTTTGCGTTTCGATGACGTCACCATGTCCACTCAGCCGTAGTACGCCCTTTTCGTAAAATGGCAAATTATGGAAATCATATATTTTGTGAATAATGGCCCAATGATATATATTGGGGATCATTTATTATTACTAGGTACAGTAAGAATGTATCTCTGTTCCATTAACTAGCATGGCTGTGCCCTACAACGACCAAAAGTACGCCTAAATCATACCATTGTTTCTTGTTTCTCATGTACATTGGGATAGCATTCAAATTTTACCAAACACACGCCACCTTGCATCATGATAATTCCGTTTACACAGTAAATCTCTGCGCTGTGTCTGCAGGTAATCCAGTGATAATGTCCATAATTTTTCTTATTTCTTCCACGGCTTTATGCTGGGGTTTTCACCAGTGATGTAACCACGGCATTTGTATAACTGCATTGTTTTTTTTATCACAAATTATTAAAATAACGTTGTTTTCCCCCTTGTCTAAAAGTTGGGGGGACATATACCCACGTCTATCGCTGAAACTCGGTTCCTGCAAAGAAGTGACGCAGTCAAGCCGAACTGATCCGATTGAACCCGAACGGCGAATTCATCGAACAAAGACTGTCCGAGTGAACTGAGAAGCGAGATGGGGGCCTTCTTTCCCCTCGTGTTGGTAATTTTGCAGATTTTGTTTAATTTAAACCAATGGTGCTCAAGGCATTCAACCACTGCAAGTCAGAAATTCTCTTTCCAGTGTCTGCAGTCTTAACAGATGTGTTGAAGTCACCCAACATTGGCACCAAATTGTGCTAACACGTCAGTGTTACTGGTGCCAACACAAAAACGACATATAATGTTTGACGTTCTGTTGCTGCGGCTATGACCACTACCAGGCTGTTCATGCAGCGTTGTGAGTGCGGAAGGCCACAAAAGACTGTGGGCCATTGGGATAGCAATCGGGAGAGGAAATTTCGTTTAGTAGAAAACGAAGTGTTATATGAAGGTGTGTGAAAGCTAGTGGCATAACTAGAGGTTTGAGTCAGGGGGGCAAAGCTTAGCTGAATTGGGGCCACTGGTCACAGTAAGAGGAACACTAGCCAAAACTCAGAAAAAAGTTAAGAAATGATAGTAAATCTCTGGATGTCGTGGATGTCCATACTTCATAAAAAAAGAAAACACCCCGAAAAACGCAAAAAACAACAAAGTAAAGAATATGAAATATCAAAATGTAAACTAAAGGGGCCCAGTTTTTACATTTGGTTTGCCAGGGGGGGCGGCTCGTCCCCTTGCCTCCCCGTCAGTTGCACTACTGGTGAAAGCCCTCGAGGGATGTAAGAATATGATACATCCTCATACTTTCAAAGAAGTTGTTACGTATGCACTTGTTTCAAAATAAAGTGATATTAGCAACAAAAATGGATGGATTTTCACTTTCTTTTTCGTAAATGTTCATGGCAGCAAAGTAAAATAGTGATAGCAACTTAGCGGAGCCGTCAAAGGTAAACGCCTAATTCTGTTTTGAAACTGAAATGAAGACGAGTTTGTAAGAATGCTGTGAAGTTTGTGGAAGCTTTGTGCTCACAGCGCATATTCACAAAACGATAATTACTTCTCTGATCAGGCCCGTAGCCAGGTTTTAAGGTTTGGGGGCAAAATACATTTTAAGGGGGCAAATTTTGTTTTCATATGTCTGAAGCAAATTTTTCTGGCCACACAAAATTTTGTGGGGCACAAACAAACTTGGGGGGTTTGTGCCCCCCAAAATCACTGTCCCCGAATTCACCCCCGTGGGTGCGGGCCTGCCTTTGATGACAAAAATGGATAAAACACTTAGGTGCAACTTTTAAATGTTCGTAAAATTTGTAGATTACCGAAGCGCGGCAGATGCGGTTCAGACATTCATATATAATATCTTGCACCTGTGATCTTGGCTAAACGTAGTTCAGTCATGAATTTTACAGATATGGTAAAATCGTTTGACTACATATAGCCACTCATTCAAAATGTCGATTTGTTTGAAATAGTGCTATTTACGAAAGTTTTCGCCCATCCAACTGCGTATCACTGCCTGAAAAAAGATTTTGCAAATTACTGATCCCATCTACTTTCGAACAAATGCCAAAGTGGTGAGGGGTTGGTTGACAGTTAATTTTAATGATGATCCGACATTCCACAGTTGCTAAATTGACATACTACTTTGTTTTTCCCTGGAAAAAAAAATGATGTTCTATGTATAGATGTTGTCCCAAATCGGCATGTTTGTCTACAAACTTTCGATATAGTCTACAACGCGTTCTGTTTTGGCTACTTCCGGAAAAACCTTTCTCATGTCACCAAACCGCATAGCCGGTTGTAGATAGGGTAGCATGTTTGAAGCTACCGATATATATCAAGGTTTGAACTTAGATCAAAGCTGCTGACACAGCCTTTACGTTGACACCCGTCATTCGACAATTTTTTACCTGGGAGCGAAAACATCTGTCGTCGTATGTCACCGAACGCACAACGCTGGAATGCGTCGAGAATCCTTATCAGTTTGCAAACAAAAATTTACGGATACGCCAACTGGCAGTAACTACGGCGCCACATTCGCCGGTTCTTTGAAATCCATGATAGTTCTAAATCTCATTAACTTGAGCGACAACATAAAAAATTTTATTGTTATGAACATCATTGCAGAAATTTGAAATATAACATATTTATGCGTCAACAATCACATTTCATAAATTTAAGTGTAGCCTCTGCGTGGTATTTTGTCAAAGTGGTTGCAAATTTTCACATCGTTCGTTTCGTTATAGTCCTTCCAGGTGAAATTCATCAGTCAAAGTGTTTTCTTTACGAACCGACTCGAATTTCCGGCACCATCCTGAACGAGTATGTCCATCTGTATGAATGTTAGTACACCTGCATAAATATTATTTCATAATTTGCGTGTTAGAAAAATTCTCAGAAAGACCATCTGACTTATTTAAAACAAACTTACGTCAATTTGCTTTTGGGCAACTACGATGCAATGAACGTGATGTTGCTTTTGGTGCTTCCTCTCAGTGGCGTAGTAAGCCTCAAACTTTGGAAGGGGCCAAAAAAGCTAGGGGCCAAATGTTTGACTTTAGGAGAGCAACAGTACTTTTGTTTGGGGCGCCGGTCCTCAAAACACAAAATGACTCTAGATATACCAAAAATTTTTGGGGGTCATGGCCCCCTGGTCCCCCCTGGCTACGCCTATGCTTCCTCTTACTGTATTAAAAAAAACATGTTCTCGTAGTTGGGATATAAGCTTTATCGCCCACGATCAGTGCAACATTTGTGGACAGGGACAGGATACGTTGTACAACGGGTTCGCTTTCATTCAACCCTACAGCAAGTAATACTCTATAAATTTCGATTTACCAGGACCTTTATTTTTTTCTTTAACAAACGTTTACACATTCATCAGTTACCTGTGCCTAACTTTTCAATATTAAAGAGTGCGTGGGCTATTAAAACAAACAATTCTGTAATTTCATTCAAGTTTTTACCAAAAAAACGCCTAATTAAAATAATTTACTCGTGGAAACTTAAATTTTGTTTCCTTGCATATTTTTAACATTTCAACGAAATCATTTCCAAAGCGATTGCTACTGTTAGGTTGAGCTTTTAACTTCTCCATACCTTGCTGATTAAAGCGGGGAAAAACAAACATTGAGTCAACTGTTCAAAATGAGCAACATGCACTGTCTGGTAACCGAAATTATTATATTCTTTATCATTCAATTCCACGTAAAATAATATTTCAATGCAACCGTAGGAAGTTTGGATGTTGTCAATTTTCTGTTTAATTATTTCGATTGGCTCTTAAAACAGCACACGTCACTGGTGTAAAGGAGCGATAACGCTTAAAATGCAATTTCAAACTGCACATGTTTCTTTGTTTCGTTGTCGAATTTACGTTTTCAGTTTTTTTTGCTTTTATTGATGTCAGTTAAATAAAGTTTTCAATTTATGTACTTTGTAGTGAATTTTGTCAATAGCCTGCATTCCGAGGAAGAACTGCTGCAGCACCTGTTGAATGAGAAACGGTACAATAAACTTTTAAGACCTGCTACCCATTTGAACGACGCTGTGCGTATTCAGTTTGATCTCATTATATCGCAACTTATTGGTGTGGTAAGTTTTTGTTTCTTTAGACTTTTTATATAGCATTAAATTTGAAATATCATTTGTGCATATACAGTAGGTTACTCAACACTGCTAGTGTAGAGCACCAGTGGTAACACATTGGCTTTATGTAGGATTAACATAAAACAAATTTTTAGACTAAACTCAGCTGACAAATAATTTGGTGCCCTGCACAAGACATTGAAATCATTTTTTGATAATCAACAGCTGCACAATGGCATCTCGTTTTTGGAAATGATTGACACAAAAAGTTGGTAGCTTTGTTATTTTACATAGTGCTTGTTTTGTATTGTTGGTTCTGTGAAATTTCGATAATGTCTAAATCTGTTTTTTAAGCTTACTTACAGTACTATAAAATTTCACGAAGCATAAAATCTGAATAAAATTCAACATCATGAAGACGTAACAGCGCACCAAAACGATTTATACAGATAGGATTTAACATGTAAGAAATTTGGTTGAGCACGCACCCAGCACAGCTATAGGCTGGTTCGAGTCCCTGTCGGGTCATACCGAATGTTGCTGCAGCTAGCCTTTAAATCGCGAGCTGTGGGGGAGTATGGAGCGCCGTTCGTAAAAATATTATATCTGACAGATTTAGCACAAAAGCTGCTATCTCTGTGCATACTTAGCTATTTCTGCGCAGAGATAGCTATCTCTAGCTAGAGAGATAAATGCACACAGATGGTTTAAATTTAGAGAGCTAGATGCACGCAGAGATAGCTATCTTTGCGCAGAGATAGCTAAACGCGCGCAGAGATAGCTATTTCTGCGCATATATAGTTAAATGCGCGCAGAGATAACTATCTCTGTGCAGAGATAGCTATCTCTGCGCACAGATAGCAGTTTTTGTGTTATATCTGTCAGATATAATATTTTTACGAAAGGCGCCACATAGGGGAGCTAGTCCGCAGAAATTTGAGAAACGCGCCCTGACAATCTTTCGCCTAGAACCTGATCCTTACGAATCCGCGCATCAACTGGACTGTAGTCTCTTGTTCCCTACAGCAATTGCTAACGGAACCGCGAGGTAGAACAATTTCTTGTTATCAGATCCAACAAACAAACAACAAACATAAGCGGCGATTGATCGTCAGCACGGTTTCTGAAACACAACAGAAACAGACTAAAAGCATTCTGCCAGCACAGCCAACTGAGCAAGAAGTCTTCACACCGATAGCTGAGCGCGCTACAGGCATTAATGATTAGACAAGCGCACAACGCGGCTATTTACAGTAAATTCAAACATGCATCTCAAACGCCTGATTGCGATCAAGATTTTACTTCAGTGCCGATTGGCAAGCTGCAACTGCTCGATTAAATTCTCCAAAGGAGACATACAACAAATTTACGTACCAAAAACGGTGTACGTTCCACAGCTCAGATATCTGGTCGTTTCGGTCAACAGAAACACTGACTTGGTTAACAGAATTTGGTTACACGAGGGCCAAACGTTACTAAAGTTCTAGTTAATGCGAGCTGTACTTTTATCGCACTAAGCGCGGCAAAACAGAAAAAACAACTTGTTCCGACTGTTCGAGACTGCAAAGCAGACGAAGGTCTGTCTCAACATCCTGTTCGCAGACACAAGACGGCGACAGAAATTAAATTGTTACTCAACTCAGCTTTAGATCAAGCAAGTCGCCAAAAAGGCGGGTGATGACCCAGTCGCGATCTTCGCATAGGAGTTCGTCATAACGTTAGCTACGTTCAATTATTGGTCATCGTATGGACAGCTGGAGCGGTTAAACAAGGCGAAGGAAGAGTCGTCGCTGCGCGCCGTAACGCCGAAGACTTGTAAATCAGTACTTTATGCTGCCAGTCAGTGGCGTAACTAGAGGTTTGAGCCAGGGGGGCAAAACTTAGGCGAAGGGGGCCCATTGGCCACCGTTTGAGTATGCAATAATTTGTTCCCAAAAACCCATATACGTTATTCCTCAAAAGCAGAAAATTTTTGTCGGGTGATTTAAAGAGCTTCAATTAGGTAAATGACTTTAAAAGTAGAATTGCACGTTTTCATGTAACATATCGTATCTAAAATTGATACCCGTCAGTGACTTGTGACTGTGTAAGGTCGGCTTACGATTGGTTGGAAGATCCACCACACCCAGGGGCGTAACGAGGCTTGATGACGCACGGGGAAAGAAGCACGTTTGGTGCTCCAGTGTTCGAACCTGATGGCTTTCGGAAGCCAATGTACTGTATTGAAGTAAGTACTTGTGACATTATTGGGACTTTTCGGCCCCGGGGAATTGTGCCCCCTTCACCCTCTCGTTGCCACACCTAAATCGTAGTAATTAACTCCTTTATTAATTTCGCTTTTCCTCTAAGCACCAAATGCTTGACTTTAATGATGGGGCATGGTGGTAGATTCTGGGCACTGCCTGAGTAAACACCCAAACAAATGTGGAAAGTCAAAAACGGAATTTCTTGAGCAGTTCATTGATTTCTCCGTATCAGTAATAAAACCACATTAATTTAGCAAACTAAGGAAATAACGCCAAACAATTTTATCTAAATATGAAGCTGCACACCAAACAATTACAAATAGGTATGAACAGTGCCGTAGCAACCCAATTCTTACCCCACCCCAAAATCCCCTCGAATGGTGATTTCTTTAAAAAAGATTTCTAAAGCGTTGCTGTATTAGCATTATTATTTGTCATGATTAAGTTGTCGCTGTAATTAATCTACCGCTTGCAGGACTACTAAACTGGCGGACCTTGGTCATACAGCAAAACAAACGAAATCACTGCATAGTGGCACAGTAGAACACATGAAAAATGTTACGTAACAATAACCATGAAAGTATAATAAACAATGTCACTTTATAGTAGTATCAAAACAACTTGGAGCGAGTCTTTTGGCATGCAAAAGCCTTTATGACAGGTTTTCTCAACCGCAGCCTTAGGCCCCCGTTGGGGACCACGGAGCGGTTCCCTGGGGGCCACGAGCCCCTGCTAAATAGCTCTGCCGTGATATTCCAAAACCCTATTGATGAGCAGGGGGCCACAAGTGTTGGGAGTCTTTGGAAGGGGGCCACAAACCATGAAGATTGAGAACCACTGTTTCATGACATCTTCCAAATCTGGAGAGCGCACACATGAAGTTTCGATTGACAACATGGCTAATGAGGATAGTCTGCTATTTGTCATATGAGACTTGTTGAAGGTTTTGATCAGCTTCAGTTTGCAGAAACTCCTTTCAGAACTGGCAACAGTGTTGGGGCAGTTTAGCATCATTAGATGTGCCATAAATACGTTAGGATTAAATTCATCACGACGTGTCTTAAGAACAGAGCTTAATAAAAGGAATTTGATCTTAATCATTGTCATTTAATTAACAACGATTATTTAGACATGTTGTAATGAAATGCAAATATTATCAAAATTTTGCAGAAATCAGAATCAAGCCTATCGTTCAGTTATTGTTACCGAAGGAACAGACCTGAGGCCGATCAAAGCAGTGCGCCGCGATGAACGTTTTCGTTCATTAGCGCTTAAGTGAATTTTGCTTGAAAAGCATGCGCATCGTGCTTTTAACGGGCCGAAATACGCATGCATAAATCTTTCTGATGTCTAGACCTGTTAATCTCCTGGCGCACGGCACGTTTAGATGAATAACATTTTGCATCTCAAATAGGCAATAAATGTTGACAAATATAGACCAAGGGGACCTACGTGAACATGGGCGTCGGGAGGATTTTTTCCAGGAGGTGGGCACTAGGGGATTTTTCCAAATTTTTGTAGGGGAGGCCAAACGTGGCAAAATTTGCTTATTCCCACTCGTAACCAAGAAAACAACCTTTTTTGCTAAAATTTTCAAAATCCAGGCGGTCCAAGGCCTTCCCTGCCCCACCCCCCCCCC